>Ga0111539_10004280_pt1 | contig 18684 bp, 21 predicted proteins | sample RhiMethybrSRZTD1_FD_79667 | JGI IMG/M metagenome (GOLD analysis project Ga0111539, IMG submission 79667) | Populus rhizosphere microbial communities from Tennessee, USA - Rhizosphere MetaG P. TD hybrid SRZTD1 (version 2) (version 2) | ecosystem: Host-associated > Plants > Roots > Rhizosphere >... | reverse complement strand
TTCATATGCAGCCAGTCAGCCTTTCGGAGCCGACCGCCGTAAGGTTGGAAGCAATGGTATTTCTTACCCCAGCGTGCGGCACGCAGGGGGCCGTTGCATAGCGGCCTTTTGGCCAAACGTGGTCAGCATTCCAATTCAGGAGCGCCACCTTCAGTATGACTGGGACGGGAAAAGAGTGGCGCGCTATTTCGACTTTGGTCGCGAGGAATGGACAGACCTATGAATGTCTTCGCTAATGGCTGGTTATTAGTTGTCTGAGCGCTAACAGGAAAATAATCCTTGACAGCGTGACGCTCCCCGGCTACCGCTTGGCAGGTTCGCATCGCTGCGCCACGCGCGCCCTGCGTACCTATCCCAACATCAAACCAATTGGAGCTTCGCAATGGCGAAACGAACGCGCGCGGCCGCGCGCCAGTCCAGGAAAAGAAAATCCCCATCGACCAAGGTCTGTAAGGCGAACATCGAACGGACCAAAAAAGCGGTCGAGGCACGGCGGTGCAAGTTCTCGCCGGAGCTCGAAGCCCGCGGGCGGTATCTCTTCGAGGAGACCGATGCTTCGATGGCCGACATTGCCTTCGAGCTCGGTATTCACAAGGGGACCGTTCCCGTTGTCGCCAGGCGGAGGAACTGGAAACGATACGTGCCGCCGCCTCATGATGTCTCACCGGCGACCCGGATCTTGGTGGAGGCAGAGGGCCTCGAACGGCGCCGTGAAGCCGTGCAACCCGGCCCTGACGTGGAGCGTGCATTGCCTGCGCTGCTGGATAGCGCCAGCGGCGAACCCGGGACCGATCTCGTTGCCCGCCTGCGGCGTGCGGTGCTCAACGAGCTCACCGTGGTCGAGTCGTTGCGGGACCGCTTGAAAAACGAACCGCAGAGTCAGGTCGCCGCCGAACGTACGGCCCGCACTTTGTCGACGCTCACCGACACGCTGCAAAAGCTGCAGCGCCTGCAATGCGCCGTTCCCGCCAATGGACCAGACTATGACATGCCAGCCGATATCGATGAATTCCGTAACGAACTTGCGCGCCGCATTAATGCGTTCGTCGATAGCCGGATTGGAGAAAGCGATGCTGAAGGAGCCGTCGCTCCACGACTGGATCCGGCTCGATAGAGACTTCATCACGCTCGCCCATCGGCATCAGGATCCGCCGGCTTTTGCCAATAGCGGGCGGCCATGGACGACGTGGCTGATGCTGGGCGGGCGCGGCGCCGGCAAGACGAGGCTGGGCGCGGAATGGGTGCGGGCGACCGTCCACGGCACGCGCCCATATGCTGACCAATGCTGCCTTAACATCGCGCTCGTCGGAGAGACCGAGCATGACGTGCGCGAGGTCATGATCGAGGGCCCGGCCGGCATTTTACGAGTGTCGCCACGGCATGAGCGCCCGCAATGGACACCGACGCGCCGCCGGCTCGAATGGCCGAACGGCGCCGTCGGGCTTGCATTTTCGGCGGAAGACCCCGAGCAATTGCGCGGACCGCAATTCGATGCCGCGTGGTGCGACGAGCTTGCGAAATGGCGTCACGTCGATGCGACATTCGACATGCTGCAATTCGGGCTGCGTCTCGGCGGGCGGCCACGGCAGCTTATCACCACCACGCCGCGCCCGATCGCGCTGATCAAGCGGCTGCTTGCCGATCCGCGCACCGCCGTCACGCGCGCGTCCACGCACGCCAATGCCGCGCATTTGTCGCCTGTATTTCTCGATGAGGTGTTGGCGAGATACGCCGGCACGCGCCTCGGACGGCAGGAGATAGACGGTGAGATCGTCGAGGATCGTGCCGGTGCCCTATGGACGCGGACCCTCATCGAGACCCTGCGCGTGCCAAAGGCGCCGCCGCTGCTGCGCCTGGTGATCGGCGTCGATCCGCCGGGCTCGGCGCGGCCGGGCTCGGACGCCTGCGGGATCGTGGCGGCCGGCATCGCCGACAATGGCACGATCTACGTGCTGGCGGATGCCACGGTTCACCAGCTCACGCCGCATGGCTGGGCGAGCGCAGTGGTGGCGCTGTTCAGCCGGCTGAGAGCCGACCTGGTCGTCGCCGAAGGCAACCAGGGCGGCGACATGGTGCGTGCCGTGCTGCAGCAGATCGATCCCGCAATACCGGTTCGCACGGTGCATGCGACGCGTGGAAAATGGCTGCGCGCCGAGCCGGTGGCGATGCGCTACCAGCAAGGGAAGGTCAAGCACGTCGATCCACCGCTGCGGGCGCTGGAGGATCAGATGTGCGACTTCGGCATCAACGGGCTGTCATCGGGCGCTTCGCCCGATCGTCTCGACGCGCTGGTGTGGGCTGTCACCGACCTGATGAAGCACGGCACCGGGCCGCGCATCACGGTCCTTTAGCGGCCGGGCGGCCCAATCAGGGCGGCTCCATGCCGTGATGCTTAATTACCGGGGCTGCATCGCCGGCGGCGAGGGCATTGACCAGCGCCTTCGCCGCCTCGGGCTGTTTTGCGTTGGCGTGAATGCCGGCCGAATAAACCGTGATCTTCTGAATTTCCGGCGGCAGGGGGCCAACATAGTCGACACCCGGCGCGCGGATTAATTCACTGATTTGCTGAAAGCCGATTTCGGCTTCGCCGGTCGCAATTATCGTTTCCATACGCACGCCTGTGGGAACCTGCTTGAGCTTCGGCTTTATCTGCTCCGCAATGCCGAAGCGCCCAATCAAGCTCACCACATGATCACCGCTTGGGCCGGTGGAATAGCCAATCGACTTGGCGGCCAGAAGCATTGCCTTTACCGCCTCGCTCGAACCGATATTGGGCTTGGGAGCGCCCGCGCGCACGGCCACTCCGACGGCCGACTTCATCAGTTCGGTTCGGCTTCCGGGAGCGACTTTGCCTTGCGCAATGAAACTGTCGATGACGGGCGCACCCACGATGACGAGATCATGGATCTCGCCGTCCCCGATGCGTTTTCTGATGCCGGCGGTACCGGTCCATGTCGCGACAACTTTGTGTCCGGTGCTCTTTTCGAATTTAGGGATCAGCTCGAGAACGATTTCTTTTGTTGCACCGGTTGCGAGCATCGCAATGTCGACAGCGCTCGCACTGGAAGAAACAAAAAGAACGGCCGCCGCAAAAACAAATGCGATCCTCATGACCCGCCCCCTGTCACGCACCGTATTTTGCAGGCTGCGGAGGAAGTCTTCAATGGGGCTTTGGCCCGATGCCTCGCGGCACAGGCCGCGTATCACGGTGCTTTAGCGGCCGGGTGGCCCAATCACTACAATTTTTCGCGTGCTTTGTTGAATGGATGCTCGGGATTATAGCCGTGCGCCGCACGGTAGCCGTCGTAACGCAGCCCCTTGTATTCCAGTACGATGCACAACACGAGCGCGACAAACGCGATGACGATAACGAATCCTGCCAGCTGCGGCATCGGATATTGCATGAGGCCCGTGGCAACAGCACCAACCGCGAAGAAGTACACGAAATAGCCCGCGGTCTTGTGATAGGCCTCGAACTTCCGCCGTCGCGGGGTCATATCGTAATGATCGCCACGCCAGGTTGAGGGGTCGCTTGGGTCGGCCGTGTAATAATTCTTTCCGCCGTGCTTGCCTCGAACCCAGCCAGAGACAACCTGCAGGCATCCCAGCGCGATCGTTGAAATCCCGAAGAACGAATGAAGCGAGCCGCTAAAGCCGCCGCTGACCGTCAGGGCCATTGCAGCACCAGCGAGCGCCAACCCGACAGCAAGCATCAGACCGTATTTATGAACGCTGAACCACCACCAGACCAGGTTCCTGAGTGCCACTTTTTCGCGGATGCCATTGAGCGTTGGTTTGGGCTTGCCGAACCTGATCGTGATGATGCAGATCGGAACCAGCACGAACCAGACCGCGACCATCAGAATGGCGTGGTAGTCCCAGTGAATCGTGATCGTTTGTCCGAGAAAGTCGAGATACACTTCGGTCGGAATGTGCGGCTGCATCACCAAATATCCCAATGTTGCGTGTGAAATTCTAGAATTTCTCCACCCAAGGCCGCAATTCCAATTCTGACGTCCAGGCACTGCGCGGTTGGCTCAGCACGCCCCAGTAGTTCGCGGCGATCGCATCCGGATCGAGCATTGAATCGGGCTTGTCCGGCGGCTCGGTCCGCACTGCGCTGCGGATGCCGCCGTCGATCACGAAATGCGCAACGTGGATGCCGCGGGGCGACAATTCGCGGGCCATGCTTTGTGCAAGACCGCGCAAAGCGAACTTGCCCATGGCGAAAGGTGCAGACTGGGGATAGCCCTTCACGCTCGCCGAAGCGCCGGTGAAAAGAATGGCGCCATGCCCGGTTGGAAGCATGCGGCGTGCCGCTTCTTGTGCCACAAGGAAGCCGCCAAAGGCGCTGACGGCGATGGCTTTCGAGACATCGGCAGGGACCAGGTCGACAAATGCGCCACGCGCGCGTGCACTCGCATTGTAAACGACAACCTCAGGCGCGCCGCAATCGCGCTCGACCTCGGTAAATAGCCGCGCCACGTCATCCACATTGGTTGCATCGCACGCATAGGCCGCGGCGCCGGTTTCTTTGCAAAGCGCGGCAAGCTTGTCGGTCTGACGGGCGGCCAGCGCGACGCGCATCCCTTTGCTTGTGAAGAGCCTTGTCAGCGCCGCGCTCAGGCCCATGCCGGCACCCACGATAAGCGCTGTCTTATACACAATGGTCTGCATAGAGAATTTCCTTTGGTGAAAGATATTCCGGGACCTGGTAGGCGAGAGAGGTGTCTGATTTTAGCTATGAACGCGACCGATGAGCGCCAGCCCGGCGTGTCAGTTTGCGCGTCTTTTTGGCAAGTTTTGCCCCCCTGAAAACAGGAATTCAGCAGCGCGATTTGATCAAAATCAACTCTGCAAATGGTTTGGGGCCTACAATTTTTTTGCTTTGAACATGGAGCACATCACCATGAAAACGGTTGCATCTCATGGGCGGCTCAGCATCAGCGGCTTGGGTTGGAGCTGCAGCGCCACATTCGTCGTGCTGTTTGTCCTCTGCATGTTGGCGGCGTTGTTCGTGCCGCTTCGACTGGCCCACGGTTGGATCGGTCTCTGGTCGGACGCACCAAATGATTCATCGCGCGTGTGGATCGACGGCCTGATCTGGAGCGTCGTGGTCGGATGGCTGGTCGCGCTCGTTTTCGGCACGATCTACAACAGCATTGTTGCACGCCGCGCGCTGCACGAGATCAGTTGATATCCCAGGCCTCGGGCGAGCACGCCGAAGGCCGTCTGGCCGCGACAAGCATGGAATGCAAAGCGGACATGGCTTCCGGATCGCAAAATTCCTGCTAATGACCCGAAGCGGACATGCCGCGTGGCTTAACCGTTGTCCCTAAGTAGTTCTGCTGAGGCAGGTTGATTTGGATCAACCGACACCTTGCTGCTTTGTGCCTAACTGTAACAGCAGAGCTTGGGGCCTAAATATGAACTTACGTACCGAGCGGGATCGGCAACACGCACATGAATGTGCCGAGATGGCGCGTAGTACTAGTGACCCGCACATACAGCGTTCCTGCCTTACGCTGGAAAAGCAATGGTTGGCACTTGCCAAAAACGTTGAGGAAAGTCCCCTAAGGCGGGAGATTACTAGGTGGATGCCGTCTGGCCTCAGGGAGAAGTGGCAATGATTGATGTCCGCGTGTGGCACCTAGCGGACATTGCCTTTTGCACTTCGAGTGTCTGCTTTCGGCGATCCGGGGTCACTCGACGACCAAATTCGGCAGAAATTCTTCCGCCAATTCATCTTTGGACGGCTGCGGCTCAGTAAAGTGGTCCGTGGTCTCGAATTCATATCCGCACGTCATGCAACGCCAAAAACGCGTTGTTTCACTTGCACGCATGCTTTCCGACCACTCAGGTAATGTCTGAATTGTTTCGCACTGCGGGCATTTCGGCGGACGTGCTGCGGTTGCTGACATGGGGCCCTCCGTTTTGCCAAATGTATTGCAAACCGATCCGGCTGAGCTTGCCTTGATGTGGGTCAAATTAGAGACTGGCGTCGCAGGACGCCATTTGGCGGTAATACACTGGATAGCTTGCGTGGGCGGACGGCCTACTCCTGTCGCCAGACGGTTGTGCAGCAATAGCCTCAGGATGCAAACTCGGCCGATTGACGTCGCGCTCAGTGTGCACAGGGGTCTTGCGCATGGCCATGGCAGTTCACATCCGTCGTATCTTTGTGACTGCTGGGCTCGTTGTGTTCCTGGCGGCGTCGCTCGGTTGTCCAGCTGGATTTGCGGCCGAGCCCAAGCGTGTAATGCTGCTTCATTCTTTTGGCCAGGGTTTCAAGCCCTGGAGCGAATATGCCAAAGCCATCCGCGTGGAACTGGAACGGCAATCACCATGGCCGCTGGACATAACTGAACATTCGCTTGTAACCGCCCGTTCCCCCGACGAAGACCCTGAGGTTCCGTTCGTAGAGTATCTCCGGGCTCTCTCTGCCAAACGCCTGCCCGACATAATTGTGAGCATCGGGGCACCCGCAGCTGCATTTGTCCAGCGACACCGGCAGCAACTTTTTGCCGCCACCCCAATGGTGCTCATGGCGGTGGATCAACGTCGCGTGCAGTATTCTGATTTGACCGCGAACGACACCGCCGTCGCGGTTAGGATCAACTATTTGTCAGCCTTCGAGAACATCCTGCAAGTATTGCCGGACACCAAAGATGTGCTCGTGGTTGTTGGGACTTCTCCGATTGAGAAATTCTGGAAGGAAGCGATAGGAAAAGAGGTGGAGCCTCTTGCAAACCGAATTAAGCTGTCATGGACAGATGAATTGTCATTTGAGGCGTTGCTGAAGCAAGCCTCCGCGCTGCCGCCGCACACTGCGATTTTCTGGGAGTTGATGATTGTTGATGCGGCGGGCGTCGTACACGAAGGCGACACGCCATTAACAAGACTTCATGCCGTCGCTAACGCGCCGATTTTTTCTTATGACGAATCTTTCTTCGGCAGCGGGGTCGTTGGCGGCCCGCTTCTCTTGGTGGCCGATAGCAGCCAGCAGGCGGCCGCCGTTGCCGTTCGCATCCTTGGCGGAGAGAAGCCGGGCGAAATCAGGGCACCACCGGTCCAATTTGCGAGCCCAATGTTCGACTGGCGGGAAATGCAGCGCTGGGGCGTCAGCGAGGGCCGCCTGCCGCCGGGTAGCAAAATCCTGTTTCGCGGTCCGACGGCCTGGGAGCAATACCACGCTTACATTTTGGCAGTCACCGCCGCAATTCTGATTCAGGCCGCGCTGATCATCTGGCTGCTTTATGAGCACAGGCGACGCCGTGTGGCAGAGGTTGAAGCTCGTCACCGTATGTCGGAGTTGGCCCACATGAATCGCCGCGCAACCGTGGGCGAGTTGTCGGCATCGCTGGCGCATGAACTCAATCAGCCACTCGGCTCTATTCTCACCAACGCCGAAACTGCGGAGCTGATAGCCAATTCTCCGTCACCAGATATGGCTGAAATCAAAGAGATTATGGCTGATATCAAACGCGACGATCTGCGCGCGGCAGAGATTATCCGGCGTCTACGAAATATCTTGAAGAAGGCCCCGTCCGAGACAAGGGATCTTGACCTCAATGAGGTCGTGCGTGAAGTTTTTGACTTTCTCGCGGTCCAGGCCGGTGCGCGGGGCGTTGCCCTAAGCAACGTGCCAGCTCAACAGATGCTGCAGGTCCACGGTGACCGGATTCAGGTTCAGCAGGTTATTCTCAATTTGATCCTAAACGGAATGGAGGCCATGGCCGACGCGCCCGCAGGACAGCGCAAGATCATCGGACGTCTTGCACAATTGGACGAAGCCTTTGCAGAGATATCGATTTACGATTTTGGCTCCGGTATTTCCTCGGCCGACCTGGAGAAAGTATTCGATCCATTCTTTACCACCAAGATGGAAGGCATGGGCATGGGGCTATCCATAGCCCGCACCATCGTTGAGGCTCACGGAGGACGGATTTGGGCGGAGAACCATGCCGCTGGTGGCGCGGTCTTTCGGCTTACGCTACCGCTCGCCAAAAGAGTTCACGAGGGTGCCTGACTTTGCCGACCGTCATACATGTCGTTGACGATGATGCCTCGTTTCGGGCCGCGATCAGCCGGCTGCTGCGGAAGGCCGGTTATGAAGTCATGACTTACGATTCGGCACGTCAAATGTTGGAAAAGTTGCCGGATGAAAACAGGCCGACTTGCATTTTGCTTGACGTCCGGATTCCAGGCCTGACGGGCCCCGAATTGCAAAATCGTTTGGCCGAACGTGGATTTACAATTCCGGTCATTTTTTTGACTGGCCATGGCGATATTCCGACCACGGTGCAAACGATTAAGGCGGGGGCCGAGGATTTTTTGACCAAGCCGGTCACAAAGGAAAAGTTGTTTGCTGCTATTGAGCGTGCTGTCACGCGTCATCAAGCCACGCGTGAGCAACGAGACCGACTCGGTGCGCTACGCGCCCTTGTAGCGACTCTCACGCCGCGCGAGCGCGAAGTGTTCGAGCATGTCGTCGAAGGAAAGATGAACAAACAGATCGGACATGAATTAGGCGCAACAGAACGTACTATCAAAGCGCACCGCCGCAAAGTGATGGAGAAAATGCGGGTTCAATCGTTCGCCGAGCTGGTGTCGATCGCCGAGCGCCTCGGTATTCAGGCTAAGGCTGGGGATGCAGTGAGAGACAAAAATCACATGCCCGGCACTTAATTAACTTGGAGGGGGCGCGAACCCGCAAACGTGCAAATGCCATCCCGATCTTGTCCCGAAGGACAATATCCACCGCTTGACATCTCCGGTAACGAGGTGTTGGGACATGATAAGAAGGTGACAAGGCAGTGACAGTCGATTTGTGGGGATTACAAAGCGGCCGGCTATTTGCCGAGCAATCCAATCCAGTCTTGCTGCAGAAGGCCGCTATTGTGCGAAAGATCATATTTGTTGTCGATGATGATCCAGGCATGCGCTTGGGCGTCAAGCGCTTATTGAACAAACATGGTTTTGAAACCGAATTGTTCGATTCTGTGGAAGATTTCCACGAACGTGCCGACGTTCGTCGACCCGATTGCCTCGTGCTGGACGTCAAACTAAAGAACGGATCCGGGATTGATTTGAGAAGAGAATTGACGAATTCCGGTGTTTCGGTTCCGGCGATCTTCATTACCGCCAACGATACCGACCACACCCGAAAAGCGGCGGCGGACGCCGGTTGCGTCGCTTACCTCACGAAGCCATTCTCAGGCAAAACATTGATTGATGCCATTGAGAAGGCTACCGGCTCAAATCGAATGTCATAGGCGCTCGTCCATTTGACGCTTCGATAAAACATCGAAGTTGTAGGCGACTCGAAAAAGCCGCCGTACCGTTTTCCAAGCCGGTCGGCCGTTTCCACCCTCCAAAGCGATGCGACACTGCGCCAAGCGCCCATGCCCCTTGGGCCTGTGCACCTTAAGCCATTTCCCTTTGGGCCATTGCCCTTTGGGCCAATGCCCTCAAGGACAATAGCCCAGCGAAGGTCAATCCATAAGGATTGGCTGACGAAGAAAGTTCGAGCAGCTGGGCGTTATCGCAGTGCAAAGACATTGCCCCCAATCGAAAGAACGACGCGGACAGATCGAACCGCAGAAAATTTCCTGCATCGACCACAGATACCATTCCCCGATCGAAGTGACTGGAGTGATGGCTTGGAACGGACCGTCGCCAATCTCAACATCGAATACTTTCGCCAGAAACTGGAAACCGAAAAGGACGAGACGAAGCGGCGAACGCTTGTGCAGTTACTGTCCGAAGAGCAAGCAAAATTGGCTGCACTTATCGAAAAATCCGCGGACAAGATCGACGTTCGACCACTCGTGTTTGGTCGCGCGATTTCCCTTCAGTCCTGAGCAGCTTGCCAACAAGGCTTGCGCGACCCGGGCCTCGATTCGTCCCCGCCCCGAAAGGGTTCGCGCGCGGCTGGCTCTTCCCCGGAGCCAGCCGCACATCTTTTTGTTCCAAGAAGTTTAGGAGGCTTCCAATGAACGCCTCGCTCTTTTACGCCGGCCGTGCGACCCACCTCAAGATCGTGGCGGTCTCACTTGTATGCGTGATCGTTGTCGTGCTTGTCGGCCACAATGCGAAAACCTCAGACACGACCGCTCAAGACCTAAGCGCCGTCGTTAAAGCGGGCCAGCCGGCGAAGTATGCGGGCCAGGAGCGGCAAACCTCAATTTCGGTGAAGTAACCGGATGTGACGAAGGCAGCGAATGGGATAGGCCATGTCAAGTATCAGCCCATTAGTCCGTTACGCAGCAGCGATAATGTTGCTGTCCTGCGCACCCACACAAGCGGAAGAAATCTTCGCGTTTTTACGGCCGCCGTCGCAAATGCAAATTGCGCCGCAGGCTGCCTCGCCGACCTCATTGAATCCTGCGCGTGAAGATCCGGACGAAAACGTGCAACTGCCGGCGCGCCTACAACGACAGATCGTCTCCTATTCGAGTCGGGAGGCTTCCGGCACCGTCATCATCGATACGACGCACACGTATCTCTTTTACGTGATCGGCAACGGCAAGGCGGTCCGCTATGGCATCGGGGTCGGCCGTGAAGGCTTCACCTGGTCGGGTGTCAAGTCGATTATCCGCAAGAGCGAATGGCCGGATTGGTATCCGCCGCCGGCGATGATCGCTCGTCAGCCCTACCTGCCGCGCATGATCGCAGGCGGCCCCGGCAATCCGCTTGGTGCGCGCGCGATGTATATCGGCGGTACCGAATATCGCATTCACGGCACAAACGATCCGTCGTCGATCGGCAAGCACATATCGAGCGGCTGCATTCGGATGACCAATGACAACGTCATCGATCTCTATAATCGCGTGAGCATTGGCGCCAAAGTCATTGTGCTGCCAATACAGCTGGCGCATGCGGGGCAGCAATGAGCAAGAATCGGATAGATCTTCGGGGAGATTACCGGCTGTCGTCTGATCAGCCTGCCGTAGCAACAGGAGTCGCTACATGGAGTGGTAGCAGTCGATATGCCCGAACAAATATTCAGCAAAGCAATTCAGAGGCGATGAAGGAAAGAGCAACCGCCAGGTTATTTGCCTTGTCGCTTGGTGGCATCTTTTTCGCCGTGCTCGCGCTAAATGCAGCGTTCCGGTAGGCTGGGGGCTGCAGCGGATTTCTGTCCAGTGTTTGGTGGGGGGAATGGCGTGCCCGACTTTAGGGTATTTATCATCGATGATGATCAAGGCATATTGGACGCCTTGATCAGGTTTCTGCGCACAGCTGGCTACGAAACGAAGGCCTACTCCTCGCCACAGGCATTTCTCGAGGAACACGATCCGTCGATGCCCGGTTGCGTTGTGCTCGATCTGTCAATGCCCCGCATGAATGGGCTGGCCGTTCAGCGTGAGCTTGTTACGCGGGGGAGCGAGCGGCCTGTTATCTTTCTCAGCGGAAGAGGAACAGTTCCCGCGAGCGTAGAGGCAATGAAAGCCGGCGCCGTGGATTTCCTGCCCAAGCCGTTAAAGGGCGACGAACTGCTGAGTGCGATCAAGGTCGCCGAGGAACGCGACCTGGTCAGGCTGCAAAGAGCCGCAGAACGGAAGGCCGCCGGCAAACTAATTGACAAGCTTACGCCACGCGAAAAAGAGGTCATGGAATTGGTCGTTCAGGGCCATTTGAACAAGAATATCGCTGCCCTGATCGGCACGACCGAAAAGACCGTCAAGGCCCACCGCGGGCGCGTAATGCACAAAATAGGCGTAAGGAGCGTTGCGGAATTGGTGCGGCTGACGAGCAAAGTAACTACCAAGCCGCGATAGTCAGAAGCGTTGTCCTAATAGCTTGTGTGGCTTGTTCAGGAATCCAATCTACCGATCGCACTCTGCTTCTCGACCGCTCCGAACCAAAGTTTATATACCGCAAAGATTGCGACGAGCGCGCCGACGACAACGAAATTTATTTTCGCCGATGAGCTATGAACGTGAAGCAGCCATGACGCGGCGATCAGCCAGCAGCCAACACATACGTTGATCCATTCTTCCCACAGGCGAAATGGCGATATCGTGAACATCTCCGTGCATATAAGAACGATCCCCGTCAGGACGGCGACATATGTTGCCGTCACGTCGTCACCGAATTTCAAGGGACCCGGCGAGATGCAGAGCCAGATCGCGAGCAGCCAGCCGCACCAATTTTCCCATTGTATCGGCGGATTAAAGCGAACTTTGGCCACGTGAGCCTCCTGTCATCGTATGAGGTTTGCCGTCCACTGCACGAGCTGGGTGGCGCATTTGCCGAACGCCTCGTTCAGCGCATCAACCGTTCCGGCGGCATTCACGGATTTCGGGGCCGAGTTGCATTCAAAAATACGCATGCCAAGCAGACGGCCATTCGCCGAAACGATCTTGGCCCCGAATTCGACCTCGGCAGAGGGCACGGCAGACGCCGACAGTTGGAATCTTCTCAGGTCAAGAAAGAGTTGATTGTCAGCCGTCACGTTTTCCGAGGACCGGGCAACCGCGAGCCCGGCATTTTCGAAAGCCTGGATTATTTTTGCTTGCACGAGCTTGGGCGTGCTGTCGCTCCATTCCGCGCCGGCAAAGATCGGGTCTTCGTTGCCGCCCGGCCGCACCAGAATTTTGCGGGTCTCGAACATGAGAAGCGATGCAGGATCTGCGACGTTCAGGGGGCCCCGCGGCTTGTCCAAAGGAGGAAAGGTCTTGGGCGCGTCCAGATCGTAGACCACGCGTGGTGCGTTGGCGGCGCTGCCGCCCGTAAGGCGGTCCAGGCCGCTGACGATGCTGTCGAGCTTGTCGGAGTTGCGCGCCAGAGCCGCCGAGAACGTATTGAGGTTTGCAATGGTGGTTCGAAGCGGCTCCGCATTGTCGGCCAGAATGAGGTCAAGCCGCCGCAACGCGTCGCGCGCTGCAGTGGTCATGCTCTGCCCGGCGAGCGGATCGGCGGTCAGTGTGGCCGGCTGCCCGGTGGTGGCGCTCAGCGGCTTGCTGCCGCCTTGCAGGGTGACCACGGGGACGCCGGTCAGGCCTTGAAAATCCAGGCTGACCTTGGTGTCGGCGCGTACCGGCGTGTTTGCGGCCACCGCAATTGTTGCCGTCACCCGGTTGGGATTGCCGACATCAAGCTCCAGGGCGGTTACTTCGCCGACACGGATTCCATTGAAGAGAACCGCCGCGCCCGTCAACAAGCCGGAAACCGTGTTTTCGAAGTGAAGACGGTAGGTTGTCCGCTGGGCCAGGCCGGCGCCATTGTGCAGCCAGTAGACGAAGCCGAAGCCTGCGGCAATCACAGCGAGGACGAACCCGCCGATCAGAACATAGGGTGCCCGAATTTCCATGGGTGCCTCAGTGGCTCGCTGGCGCGCGGGTCCGTGCGCGGGCGTTGTGAAAATAGGATCTGACCCAGGGGTGTTGGGAGCTGACGAGCTGCTCGATCGGCCCCACCTCGACGATTTTCCCGCCGGAGAGGGCGGCGACGCGATCACAGACCGTGTTCAGGCTATCCAGATCGTGCGTCACCATAAAGACGGTGAGGCCGAGCGTCTGCTGCAGGGTCGAAATCAGGGCGTCGAAATCGCTGGCCGAGATCGGGTCGAGGCCGGAGGTCGGTTCATCGAGAAACACGATTTCGGGATCGAGCGCGAGAGCGCGCGCCAGCGCGGCGCGTTTTGTCATTCCGCCGGACAGCTCCGAAGGAAATTTGTTCCCGTCATCGGCGGAGAGCCCAACCATTTCAAGCTTCGCCGTCGCGAGCTCGTCAAGCAAAGTCTGCGAAATTTCCAGATTCTCGCGCATCGGAAATTGCACATTTTGCTGGACGGTGAGCGAGGAAAACAGCGCGCCCTGCTGGAACAGGATGCCCCAATGCCGGCCAATCTCCTGCATGGCGGCGGTGTCTCCGTAGTCGCTCTCCGCGCCCATGATTGCGATGCGGCCCTCGCGCGGTGGAATTAAACCAATGATGGTTCGCAGCAGGACCGATTTACCGCCGCCCGACGCACCGACCAAGCCGAGGATCTCGCCGCGACGGACGTCGAGCGAAAGCCCGTCGAGCACGTTTTTTTCCCCGAATCCAACGGTCAGGTCGCGCACCGAAATTGCAGGGGTCTGAGATGAGTCCGGCATCGCAGTTACATCCCGATCGAGGCGAAAAAGACCGCAAACAGGCCGTCAAGAACAATGACCAGAAAAATCGACTTCACGACCGATGTCGTTGTCTGCAATCCCAAAGATTCGGCGCTGCCTTTGACACGAAACCCCTCACTGCATGCGACCGTGCCGATGACGAGCGCCATGAATGGCGCCTTGATGATACCAACTTCAAAGTGAGTTACCGATACCGCCTCACGAAGGCGGGCTATAAAGATGTCGGGGCTCATGCCGCCGTAAAACCACGCGACCAGTCCGCCTCCATAGAGCGCTGCCATCGACCCCAGAAAGGTCAGGATCGGCAGGGCGCACACCAAGGCAATCACTCTCGGGAGCACCAATATGTTGACCGGATCGCGGCCCATGGTGCGCAGGGCATCGATTTCTTCCCGCATTTTCATGGAGCCGAGCTCGGCCGTGTAGGCGCTGCCGGACCGGCCGGCGACCATGATCGATACGATGAGCACGCCGATTTCGCGCAAGACGAGGATGCCGACCATGTCGACGACGTAGGCATCCGCTCCAAATTTCCGGAAGTGGAAAATTCCCTGCTGGGCAATGATGCCTCCGATCAGAAATGTGATCAGCACGACGATTGGAACGGCCTGCCAGCCAACGCGATACAGGTGATATACGGTAGAGGTCGCGCGCAGCGAGCGAGGCCGTAACACCGCGCCGCCCAAAGATGCGCCAATAGCGCCGAGCATCGCGAGGAAGTAGCCGAAATCCGTGTAGACACCAGCGGTGGCGCGGCCGATGCGCTCGAGCCCGACCGCCAACCTGTTTCGTTCGGGTTGCGGAACGGGAGGACGTCGATTGACGTCATGTATCTTTTCAAGAAGACCGCGAAACCGCTCCGGCACTCCGACCAAAGTCGGTTTCAGGTGCTGGAGCTGGTAGCGCCGGACGACTCGTTCCAGCAACCAGGCGCCAAGCGTGTCGAGATGTTCGACACCGGAAAGATCGATGACCACATTTTTTTTCTGTGCATCGATCGCCGGAAGAGCTGCCGCGAGGCGCTCAAGCGAGACCGATTGCGCGGCGGTCCAGGGACCGCTTGCGATCAGGCTTGCCGGCGACACGCCGCGGGTAAGTGTTGGATCGCTCATTGCTCGCCATCCATATAGAGGCGCACCAGTTGCGCCTACGACTTACAGATTCTAGTCGGGGCACCTGGGAGATCAACGCAAATAGGCCATTGGGACCAATGAAATCGGGCCGCTTGATTCAAAATGCAGAACACTTGCGGAGAGCGTCAGCCCCGGCGCCATCAAGTTGCCGCTGCTTCACCCCTCGGTTCGATGACCATGCCGGATGTCGGTTCAATCCAGACCAGGTGATCTTTCACGGCCTTGACACCGGGGATGTTTTCCGCGGCGACTTTCAACGCGTCGCGTTGGCGGTCGTCGATGATTACGCCCCACAGCTCTACGACTCCGTCGCGAACAACGGCATTGACCATCGCAACGGGTGCCCAGCTCTCTTTTTGCATTTCTGCCCGCAGCGCTTCGCGGATGCCCGCATCGTCCTTTGCCGATCTTGGTTCAGCGCGCGCAAGGCTGACCATCGCATGCATGAGATTGGAGCGCGTTACCATTCCCACGACCTTCTTCCCGCGCATGACGGGCACGCGCTTGATGCGGTGGCGCTCCATCAATTCGACGATGTCTTCAAGGCTCGTGTCTTCGGTGACGGTATGAACATCCGTCGTCATGACTTCGGCAACTTTGCTGCCATGCGAATGGGAGTACTCGACAGCAAGCCTGCCGGGACCCATGAGGAATTCGAGCCAGCGCGAATGTCTGCGCTCAGTAGCGGTTTCCCGGCGGCGGAGGAAATCACCTTCGGACAGAATGCCGACAATCTCTCCGCCCTTTTCGATCACCGGCAGACCGCTGATGTGATGCTGGAGCATTTGCCGCGCTGCCTGAAGGACTGTGGCATTGGGCTGCACCGAGATGACGGTGCTTGTCATTACATCTTTGGCTTTCATGGCAGACCTCCAATAGATGCCAGAATATGGCCAAACGGCCTGCGCCATGTTGACCCAGATCAAACGTCTATTTGAGGCTGAAAAGCCCACGCCGGCCATGCGCCAGGCCCAGATGAAGAACATCAGGACGGGACAAGCTGCGGTCAGGCGACGGTGGACGAGTTTGAATTCAATCGTCTCTGGCACGACGACCGGAGAACTGAATGGTGCAGAGCACCCCGAAATGATCCGACACGAAGTCGAGTCCACGGCTGTTGTCAAAAACCACCGAACAATTTTTGGCCTTAAGGCCCTGTGTCAAAAAAATATAGTCGATGCGCTGAACTTCGGTCCAACATGGATCGACGTAAGGATTCTGCGGTGGTGAATAGGTATACCCACGACTACGCGGATGACATTCGCGAAAAGCGTCGCGGAATCCGAGCACGTCGTTCAGAACGAGACGAATGGCGGGAGAGTCCGCGACATCATTGAAATCCCCGCAGAGCACTTTTGGACAATCTCCCGGTTTCGGGTAGTGCCGCCTGATCGCCGTCAGAGCTGCCTGCGCCTGCTTCCTTCGCCCTTCGACCATCTTTGGCCGATAGGCCAGGTGCGTATTGGCGACCAGCAGACGTCGGGCTCCCACCACAAATTCCGCCAACAGAACGCGCCTTGGCGGATCACCCGGCATTTGCGGCAATGGCTCGATCACCGAGCGGACGGCCGGCTGTGAACTGATGATCGAGAGGCCGTCTTCCCCCACGTGATGATTAAGGCGGCACATGTCGGCAACAAGCTCGGCCTGACTGCGGCCCGATTCCGGATCGCGATCGACTTCCTGCAGGCAGACAATCTCGGGACGCAGCTTTTTGAGTCCCGCTGCGAGCGCCTGATACCGCGGCTCAAGAGGCTCGCCGATATTCCACAGGTTTAAGGTCAACAGGCGAAAGGTCACATCGCACCGCAATATCGACGGCCGAATAACATGTATTTCCGTTGCGTCACGCCGGCAACGTTATGCGAGCATTGTACTACTTGACGATGCGAGATAACCCGGCCTTCTTTGGCGGCTATGGCACGCAGGGCCGACTCAATGCACCGTATCATTGTCGCCACCGACGGCTCCACTACGGCGAACCGCGCCATCGATGCCGGCGCAGTCCTGGCAAAGTGCACCGGCGCCGATCTCGTTCTCCTGACGATTGGCGGAAGCGTGACGGGAGCCGCTGGTTGTCGGCCGACGCGGCCAAAGCCGGTTGTCCGCCTTGTTCCTCGGCAGAGTCTCGCAAAAACTCGCAGGCTTTGCACCATGCGTTGTTATGGTCGTTCCATAACGTGCAGCACTTGTCCGGCGCAGATGTCCACCCAGCATTCATCCGGCGGTAGACAGTGCATCTAGGTTGGTCTGCAAGCAGTGCGCGTTGACAATCGTCAGGAGTGTAAGTTGACATCAGCCTCACGCGGACTTTTGATTCTGCGCGGTCGTGCCGGATGAGCACGTATCGTCTCGAACACATTTTTGCTCCTCGTTCGGTCGTTCTTATCGGCGGCAGCCCCCGGAAATATTCCGTGGGTGGTGCAGTTCTCAGAAATCTCTGCCGGGCAGGGTTTGGCGGTGCGATTGGCCTGGTCAATCCGCACCACCGGGCAATCGAAGGCATCACCGCGGTCAAAACGGTAAATGATCTCGCCGATCCGCCTGACCTTGCGGTCATCGCCACGCCGGCCGCCATCGTGCCCGGGCTGATTGCCGGATTGGGCTCGAAGGGCTGCGCCGCGGCGATCGTCCTCACGGCGGGTCTGGGGCACGGACCCGGTTCGCTCGCCGAGGCCGCTGAGCGCACGGCGCGTCTAAACGGCATGCGGATCGTTGGGCCTAACTGTCTCGGCGTCCTCGTGCCTGGACGGAAACTCAATGCCAGTTTTTCCGCCAGCGCGCCGCGTGCGGGAGACGTGGCTTTGATTTCGCAGTCCGGCGCAATCGCAGCGGGTCTTATTGAATGGGCCGCGCCGCGGTCGGTGGGATTTTCAGCTGTCGTATCGATTGGGGATCAGTTGGACGTCGATTTCGGCGACCTGCTTGACTATTTCGCGCTCGATCGCGGCACCCGGGCCATTCTACTGTACATCGAGTCGATCAAAGATGCCCGTAAGTTCATGTCCGCCGCGCGCGCCGCGGCGCGGACCAAACCCGTCATCGTCGTCAAAGCTGGCCGCCATGCACGGGCTGCGGCTGCCGCGAAAACTCATACCGGTGCATTGGCTGGGGCTGACAGCGTCTACGATGCCGCGTTCCGGCGGGCGGGCTTGTTGCGCGTTTCGGATCTGGACGAGCTATTTGCGGCCACTGAAACTTTGGGCCACGTCAAATGCCTTTCCGGGAAAAGGCTGGCGATTTTGACGAACGGGGGCGGTATTGGCGTTCTTGCCGTCGATCGTCTCATGGACCTCGGCGAAAAAGGCGATCTGCTCGCGGCCATAGGGCCGGGGGCCATGGCCAAGCTCGATGCAGCGCTGCCGCCCATCTGGTCCAGGGCCAATCCAGTCGATATTGCCGGAGATGCAGATGCGGCGCGCTAT
>Ga0111539_10004278_pt1 | contig 18687 bp, 12 predicted proteins | sample RhiMethybrSRZTD1_FD_79667 | JGI IMG/M metagenome (GOLD analysis project Ga0111539, IMG submission 79667) | Populus rhizosphere microbial communities from Tennessee, USA - Rhizosphere MetaG P. TD hybrid SRZTD1 (version 2) (version 2) | ecosystem: Host-associated > Plants > Roots > Rhizosphere >... | reverse complement strand
TGCCGAGCATTTCCTGCACGCCAAAGGCGCTCGCGCCATCGGGGTAGAGCCCGACCGGCGTCGGATCGAAGCGCTGGGAGTCGAAGTTGCCGTGCCGGTCGCCCGGCTCGTCCTCACCCCAGGGATACGGGCGCTCCGCACCGTCGGGGCCGCCATACGCGGCGCGATGGAACTCGGCCTCGGTCGGGAGCGCCGCCTTGGCCCATCGCGCGAAGGCGGCCGCCTCGGCCTGGCTCACGTAGACGGGCGCGTCGAGCGGGAGCGGGAGCTCCGCGAACATGCCGCGGTAGAAGAACGCGCCGTCCCGCTCGTCCCAGAACCCGGGACGCCGGATCCCGTGGCGCTCCTTCCACGCCCAGTCCTCCTCGGACCAGAGGGCGCGCGCGTCGTACCCGCCGTCCTTCATGAATTCCAGGAAACGGCCGTTCGTCACTTTGTGCTCCTCGATCCGGAACGCGGGGACGCGCACGGCGTGCTCGTCGAACTCGTTGTCCCATCCGAACGCGCCGCGCGCCTGGCCCAGGGTCGCGGTCCCATCCGGGATCGCGATCACGCGCGGGCTCGGGGTGCTCGTCGTGAGCGGCGCCGCGGGATCGTGGCGCGGCTCCTTCCGGTCGTGCGGGAGCTGGTGGAGGAGGTACGCCAGGGTCTCCGCGTGCATGAGGCGGTGCTCGATCGCCATGGACACGAGCGTCGTGCGGTCCTGCTCGGACCGGGGCTCGTGCGCCCCGAGCACGCAGGCGTCCACCTTGTCCCGCACCTCCCGGTTGTACGCGCGCACCAGGGACTCGGCCGGCCAGGCGGACGCGGGCTCGTTGGGGAGCCCGCCGTCGACGGGGTCGATCCCGAAGGCGAAGAGCTTGTCGAAGTCCTCGCGGAACGGCGCGAGACCGTGCCCTTGGCGGGCGAGGAGGTTCCAGTCGAAGGCCTCGAGATGGCCCAGATAGAAGATCAGCCGGTGGCGCTCGGGGATGGGGCGCTCGAGGAGCGCGCCGGGGAGGAGGATCGAGAAGAGGTCGTCAGTCCGCGCCCGCGCGTCGGCCAGCCGTGCGGCCAGGGTCGTGGGCTCGGAACGGTCACGCGTCGTCGTAGCCATAGGTCGGCTCCTCGGGTCGTCGTAGCCCGCGCGGTACCACTGCCTTCTCCACCAGATCGAACCCCTTCTGGGCGAGGAGGGCGAGCGCGGCCGCGGGGACCGCGCCCTCGAGGATCAAATGAGTTTGACGCAATTGGATGCCCGAGAGAATCGGTTCTCCGAGCCCCCCGGCCCCGACCAGGGCCGCCAACGTGGCGGAACCGACGCACAGGACGGCGCTTGTCTGGATCCCCGCCAGGATCGACGGGGCGGCCATGGGGAGCCGGATCCGGGTCAAACGGGCCCAAGGAGAGAGGGGGAGCGATTCGGCCGCGTCCCGGAGGGACGCCGGAAGGGTCGAGAGCCCCACCACCGTGTTCCGGACGATGGGGAGGAGGCTGTAGAGGAAGAGCGCAGCCAGGGCGGGCCGGAAGCCGATGCCGAGGAGCGGGATCAGGACGGCCAGGAGCGCAAGCGAGGGAATGGTCTGGAGAATCCCGGTCGCGAGCAGGATCGCCCCCCCCAGGCGCGGCGAGCCCGCGGCCGCGATCCCGAGCGGGAGCCCGATCGCGATGGCAAGGAAGAGCGCGAGGAGCACGAGCTCGACGTGCCGGAGCGTGTTCCGAACGATGGACGAAGCGACGCCTTCGCGTTCCGGAGCAGCCGGGCCGGTCGATGATGGCCGGACCTCGGTGAGCAGGGACTCGGCGGCGGCTTCGTAGGAGATTCCGTCGAGGACCACGCGCGCATTCGCGCGGATCATGGCCTCTTCCGAGATCCGCCCCGTGAGGGAGCGGATCGCCTCGAGCGCGTGCGGCTCGCGCGCCGGGAGATCGAGCCGGTAGAGCCAGACCGCGTCGTAGCGGGGGAAGAACCGGCGGTCGTCCTCGAGCACGCGCAGGCCGAGCCGCGCGATCTGGGCGTCCGTCGTGTAGATGTCGGTCGCGTCGATCCGGCCGCTCGCGAGGGCCGTGTACGCGAGCTCGTGCTGGATCCCGAGCACGTGCCGCATCCGGAGGCCGTAGTGGCGCGCGAGCCCCGGGTATCCGTCCGCGCGGCCGAGGAACTCGTGCGTGAGCCCGAGCCTGAGATCGGGATGGCGCGCGAGATCGGAGACGGTGCGAATGCCGAGACGGGCCGCGACGCTCTCGGGCATCGCGATCGCATAGCCGTCGTTGAACCCGATCGGATCGCTCATGGCGAGCCCGAGCCGCGCGAGCTCGACGCGCACGGAGTCCGCGGCCGCCCCACCGGAGCGATGGAGCAGCACTTCCTGGATCGTGCCCGTGTACTCGGGGTAGACGTCCACCGCTCCCGAGCGGAGCGCCTGCGCCACGATCTCGGTCCCTCCGAGATTGTGACGATGGGCGACCCGGGGGATCCCCTCGCCGAGCATCGTCCTGGCCAGCGTTTCTCCGAGGATCCATGACTCGGGGAACGCTTTCGACCCGACCACGACTCCGCCCTCCGCGCCGCGAGCCTGCGCCGCGGGCAGGCAGGCGACGAGGGCCGCGACCAGGACCACCGCGCGCTTCATCGCGACCATCCGAGCGCTTCCGGCGGCGCCTGCGCGGCGATGAACTCGGTCACGAAGGGCTCCGCCGGGGCGGCCGCGAGCTCCGCCGGCTTCCCCCGCTGCACCAGACGTCCTGCGTTGAGGAGCGCCACCTCGTCTGCAACCACGGCCGCCTCCGCCAGGTCGTGTGTCACGAAGAGGACCGTCGTCCGGAGTCTTCCGAAGACGTCCCGGAGGTCGCGCTGGAGTCTCGAGCGGATCATGGGATCGAGCGCGGCCAGGGGCTCGTCCATGAGGAGCACGCCGGGACCGAGCATGAGGGCCCGCATGAGCGCGACCCGCTGCTTCTGGCCGCCGCTCAGCTCGGAGGGATAGCGGCCGAGGAGCCCGGGATCGAGCCGCGTCAGCTCGAGGAGCTCCCGGACCCGCGTGTCGATGCGCTCCCGGGTCCAGCGGCGATGCCTGGCGACGAGCGTCGTGTTCTCGAGCGCGGTCAGGTGCGGGAAGAGGCCCCCATCCTGGATCACGTAACCGATGCGAGGGAGGATCTCGTCCCGGGTCGACGGCCCCATGGGCGTGCCGCCGACCTGGATGCGCCCCTGGTCCGGCCGGAGGAGGCCCACCACGAGCCGGAGAAGGGTGCTCTTTCCGCAGCCGCTCGGCCCGATCAGGGCGAGGACGGTCCGCTCCCGCACCACGAGCTCAGGGATGTCGAGCGCGAGGGTCTCGCCGAAGCGCTTCCGGACGTCGATCAGCTCGATGGTCGCGGACATGGCCGAACATCGTAGAGGACCGGACCGTCAGGGCGGGGGAATATCGCGGCCGGGAAAACCTACCGAGACGCTGTTCGACGCGCCGCCGGAGGGGAGCTCAGATCGATGCTTCGGACGGCCACGCCGGGTGAGCCGGGTGTGCCCGGGCCCCCGCCCGCGGCTCCGGCCGATCCGAGATCGACCGTGGTCCCGGTCTCGGTCAGCACGGCCGAGGCGTCGTAGACGAATCCGGCCGACGGCCCGCCTCCGCCCCCGCCGCCGCTTCCTCCGGCGCCCCCCGTCCCGCCTTCTCCCCCCGTGCCCCCGGCACCGATCTCGTTCACACAGCGCTGCGCTCCGGGCGCGCCGGCTCCCCCGGTACCGCCCGACCCGCCGGAACCCCCGGCGCCCCCCGAGCCCCCGGCCGATGTTTGGATCACGCAATCCGTGACGGTGACCGTCGCCCCGAGGAGCACGATGCCGAACGAGCCACCGCCGCCGCCGCCGCCTGTTCCGCCGCCACCGCCGCCGCCGCCGCCGCCACCCCCGCCGCCGCTGTTCCCGGAACCCGCGTCGGCGTCCACCGCGGCGCCGCCGCTCGACCCGCCGCCACCCCCGCCGCCGCTTCCACCCGCGCCCGCGGTGCCGGAGTCACCAGCCGCTGAAATGTACGCGACGCCGGTCCAGACACCCCAGACGGCGCCCCCTCCGCCGTTCCCGCCGGCATCGCCCGGAGCCCCAGGTTGGCCGGGTCCGCCATCGAGATCCCCACTGGCCACGCCGCCGGGACCGCCAGGGCCGGCCGTCGGGCCCTGTCCGCTGTCACCATCCGCCCCGACGAACGACGTTCGAACGCCACCCCGGCCCCCAGGTCCCCCTGCGAAGGGGAAGCCGGCGCCGGCCGAGCCGGGCTGGCCCGGATTGTTGTCGTTGTCACAGCTCCCATTGTGGCCGTTGCCACCCACCCCGCCGGTCGGTCCTGTGGCCCCCGCCGGGCCGTTCCCGCCGGCCGCCCCGGCTCCGGCCACGATCGTGCAGCGTGTCACCGCGATGGACGCGCTGTGGTCGAGGAGGAGCGCATACGAGCTCTGTCCCGCGCCCACCGCATTCGCGCTCTTGATGGTCAGGCCGTCGAGCCCTACGTCGTGCGTGCCCGCTGTCCCCTTCACGGCGACCTGACCGCCGTCGATGGTGGTCGGGAAGAGTGAAGGGCTCCGCTGCCAGCTTGCCGGATCGAAGCCGCCGTAGACCTGAACGTTCGCCGGAAGCGTGATCGACTCCGGATAGCTTCCCGAGGCGATGAAGAGGGAGACTCCACCGGAGGCAGCCTTGGTCAATCCGGCTCCGATCGTTCGAAGGGGCAGCGCCCTGGTTCCGGCGTTCGAGTCGGATCCCGTCGGCGACACGTGAATGACGCCGACCTGCGGCGCCACGTAGATGCTGACCCCGTCGGGTGGGCTCGACAGGGTTCCGTCGCTCACGACGAGATCGAAGTCGAGCTTCGCGATCTCGGAAGGCGCGGTGAAGGTGGGCTTGGCCCCGGTCAGTGTTCCCGAGCCGCCGGTGACGTCGATTCCTCCCGTCTCCGTCCATGTGTACGTGAGCGGATCGCCATCCGGATCGCTGCTTCCCGAGCCGTCGAGCGTCACCGTCTGGCCGAACGCCACGTCCTGATCCGGCCCGGCGTCGGCGATCGGAGCCTGGTCGGCCACTAGGGCCGTCGTGAAGCTCCAGACGAAGTCCGCCTGGAGGTTGTTCCCCGCGAGATCTTCGACCCCGGTCTTGAGCGTGGCCGTGTACGTGGTGTTGGAAGCGAGCGGAGCCGACGGCGTGAACGTGGCCGTCGATCCCGCGACCGATACGGTGCCCGCGACCGGCGAGCCTCCGTTCAAGAGGAACGTCGCCGTGGTCGCGCTCGCGGGCGCGATGGCCTCCGAGAAGGTCGCGGATACGGCGGTCCCGGCCGACACTCCGGTCGCGCCATCGAGCGGCGTCGTCGACGAGACCGTCGGCGGCGTCGTGTCCGGCGCGAGTCCGGTCGTGAAGCTCCAGACGTATTCGACCGCCATGTTGTTGCCGGCCGCGTCCTCGATTCCCGTCGTGAGGTGTGCCGTGTAGGTGGTGTTGAAGAGGAGCGGCACCAGCGGCGTGAAGGTCGCGACCTGCCCCGTGAGACTCACCGTTCCGAGGACCGGGACGACGCCCGCGGCCAGGGTGAACGTGGTCGCGGAGACGCTGGCCGGCGCGAGCGCTTCCGAGAAGGTGGCGGAGACCGCGGTGCCGATGGGCACGCCCGTCGCTCCCGCGAGCGGGCTCACGGCCGTGACCGTCGGCGGCGTGAGATCGGGCGCGGCGCCGGTCGTGAACGTCCAGACGAAGTCCGCCGCGAGATTGTTCCCCGCCACGTCTTCCACGCCGGTCGTGATCCGCGCCGTGTAGGTCGTGCTGTAGGCGAGCGGCGAAGACGGTGTGAAGGTCGCGGTCGTTCCATTCAGCGTCACGGTGCCCGCCACCGGCGCCCCTCCCGCGAGAAGGAACGTCGACGTCGAGACGCTCGCCGGCGCGACCGCCTCGGAGAACGTAGCGGTGACGGTCGTGGCGATGGCCACCCCGGTCGCTTCGGCGAGCGGGGTCACCGCCGTCACCGTAGGCGGCGTGGTGTCCGGCGGCGGACCGGTCGTGAACGACCAGGTGAAATCGGCGGCGAGGTGATTGTTGGCGAGATCACGCACGCCCGTCGTCACGCGCGCGGTGTAGGACGTGGCGTACGCGAGCGGCGAGGATGGTGTGAACGTCGCGGTCGTTCCGTTCAACGTCACGGTGCCGGCCACCGGCGCTCCGCCGGTGAGGAGGAAGGTGGCCGTCGAGACGCTCGCCGGCGCGACCGCCTCGGAGAACGTGGCGGTGACGGTCGTGGCGATGGCCACCCCGGTCGCTCCGGCGAGCGGGCTCACGGCCGTGACCGTCGGCGGCGTGAGGTCGGGGGCGACGCCGGTCGTGAACGTCCAGACGAAGTCGGCCGCGAGATTGTTTCCGGCCACGTCCTCGACGCCTGTCGTGATCCGCGCCGTGTAGGTCGTGCTGTAGGCGAGCGGCGAAGACGGTGTGAAGGTCGCCGTCGTGCCGTTGAGCGTAACGGTCCCGGCGACCGGTCCCGCGCCGGTGACGAGGAAGGTCGTCGTGGAGACGCTCGCCGGCGCGAGGCCTTCGGAGAACGTAGCGGTGACGGTGGTCGCGATGGCGACGCCGGTCGCCCCCGCGAGCGGGGTCACCGCGGTCACCGTCGGCGGCGTGACGTCAGGTGGGGGAGGCGTTGTGAACGACCAGACCTGATCGCTCGCCAGATGGTTCCCGGCGAGGTCCTGCACCGCCGTCGTGATCCGCGCCGTGTACGTGGTCCCGTACGCCAAGGACGAGGAGGGCGTGAAGGTCGCCGTCGTGCCGTTGAGCGATATGGTTCCAGCGACGGGTCCTAACCCCGTGAGCAGGAAGCTCGCGGTGGTGACGCTCCCGGACGCGACGGCTTCCGAGAAGGTCGCCGTCACCGCGGTTCCGATGGGGACGTTCGTGGCGCCGGCGAGTGGGGATGTTCCCGTGACGGTCGGGGGCGTGAGGTCCGGTGCCGCACCCGTGGTGAAGGTCCAGGAGGTGTCGGACGCCATCGCGTTCCCGGCCAGGTCATGCACTCCGGTCGTGACGTGGGCCGTGTAGGTCGTGCTGTACGCGAGCGGCGAGGAGGGTGTGAACGTCGCCGTGAAGTTGGTCAAGGTCACCGAACCCGCGACCGATCCGCCGTTTCCTTCCAGCGTGAGCGTGGACGTCGTCACGGTCGCGGGCTCCACGGCCTCGGAGAACGTGGCTCGCACCGTCGAGCTGACGCTGACGCCGGTCTCGCCCGGCAGGGGCGCGACCGAGATCACGGACGGCGGGGTCAGGTCGGGAGGGGGCGCGGTCGTGAACGTCCAGACGAAATCCGAGGCGAGCGTGTTCCCGGCGAGGTCCTGCACACCCGTGACACGCGCGGTGTAGACGGTGGCGTAGTCGAGGGGGCTCGACGGGGTGAAGACCGCGGTCGAGCCGTTGAGCGTCACCGTTCCCGAGACGGGGCCGGCGCCCGTGACGAGGAACGTACCGGTGGTCACCGTCGATGCCTTCACGAGCTCCGAGAACGTGGCCTCGATGGTCGTCGTCGGCGCGACGCCCGCTGCGCTGTTCCCAGGGATGATGGCCACCACCGTCGGCGGCGTCGTGTCGGGGACGGGGCCGGTGGTGAAGGACCAGATGTATTCCGAGGCGAGCGGATTTCCCGCGAGGTCCTTCACGCCGGCGGTGACGCGCGCGGTGTAGGTCGTGTTCGGCGCGAACGGGGCGGACGGCGCGAAGAGGGCGATCGAGTCCGCGAGGGTCACGGTGCCGGCCACGGCGCCGGAGCCGTGTACGGAGAACGTGCTGCCGTTCACGGTCGACGGCTGGACCTGCTCGGAGAAGACCACCTGGATGGTCGAGGCCAGCTGGACGCTCGCCGCTCCGTTGACCGGGACGACCTTGGTGATCGTCGGCGGGGTCGTGTCGCCCCCGGGCGCCGGCTCGGGCGGCGTCGGCGTGGTCACGTGGCTCTCGTCGCAGGAGACCAGGACCAGGGCCAAAGCGGCGAGGACGAGGCGAAGCCACAACGAACGGGGACGCACGAGGAACATCGAAGGCCCTGACCGGATCGATAGCGACGTACCCACGAGAACAGAAGCCACAATCGTGCGCCCCGGAGGCTGTCCGCGTCAAGGCGCGTCCCCATGCGCTTTTTCGGCACCTTGCCCAGGCGGGCACAAAGAAAGAGGAGCCCCGTTTTCGGGGCCCCTCTCGACGTGCCTTCCTTCCGTGCTACCGAACGCTAGTTGCGGCCGTAGCCATTGTCGTTCTCGTTGTCGTAACCGCGGTGGTGCCGGCCGCGGGCATCGCGCTCATAGCGCTGGTGGTCCTGCCAGTCGTTGCTCCGATACCAGCGTCCGTTGCGGTACCGCCCGTAGGCGTAGCCGCGCGAATTGCGCCAGCTCCGGTAGTCCGCAGGCACGTAACGGACCTGACGAGGCACCGACTGGTAGCTGATGAAGGTGAACGGTCCATTGTACCGAGGAGCCCGGTACCACCCGCCGTCATAGTAGGTGTACCAGGTATTTCCGTACCGGTAGAGATCGTAGTCCGAGGACGACATGTAGTAGACGTTCGTGCCCGGGACCAAAATGACATCGGGCTGCCGAACGTAGTTGATCCTCGGTCCGTTATATCGGTCTCCGATACGAAGTCCAATCGACACATTGGCCGCATGGGCCTGTGGCGCCTGCATACCCAGCGCAAGAACTAACGCGAGGCCGGCGGCGCACTGCTGGATTCGTCTCATGATTCCCTCCGCCTTTCGCATGTGGGTTCACTGCGATCCTCCGCCCCTCCTCCCTTCATCCATCAGGGATATAAGCAGGAGCAGTGCCAGCCATGGCGGGATTATGCGAGGCGTAATCACTTATACGACAGCGATTTATAGGATAAGTATCTCTCCGATCTGTAGCACTCCTTTCACTCTGTAACTTCGGGGTCACGGGGGTCGTTCCAGTTCAGAACGCTCGCTTGTCCGGCCGCTGCCGGGCCTGCATGTGAATGGCGCGCCATCGGCGCTGGAGCTCGCGCCGGACTTTGGGATCCACCTTGGCCGCGTGGTGGCGGGCCTCCCGCTCCAGCTTCTCGTAGCTCCGCATCCGAGCGGCATCGAGCTCGCCGCTCTCGAGCGCCTCGCGTACGGCGCATCCGGGCTCGCTTCGATGCGTGCAATCGCGGAAGCGGCAGCGCTTCGCCACCGCCTCCACGTCGTCGAACGTGCGCGCGATCCCTTCCTCACCGGCCCACAGAAGGACGGTCCGCATTCCGGGGGTGTCCAGAAGGAGACCCCCAGTGGGGAGCGCCACGAGATGTCGCGACGTGGTGGTGTGGCGTCCGCGCCCATCTTCACGGATCGTCTGCACGTCCATGACCTCGTCCCCCATGAGGGCGTTGACGAGGGTCGACTTGCCGACACCCGAGGAGCCGACCAGGGCCACGGTGCGTCCTGGGGCGAGATACGGACGCAGCGGATCGAGCCCGCCTTCCCGCACCGCGCTGACCGTGAGCACCGACACGCCCCGGGCCGCCCGCTCCGCCTCTTCGACCTGTGGGGCCGGATCGGGGCAGAGATCGGCCTTGCTCAGGACCACGACCGGCTCCGCGCCGCTCTCCCAGAGCAGCGCCAGGTACCGTTCGATGCGGCGGATGTTGAAGTTCTGATTCAGCGACTGCACGAGGAAGACGGTGTCCACGTTCGAGGCGACGACCTGCTCGGCCGTTCGCGTCCCCGCTTCCTGCCTGGAGAAGCAGGTGCGGCGCTCGAGGACGTGGTGGATGAGCACGAGACCGCCGGGATCCGCCGGTAGGGCGGCCGCGACCCAGTCGCCGGTGCACGGGCGCATCCGTGAGCCAAGGGAAGCGTCGCGCCTGAGCTTGCCGGTCAGCTCCGCCGAGTGGAGGACGTCCGGCGCGGTGGCTACACGAAACGAATTGCGCTGCTCTTCCATGACGCGAGCGGGCACGAGGCCGCTCGCCTCGAATGGATGGAATTGTGCGTCGAAAAACGGGATCCAGCCCAAAGCATGAAGCGATTGCAATGGAGACTCCTCTCGTTCGATTGGATTCGGGGTGTAGCGCCGACGTGGAGATCGGCCGAGAGGCGGGCGTGGGGACGCGGCCTAACGGCCGGAGGCGGCTCCTGAAAGCACAAGGGCAGTCGTCATAGTCCACACCCTCCATTGCTGCGGGGGATGGCTCGGCGGGCGCCGAGCTCGACACAAAGGATACGCGCTCCGAGGGTACCGGTCAAGCCGCTCGGCGTGGTTCGTTTGTAATGATCGCGCCATCGATTTCCAAACTGGAGGGCCGGTGCGTGCCGTTCCGTTTCGTGACGACCCAGCCTCAACCCGGCCACAGGCCTGGGCTTGGGTGACGGGCGAGCGCGGGAACGCGTGTGGTCCGGCGTTTGCTCCAACAAGACCGCGGGTGCCGGGGAGGTCAGATCACGCGCGGGGGCCCATGGCTCATGAACGCGCGAATGCATCGGGGCAGTGAGAGGAGACAGTCATGAACATTCTTTGGGCCATCATCATCGGTTTGATCGTCGGCGCGATCGCCAAGCTGATCATGCCCGGACGTGACGGCGGCAACATTCTGATGACCATTCTGCTCGGTATCGCCGGATCGCTCGTGGCGACGTTCCTGGGGCGCGCCGCCGGCTGGTATCGGGAAGGCCAGGGCGCGGGCATCCTGGCATCGATCGTGGGCGCGATCATCCTGCTCTTCGTCTACAGGGCGTTCCGCGGCCGTCGTCATTTACCCGCGTAGCACCTGTCGATTCACGATTCGCCCGGTGTCCGGCTCGATCGCCGGACGCCGGGCATTTGGGTGCGGGGCCGTGCTATCGTACGGGGCTGATGACCCCCGCTTCCCAACGAAAAAGGAGTCCAGCGGCGCGGCCGTCCCGCACGGCGCCTCGCTTCGAGCTGACCCTCGCCTGGGTCGTGATCGCGATCTCGGCCGTGCTGATTGGCCTCGCCTGGTACTTCCTCGACCAGGAGAAGAAGATCGCGGGCGACTGGGGCTACGCGCTCGACGACTCCTGGATCTACGCGCAGATGGCGCGGAATCTCGCGACGGGGCAGGGCTTCGCCTTCAATCCCGGGGAGCCCGTGGCGGGCTCGACCGGCCCCCTCTATACGTTCATCCTCGCGTTCTTCTACGCGCTCTTCCACGAAGTGGTCTGGAGCGCCAAGATCTTCGGGATCGCGTGCCAGATCGGCGCGGGCGTCGCGCTCTACTTCACGGCGCTCTCGCTCCTTCCCGGACGGCGCCTCCTTTCGCTTCTCGCGGCCCTCCTCGTGGTCACATCGCCCCCTTTGGTCTGGGGCATGCTGTCGGGCATGGAGATTCCGCTCTATCTCCTGATCGTCTGCTCGGGACTCGCGCTCTACGTGCGGGGAAAGCAGACCCTGGCGGTCTTACTGTGGGCGGTCGGCGTGTGGGCGAGGCCGGACGGTATCTTCCTCGTAGCGCTCGGTCTCGTAGGACCGCCCAGGCAGGCGATTCGCCGGATGCTCGTCGCGGCGCCTGTGCTCCTCGCCTACTTCGGCTTCAACTACATGATCGGCGGGCACTGGATGCCCCAGACGGTCGGAGCCAAGGCGCACTTCGGGATCGACCTCGTCGGACGCACCGGGAACATGATGCGCGAGTGGGGCGCGCTCTGGGGCGTGCCCTACCGCCCCACGGATCAGCTCGAGGAGCCGATCGTCTTCCTCCTCCTCCTGCTGGTCGGCGCCGTCCTCACGCTCCGGAGGAAGCCCATCCTCGCCGTCTACGCGATCGGATTCCCGATCGCGCTCTCCCTGTTCCGCGAGCACAGCGCCTCGCACAAGCGCTACATCCTCTACGTGATTCCCTTCGCGATGCTCCTCGCCGTGATGGCCATCGACACTATCTCCCGCCGATGGGGCGAGCGGAAGGGTCCCCAGATCGCGGCGCTCGCCTGCGCGGCATGCCTCGTCTGGCAGGCTTCGTACCTGCCGCACGAGGCCGATGTCTATGCGTGGAATGTCCAGAACATCAACAAGATGCAGCGGCTCCTCGGAAGCTTCGTGAAGTTGGTGACGGAACCCGGGGACGTCGTCGCCACGAACGACATCGGTGCGATCGCGTACTTTGGGGAGCGCAAGGTCGTCGATCTGATGGGGCTCGTCTCGCCACAGCGCACGCTGCCCGAGAATCTGGAGCACAGCAAGCCGAAGCTCCTGCTCGTCTTCGTCACGTGGTTCAAGAACTACGCGGTGCCGGATCCGAAGACGAACAACTTCCTCTTCTACGACGCGGATTCGACCTACCGCTACGAGCTCCTGGCGGGCGTGCAGCTCCTGAAGAACACGATCTGCGCGAGCGACCGGATGACCGCCTACGTCCGACTCGGCCCGAACGATCCGTCGCCGTCGCAGCGCTTTCTGTACGTCTACTGACGTCCGGCCGAGAGCATCGCTCCGAGCTTGAGCGCTGTGTTCCAGTTCCGCCCCGTGGCGCGCGTGCCGAGCTTCCGCTCGATGAGCGCGAGCGAGAGGCGCGAGCGGCCCACGCCGTCCGGGTAGACGATGTAGGCTTGGCGCCCCGCGACCAGAACGACCTCGGGCCCCCTGATCGCCTCGTCGAGCGCTCTCGTCTGGGCCTTGCCGGGGGCCTCCTTGAGCGCGAAGACGAGAAGGCGGGCGGGATCCTGCTTCGCTTCCTTGGGGAACGGATTGGCGGCGAGCGCGGCGCTCCATTCCTTCGCCGTGCGGACGAAGAAGTCGGTCTGGAGGCCCAGACGCCGTTGGGCTTCCTGCTCCAGCTTTCGCTCGAGGGCCTGGGGCGTGGCGGTGCCGGCTTCGAAGACGAGGTTCCCGCTCGCGAGGAGCGCGCGGGCGCCGGAGAGCTTCAGTTCCGTGAGCATCGAGCAGAGGTCGGCCATGGCGACCCGGTTGTGCGATGCGAGGTTGACAGCCCGCAAGAACGCGACGGCGAGCATGGCGGCGGTGCCTCCGGTTGGTGCCGACCGGCGCATGCTAGCATGGAGGAACGATGAGCGCTTTTCTCTTCAAGACCGAGCCCGGAACGTACTCGTTCGACGATCTCGTACGCGACAAAACCACGACGTGGGACGGAGTGTCGAATCCGGTCGCGCTCAAGCATCTCGGCCAGGTGAAGAAAGGGGACACCATCGCGATCTACCATACCGGCGATGAGAAGCAGGTCGTCGGGCTCGCGACCGCGGCCTCCGATCCGTTCCCCGATCCCAAGCAGGACAATCCCAAACGGCTCGTCGTGAAGCTGAAGGCGGAGAAGGCGCTTCCGTTCGCCGTTCCGCTGAGCGCGTTTCGGGCCGACGACATCCTCGCGACGACCGAGCTCGTGCGCCTGCCGCGTCTCTCGATCGTGCCGCTCACCAAGGCGCACTTCACCCGGCTACTCGAGCGCGCCGGGATCAAGGGAGGCCGTTGACGGCCCTCAGCGCGCCTCCATCAGAAGCCGCTCCGGCGCCGGCGCGTCCATCGACAGCCGCCGGAATACCAGCATCTGGTCCTTCGCGCTGATCGTGTTGTGCTTGAGCTCCACGGCTCCGACCATCATGTACTTGTGCGTCGAATCGGCGTCCAGGAACACAAAACCCTGGCTCTCCCGATCCCAGAGCACGTACTCCTTGAACCAGTCCACGAACACGATCAGGAGCTCGGGCTTGTGGCGGCTCAGCATCCGGGGAAGGGGCTCGCGCGGCGTGATCAGCCCCATGAGATCCACGACCGGCCTCTCGCCGAAGTAGCCGATCGCGCCGATGTCGTTCGCCGCGACCCGGTCGCCCGGCTTCGTGATCCCGCGCGCGAACTCTCCCAGCCTGCACTGCATTTCGTTGATGTTCTGGACGTTCCATCCATGGGTCTCCGCCTCCCCCCGCGCGATGACGATCTGCCACACGAGACAGATGCCTCCGATCGCGGCGAGCGCCGTTCGTCCCCACGAGCCTCGGAAGCGGTCGGCGATGGCCGCGAGGCCCGCCGATGCCAGCGTGATCCCGAACGGAATGACGTACAGGATGTACCGCTTGTGCGACGCGCTGTGCTCGCGGAAGAGTGACAGCGCGATCGGGAATCCGATCGCGTACAGGGCGAGAATGGGACGCCGCCTTAGGAGAGCCGCCGCCCCGATGGCGAGGAGCGCCAGGAGGAGCACCGGTTCCTCGAGATCGTCCGTCACCCGATAGGGAATCCCCCAGAGCGCTCCCCATTCGCGCACCAGGGTGTTCGTGCGGGTCGCGATGTCCACGCCGAAGTGCGCCTTGGCCCCGACCGTCTGGGGCATCCAGTGCCCCCCGATCGCGTGGTTGAACGCGAAGAAGGCGAGGATGGGAGGCAGGGCACAGAGCGCGCGTTTCCAGATCGCGCGAGGGGGGCCGAAGACGAGCGCGAGGCCGGCGAGGAAGATCCCGTCGGGGCGCACCCAGACGCCGATGCTCCAGAGCAAGGTCGCGAGGTTGTGTCGTCCCCGGACGTACGCATCGATGCCCCAGCACACGAGCAGGAGATAGAGCGTGATCTCCATCCCCGAAAGGGCTCCCCAGAGGAGCGAGGGGGCGGTCGCGACGAGGAGTCCAGCGAGGAGGGCGGCTCCCGCCCGCTCGGGCACGAGCGCGCGAACCGCACGGTGGATCGCAATTGCCGATCCCGCGAGGCACGCGAGGCCGAAGACCTTGGCGCTCCACACGACCTCGTGGAAGAGCGCGTAGAAGAGGGCGAGGATGAACGTGTAGAGCGGGCCGGTCGAGCCTGCCACCGGCTCGCCCGGATTGAACGCGAAGCCTTGCCCCGTGGCGACATTCCGCGCCATCTGGGCGTAGATCCACGAATCGTCCAGGGAATAGCCCCAGCGTCCCGCAATCCGGTGCTCGGCTTCGAGGTAGAGCGCCGCCGCCGCGCCCATGACGACGACGAGCAGGAGCGGAACGAAGCGCGCGAGGTCGGGGGACGCGCGGCGCGGAGCGGCTTTCGCGGCGCGCGCTCCCGCGCGGCCCTTGCTTCCTTTGGCGGTGGTTGCGGCCATGGGCGGCATTCTCCTCACGCCACCGCGCCGGATCAAGCCCAGAGCCGGCGAACCGGGGTCCGGCTGGGGGGTTCTACCAGGACGGGAAGGGCATTCCGTGGTAGACCGGGGGACCACTCCCCGAGGGCCCTGTTTCTGCGATAATCCGCGTGCGCCCCAATGATGTCCCCCGTCCCAAGGAGGTAGTCCCGTGAACCAGCGTTTCGCAGTGCTGCTCGCGACGGCGGCCGTGGCGCTTGCCGTCCCCCTCGCGGCCACAGTGGCCGAAGAGGCGGCGAAGCCCAAAACGGAAGCCAAGATTCCCGCGGGTCAGAAGCTCTTCCTCGACAATGGATGCAACTCCTGCCACACGATGAAGGGCCAGGGAATCGAGAAGAAGAAGTCCGCGACCGCCACGGAAGCGACGGCGTCGACGCCGGCCGCGGCGCCCAGCAAGGTCCCCGATCTCTCGGCCGTCGGCCTCGAGCGCGATCAGGCGTGGATGACGAAGTTCCTCCTCAAGACCGAAACCCTCCACGACAAGAAGCACATGAAGACCTGGAAGGGGACGGAGGCCGACCTCGCCACGCTCACCGCTTGGCTCGCGGAGCAGAAGAACGCGGAGGCAGCGGGCCTGAAGGCCGCGGGTGACAAGGCGGATGCTGCCGCGCAGAAAGCGGACGCGGCCGGGCAGAAGGCCGATGAAGCGAAGCAGGAAGCGACGGAAGCCAAGCAAGAGGCGGACAAAGCGGCCGATCAGGCGAAGGACGCCCAGAAGGACGTCGAGAAGGCGAAAGACCAGAGCAAGTAGTCGACCGCGCTCCGCATCACACGAGAAGGCCGGTTCCCGAGAGGGGGCCGGCCGTTCTCATGGCCTCGCAACGCCTGCCGGCGGCGATTTGACACCCGGCGGCACAGGGTGCAGGATGCGGCTGGGCGAACGGGTCCGTGGAATCCTGCAACGCGTTTCACGCGCGTGGCTGGTCCGGTGAGACCACATTCTGACGAACGCTCAATCCTCCGGATCCGCGACCGATACATGGACGTATCGCTCGGGAGAGTGGCGCCCCTCTCCCGACGGAGCCCGCGCGCACGCGGGCCCAACCGATGCGAGGGCTTCGCGCACCTCGAAGGAGGAACCCCCATGAACCGAGCGTTCAGGACCGCCATCGTGCTCGTGACGGCGGCCGGCCTGGCCGGATGCGTCTCCAGCGGAAAGTTCAACAAGCTGAAGGCGGAACAGGATGTCCTCAAGAACGAGAAGGCCGAGCTCGAGAAGCAAAAGGCCGATCTCGAGAAGCAGACGGTCGATCTCACGCAGTCCAACACCCAGCTCAAGTCCGACATCGACCGACTCAATGCAGAGTCCGCCTCGCTCGCGGCCGCGCGCGATTCGCTCGCGAAGACGCACGAGGCGGCTGTGAGCCAATACGACGCCGTGGTGAACCAGCTCTCGGCGGAGGTGGAGAAAGGGAATCTCCAGGTTCGCCAGTACAAGAACATGCTCACGGTGGACGTCGCCGAGCAGATCTTCTTCGACACGGGGAGCTTCACGTTGAAGAAGTCCGGCCAGGAAGTATTGAAGAAGGTCGGCGACGCGATCGCGAATTATCCGGACAAGGCGATCCGTGTCGTCGGACACACGGACAACGTGCCGTACAAGAGCGGCAAGTGGACCAACTGGGAGCTCTCGGCGATGCGGGCGACGACCGTGGTCCGCTTCCTCCAGGACAAGAGCACGATCGACCCGCAGCGGCTCGTGTCCGCGGGGCGCGGACAGTACGAGCCGGTGGCCTCGAACGACACGCCGGAGGGACGGCAGAAGAACCGTCGCATCGAAATCACGCTCCTCGACAAGAGCTATCTCGAGACGATGGCGCCGCAGCAGGCAACGACCGGGACGGCCCCGAGTGGGGACAGCCACTAGCATTCTTCGACGACGCTCCATGGTGAGCGCCGTGCAAGCCCGCCGCGCGGCGGCCTCCATGACCCTGCTGGGTCTGGCAGCGGCACTCGCGGCGGGCTCTTGCTTTGCGGCCACGCTGACGCGCTACCCCTCCGTGTGGCTTCGCACGAAGGATGCGGTCACGATCGCCTGGCAGACGGACGTTCCGTCGTCCGGAACGGTGCTCTTCGGCCCCACGCCCGCTCTGGGCGCGTCGCGCTCCCACGGGGGAACCGTCGTGGATCACGCGGTCCTCGTCGACGGCCTCGACCCAGGGTCCACGTACTACTACCGGGTCGTGTCCGACGCGGACACGCTCGGCATGGCCGAGCAGGTCGCTACGGCCCCGGATGGTGGCGCGCGGTTTCGCTTCCTCGCCTTTGGAGATATCGGCGCCGCGACGCCGGAGCAGTACGAGGTCGCCTCGCGGATCGACTCCCTGAATGCCGATCTCGCGATCCTGACGGGAGACATCATCTACGAGGCGGGCGAGGCGCAGAACTTCACGCCGCAATACTTCAACGTGTACCGTCCCACGATCGCGCGCATCCCGTTCTATCCCTCGCTCGGGAACCACGACGTGGTCACGTCCAACGGCCTTCCGTACCTCGAGGCGTTCTACCTGCCGGTCAACAGCTCGACCGGCACGGAGCGCTACTATTCCTTCGACTACGCGAACGCCCACTTCGCGGCCATCGAGGTCACGGTGGAGAACGTGCCGCCGGACCCGACGATGCTCGCGTGGCTGGACCAGGATCTCGCCGCGACGACCAAGGTCTGGAAGTTCGTGTACTTCCACGTGCCCACCTTGTCCAACGCCGGCGTCCACGGTGGGGATCCGGTCATCCAGGCCGCGCTCGATCCGATCCTCGAGGCGCGCGGCGTCGACGTGGTGTTCCAGGGGCACAATCACTTCTACACCCGCACCTACCCGACGATCGGAACCACCCCCGTGGCCGTGGACCAGGAACCCAGCTACCTGAACCCGGGAGCGCCGGTCTACATCGTCACCGGCGGCGGGGGGCGGTCCCTCTACCCGCTCGGGCCGGCCCAACCCTTCGAGGCGTTCTCGAAGAGCACCTTCCACGTGACCGCCGTCGACGTGGACGGGAACACGCTCACCCTTCGCGCGATCGAGCGGGACGGCAACGTCATGGATTCGATGACGCTCACCAAGGAAGCAGCGACCGCGGTCACGCTCCTCGACTACGCGGCCGAGCCCGACGCCGACGGCGTGCGCCTCCGCTGGCGGGTGTCCCGGTTCACGGAAGTGTCCGGCTTTCACGTGTACCGCGGACGGAGTCCCGAGGCCGTCGAGGAGCGCCTCACCCCGGAGCCGCTGCGCGTGGACTCCGAGGCGTTCGAATATCTGGATCGCACGGCCGAGGCCGGGACCAGCTACTACTACGCGCTGGGCGCCGTGGACCTTCGTGGTCGCGAGGAGCGCGTCGGGTTGGTGCGCGGGACCCGGGGATCGCCGTATCGGTTCGAGGTCCGCGGCGCTGTCCCCAATCCCTTTGCTCGAGGAAGCGAGATCCGGTTCACGCTGGACCGCGCGTCATGGGTGGACGTCTCGATCCACGACGCGTTCGGACGCGAGGTCCGGCGTCTCGTGCCGGGCCGCCTCGAGAGTGGCCCGCATGCCCTCGCCTGGGATGGCAAGGACGGCCGCGGCCGCGCCGCCGCAGCCGGCGTCTACTTCGTCCGTATCCGGTCCGAGGAGCGCGAGGCCGTG
>Ga0111539_10004277_pt1 | contig 18694 bp, 16 predicted proteins | sample RhiMethybrSRZTD1_FD_79667 | JGI IMG/M metagenome (GOLD analysis project Ga0111539, IMG submission 79667) | Populus rhizosphere microbial communities from Tennessee, USA - Rhizosphere MetaG P. TD hybrid SRZTD1 (version 2) (version 2) | ecosystem: Host-associated > Plants > Roots > Rhizosphere >... | reverse complement strand
TCGTCGACTACCACTTTTCCTGGGTCTTTCTTACCGACAAGTTTTTCGGTTCGCGATGCGGCCCAAACGCCAAGCACCACGATGACGGGAATGAAAAGAAGTTGCAGTGGCAAATAGACCAGCAACAAGAAGATCGCAACGCCAACCATCGACCCGAACGTGCCGGGTATTAACGGCAGGTAACCGACGCCGAATGTCGCAACGGCCAGTGCGGCGTAGTCGAGTGGCGAACGTGTTGGGGCCGACGCTGGAACGTCCGCAGGCGAGACCAGGACCGTCGGATTGAGTTCGTCGCTGGATTCTTTGACGGGCACGCTCAGGCGAGAATCCTTCCAATCAAATCATGCTCGTGCGCTTCCGTGATCTCGACTTGCACAAATTCTCCCGGCGACGGCAGCACACCATCGGGAACGTCGTTTATCAGCACGCAGCCGTCGATGTCCGGCGCCTGCGTTTCCATTCTGCCCTGCCACAGCAGCTCGCTCTCTTTCGACTCACCTTCGAAAAGCACCCGCACGACTTCGCCGGTGCGCGTCTTGTTGTTTCGCTGTGAAATGCGCGCCTGCTCTTTCATCAACGCGGTGCGTCGTCGTGAAGCGGTGCGATGCGGAACTTTGTTTGGCAACGCGTAAGCCGGCGTGCCTTCCTCGTCTGAATAGGTGAATACTCCAACGCGATCGAATTCGACGTTCTTCACGAAAGTCAACAACTCTTTGAAGTCTTCTTCAGTCTCGCCGGGAAAACCCGTGATGAACGTGGTCCGAACCGCGATTCCGGGAACGCGACGTCGCACTCGTTCGATCAAACGTTCGAGACTCGCGCGATTCCCGCCGCGCTTCATCAGTTTCAACACGTTCTGCGACGCGTGTTGCAGCGGCATGTCCAAATACTTGACCGCTTTCGGTTCCTCGGCGAGCACGTCAAGAAAAGCGTCACTGATGTGCGTGGGATAGGTGTACATCACGCGGACCCATTCGATCCCGTCGGTGTGTGACAGTTCGCGAAGTAGTCGGGCCAATGCGTCCTGCTTGCCGAGGTCTTCGCCGTAACGCGACGAGTCCTGGGCCACGAGGATCAATTCCTTCACGCCTTCTTCGGCAAGCTGATGGGCCTCGGCGACGATTGAACCAAAGCGACGGCTACGGAAATGCCCGCGCATCTGCGGGATGAAACAGAAGGCACACGGACGATCGCAGCCTTCCGCGATCTTGATGAACGCGTAATGCGAAGGCGTGGCGAGCACGCGCGGCGTCGAGTCGTCGTAAAGATACGTCGCGCTTTGATTGCCGAGCGGGATCACGGGCAGCGCGCGCGTGTTGGTCTTCGGATCGCAAACGGCGAGGATGTCGTTGATCTGGCTCGTGCCGATGAACGCGTCGACTTCCGGCATTTCTGCTTTCAACTCGTCGCGATAACGCTCGACCAAACAGCCGGCGACGACCAGTCGTTGCGCGTGACCTTCGGTCTTCAAACGGGCGGCTTCGAGAATCGCGTCGATCGATTCCTGCTTGGCCGAATCGATAAAACCGCACGTGTTCACGACGACGGTGTCAGCCTCCGCCGCGTCCGCCGTGATTTCATAACCATTCTGCTTGAGCTGGCCCATCATCACTTCGCTGTCGACGAGATTCTTGGGACAACCCAGACTTACAAAACCGACTTTCTTCATCCGTGTTCTTTAGTTCTTTCTGAGCTTTCTAACTCACGTAAAGCGTTTTCAATCTCGCGTTTCTCCGCGGCCGAGAGACGTTGGCCGCCAAATCTGACGCGGTTGTAGGCGCGCGTAATCATGACTGCGGCCCCCTGACCCAAAGTGTTTGCGAATTCGAGTGGCGTGAGATGCTTGTCGCGCGAGAGTCCACGTTGTTCCATGGCGCTCAACAATCGCTCATAAAACTCCACGCTCGAATACGTTGCCTCGTCATCTGTGACAATCGCGCCGCGGCGCCATCCGAAACGCCAAAACTTCTTGCCGAAGATTACAGTAAGAATCAGCAGCACCACGCCGAGCACCGCCACCGCAACGGTAAGCGTGCCGACCGTCAAGTAACTGCGAACCGTCGCCAGAACATTCGAAGCAATTTGTCCGTAGTCGAAGACCCGATTATGCAACGCCGACGCCAGCGACCGCTGCTCCTGTTTGTCATAGCCGACGACATACTGAAACCAGAGCAGCTCCAATGCTTCGACGTACTTGTGCAGTTGGGCCGTGATACCCGTGCGCACCGGCTCGACTCGTCCGGCGGAAGGCGTCGGATCGAACGTCACCCACGATCGCGTCGACGGAAAGTAGACTTCGACCCACGAATGCGCATCGCTCTGTCTGACCGTGTAAGCGCCGGATGTTTCGTTGTACTCGCCGGGCAGAAAACCGTTCACGACTCGCGCCGCGATCCCGTGCGTGCGTAGCATCACGGCCATCGCCGTCGAGAAATACTCGCAATGACCGGACTGAACGTTGAAGAGAAAGTCGGCCAGTGGATCCGGGCCGGTTGCTTTCATCTCCAGCGAGTAGGCGAAGTTTCTTTGCAAATCGAGCTCGACTGCTTTCGCGGCGTCATAACGATTGCGTGCCTGCGCGTTTCGCAAGACAAACTGCGCGTGATAGACGATACGGCGGTCGAGGTTTTCCGGAAGTTGCAAATAGCGCTCGAACGACTCGGGATACGGACGCATGTCGTCGCGCAACTCCTGGATCGGCGGCTCGTCGGTGTCGGAGATCGCTTTGTACATCAACCGTTCAAAGTCGTGACGGCGCGACTGGAGTCCGCCTTCGGGGTCGACGCGAACGAACGGCAAGTCACCTTGAATCGCCACCACGCGCGGCGCGCCAAACAGCACCGGCGTCTCCAGCGGCTCGAGAAAGAACGTTTGCGTTGTTAGACGATGAAGCGCTTCGGTCGTGCCGACCTGGAAGAAACCGGCGCGCTCGTTAGCCGCATCCGCGCGGCGCGCTTCAGTTGATTTCCGCCAACCTTTTCCGGTGAATTCGTCGAGGGCGACGCCGCGCCAACGCAAACCTTGCGGCGGTTCCGGATCGTCGACGCGCACACGCATGACGACGCCGTCGTCCTGTTTGAGCGTTCCGATTTGTCCGAGCGTGACGTTTTCAGAAAAACCGATGAAGTTTGTGAGGCCGCCGCCACTGCGCGTCAGGGCCGCGGCACCGGAACGCGGCGCGATCAGGAACAACGGCAGCGCCAGTGCAAAGATGAGCACCAGCAAGCCCACCGCGACGAACGGCAAGCGCGCGGCTTCCGTGCTGCGCCACGAACGTTTGCCGCCTTTGCGAAACACGCGCGAATCGGGCGGCACCAGCAAACGCGTCTCGGCGTGCGTGATCGAACGGCGCGCTTTCTGAATCTCGAAGGCGGTGACCGCGCAAAGTCCGCACAGCAGGTAGAGCGTCAGCGTGCCAAGGAATACCGGACTGAAACTCAAGCCCGCGGCAAGCAAGACTTCGAAGAACGAGATCAGGTAGAGAAAAACCCAGTCGCGATCTTTCTTTACTTGCACCAGCTTCACTGCCGACAGAAAAACGATCAGGTGCGCCAGCGCGGTGACGCCCAGTCGCTCGGCCGGTTCGCCAATAGCCTTCTGATACTGCCAGTCCGCATAAAACAGTGGAATCGAGAGTAGGACGATCGCGAGGCCGTAGCGTTCGGGTAGTTGCCAGCGCGTGTTTTCCAGGTTCCAACTCACGACCATGACAGCGAGGAACAGCAGCGCGAGCGGGTAGCTCAAGCCTCCCGCGAGGACGAGCGCCAGCATGGCCACCGCGATCATGGCGTAAGAAAAAGCCTGGAAGTACGTCAACAACTTCATCTGTTACCGCTTGATCTTGATCTCGAACAACCGCGGCCAAAGCTTGCCGGTGACGAACAGACGGTTGCTCGCCTGATCGTAGGCGATGCCGTTCAAAACTGCTTCCGGATCCTGCACGTCGCCGGGTTGCAACAGGCCCGTTAGATCGATCCACGCGTTGACGCGCCCGGTCTGCGGGTTGATCGCCGCGATCCGGTCGTCGTGCCAGATGTTGGCGTAAATCTCGCCGTTTACGAATTCGAGTTCGTTAAGCTCTTTGACGGGCAGTTTTCCGTCCAGGACTGCGATGGTTTTTGTCACGCGAAAGCTGTCTGGATCGAGGAAACGAATGCGATTCGAACCATCGCTAAGGATCAGGGAGTGGCCGTCGGTCGTGAGGCCCCACCCTTCGCCGTCGTAGTTAAACTGGCCGACCCTCTGAAAGTTCTGCGCGTCGTAAATAAAACCGAGTTGGTGCTGCCACGTGAGCTGGTAAATCTTGTTGTTCAGCAAGGCAATGCCTTCGGCGAAATACGGCTCGGGGACGTCGACTTTCTTCAGCACCTTGCCCGTTTGGAGCTCGACGTTTCGCAGACTCGACCGGCCTTCCTGCCCCGTGCTCTCGATCATTTTGCCGTCGAGATAAACGAGCCCTTGCGTGAACGCATTCGGATCGTGCGGCCAAATGTTCACGATCTGGTAGCCAAGTGTGGGAACGACTGCGTTTGCCGGTGGATCGTTTGACGCGCCGTTCGTGTTCGCGCCGCCGTTGCACTGCACGCAAAGCAGCGACAGGAGGATTACGAGAATCAGGAATATTCGGGCCATGACGGCATTTTCCGCGATCTGCCGTCATTTGTGAAATCGGTGACTATTCGGTGAGCACGACTGGCGCGCTTTCGCCGCGGGTTTTGAGGTAGGCTTCGAGACGCTCCATGTCTTCGTCAGACATCTGATGGATCCTGACGCCGAGCGACCACTTCTTCCTTCGCTCCTCGCCTGCGCGATCGTGCGTCACGAGCGCTACGACGGCTTCGATCGGTCCGTCCGGCAAGTCGATGCGAATGAAAAACAGCCGTCCGACACGCGAGAGATCGCCTTCAGTAAAGCGAGCGCCGACCAGCGACAGGCTCATCCCAAACTTGCTGATCGTTTCGCAGTGTCCACGCGATGGCTCCGAGTAGGTGACTTTCCCGACCTGCACTTTGTCGTCGATCAACGAGATCGCCGCCGGCAAGTGGACGTTGTACCGCGCCCCACGTCGGCGATTGACTCTCTCGGGCTGCTTCTCCTCGGACGGCACCCGCTGCACTGTCCGGAGCGGGTCGAACCCCTTGAACACCAGCCCACAGTTATTACAAAGAAGCTTATGAAGCCCAATCAGCCGCAGCACCACCACCGCGTCATCATAATCGCGCTGAATCCTCTCACTCTCACACCGTGGACACCGCATGCCATTTCAAGATTACCTGAAAAGTCACACGTGTTGGGAAAATGATTCTGACCGGCAAATCGAATGATAGTTTTCGGCTGAATCCTTCGCCTTAGTGAGCGGCACGAATACTCATCTCTAAAGGAGAAGGACAGATGCGAACTATTAAACTCACATTAACCCTGATTACTCTTGCAGGACTGATCTCAGTGGCGGGACTCGTTTTCGGGACGAGTTCGAATGCAGCCCCAAACCCCGGAGTTACCGTAAACACTCACTGGAAAGGATACGCGAGCTTTAGCCCGACGGGCGCTGGGCCAAACGTGGCGCGCTGCGGACAATTTCCCGAAAACGTCGAGGTGATCTTCGCGGGCTCCGGCATTGACAACCAAGGCGGAATCCTCACTAACAGCGTTTCCGCATGCCTCAACAATACAACCCAGATCGTCAGCGATCTGAAAGCGACCGACACGTTTACCGCAACAGGCGATCAGATCTTCATCGAAAGCGATCCGTTTGTGCAGGTTGTTGACCCAAGCAACTGCGTCGTAAGCACCTCACACGCAATCGGTTTCCGGGTCGCCGGTGGAACGGGGAAATACGCCGGCGCCACCGGTCAAGGTCGCTATGAGATCGCCGGCAACGCGACTCCATGCAACGGTGTCACCATACCCAACACAGTTTGGTTTGAAGGCATCTTTCAGTACTAATTACAATGATCGAACAGCGGGGGTAAACCATCGGCCCGCGAGAGTTTTCACACGACTCTTGCGGGCTTGGTTACCCGAGAGCAATGAATCTGTGATTCCCCAAGAGGCTCGGCAGGCTACTTTACTTGATCGACTGAACCCTGCGGTAAGGATTGCTCCATAATGCTTAGGATTTCAGATCGTTTTAGTAGAAGGACTTCGGGATCTATGTGTCGGGCAATGTTGGGATTAATGAACACCCTCATTCGTTTAGCCAATCGTTCGAAATCGGTTATTACTCTTTGAATAGGACCAGGTAATTCATGAACAGCACGCACTTCGCCTGTCTCTAGCTTCACATAAATTGGACCAGCCGTATCTAATCGTCGACCCGGTATGTCAAAGAGTACATCATCATCGCCTATGCTGATCGCCGATCCAAATATGGTTCGAAGATAGTCAGCTAGCTGACTAGCCAAATTCGCACGACAGAGTTCGAGGTTATGAAGATCGAGATTTGAAATAGCGTCATAGAGTTCCGATTCCCGTGAATCTTGGGAAGCTCCCTGAACGCTGAGAAACCGCTTATAAATCGTTCTTTGATCCTGCACAATCAAACGCGAAATTGATTCGGAACCAAATCGAGCTTTGTATTTGTCATCCAGGTACCGGAGAACACTCTCTTCTGACAGCCACATCGTATCGACGATGAATTCTCCAGCGTTTGATTTAGCTTCAACATAGAGTTTTCGAATCACGTGTAGGAGCATTGCCATGATCGCGCGATTAACCCTATGCCAATACACCGTCCGAAACATCCAATAACGCGCCATAACCAAACTCTCTATCGCAGACAAACCCTCTTCGCGAAAGGCAAGATGCCAACCGCCAGTTGGAAGCTCCACAACTGTTGCTGCCGACATCAATCTCTCGGCATCGACGCCGTCACCGTATGCGACCCCTGTAAAGAGACTGTCGTCCTTCAAATACGCAAGCTTGTCGACGTCAGCGCCGCTATCTACCATTGACTTCACAATTTGTAAGCCCGGACTGTAATTCAGAAGTTTGTGGTGACTGAGTAGCATCAGGTTCTTGAAATGTTCACGGTCAAGGTCTATTTCGTCTTCAAGGATCTGATATATAGACGGATTATCTTGGGTAGCTTTCCCGTTGCAGAACAAGTCCAATAGGTCGATGTCCCTAATGTAGTCGCCTCGCGTTTCCTGAAAGATGTGTAGAAAAGGAAAATGGTTGATGTCGTGAAGAAGGGATACGGCTAAGGCCTGTCTCGCTAACAGCGGGTTGAAGAGCAGTCGAAAATTCGGTGAATGCGTGAGACTCCCGAGTAGATTAGCGCAATAACTATAAGCCCGCAGGCAATGTAAATGCCTTCTGTAACCAGCACCGGGATATACCGCATCCAGGAATACGAGCTGATTAATCGAGCGCAACCTACGAAATGATCGCGTGTTAGCCAGTTGATCAATTAGTGGCGATACGGTGATTACTGTGCCGGGTAGTTGAAGAGTATCCTTCGCGCTACTTGGTGTGGTTAACTCGTCGACACCCATGAATTGCGAATAGGTTGGGGCGAGCTTTAGTATCTGTTGCTTTAGCCATCGGGTATCTATTCGTTTGACTCGATCCCACGACGTCAATTCGTCTCGAACCAATTCTATAAACCGCATATCCTCCCGCGGAAAAACAGCTGCCAAATAAGTCTGAAGCGAAGTGAAGAGTTTTCCTAATTGAAAAAGATCGAGCCATGGGAAGCAGAGCGCCTTTATTTCCTTGCGACTCGCACTGGTCTCTTTAATTCTTTTTAGCGGATCACCTGTCGGTAGATCCTTTGGAAATAGATCCCAGTCACCGGCTAGCTTAGTTACGCCATTCTCATCAATTTCGTTGAAGTTGAAATTTTTGTAGAGTGCGAAATCTATGATCACCGGTTCGCAGCTATCCTCACGGATTAGGATGTTTGGGCCTCTAAGGTCGGCATATAAGTATTGTTTGACCTCGTGAAGATAAATCAAAGCGTCGCAAATCTTCGATAGAACTTCCGACACTTGCGCCTTGGTACATTCGTATTCCTCAAACCATTTACTAATACTTTTGCCGGGAATGAGATCCATGACGAAAAAACTGAGTTGCTGGATCACCGATAGCTGTGACGCTAGTTCAGTCTTCAGAGGGGCATAGTTCCCACTGTCCAAAACTCTCACGATTCCAGCGTGATTAATCTGCCTAAGGCATTGAAGTTCTTTTACATGGAACTTCTCAATCTCTTGAAGTGCTTTCTGTTGAGAACTGGTATCTTCAAACAGATGTAAGTTGATCTCGTAGAATGGAATGAAAAACTTGATTGCAACGTCAGAGTTAATCTCTTCACATCGTGCGCGATAAACGATGCCGCTCCCTCCCATTCCCAAAAAGTCCACGATTCGGTATTCATAATGCCTTCCCTTAATTTTCTTGCCCTCTTTAAGACGTAGTTTTGATTGATCGGTCATCATGATCTGGTCCTTCATCTTTCTAGGTCTGAGTTTGAATGTTTAGACCAAAGCGTCACGGCATAAAAAGGGTGGTGATGGACGGTGGCGAGCCAGAGTCCGGGAGAGCATCAATTTGTCAGGAGTACGTCAGTCAGAGTTGCCCTTGTCACACGCAAGGGCCGGAAAAGAACTGCCGATTGAGAACTTGCGGGTTCAGGATGCCCGGTCGCCTTTAAGTGAGAACCCGAGTGTGAGTAATGCGGCCTGACCTTAGTAGAATCTATCCAAAAACGCAAGCGAACACTCGTCGACTCGTGAAGCGAGACCGCCCGCAAAACAATCTACAAAAACCCAACGCCACGTGGTTTATTATTGACGCCGCATGCCGAACATCAAACCACTCAACAAACTCGTCACCAAAGCACGCAACCTGCGAGACCGTCACCGCGAACGACATCGGCCCAGCGGCTTCGGATTCGCCCTCGCTGACCGCATCGACTTTCTCGACCAAACACATTGGGACCAAGTCACGTCACACGACTCGCTCTTTCTCTCGCGTCGCTACCTGCGCGTGCTTGAAGATGCCGGTCCTGACAACCTCCGACAGTGTTACGCGCTGATCTTTCGCGACAAAGAACCAGTCGCGGCAATCGCCGCTCAATGTGTGACAGTATCAGTCGCTCGACTGCGCCAGAAGTCGGCGAAGGACATCCCGCTGGACAAACTCGAAGAAAAGATGCTCGTCTGCGGCAACCTGCTTTCCTGGGGCATGCACGGCATCTCGTTCGCGCCAAACGTCGACCACGAACCGCTTTGGCCCGCGATTGCCGAAGCGATCTATCGCCTGCGTCGCGTCGACAAGCTGTTTGGCGACACCGCGTTCGTGATGGTGAAAGACATTCCAAACGCGTACGCGAGCTCAGCGGCAGCCCTCTCGCGGTTCTCTTATCGCGAACTCGAAACGGAACCAAACATGGTTCTCGAGATCTCGCCGAAGTGGAAGAGCTACGACGACTACCTCGCGAGTCTCACGTCGAAGTATCGCAAACAGTCAAAACAGATCGAGAAGGAAGTCGACGCGGCGGGATGCACAGTTACAGAAATCAAGAGCGACGAGATCGCCAGCAATGCAGAACAGCTACACGCGCTCTATCTTCAAACACACAAGAACGCGCGACTGAGACTGGTGACGCTGCCGGTCACCTTCCTGCCGACACTGGCCCAACAACTCGGCGACGACATGCGCTTCACAGTCTTGAAGAAAGGCGACGCGTTGCTGGGATTCGTGACGACAGTGAAAGACGGTGAGACAGCGGTGGGCTACTACATCGGCTTCGATCGGAAATCCAATGCCGAGTTCCCAATCTACTTTCGCTTACTGCAATCGGTGATCGGTCATGCGATCTCACTCGGGTGCACCCAGCTGTCGCTGGGCCGCACGGCCCTCGAACCAAAAGCGCGTCTCGGCGCGCGTCCCGATCCGATGCGCATCTGGATCCGCCATCGCATCCCGATGCTGAACCTGATCGTGCGCGGACTGCTGCACACCATCGACGATCACGAAGAGCCTCCGGAGCGCAATCCGTTCAAGTAAACTTCACCTGCTGGCGATCTGCGTCAGCCAGATGTCAGCTTCCGCGGCAACGTACGTGAAGTAGATCGTGCGGTTATCGCGCGAAATTCCGGGACTGCCGATGTCAACGTCTTGATCGGTCACCGTCAACAGTTGTCGTTGCTTTCGTGTTTGCGTGTCGAGGAGTAAAAGATGGCCCTGGCTGACGAAGAGGAGGTGGCGATTGTCGCCGAGCCAGATGGGCCAATCGCCAAAATCCGTCAACCAATCGTACGTCTTCGATTCGAGATCGTAAATGCCGATGCCCGAATGCACTCCATTCGGAAGATGCTTGATACCCGCCAACTTCTTCCCGTCTGACGACCACGACCAGCCTTCGAACGAGAGGCTCGCATCATTCAGTGGCGACAGATAGAGGAGCTTCTGATCGCCCCACGACTTATCGGGGCTCATAACGACGCAATCGTTTCTCGGCGCGTGAATCGAATATGCGATCATGCTTCCATCAGGAGACCACGGCGAATAATGCCCGCCCGAGCTTTGCGTGAGTTGGCGCAACCCTGAACCGTCGCGGTTCACGATCCAGAGCTCGTAATCACCGCTGCGCCGCGAACTGAACGCGATCCGTTGTCCGTCCGGCGACCAGCGTGGCCATGCGTAACGGTAATCGCCCGGCGTGAGATCGCGTTGTTCCGTCCCGTCGGTACGCATAACGAAGATATGTCGCTGCTGGCCCATCGAATACGCCGTCACCCATTCGCCGTCCGGTGAAGGATCGGGAAACCAGAGTTGCATCGAGCCTTGCGTGATCGACATCGGCTTGCCGGTAGCTCCCTGGGCAGCATTGAACGAGACGCTGCGCAGATTCCGCGTTTCAGTTTGCGCCGAATATGCCAACCGCCCATCGCGTGAAAAACTGAGATGCAGAACTGACGTCGTTGCACCCATCGACGTCACGGCTTCCGGAACACCGGAAGTCATGCCGGTGTTCTCATCGATCGCGATTCGCCAGATGTTCGAGCTGCCACCGCGATTGCTCGAGAAGTAGAGATATTTTCCATCAGGAGACCAAACCGGATTGAGATCTGTGAAAGAACCATCGGTGACCGCGACTGCCTCGCCGCCGTTTGCCGGGATGGTCCATATGTGTTCGCGCTGGCCGTACCTGTCGGGGCGGCTCCAGTAAGCAATCCGCTTCTGGCGCGGAGAAAACACGGGCTGAAGCGCGTCACCTGCCGAGATTCGCTGACGCTGGTTTGTGTTTACATCGATCGTCCACAGTTCGCTCTTGGTTGGCCGCGTCGAGGGCTGCGGAATCTTCTCCGTGCCGATCACGATCGTTCCACCGTCGAGCGACCATGAAGGGCTGTAACCAAAGTCGGAGATTCGGGTCGCCGATCCGCCGCTCGCGCTCATGATGTAGATGCCGCCGCCGTCGCGCTCCGAACGAAACGCGATGCGGTCGCCGGTCGGCGAAAACGCTGGTTGGGAATCATCGGTCGACGAATCTTTCGTCAGGTTTTTGGAATCCGCGCTGCCGATCGTTTGCAAGTAGATGTCCCAGTTGCCCGACGCGCGTCCGGCATATGCGATCGACTTGCCGTCGGGTGAGAGCGCGGGAAAGAACTCCGGACCGGACTGGTAGGTGATCTGTTCGAAGTTGGTCGCCTGTGGATTGCTGATCGTTTCTTCCTGGGCGAGATCTTTGACCAACAGAAGTCCAACCGCGAACAGCACGAGCATCAGTCCCGCGATCAGCGCCGCGCTTCTCGCACTTAAAGATCGTGTCGCAGGAGATGCGATTACGGCGTGCTCTGTCGAAGGCACGGCCTGTTCGACAGGACTACGAACGCTCCCGAGCCCGACTCTGCCGAGCAAATCAGCCAGCCGCGGGTCAGAACGAAGGCTGTCGAAAACCGGATCGACCGCCAACCAGATCATCCATCCATCACGACCTTCAAAAGCATGCTCGAGCCATTTGAAAGCACGTTCCTTGTCGCCCAGCGCCGCATGAATCGCCGCCATTCGATACGGCGAAACATACGTTTGCGTCGACAGTTCGCCCAACTCGTCAAGCAGCGCGTACGCTTCTTTCTTTCTTCCGGCCAACGCATAGGCGCGCGCGAGTAGTACGCGCGGAAGTGTGCTTGCCCCCGAGAGTTCATTCGCTTTTTGCAGGGCGGCGATCGCGTTGTCGTGTCGTCCACACTGTTCGTAAGTCAACGCCAGTTCCCAGTGCGTGTAGACGAAACTTCGGTCCATCTCGGCGTGTTGCTGAAACTGGTCCAACGCGTCGTCGTAACGGCGCGCGAGATAAAACAGCAATCCGATGTTCGAACCAATCGGCAACGAGAGTGGATCGAGTTCGAGTGCTCGCCGCAACTCGGCAATCGCTTCGTCCAATCGCCCCATCGACGCGAGATACAGAAACCCGTACCAGTGATGAGCGACGGCGTAACTCGGCTTCAGCTCCAACGCGCGTTTGAACTCGCGCTCCGCCCTGGGCCAATTCCAATCGTAGTTTGCGAGACAATAAGCGAGTGACGCATGAGCTTCGGCGAGCGTGTCGTCGAGTTCGAGCGCACGCTCGGCAGCCTCACGCGCCTTGGGATACGCTTCCTTGGGAGCAAGCGTCGCGATTCCAAAACCGCCGAGCACGAGGTAAGCATCGGCGAGCCCAACATACGCGAGCGCATAATTCGGATCCGTATCGATGGCCTTCTTGAAGTATTCGATCGACTTCTTCACGTCCTCGTCGGTACGTTTGCTCCAGCAGTAACGACCCCTGAGGTACGCGTGATAAGCCTGCGTATTGCCGGTATGTGGCTTGGCGAATTGCTCTAACCCCTCGTGAAACTCGAGCCGTTGAGTCAGCGCCTTGAGATCCGCAAGAAACTCTCGAATCGTTTGATATCGCTCGTCGCGATCTTTACGAAGCGCCTTCTTGATGATCCATTCGAGTTCCGTCGGCACCTCGGCACGGTGACGCACGAGCGGAACTGGTTCGCGACTCAAAATCGCAGCCATAACATCCGACGGCGTTGGTCCATCGAACGCGGGAAACCCGCCGACCATTTCGTACAGCACGGCGCCGAGACTCCAGATGTCCGTGCGCGTATCGACAGGCAAAGCTCGCGCTTGTTCCGGCGACATGTAGGGCGCGGTGCCGATAATCAAACCCTGCTGTGTTTGAAACAGCGTAGAAGCCTCGGAGATCATCGGCTTCGCCTCGGTCAGCTTCGCCAATCCGAAGTCGAGCACTTTCACGACGCGATCGGCGCGCACCATGATGTTTTCCGGCTTGATGTCGCGGTGTACGATGCCGGCGTCGTGTGCTGCGAGTAGTGCTGTCGCAACACACTTTGCTACCTCGAGTGCTTCCGTGATCTTGAGTGGGCCGTTCGTTAGTCGCTGCCGCAACGTTTCGCCGTCGATAAACTCGATCGAGATGTAGTGCAGTTGGTCCAACTGGCCGATCTCGTAGACGGTGATGATGTTGGGATGATTGAGAGCGGAAGCGGCACGCGCCTCGAGTTGAAAACGACGAACACGTTCCGGATCTTCGGTGAAGGCTGACGGCAACGCCTTCAGCACGACCTTGCGGCCGAGACGCGTGTCTGCGGCGAGGTAGATGTCGCCCATGCCGCCCGCTGCGAGCCGCGTGATGATCTCGTAAGGACCGACGGCGTTGCCTGGTTGCAGATCGTTGCCGCTGAGTGACTGCGCCATCACGGCGTACGCCGGCGATTCGATGAAGTCGCCGGCACGAACGTGTGAATCGATCAGCGCGTCGACCTCACGACGCAACGCTGGATCGCCGGCGCACGCTTCGTCGAGAAACGCCTCACGCGCGGGCGGATCGCGTTCGATCGCCGACTCGAGAAGGGCCTTGATCTGTTGCCACCGTTCGGGAGTCATTTTGCCAATTCGTGGTAGAGCCAGGCTTTCGCCGTGCTCCATTCGCGCTTGATCGTCACCGGAGACACGTGCAGCACTTCCGCAGCTTCCTCAACCGTTAGTCCACCAAAGAAGCGTAACTCGACGATCCGGCTCTGGCGAGGATCGATCAGGGCCAGTTGGTTCAGCGCCTCGTCCAAAGCAACGACCTCTGATGCCTTCTGTTGTGACACGAGCATTGCTTCATCGAGTTCCAGATTGCGCGCGCCGCCGCCGCGCTTCGCGGACGCGTGACTGCGAGCGTGGTCCACCAGGATCGTACGCATCACTTGCGCGGCCAGCCCGAAGAAGTGCGCGCGGTTCTGCCATTGGAGGTTCTTGCGGTTGACCAGTTTGAGAAACGCCTCGTTCACCAGCGCGGTCGTTTGCAGCGTATGACCGGCGCGTTCGCGAGCCATGTAATGATGCGCGAGACGCCGCAGTTCCTCGTCGATCAGCGGCATCAGTTTGTCGAAGGCAGACTGGTCGCCGTTGCTCCAGTCGATGAGCAACTGCGTAACCCGATGTGTTCGCGGTTCCGTCATTTCCTACCTGAATACGCGCAGACGAATTCTATCGCAGGCCCCTTTTACCCCTTAAAAAAATATAGACGCAGCGATGAGCTGTTTTTTCTCTGAATCTCGCTTAGAGGGTGAGAGCGTTTGACCAGCCAGGAGGTAAAACACATGAGCAGGTACGTTTTTATCGAATCCCGGGATCCGTTCGAATCGAGGGACACTGGGTTTCTCGAAGAGACGGCGATTGCGGTCAAGGAGCGCGGGCACGATGTGACTGTTTTTCTGGTGCAAAACGGCGTTCTGGCCGCTCGAATGAGCGCTCGACGCCTGGGCCATCTGGCGGAAGCCGGCATAACTGTGCTCGCGGACGATCTGTCGCTGCGCGAACGCGGCATCAAGTCCGAGGAGCTCGCGCCCAGCATCCGCGAAGCAGGAATCGAAGCGCTCGTGGACACTATCGCCCAGGAGAACACGAAGGCACTGTGGCACTGATCCGTGCTTACAAGGAGAAGGCATCATGAACGAGCAACGACGACTAACGCTGGCACTGATGGATCCGCCGTACGAGTCGGCAAATTCGACTACCGCCCTGCGAATCATCACCGCCGCACTCGCAAAAGGAATCGATGTGAATGTGTTCGCCTACGAAGGGGCTGTTTGTTTGCCGTTGAAGGACCAGACGCCGCATGCGAACCCGGTCAAAGGAACCAGCGTCGAGGAAGAGGAACATCCAACGACCAAAGCGTTCGTCAGCTCGCTGCTGGCGCTGGGACAGGACAAACCACTGTTGACATGGGTCAACTGCGGACTCTGTGTTGACGAGCGAGGCGCGGCAAACGTCGTCGATGGCGTGAAGCGCGGCAGTCCCGCTGACTTCTTCAAGATGGCGAGCGAATCGACGAACACTCTGGTTATTCCAACCAAGTGAGCAAGGAGATAGCGATGAGAATTCTGAACATTGTCGAAACAGCTTATCGCGCAACATTGGAAGAGCAGGACGATACGATCCTGTGGCTGAGTGGCGCATTGAAAAACGCGGGCGCCGATCTCGGTGTCATGCTTCGCGCAAACGCCGTGAATTATCTCGTGCCGCAGGAATGTCCGCGTGTGAAGATCGGGAGCATGGGTATCGATCATCCCGCTCGGCCCAACGAAGACATCAAGCGATTAATCGAGAAAGGCGTATCGGTTTTTGCGGTGCGCGACGATCTCGTGGAGCGTGGAGTGGATCCGTCGAACTGCGTCGCTGGAGTGAAGCTGATCCGGCGCAACGACATCGCGTTGTTACTCGACGATTACAATCAAGTGTGGCACTGGTGAGTTACTCCGCACGTCGCACGCCAACCTCGTCAAGGTAGCGCAACAGATCCGCGGGATCGTTATAGACTCGGTAAGCGCCTGCACGCTCCAATTCTTCGCGGCCATACCCGCCCGACAACAATCCGACGCCGAGTGCTCGCGCGCGTCGCGCCGCGAGCATGTCCCAGATGCTGTCGCCAACTACCACCGAGTCGGCGATGTCGACGCCGAGTTTTTCCGCCGCCGCAAAAAACAGATCCGGATCAGGTTTCGCATGTTGAACCATGTCGCGCGTGATCACTGGCACGTCTTCGCTTAACCCGAGCAGACGAAGTGACAAACTCGCGCTGTGCATGTGACCGCTCGTTGCTATGGCCCACGGCACGCCTGAATTTGTGAGATACGCAAGGAGTTCTTCAGCGCCGGGCAGCGGCCGTACCTGCGACACATAACGTTTGAATGCTTCACCGTGCGCCTGCTGTAACCGCTTCGCTTCTTCCGGCGAAACAGTGTGCCCAGTCTCGCGGAGCAGCGCGTTGACGAAGAGACCGCCGCTCATGCCGATCTGGCGGTGGATGCGCCAGACGGCAAGTCGAATCCCGCCAGACTCGAGCGCCTCGCGCCACGCGAGTACGTGCTGGTAAACGCTGTCGACGAGCGTGCCGTCGAGATCGAACAGGAACGCTGTTCGAGATGTGTTGTTGCTATCGGTCATTCGCGCCTCAACTTAATTATTTCCCGGAATTCGAATGCCATGCTAACGTGGACAGCGCGAACTATTCAAAACGAGAGGAATGGCCCCGGGCATGAAGAGTTTGGTTGTAGTTGCGTTTGGTGTTGCTCTACTGCTTATCGTTTCGATCGTCAGTACCGTTCCGCGAACGAATGCGGCGGCGGCTGACGCGATATTCTTCGACGACTTTAGCTACTCGAAGACCCAGGAGATGAAGAAAAACGGGTGGATCCTTCGCACCGAACCGGGCTGGCCCGGAATACCGGGCGCGACGTGGTCGGAGGACGGCGTGTCGCTGCATAAAGATCCGGTGCTGGGTCGCAACGGGATAGTCCGCATGACTTCATCGACGGACGGCACAACTGGCCCAAACACGCGACAGACGCAAATTTGTCATCAACGCAAGTATCTCGAAGGAACGTATGCGGCGCGTGTCCGGTTTACGGATGCACCAGTTTCGGGGCCGGGTGGCGATCAACTGGTGGAGAGCTTTTACAGCATTAGCCCGTTGAAGGCGCCGATGGACCTTGACTACAGCGAGTTGGATTACGAGTACTTGCCGAACGGTGGCTGGGGCATTGATGGACCAACGCTGTACGCGACGACCTGGGAAACGTTCAGCCCCGAACCGAACTGGAAAAAAGACAACGTGTTCAAAACTGCAAGTGGCAGTCAGGCGGGCTGGCACACGCTGATCAAGCAGGTGATGAATCAGAGGGTCGTGTATTTCGTCGACGGGAAGTTATTTGCAGAGCACGGTGGCGAGTATTATCCCGAAGACACGATGTCGATCAATTTCAATCTCTGGTTCATTCGCGACGGAATGATCAAATCGAGCGAACGGCGCGCGTACGAGGAAGACATCGATTGGGTGTTTCATCAGGCGGGCGTCGCGCTGTCGCCGGAACAGGTTGATGCGGCGGTCGCGAAGCTGAGAAGATCGGTGAAGTTCCTCGACACCGTTCCGGCGAAGAAGCCCGCGCTGACGAGTCCGTGCAATTTCTGAGTTTGCTAATTTGATTATTCCTCCCGCAGGGGTGGCTTTCGTCTGAATTCGTCGTTCCTACTTTGGGGGTTCTTTAGGCGCGCTGCCCTTCTCAGCGTGACTCGCTTCTTTCTTGTGTCGCAGCCATTCGTCGATGCTTTCACGAATAAACTCACCCATGTCTTCAAACTCGCGCGCCGACTTCTCCCAAAACTCCTTGAACTTCTGCGAGTCGAACGCAAAACCATACCCACGTCCGAAACCTTTTGCTGGACCAAGCTCGTCTTCGTAATACGCGGCGAGTTGGCGTGAAGCCATCGCGACCACCGTCAACGAGCTTCCGGCCGGCAGCGGTTCGAAAACGACGCTAACGCCAGGATCCATCTCTTTAAGCCGCGCGAGTACGCGGTTGTACTGGTCGGTGCAGAACGCGGCTGCGTCTTCCTTGCCGCCGGTCCACTCGGATTGCAGCGCCATGCGTGACGTCCGGCGCAGGACGTTGATCAACTTAACTAACTCTTGCTCTCGTTCCATAGATACTCCTTCAGTCGTAGTTACTCCTTCAGTCGCAGCGCACCGAGATGGGGACGCATTTAACGCGCGTCTTATGACGTGGTGCACAACCGAAATAGAGACCGCGACCAAACCCGCGCACGAACTCCGGCTCGTCGGCTTCAAAGTAAGCGAGCAGCTCACGCGCAGCGATGCGGATTACTTCGGGCGACGCTGTTTCAGTGAGCGGAGTGAATAGTGGTTTTACTGAAGGTTCGAGTTCCGAGAGTCGTGCGAGCACGCGGTTGTATTGAGCAACGCAGAATTGCGTCGCTTCGGGACCGGGCTTGGTCCATGCAGCGTAACCGGCGGCCCGTGCAATTCGCCGTAACACGTTGAGCAGTTTTACTGTTTCCTGTTCCATATGGCTCTCCTTGGATCATTGCCTTTTAATTGTTTTCAATCCGTGTTTTCAATCTTGGTTCGCAACAGTTTCTTCCCGTGATGAATTCGCCACTTCACGGTCGATAACGGCACACCCATGAACGCAGCGATCCGCTTCAATGGCATGTCGTCGAGAAAATGCAACCGCAACGGCATTGCATAATCTGCGGGAAGCGCGTCGAGCGCCGCTAACATCTCTTCATCCCTTTCCCGAACGGCCAGCGGCCTCGCCAACGCTTCAATCTTCTCAATCAGCGCCTCGTCAAGCGGCACGTGCTTGCGGACGTGCTTGTCTTC
>Ga0111539_10004276_pt1 | contig 18695 bp, 19 predicted proteins | sample RhiMethybrSRZTD1_FD_79667 | JGI IMG/M metagenome (GOLD analysis project Ga0111539, IMG submission 79667) | Populus rhizosphere microbial communities from Tennessee, USA - Rhizosphere MetaG P. TD hybrid SRZTD1 (version 2) (version 2) | ecosystem: Host-associated > Plants > Roots > Rhizosphere >... | reverse complement strand
TAGAGCGGCTCGTGCGCGAGATCGTCGAGGCAGGTGCGATGCCGATCGTCCTCGGCGGCGACCACTCGATCTCGGACCCGGACGTCCGTGCGGTCGCGGCCGCGCACGGGCCGGTCGCCCTCGTCCACTTCGACACGCACACGGACACCGGGACCGAGGTATTCGGAGTCGAGGTCTCGCACGGGACGCCGATGTACCGGCTGGTGCGCGACGGTGAGGTCGACCCGCGCGGATACGTCCAGATCGGGCTGCGGGGGTACTGGCCGGGCGAGACCGAGCTCGCGTGGCAACGCGACCGCGGGATCACGAGCTTCTTCATGCACGACGTCCGCGAGCGCGGGATCGCAGACGTGGTCGCACGGACCGTGGACATCGTCGGCGAGCGGCCGACATTCCTCTCGGTCGACGTCGACGTCCTCGATCCGGCGTTCGCGCCGGGACCGGGACGCCCGAGCCGGGCGGGATGACGTCGGGCGACCTCCTGTGGGCGTGCCGGGAGCTCGCGACGCGGCTCCGGCTCGTCGGGATGGACGTCGTCGAGGTGATCCCGACCGCGGTCGGATCGGCTGACGTCACGGCGCTCGTCGCGGACCGCGTCGTCCGCGAGGCGCTCACGGGGATGGCGGTGCGGCGCGGCCAGGCGCTCGTCTAGAGTCGCGCCGTGCCGGCGACGCTCATGGACGGGAAGGCGCTCGCCGCGCGCATCCGCGCGGACGTCGCGCGCGAGGTCGAGCAGCTCGGTCACGTCGGGCTCGCGACGGTGCTCGTGGGCGACGACCCGGCCTCGCACGTCTACATCTCCGGGAAGCACAAGGCGGCCACCGAGGCCCGGATCGAGGCGCGAGACATCCGCCTGCCCGACGACGTCTCCGAGGCGGACGTCCTCGCGCTCGTCGCCGAGCTCAACGCGGACGACGGGGTCGACGGGATTCTCGTGCAGCTCCCGCTCCCGGGCCAGATCGACGAGACGCGCGTGACGTACGCCGTCGCGCCGCACAAGGACGTGGACGGGTTCCATCCCGTCAACGCGGGCAACCTCTACCTCGGCACGCCGCTCCACGTGCCCGCAACCCCGGCCGGCTGCATGCGGCTCCTGGCGGAGCACGGCATCGACCCGGCGGGCAAGGAGGCGGTCGTGATCGGGCGCAGCGAGATCGTCGGGCGACCGGCCGCGATGCTCCTCCTGCAGGCGAACGCGACCGTGACGATCTGCCACTCGCGCACCGCCGACCTCGGCGCCGAGGTGCGGCGCGCGGACATCCTCGTCGCGGCGGTCGGCCGCCCCGGCATCGTCACCGCGGACATGGTGAAGCCGGGAGCCGCGGTCCTCGACGTCGGACTGACGCGCACCGACGAGGGGATCCGAGGGGATGTCGACCCCGGCGTTGCGGACGTCGCCGGGCACCTGACGCCGATGCCGGGCGGGACCGGTCCGATGACGATCGCGCTGCTGCTGGAGAGCGCCGTGAGGGCCGCGCGCTATCGGCGAGGAATCCTTGCGTACCCCACCCTGTAGCGCTAGCGTGTCGCCGTTATTGCATCTCGCGTCGGCACACCGCCGATGCTGCTCCTAGGAGGACGTTCGTTGTCTGTAGAGACGGGCACCGTGAAGTGGTTCTCGAACGAGAAGGGCTTCGGGTTCATCGCGCGCGAGAGCGGCGATGACGTCTTCGTCCACTTCTCGGCCATCACCATGGACGGCTACAAGTCCCTCACGGAGGGTCAGAAGGTGGAGTTCGAGGTCGTCCAGGGGCCCAAGGGCGCCCAGGCCGCGAACGTCACCGCTGCGTCGTAGCGAGGGCGGTCACCGGTTCTCGCGGCGGGCCCCACGAGGGCCCGCCGCCGTTTTCGAGGTGTCTGGAAGGATGGATCGAGATGGCAATCAGCCGTGATCAGGTGCTCCACGTCGCGAAGCTCGCGCGGCTCGATCTGCGCGACGACGAGGTCGAGCGCCTGACGGAGGAGCTCGGCGCGATCCTCGACGCCGTCTCGAAGGTCGCGGAGCTCGATCTCGCGGATGTGCCGCCGACGTCGCATCCGCTCGCCCTCGTCAACAGCTGGGCGGACGACGAGCCGCACGCGTCACTGCCGCTCGAGGACGTCTTCGCGAACGCGCCTGCGCGGGAGGGCGACCTGTTCCGCGTGCCGCCGACGGCATGAGCAGCGGCATCGACACCCTGCGGCTGACCGCCGAGGGGGCGATCGGTCTCGTCGAGCGGGGCGATGTCTCCGCCGCCGAGCTCCACGCCGCGTACCTCGACGCGATCGGCGAGCGGAACGGCGAGCTGCACGCATACCTCCGCACGGTCGACGATGCGGACGGGACCAGCATCCCGATCGCGCTCAAGGACGTCATCTCGACCTCCGGGATCGAGACGACCGCCGGCTCGAAGATCCTCGCGGGCTACACACCGGTCTTCGACGCGACCGTCGCCGCCCGCTGCAAGGCGGCCGGACTGACCCTCCTCGGCAAGACGAACACGGACGAGTTCGCTATGGGCTCCTCAACGGAGAACTCCGCCTACGGCCCGTCGCGGAACCCGTGGGACCCCAGCCGCGTCCCCGGGGGCTCGGGCGGCGGCACCTCGTCCGCCGTGTCCGGCGGGCTCGCGCCGTGGGGCCTCGGCTCGGATACGGGGGGCTCGATCAAGCAGCCCTCCGCCCTCTGCGGGAACGTCGGCCTGCGCCCGACGTACGGGACGGTGTCCCGCTACGGCGTCGTCGCCTTCGCGTCGAGCCTCGACCAGATAGGACCCGTCGCGAAGACGGTGCGCGACGTCGCGCTCCTCTACCGCATCATCTCGGGCCCCGATCCCGCCGACTCGACGACGGTCGCGTTGCCGAACCCGGTCGAGCTGCCGGAGGGTGAGCGCCTCGACGGCCTCCGGGTCGGCGTGCCGCGGCAGGCGGCTGCGCTGGAGGCGATCGAGCCCGGTGTGCGCACGGAGTTCGAGAAGGCTCTCGCACTGGCGGAGGAGCTCGGCGCCGAGGTCGGCGAGTGCGACCTGCCGCTGTCGTTCGACTACGGGCTCCCCTGCTACTACCTCATCGCGCCGGCCGAGGCGTCGTCGAACCTCGCCCGCTACGACGGCGTCCGCTTCGGGCCGCGGAGCGAGGAGGACACCTACCGGCACATGGTCGAACGGACACGGGACGAGGGGTTCGGAGCGGAGCCGAAGCGGCGGATCATGCTCGGGACGTACGCGCTCTCGGCGGGGTACTACGACGCCTACTACGGCCAGGCGCAGAAGGTCCGGACGCTGATCGGGCGGGAGCATGCGGCGGCCTTCGAGACCTTCGACCTGATCGCCACGCCGACCTCGCCGACGGTTGCGTTCCCGGTCGGCGAGAAGGCGGCCGACCCGCTCGCGATGTATGCGTGCGACCTCCTCACGATCCCGTCCTGCCTCGCCGGGCTGCCCGGCCTCAGCGTTCCCTGCGGTCTCTCCGAGGGGCTTCCCGTCGGCATCCAGCTGATCGGCAGCCCGTTCGCGGAGAACACGCTGTTCCGTGTCGGCCATGCGCTCCAGCGCGCGCTCGACCTCGACCTCGTCCCCGAGCGCCTCCGATGACTCTCTCGCGCACCTGGCCGCCGGCTCCCGCCGGGCGAGGCCCGACGCCGCCGCCGGCCGCCGCCGCTCGCGGCACGATGCCGTTCGGGGCCGTGCAGAGCACTGTCCCCTTCGGCCTCGCACCGCGAGCGACGACCCAGGAGTGCGAGAGATGACGTGGGAACCGGTCATCGGCCTCGAGATCCACGTCCAGTTGAAGACGCGGACGAAGATGTTCTGCCGCTGTCCCGCCGGCTTCGGCGCGGGGGAAAACACGCAGACGTGCCCCGTCTGCCTCGGCTTCCCCGGGGCGCTCCCCGTACCGAACCGCGTCGCGATCGAGTGGGTGGTGAAGCTCGGGCTCGCGCTCGGGTGCGAGATCGCGCCGCGGGCCGTGTTCGCGCGGAAGCACTACTTCTATCCCGACCTCCCGAAGGGCTATCAGATATCTCAGTACGATCTACCTTCTTGCATAGATGGCAGTGTGATAGTGCCGCTGCCGGAAGGAGATCATGCAGTTGGTATCGTGCGCGCCCATCTCGAGGAGGACGCGGCCAAGAACGTCCATGTCGGCGGCCGCACGGGCCGCATCGGCGGGGCCGACTACACGCTCGTCGACTACAACCGCGGCGGGACGCCGCTCGTCGAGATCGTCACGGCACCTGACATCCACTCGGCGGAGGAGGCGAAGCGCTTCCTCCAGCTGCTGCGGCAGACGATCGTCGAGCTCGGCATCTCGGACGCCGAGATGGAGAAGGGGACGCTCCGAGTGGACGCCAATGTCTCCGTGCGCCCCGAAGGGTCGGACGAGCTCCGCACCCGCTGCGAGATCAAGAACATGAACTCGTTCACCCACATCGCCCGGGGGATCGAGGCGGAGGTCGCACGGCAGATCGCGGTCTGGGAGTCGGGCGGCGCAGTCGAGCAGCATACGTACGACTTCGATGTCGCGACCGGAACGCTGACACCGCGCCGCGCGAAGGAGGAGGCCGACGACTATCGCTACTTCCCCGAGCCCGACCTCGTGCCGGTCGAACCGTCGGCGGAGCTCGTCGAGCGGCTCCGCGCCGAGCTTCCAGAGCTCCCCGCGGCGCGGATCCGCCGCATCGGCGAGGCGCTCGACCACGAGCGGGCGCTCGTCCTCGTGACGGGCGGCCTCGAGCGCCTGTGGGAAGGGGCGGTCGCGGCCGGAGCGGACCGCATGGCAGCGAGCAACGTCATCGCCAACCAGCTCGTGGGCGCAGGCGTCGATCCCGGCTCGGTCGACGCGGACGAGCTCGCGAAGCTCGTCGGCGCGCGGGAGCGGATCCCGCGAAAAGCGTTCGACGAGGCGATCGCGCGGCTCGGCGACCCCGACTTCTCGGCGGAGCCGTACCTCGCGCAGGAGGCGGTGTCGGACACCGCCGCGCTCGAGCCGATCGTCGACGCGATCCTCGCCGCCAACCCGGCCCAGGTCGAGCAGTACCGCGGCGGAAAGGACGGCCTCCTCGGATTCTTCGTCGGCCAGGTGATGAAGGAGACGCAGGGGCAGGCGGACGCGCGGGTGGTGAACGAGCTCGTGCGGACGAAGCTGTCCGTCTGAAATGGACAGTCCCGGACCGTCGTTGTAGCGTCGGGTCGTGGCACTCGGGAGCGATCCAGGGATCACGCTCGACGAGTTGCGGCTTGCCGCGCGCAACCATGCGATGCCGCTCGAGGCGCTCCGCTGGGCGATCACGCCCGTCGGGCTCCACTACCTGCTGATCCACTACGACGTCCCACTCGTCGATCCGCGCACATGGCGGCTCGAGATCGGCGGAGCCGTCGAGCGACGGATGACGCTGAGCCTCGACGAGCTTCGTGCGCGCCCACGGGTCGAGCTGGCCGCGACGATGGAGTGCGCCGGCAACGGCCGCGCGCTGCTCGAGCCGCGCCCGGTCAGCCAGCCGTGGCTGACCGAGGCGGTCGGCACCGCCCGGTGGGCCGGGGTGGCGCTCGCGCCTCTGCTCGAGGAGGCAGGCGTCGGGGCGGACGCCGTCGACGTCGTCTTCGTCGGCCTCGACCGCGGCGTGGAGGGCGACGTCGAGCAGAGCTACGAGCGCAGCCTGCCGGTGGGCGAGGCGCTCGAGAGCGGTGCCGTTCTCGCGTACGAGATGAACGGCGTTTCGCTGCCGCCGCAGCACGGCTTCCCGCTCCGGCTCGTCGTTCCCGGCTGGTACGGCATGACCAACGTCAAGTGGCTGTCCGAGATCACCGTGACGACGGAGCCGTTCACGGGGTACCAGGTCACCTCGGGCTACCGCGTCCGAAAGAGCGAGGACGAGGACGGCCGGCCCGTGACGCGCATGCGCCCGCGGTCGCTGATGGCGCCGCCGGGCATGCCCGACTTCTACTCGCGCGACAGGATCGTCGACCCCGGACGCCTGGTGCTCGAGGGCCGCGCGTGGTCCGGTCGCGCTCCCGTCGCGCGGGTCGAGGTGAGCACGGACGGCGGCTCGACGTGGGCCGACGCGGAGATCACCCGCGAGCTCGAGGGGCCGTGGGCCTGGTGCGGCTGGACGTTCTCCTGGGACGCGTCGCAGGCAGGGGAGCACGTGCTCTGCTCCCGTGCCACGGACGAGACGGGGGACACGCAGCCGCTCGAGCCCGAGTGGAATCTCGGCGGCTACGAGAACAACGCCGTGCAGCGCGTGCCCGTCGTCGTCCGCTGACGACACGTCGGAGCCGCCTCGTCGGCGGCTCCAACCTGCCCCCCGGTGCGATCGGCTCAGGTGCCGGCGGCGCGGACGGCGGCCGTCCGCGTGTGCACGCCCAGCTTCGCGTAGGTGCTCTCGAGGTGGTGCCCCACCGTCTTGCACGAGATCCACAGCCGGGCCGCGACCTGCGCGTTCGTCAGCCCCTCGGCGACCAACTCGAGGACCTCGCGCTCTCTCCGCGTGAGTCCGAGCGGCGATCGCTCCTGCTCCGTCTCCCCGCCGCCCGGGGTCGGGCTCGCGATCACGAGGCCCCCTGCCGACGCACCGGCACGCCCTTCCCGGCCGCGTAGTCGCCCAGGCCGTACTGCCGGTTGAGGGCATCGCCTCGCGCGTTCAGAGCCGCGAGCCAGTCGGGTGTCGCCGAGCGGCGCGCACCCTGCCGCGCGTACTCGCCGAGGCCGTAGTACCGGTTCATCGCCTCGCTCCGCGCCTGGAGCGCCTGGAGCCACCCCGGGCCCGGCTCCCCGAGCGCCCGCCGCTCGGCGTAGTCGCCGAGGTGGTGCTCGCGGTTGAGCGCCTCGCTCCGCGCGTTGAGTGCTTCGAGCCACGCCGGCGTCGTGCCCGTGGCGGCTGCTCCCGCGCCGATCGCGACGGCGACGGATGCGACGGCGACGACGGTGATCCCGAACCGCTGAGCCTTCATCTCTCGTGCCCTCCTTCGTCTCCCGCTCGCCCCCGCGGCGATCGGACGCCTCGGAGGCTGCGAGACGGCACCCAGAAAGGCGTCAGGGTCGGTAAGGACCCGGTAAGGAACGAGCGGGACACGGTGCTACGCTCGGCGTCCGGGAGGTCAGGTGGAGCTCAGGATCCTCGGCCCGTTCGAGGTTTGCGACGATTCCGGGCAGCCGGTGAAGCTTCCGACCGGGCGCGAGCGGGCGTTGCTCGCCGTCCTCGCGCTCCAGCGCGGCGAGGTGGTCTCGACGGACGGATTGGTCGATGCCCTCTGGGGCGAGCAGCCGCCGACGACCGCGTCAAAGGCGCTGCAGGGCTACGTGTCGCACCTTCGCCGGCTCCTGGACGCGTCGGGCGGTGACGGCACGCTCGTCACCCAGCCGCCCGGCTACGCGCTGCGCGTCGACGACAGCCGGGTCGACGCTCGGCGGTTCGAGATGCTCGCTGCCGAGGGCTGGCGGACACTCGACCACGACGCCGCCGCGGCGGTCGGGACCTTCGAGGAGGCGCTCGCCCTCTGGCGAGGTCCCGTGCTCGGCGAGTTCGCCTTCGCCGAGTTCGCCCAGCGCGAGATCCACCGCCTGGAGGAGCTCCGCCTCGAGACCGTCGAGGGCCGGATCGAGGGGTTGCTCCGGCTGGGGCGGCACGGCGCCGTCGTGGCCGAGCTGGAGGCCCGCGTCGACGAGCATCCCCTTCGCGAGCGGCTGCGCGGGCAGCTGATGCTCGCCCTCTACCGCTGCGGCCGCCAGGCAGAGGCCCTCGATGTCTACCGGGCCGGACGGGCGCTTCTCGCCGACGAGCTCGGCCTCGACCCCGGGATCGACCTCCAACGGCTCGAGCGGGCGATCCTCGAGCAGGACCCGTCGCTCGAGGCGCCCGAGCGGGTACCGGGCCCGAGCCTGGTGAAGCCCGCGCACGAGGGGAAGGGCGGCCCGCGGCGGCGACTACGGGCCGTCGCCGTTGCGTCGATCCTGGTCGCGGTCGCCGTCGTCGGCGTGACCGTCGGGTATCTCGTCATCCGGGACGCAGGCTCGACGCCGATCACGATCGCGCCGCCGGCACTCGTTGTCGTCGATCCCGCGAGCAACCGGGTCGTCGCCTCGATCCCGCTCGGCTCGCGCCCGGTCACCGTGGCCGGAGGCGCCGGCGCCGTGTGGGTCGGCGACGCCCGGGACGGCACCGTTACGCGCGTCGACCCGGCCACGAGAAGCGTGTCGAAGACGATCGGCATCGGCTCACCCGTCGTGGACCTCGCCACCGGCGTGGGCGGTGTCTGGGCCGCGACGGGCGGCTTCGGCGACGTGATCCGGATCGACCCCGAGATCGACGCGGTCGCGCGGCGGAGCCCTCTCGGGGATCCCGAGGATCCCGTGGTACCCGCCGTCTCCTCCGTCGGGGCGGGAGACGGTCGAGTCTGGGCCGGCGCGTTCGACGGGCTCGTCCGCCTCGACCCGACCTCGGGCGAGGTGATCGCGGAGGTCGATCTCGGTCGCACGAACGCGCTCCAGATGGCCGTGGGCGACGGCGCGGTATGGGCGACGACGATCGCGAGCCGGGCCAAGCGGGTCGAGGCGGGGTCGGCGGAGGTGACCACCGAGTTCTACGCCGGCAGCTGGGTCTTCCCGATCGCGCTCGGCGGAGGCGCCGTCTGGGTCGGCGGCGCGAACGGCCAGGTGTGGAAGCTCGACCCCGTCACGGGCTCAGGCCTCCTGACGCTCCGGGTGGTCCCCGACGTGTCCGGAGTCGCGTTCGGCGAGGGCTCGCTCTGGGTCACCTCCTTCGATCGGAAGGAGCTCGTCCGCGTGAACCCGGCGACCGGCGAGGTCCAGGCGCGGGTCGCGCTCCACGGACCTGCGGAGGACGTCGTCGTCCACGACGGCCTCGTCTGGGTTCCAGTCCAGCGCGCCTCATAGGTCGCAGCGGCGTCTCCTGCGCCGGGTCTACGAGGGGGTCGGTGGCAGCGCTCCCGGAACGCGGATCTCCCCCGCGACGATCTTGCGGCGGAGCACCTCGAGCTGTGTGAGCAGGGCCCGCGGCACCTTCGGGCTGATGCGGCCGAGCCCGACGGCCCCGTCGCGCATCGTGAGGACCGTGTCCCGGCCGGTGACGATGCGCCGAGCCTTCACCTGGCGCATGACGGCTTCGAAGCCGACGTCGAAGTTCTTCAGCACGCTCGTGAGAATGTGCGGGCCGAGGAAGGACTGGTCACTGTCGACGCCGACGCCCCAAACGCCGGCGCTCCGTGCCGCCTCGAGTGTCCCGAGGCCGCATCCGCCTGCGACGTTGAACACCGTGCCGGCGCCGCGTGCGATCTGCCGACGCGCGATGGCGGCGCACTTCGACGCGTCGCTCCAGTCCTTGGAATAGTCCGTCAGAACCTCGATCCCGGGGCTCGCACGCCGCGCGCCCGCGGCGAAGCCGAAGACGAACTCGTCGACAGCGGGAACCTTCAGGCCGCCGACCACGCCGACCACGTCCCGGCCGGGCTGTCGCTGTTCCAACTTCCCGGCCAGCCAGCCGGCGAGGTACGCAGCCTCACTCGTCCGGAAGACCACTCCCTGGGTGTTCTTCGGCCGACGCGGGACGTCGCGCCGAGAGCCGTCGATCACGACGAAGGGAACATCTGGATGACGCATTGCGACCGAGGCGTAGGCCGGAGTGAAGTAGAGGCCGAACGTCAGGATTGCCTCGTACCGCTGGCGGGCGATCAGCTCGAGGAAGTCGCCAAGCGCGTCCTTGAACGTCGGAGTCATGACCCTGCCGGTCACGCCGGTCCGCCGGGACGCCTGCTTGAACCCCTCGCAGATCCGAAGCGTCATCGCGTCGGGACAGCCGCCGAGATCGAGCACGACTGCGACGCGCGGAGCCGACTCCGCATGGGAGGCCGCACCTGCCCCGCCGGCGAAGGCCGTGCAGACCCCGAGAATGGCAAGAACCCCGAGGACGCGCCGCATGCCGCCCATCGACATAACGTAACACTCGCTACAAGCAGGAAGAGAACGAGCATGGACGCCCGTGGCCGCTGGCATCATCTCCCTGATGGCACGCCGCCTGCTCGCGTGGGGTCTCGTCACTCCGGTGGCCGCGGCGGGCATCCTCGTCGCCCACGCTCTCGCCTATCGCCTCACCGGAACCGCTCCCGGCCCGGTCCACGGCTACCTCGAGCACGGGCCGCAGGTACTCGCGATCCTCGCGACGATCGGCCTCGTCGGGCTCGCGTTCCAGGAGCGCAGCCTCGGTCGCCGCTCGCCGTGGGCGTTCGCGCTCGTCGCGCCTCTCGGATTCGTCGCGCAGGAGCACCTCGAGCGGCTCGCGCACACGGGCGAGCTGCCGTGGCTCTTCACGACGCCGACCTTCCTCCTCGGGCTCGCGCTCCAGGTTCCGATCGCCCTTCTCTGCGTCCTCGCCGCGCGACGGCTCGCCGGGTCGCTGACCGCCGCGCACCGGGCCCGGTCGCTCGCGCGCGGCGAGGCATGGCTGCCGCTGAGCGAGCGGCCACAGTCGCATCCCCGCGTCGTCCTCCACGCTCGCCCGACGGGCCGTGGGCCGCCGTCCCTCCTCGCGTCCTAGCCCTTGACGCAGGCCTTCGCCTGCCATCCGACTCGAGGAGAGACCACATGAAGATCATCGGAACCCTGCTCGCCGTCGCGGCGAGCGCCTTCGCCCTCGCCGGGTGCGGCGGCGACGACACCGACTCGGCCGCACCCGAGACGGACACGACCACCCAGCCGGCGATGACGGCGACGTCACCGACCGAAACCGAGCCGACGCCCACGACCGAGACGACGTCCGCGCCGGCGAAGCCGGCCCCGAAGACGATCACGATCCACGTGGTCGGCGGCGTGCCGCAGGGCGGCATCGCCCGCCCGAAGGTGAAGAAGGGCGATCGCGTCGTGATCGTCGTCCGTACGGACACCGGGGAGGAAGTCCACATGCACGGGTACGACATCGAGCGAACGGTCACGCCCGGCAAGCCGGTGCGCCTGCCCTTCACCGCGACGATCCCGGGGCGCTTCGAGGTCGAGCTCCACCACCCGGATGCGCTCTTGGCGGTCGTCGAGGTCAGGCCGTAGTGGACACGCGGCTCGTCGCGCACGGGATCGGGTCGGTCCAGGACCTCCCGATCCCGACGTGGCTCTTCTACTGGGGCGCGGGCGTCGTGCTGGTCGTCTCGTTCGTCCTGCTCGGGGCCCTCTGGAAGCGACCGCTCCTCGAGAGCCACGCCGAGGGCCGTCCCAGCGGGAACGGGTTCTCCGGCTTCGTGCTCGGACCCGTTCGGATCGTCCTGCAGGCGCTCTCCGTCGCGCTCTTCGGCCTGGTCTGGGCCTCGGCGCTCTTCGGAGACACCGACCCCTTCCGGAACCTCGCGCCGACGTGGGTGTACGTCGTGTTCTGGCTCGGCGTGCCGCTCCTCTCGGTTCTCCTCGGGAACGTCTGGCGCGCGCTGTCGCCGTGGCGCGCGATGGCGGACGCGTTCGTCTGGATCCGTGAGCGGGGCGGAGGCGAGGCGAGTCCTCTGGCCGAGTATCCGGAGCGGGCCGGGCGATGGCCCGGTGCGGTCGTGCTCTTCGCCTTCGTGTCGCTCGAGCTCGCGTACTCGGACCCGTCCAGCCCGCGCGCCCTGGCCTTCGCGATCGCGCTCTACACCTACGTCGCGCTCTTCGGCATGGCCGCGTTCGGCCGCGACACGTGGGAGCGGACCGGTGAGGGCTTCGCCGTCCTGTTCGGCCTGCTCGCGCGGCTGGCCCCGCTCCACGTGGCGGAGGGGAGGATCCGGTTGCGCTGGCCGTTCACCGGCCTGGCCGGTGCCGAGCGGATACCGGGGACCGTGGCCTTCGTCGCGGTGATGCTCGGGTCGGTGCTCTTCGACGGCTACAGCCGAACGAGCACCTGGCAGAACTGGATGACGGACATCGAGGCGCCGTACCTCGTCGACCACCCGAATCTCGGCGAGCTGCTCGTCACCGGCGCGAGCCTCGGCGGGCTCCTCACGGCCGTGCTGCTCGTGGCGCTTGCCTACCGGGGCGCCTGCGCGCTCTCGCGCTCGTCGGTCAACGCCCCGCGATCGCTCGTGCCCGACTTCCTGCGCTCGCTCCTGCCGATCGCGTTCGTCTACGTCGTCGCGCACTACGTGTCGCTGTTCCTCGTGCAGGGGCAGTTCGCGGTGCCGCTCCTCTCCGATCCGCTGGGACGGGGCTGGAACCTGATCGGGACGGCGCACGTCGTCCCCGATCTCACCGTTCTCTCGCCGAACACGACCTGGTACGTCCAGGTCGGTGCGCTCACCGCCGGGCACGTGGCCGGGCTCGCGGTCGCTCATGATCGAGCGGTGACGATCTTCCCGGATCGCCGAGACGCGCTCCTGTCGCAGTTCGCGTTCCTCGGGCTGATGGTGCTCTACACGGTCGGTGGCCTGTGGGTGCTGTCCCGCGGTTGATCGCACACCACCCCGACGGGCTCACGCTTGCGGTCGAGCTGATCGTCCTCGTGATCGTCGTCGTTCTCTTCTCCGGGATCTGGCTCCGCGAGCGCCGCCGCCGAGCGGGTCGCACGCGACCTCCGGCGGAGATGCGGGACCAGCCGCCTAGCGCGGGCTGACGAACCCGCCGTAGAGCAGTGCCGCCGCGGCGGCGGCGAACAGGGCGCCGCCGCCCTCGCCGAGGCCGGCGATCGCGCTGCCGGCCGCCGCGACCGCGACGCCCGCGATGATCAGTGCGTTCCCGACCGGCCGTCGACGCAGCCCGGTGAGCGCGACGCCGATCGCGGCGACCGTGCCCGCCACGTTCCCGACGAGCGCGAGCGCGCGGCCGGGGAAGAACGCCAGGTGCTCGGCCGCGTCGGGGATCTCGCTCCCCGTCACCGGCGGGTCGATGGGCATCGCGACCGCGACCCCGATCGCGAGGCCCGCGTAGACGAGCGCGACGGGGCCGGCGGCTCGGACGCCGACGCGGAGGAGCGATCCCGTCCCGAGCAGTGCTGCCGTGAGGAGGCCTCCGAAGAGGTAGAACGCCCTGAACGCACGGTCGTCCCAGCCCGCCGCGGCACCCCACGCGAGCGCACCCGAGGCGGCGGCGAACGCCGCCAGCGACGCCGTCCACGCGAGGAGCTCCGGCGCGCGGCGCGCGCGCCACTTCCGGACGAGCTCCGCGGCGAGACGAAGCGTGACGAGGGCGGCCGCGAAGGCGAGGAGCACGTCCATCAGGCGGCAAATCTACGTCTCATACGTACAGTTCCACCTCTCGTCCTTGCCGACAACGGAGGAGCCGGCTTGCTGCGGGCGTTGGTCGCAATCGGTCTGGGGGTCGCGACCGCGGCGACGGCGGCCGCCTTCGGGGCGGCGCCGAAGGATTACGCGGCGCAGGCCTGGAACGTCCTCCCGCCGGGCCAGGCGGGAGGCGTCGCGTTCACGAAGAACTCGACCGACCAGATCGCGCTCTACGAAGGCCTGACGAGGCTCCGCGACCGCGTGACGGAAGCCGATCTCCGTCGCTACTTCAAGCGCGAGACGCTGGGGCTCGGATCGGAGCGGGCGGTTCGCACCGAGCGGCCGCGCAAGGGGGTCACGATCACCCGTGACCGGTGGGGCGTCCCGCACATCAAGGGCGCCACCGCGGAGGACGTGGCGTTCGGAGCGGGTTGGGCCACCGCGGCCGATCGCCAGCTGATCATGGAGCTCCTCCGGGGGCCGGGGCGCATCGCGACGCTCGACGCACCGGGCGTGAACGCGTTCGCCTTCGCTCTCTCGGGGCGGACGTTCCGCCCGAGCGCAGCCGCGGAGGCCCGCCTCGCGCAGCAGTTCGACCTGCTTCGCGCCCAGGGTGCCGAGGGGCGCGCCGCGATACGCCTGATCGACGCGTACGTGGCGGGGATCAACGCGCAGTACAGGAAGGCGGGCCTGGCGCTTGCTCCCTGGACGCGCAACGACGTCGTTGCTGTAGGTGGGTTGATCGGCGCAGTGTTCGGGTCCGGCGGCGGACAGGAGGTGCGTCGGTCGCAGTTCCTCGCGGCGCTGCAGCGCAAGTTCGGCGCCGAGCGCGGGCGACAGGTCTGGGAGGACCTACGGCAGCGCGACGATCCCGAGGCGCGCACGGCCGTGCCGGGCCGCTTCGAGCGCACGTTGAGGCAGACGAGCGAGGTCGGCAACGTCGTCGTCGACCCGACGAGCTTCGCCCCGGCGGGGCTCTCCGCGGACACGACGACGCGGCTCCCGATGTCGAATGCGCTGCTCGTGGGCTCCCGGCGGTCGACCACGGGTAGGCCGCTCTTCGTCGCCGGCCCGCAGGTCGGTCACTTCTACCCGGGCATCCTTCTCGAGCTCGATCTCGAGGGCGGCGGCTACGAGACGCGCGGCGCCGCCTTCCCCGGCGTCTCCTTCGGCGTCCTCCTGGGTCGCGGCATCGACTACGCGTGGAGCGCGACGTCTGCGGGCTCCGATCTCGTCGACGAGTACGTCGAGACGCTCTGCGGCGACGGCGAGACGAGCTACCTGTACCGCGGCGAGTGTCGTCCGATGGGGACGTTCGACGCGGGCGTGGTCGTCGGCCGTCCGGGTGAGCCGGATCGGCAACTCGTCTACCGCGAGACGATTCACGGCCCGGTCAAGGGCTACGCGACCGTCGAGGGCAAGCGCGTCGCGATCACGTCGCGGCGGTCGACCCGGGGGCGCGAGCTCGCGTCGCTCCGCTTCTTTCTCGACCTGTCGATGAACCGCGTCCGCTCCGCCAAGGACTTCCTCCGCGCCGCCTCGCGCATGGAGCTGACGTTCAACTGGGTCTACGCGGACAGCAGGGACATCGCGCAGTTCACGAGCGGACGTCTCCCGGTGCGCCCGCCGACCGTCGACCCCGGCCTCCCGACCAAGGGGACCGGCGAATACGAGTGGCAGGGGTTCGAGCCCCCCGCAGCGCACCCGCAGGTCGTGAATCCGCCGAGCGGCGCGATCGTCAACTGGAACAACAAGCCTGCCCGGAGCTACATGGCCGCGGACGACGAGTGGACGTGGGGCCCGGTGCAGCGAGTCGACCTGCTGTGGGCGGGCATCGACCGGCAGCGTCGCCACACCCTGGCGAGCGTCGTCGGCGCGATGAACGGCGCCGCCACGCAGGACCTCCGGCTGATGCGGGTGTGGCCGGTTGTGCGGGACGTTCTCGCGCGCGGGACCGGCACGCCGCGGGCCGCGGCGGCCGCAGCGCAGGTCGACATGTGGTTCGCCGCCGGCGGCAGCCGGCTCGACGCCGACCTCGACGGCAAGATCGACTCCGCCGGTGCCCCGATCCTCGACGCCGCGTGGCCCAGGATCGCGAACGCCGTGCTCGGCGGCGTGCTCGACGCGGAGCTCCGCCAGGATCTCGCAGCGCTCGTCCCGAACGACCCGGCGATGCAGACGGACGGATCGAGCGAGTACAGCGGCTGGTGGTCGTACGTCCAGAAGGATCTGCGAACGCTGCTCGGCCGGCCCGTGGCCGGCACGTACGCGACCCACTTCTGCGGGGGCGGCGACGTCGCGCGATGCGCAGCGGCGCTGTGGGCCGCGCTCGACGAAGCCGTCGCGGAGGTGGCCGCGACCCAGGGTGCCGACCCGGCGGCCTGGCGCGCCGACGCGACGAAGGAGCGGATCGTGTTCGCGCCGGGGATCCTCACGCGCACGATGCGCGCCTCGAACAAGCCGACCTTCCAGCAGGCGATCACCTTCGCGACGCACCGGTAGGCGGGCGCGGCGAGTCCGTCCGGCCGGTTCGACGCACCCGTCGGCTGCGTGAAGACGGCCGTTCGGCCGGTTCGCGACGCACCGATCGGCCGCTGCGGCACTTCCGTCCGGCCGTCACGGAGTCGGCACGACGCGGTGACACTCCTGTCGCGACTCCGTCGATAGCCTGACATCAGGGACACGGGAGTGCCGCTTGGGGTCGTCGGCGCCCTGTTTGTGCATCTGCGTGGAACGGGGCGGCTGTACGCTCAGGGCGTGCCCCGACCGCAGCAGCTGCTGACGCCCGGCCCGACCGCCGTGCCGCCGGAGGTGCTGAGCGCGCTCGCGCAGCCGGTGATCCACCACCGCTCGCCCGACTTCGCCGAGGTGTTCGCGCTGGCGCAGGAGCGGCTCCGCGCCGTCTTCCGCACCGAGCGGGACGTCCTCGTCTTCACTTCGTCCGGAACCGGCGCGTTCGAGTCCGCGATCGTCAACCTTCTCTCGCCGGGCCAGCGCGTCCTCGCGGTCTCCCAGGGCGAGTTCGGCGAGCGCTGGCAGGCGATGGCGCGCGCATTCGGCTGCGACGTCGTGCCGCTCGCGTACGCATGGGGAGAGGCGCCGAGCCCAGACGACCTGCGCACGGCGCTCGCCGAGAGCGGCGCGCAGACGGTGTTCCTCGTGCATTCCGAGACCTCGACGGGTGTCGTCTGCGACCTCGAGCAGCTGCTCGCGGTGTGCGCGGAGGCGGATGCGCTGTCGATCGTCGATGCCGTATCGAGCCTCGGCGCTGTGCCGCTCGAGACGGATGCCTGGGGAGCCGACGTCGTCGTGACGGGCTCGCAGAAGGCGCTCATGACGCCGCCCGGCCTCGCGTTCGCGGCCGTCTCGGAACGCGCCTGGGTGCGAGCCGAGACGGCGACGCTGCCCCGGTTCTACTGGGACTGGGAGCGGCAACGGCGCGTCCAGGAGAAGGGCTCGACGCCGTTCACGCCTGCGACGTCGACCGTCGTCGCGCTCACCGCGGCCCTGGGGCTCGTCCTCGCGGACGGGCTCGAAGCGGCGTACGCCCGGCACCGGGCGCTCGGCCGCGCGTGCCGCGCGGGGATCAAGGCGATCGGGCTCGAGCTCTATTCGCCGGACGACGACAGCGCAGCGGTGCTCACGGGGGCGCTCACCCCGGAGGGGGTCGACGCGGTCGCGCTGCGTCTCGCGCTCCGCGACAAGCACGGGATCACGATCGCCGGCGGGCACGGCGAGCTCGTGTCGCGCCTGTTCCGGATCGGGCACATCGGGCACGTGACGGTCGAGCAGATCGCCGGCGCGATGACGGCGATCGAGGTGGAGCTCGCGGTGGTCGGCGCCGATGTCGAGCAGGGCAATGCGGCGCCCGCGGCGCTCGAGGCGTTCGGGACCGTCGCCTCCGCCTGAGAAGCCGATGAGCCTCCGCGTCCTCGTCCGCGAGCCGATCGCCGAGGCCGGCGTGGAGTTGCTCCGCAGCCGCTTCGACGTCGACGTCGACGCCGACTCACCCCTCGAGGAGATCATCGACCGCTACGACGGGATCGTGATCCGATCCGCGACCCGGCTCACGCAGGACGTGATCGAGCGTGCCCATCGCCTCAAGGTCATCGGCCGCGCCGGGGTCGGCATCGACAACGTCGACGTCGCAGCCGCGACGCGCCGGGGAATCGTCGTGGCGAACGCCCCGGAGTCGACGGTGGTCTCGGCCGCCGAGCAGACGATCGGGCTCATCCTCGCGCTCGCGCGAAACATCCCACAAGCGCATGCCGCCCTGAAGGACGGGCGCTGGGAGCGCTCGCGCTGGAGCGGCGTCGAAGTCGCCGGGAAGACGCTCGGCGTCGTCGGCTTCGGCCGGATCGGCCAGCAGGTCGCGCGACGGGCGCTCGGCCTCGGGATGACGGTCGTCGCCTACGACCCGTTCGTCGGGGAGGATCGCTTCCGCGACCTCGGAGTCGAGCAGGCGGAGACCATGGAGGAACTCCTCGCGGCGTCCGACGTCGTCACGCTCCACTCGCCCCTCACGGACGAGACGCGCTGCCTGATCGACCGTGAGGCCATCGTCCACATGCGGGACGGCGCGCGCCTCGTGAACGCCGCGCGCGGCGCGCTCGTCGACGAGGCGGCGCTCGCCGAGGCGATCGAGTCGGGCAAGCTCGCCGGCGCCGCCCTCGACGTCTTCTCGACGGAGCCGTACCAGGGGCCGCTGCTGGGGCTCGACCAGGTCATCGTCACGCCGCACCTCGCGGCGTCGACCAACGAGGCGCAGGACCGCGCAGGCGTGATCGTGGCCGAGCAGATCGTCGCGGCGCTCGACGGCGGGATCGTGACGAACGCCGTGAACATCCCCGTCGTCGACCAGGAGGACCTCGAGGTCCTGCGGCCGTTCATCCCGCTTGCCGCCTTGCTCGGGCGGATCTCGGCAAAGCTCACCGCAGGCCGCCCGCAGAGGATCACCGTCGCCGCACATGGCCCGCTCTCGCAGTACGACACCCGCCTGCTCACGGCCGCGGCGCTCAACGGGACGTTCCAGGAGCGCGTCGACCAGGTCGTGAACGTCGTCAACGCACCTGTGCTGGCGGCCGAGCGCGGCATCGAGGTCGTCGAGGAGCGCAACCGCGCCTCGCGCGACTACACGAACTCGGTCGAGGTGCGGATCGTCTCCGACGGCGAGGAGGCGACCGTCTCGGGCACCACGATCGGTCCCGAGCCGCGGCTCTTCCTCGGCGGCGCCCTCGGCTTCGCGATCGACATCGAGATCGCGCCGCACATGGTCTTCGTGCGCTACGCCGATCAGCCGGGCGTGATCGGGCGTGTCGGGTCGATGTTCGGCGATGCCGGGGTGAACATCGCGAACATGGCCGTCTCGCGGACGAAGGAGGGGGGAGAGGCGCTGATGGTCTTCTCGATCGACACCCCCGCCACCGAGGAGCTCGAGGCGGCCCTACACGCGATGGGCTTCGACCACGTCCGCTTTGTGGAGCTCGCGTGACCGACGACGCGACCGGCACGGCAGCCGCGCTCTGGCCCGAG
>Ga0111539_10004274_pt1 | contig 18700 bp, 13 predicted proteins | sample RhiMethybrSRZTD1_FD_79667 | JGI IMG/M metagenome (GOLD analysis project Ga0111539, IMG submission 79667) | Populus rhizosphere microbial communities from Tennessee, USA - Rhizosphere MetaG P. TD hybrid SRZTD1 (version 2) (version 2) | ecosystem: Host-associated > Plants > Roots > Rhizosphere >... | reverse complement strand
TCACGTCGCGCCTGCACGACCTCGGCATCATGATCAACGGCAGCTTCGTCTTCGGCATGGACGATGACGGCGAGGATGTGTTTCGCCGCACGGTCGATTGGGCCATCGAGCAAGGCATCACCACGGCGACGTTCCACATCCAGACGCCCTATCCGGGCACGCGCCTGTTTGCGCGGACCGAGGCCGCGGGCCGCCTCCTGACGCGCGACTGGGATCGGTACGACACGCGTCACGTCGTGTACCGGCCCGCGCGGCTGACGCCCGAAGCCCTGAAGACGGGCTATGACTGGGCCTACCGTGAGTTCTATCGCTGGTCGTCCATCGCCAAAGCGTCCCTGGCGCACGGCACGCTGAAGCACCAGGCGAAACACTTCTTCTATGCGGCCGGGTGGAAGAAATTCGAACCGCTGTGGGACATGGTCATTCGCGCGAAGCAACTCGGCGCCATGACCCCGGTCCTCGAGGGCGTCCTGTCGAAAGTCACGCGCGCAGACCAGAACTCTCGTGCGCACAGCGGGATGCCGAGCGTGGCGACCAGCCCGAACCGCACGTAGTCCGCGCGCACCGTGACACACCGCTGGCCCGCGGCACTTGCCAGGCCGCGGCCACGGCCTGCTATACTTGTCGATGGTCTTGGCGGGAAAGGCTTTGGTAGTGGGCCCGTGCCCACTTTTTGTGTTTTAGGGCCCTTCGTGACCGCCACTCGAGACGACACGATCGAGCGACTCCGGCAGACGGCGGCGCGTGTGGCCGCCAGTCATGGACTCGAGGTCTTCGACCTTCAGTTCCGCCGCGAGTCGATAGGCTGGGTACTGCGCGTGGTCATCGATCGGCCCCCTCGACTCCCCTCGGAGCCGGCCGGTGACGTCACCGCACAACTCGACGGCGCTCTGCCGGCTGAAGAGCCGGTCGGAATCGAAGACTGTCAGCGCGTGAGCCAGGACTTGAGCGCGCTGCTCGACGTGGAAGATGCGCTGGCGAGCGTGGAGCGCGGCTACACCTTGGAGGTGTCGTCGCCGGGACTGGATCGGCCGTTGCGCGGCGAAGCCGACTATCGGCGCTTTGTCGGGCGGATGGCGAAGATCGTGACGAGGGAACCTGTGGCCGGCCAGTCGCACTTTGCCGGCAGACTTTCCGGCGTGGAGCACGGCGACGTGCTGATCGCCGAGGGACGGAAGACGCATCGCGTGCCGATCGATCTCGTGCGGCGCGCACGGCTGGACGTGGAGTTCTAGGAGGCTGAAGGTCTGAAGGCATTTTGAGGCCTGGGCCTGAAGGTTTGAGTCATGGCGACCACTGAACTGCAACAGATGATCGACGTCGTCGCGAAGGACAAGGGCATCGACCCGTCCATCGTGATCGGCGCCATCGAGGACGCGTACCTGGCGGCGTCGCGCAAGGTCTTCAAGGGCGACGAAGACCTGCGGACGCGATTCAACCTCGACACCGGACTGGTCGAGCTGTACGCCGTGAAGCTCATCGTGGCTGACGTGGCGAACGGCGCGCGTGAGATCTCGCTCGGTGAAGCGCAAGAGCTGTATGGCGCCGAAGCCGAAGTCGGGATGGAGATCGAGTTCCCGAAGGAAACCGAGAAGCTGGGCCGCATCGCGGCACAGACGGCCAAACAGGTCATCGCGCAGCGCGTCCGCGAGGCCGAGCGCGAGAAGATTCACGGCGAGTTCAGCCAGCGCGTCGGCGAGGTGGTGAACGCGACGGTGAAGCGCTTCGAGAGCGGCGACATCATCGCGGAGATCGGGCGCGTCGAGGCGCAGATCCCCCGCAAGGAACAGTCGCGCGCGGAGAACTACGCGATCGGCGATCGGGTGCGGGCCGTCATCAAGGCCGTCTCGAAGAATGCGAAGGGCCCGCAGGTCATCCTGTCGCGCACGGACCCGGCGCTGCTCGTCAAGCTCTTCGAGCAGGAAGTACCGGAAATCTACGACGGCACCGTCATGATTCGCGGCGCCGTGCGCGAAGCCGGCGATCGCGCCAAGGTCGCCGTGTTCTCGCGCGAGCGCGACGTCGATCCCGTGGGTGCCTGCGTCGGCATGCGCGGCACGCGCGTGCAGGCGATCATCCGCGAGCTGCGGGGCGAGAAGATCGACATCGTCGAGTGGTCGGAAGACTCGGTCACGTTCGTCACCAAGGCGCTCTCGCCCGCTCGCGTCCAGCGCGTCAGCATCGTGGACGACGAACAGCGGGTGATGGAAGTCGTGGTCGAAGACCGGCAGCTCTCGCTCGCCATCGGCAAGAAGGGCCAGAACGTGCGCCTCGCGGCGAAGCTGACCGGCTGGAAGATCGACATCAAGAGCGAGGAAGAGAAGCGCAAGGAAGTCGAGACGCAGCTCGAGGAAGCGGGCGTCGAGTTCGGCGCCACGACGATCGAGTCGCGGCCGCTCGCGCTCGCCGATATCCACGACGAAGTGGTCGCCGTGCTGCGCGCGGCCGGGTACGACACGATCGACAAGCTGCTCGCGGCCGATCCCGCGGCACTCGCGGCCCTGCCTGGTTTCGACGGCGAGACCGTCGAAGCCGTGCTCGACGCGGCAAGGAAGGAGAAGGCTCCCGAGAGTTCGACCGAAGATTCGACGGGTCCGACCGACGAAGCGACCGGTTCCACCGACGATTCGACGGGTTCTGAGGAAGTCTAGGTTTCGTCCCGCGAGGAGCGCGATTGGCCACTGTCCGTATCTACAAGGTCGCCGAGCTGCTGGGTCTCTCGAGCCAGGATGCGATTACCCTGCTCAAGCAGGAAACCGGCATCGACGTAAAGAGCGCCTCGAGCTCGATCGAGGAGATCGTCGCCCGCCAATTCGTCGAGCGGCACGCACGCAAGCGGCAGATCGCGCTGCCCACGGGCCCGCTCTTCGCCGACGCGCCCGCGCAGAAGAAGTCGCCGGGCAAGGGCGGCAAGGCGCCCGAACCGCCCAAGCCGGCGCCCGCGGCGCTGCGGCCGCGGTTGATCAAGACCTTCCGCCCGCACGCCGAAGGCGAAGGATCCGTGCCGGCCGAGATCGAGCACGCGCACGAGCCCGCGCCGGTCATGGAAGCCGACGCACCGACGCCCGTCATCGAGGCCGAACCGGTCGAAGTCGTCGCGCCGCCGCAGGAGATCGCGCCGCCCGTCGTGGCCACGGCCCCGGTGGTCGAGCCGCCGCCCGCCGCTGAGCCGGCGCCCGCGGTTGCCGCAGCAGCGCCCGTGACGATCGCGCCGCCTCCGCCAGCGCCCCCGGCGCCGCCACCGCCGCCGCGGCCCGCAGGCCGTCTGGTACCGCCGACGCGGCGCCTGCGCATTGAAGATCCGCTGACGGGTGAAGCGCCCGCGGCGCGGCCGCTGCCGCAGCGACCGGTCGTGCGGCCGCAGCAGGCGCCCCCGGCGCCGACGCGTTCCGCCGTGCCGCCGCCCGCCGGAGCCAGCATGCGTCCTGGCGGGATGCGGCCGTCCGCGCCGGCGGTGCGTCCGCCGCTGGGCGGGCCGCGTCCGCTCCCGTCGCAGCCGATTCGTCCGCCAGGCGGCCAGATGCCGGGTCGTCCCGGCGGTCCGCCGCCGCCGCGCCCGCCGATGCGGCCGATGGGGCCGCGCACGCCGCGCACCACGACGCGTCGCGACGACCGTCCGTCGATGTCGGCCGCCGCGGAAGCGCCGCCGCCGATCACCAAGCTCATCACGCTGGCCGAGGGAATGACCGTCAAAGATCTCGCCGACAAGCTCGAGGTGAAGGCCAAGGACGTGCTGAAGAAGCTGATGGATCGTCGAATGATGATGACCATCAATTCCACGCTCGACGCGGACACGGCCACGATGATCTCGCGCGATTTCGGCGCCGAGGTGCTCATCCGCAGCTTCGAAGAGGAGCTGACGGAGGTCGAGCAGGAAGCGTCGAAGCCCGAAGACCTGGTGCCGCGCGCGCCGGTCGTCACCGTGATGGGCCACGTCGATCACGGCAAGACGACGCTGCTCGATGCGATCCGGGAAACGAAGGTCGCCGAGCGCGAAGCCGGCGGCATCACGCAGCACATCGGCGCGTACTCGGTCGAAGTCAACAAGCGGCGCGTCGTGTTCCTCGACACGCCGGGCCACGAAGCGTTCACAATGATGCGCGCACGCGGCGCGAAGGTCACCGACATCGTGGTGCTGGTCGTCGCCGCCGATGACGGCGTCATGCCGCAGACGCGCGAGGCGATCGACCACGCGAAGGCCGCGAACGTGCCGATCGTCGTCGCCATCAACAAGGTCGACAAGGCGGATGCGAATCCGGAGCGCGTCAAGCGCGAGCTGTCGGACCTCGGCCTCATGCCCGAAGAGTGGGGCGGCACGACGGTCACCGTCGAGGTCTCGGCGCGGCAGCGCAAGAACCTCGATCAACTGCTCGAGATGCTGCTGCTCGTGGCGGACCTCGCCGATCTGAAGGCGAACCCCAAGCGCATGGCGCAGGGCACGGTGCTCGAGACGAAGCTCGACCGCGGCCGCGGTCCGGTCGCGCACATCCTCGTGCAGGACGGCTCGATCAGCGAAGGCGACCTGTTCATCGCCGGTACGGTGGACGGCAAGGTCCGCGCGCTCTTCGATCACCTCGGCCGCAAGCTGAAAAAGGCGGGGCCGTCGACGCCCGTCGAAGTGCTGGGCCTCTCGGCCCTGCCGCAGCCGGGCGACACGTTCCAGGTCATCGACGATCCGATCAAGGCGCGGCAGGTCGTGGCGTACCGGCAGGCGCAGGCCAAGGAACGCACGCTGTCCGGCAAGGGCGGGCGGCTTACGCTCGAGTCGCTCAAGGAGCAGATGTCGGAAGGCGGCGTCAAGGAGCTGCCCATCATCATCAAGGCCGACGTGCAGGGCTCGGCCGAAGTGCTCGCCGACACGCTCGCGAAGCTCAGCGACGAGCGCGTGAAGATCCGGATCATTCACACGGGCGTTGGCGCGATCAACGAATCGGACGTGCTGCTCGCCACCGCGTCGAACGCGATCATCATCGGGTTCAACGTGCGGCCGGATCGCAACGCCGCGGAAGTGGCCGAGCGCGAGAAGGTGGACATCCGCCAGCACTCGATCATCTACAACGTAACCGACGAGATGAAGAAGGCCATGACCGGCCTGCTCGAGCCGACGATCAAGGAATCGCGTCTGGGATCGGCCGAAGTGCGGCAGATCTTCAAGACGCCGAAGGTCGGCACGATCGCCGGTTGCATGATCACCGACGGCCGGGTGATGCGCGGCGGCGACGCGCAGGCGCGGCTGCTCCGGGACCACGTCGTGGTCTGGTCCGGGAAAATCGGCGGTCTCCGCCGCTTCAAGGACGACGTGAGCGAAGTCAAAGCGGGCTTCGAATGCGGGATCTCGCTCGAACGCTTCAACGACATCAAGGTCGGCGACGTCATCGAGGTGTACACCGTGGAGCGAATCGCGCAGACGGTGTGAGTGGCGCTTCCGGCTTCCGGAATTCAGAGTTCTCAGTTCAGAGTTCTCAGTTCAGAGTTCTCAGTTTCATGGTCGTTGCCCTGCTGACCCTCGAGCTGTTCCTTCCCATGTCACAATCGCTGAAGGACAAGCGCATGGTGGTGCGCCGCCTGAAGGACCGGCTTGGCGCCATGAACGTGGCGGTGGCCGAAGTGGCGCATCAGGATGTGTGGCAGCGGGCGGGCCTCGCGGTGGTGACCGTGGCCTCGGCCGATGCCGTCGCCGAGCAGACGTTGTCGTCCGCGCTCGCGGAGATCGAACGACTCGAACCTGGGCTCGTCACCCGCAGCCAGGTCGAGTACATGAGGTGACATGGCCCAGGGATCACGTCCCGAGCGCGTCGGCGAGGAAATCCGCGAAGAGCTGTCGGACCTGCTGGCGCGCGAAGTCCACGATCCGGGCATCGGCTTCATCACGCTGACGCGGACGAAGGTGTCGCCGGACCTGCAGCTCGTCCGTGTCTACTACACGACGATGGGCGACGAGAAGGCGCGCAAGGACACGCAGCGCGCGCTCGAACGCGCCACGCCGTTCCTGCGCCGCCACATCGGCGCGCGCGTGCGCCTGCGCCGCGTGCCCGAGCTGCGATTCACGTTCGACGAGAGCGTCGAGAATCAGGCTCGCATCGAGAAGATCCTGGTGGACCTCGCCGAAGAGCGCAAAGCCCGCGGCGAGGCGGACTCGCCGGAGCCTGCGGCCCCCGAACGGGACGACGAGGACCCGACGTGAGCGGAAGCGCGCGAGAGGTCGCGGCGGCGCTGGCCGAACGCGACGCGTTCATCCTGACGTCGCACGCCCGCCCCGACGGCGACGCGATCGGCTCCTCCATGGCGCTGGCCTACGCGCTCGACGCCATCGGCAAGCGCGTGCGCGTGCTGCTCGCCGATCCCGTGCCCATGCCGTATCTGCCCTTTCCGGGTCTCGATCGGATCGAGTTCACCGACCACGCCGAGGGGGCGGCCGACGCGGCCGTGCTCCTGGAATGCGGAGAGCTCACGCGGCCCGGCATTGCCGGCCTCGACAAGTACTTCATCGTCAACGTCGATCATCATGTCGGCAACGCGATGTACGGCCAGGTGAACTGGTTCGACACCTCGGCGTGCGCCTGCGGTGAGATGGTCGCCGAGATCATCGACGCGCTCGGCGTGTCGTGGTCCTCGGACCTGGCCGCGCACCTGTACCTCGCCATCGTCACGGACACTGGCGGGTTGCGGTACGGCCCGATTACCGCGCGCACGTTCGAGATCTGCCGGCGCATCGCGGCGACGGGCATTGAGCCGGCGCAGCTGACGCGCCAGATCTTCGACAGCTTTTCGATCGGCCGCGTGAAGATTACCGGCGCGCTGCTGAACGGCATGGAGCTCCTCCATCACAACCGCGTCGCGATGCTGTACTTCGATGACGCGCTGCTGGCCTCGTGCGGCGCCACGATCGACGACACCGAGGGACTGGTCAACCTGCCGCTGAACGCGCGCGAGGTCGTCGCCGTCGCGCTGCTGAAGCGTCAGGACGCCAGCACGGTGCGCGTCAGTCTGCGCTCGAAGGGCGACGTGGACGTACGGAGCGTCGCCGCGCGCTGGCAGGGCGGCGGCCATCGCAACGCCGCGGGCTGCACGATCACGGCGCCGATCGAGGAGATCAAACGCCACCTCTCAGCCGCGATAGGAGAGCAGTTGAGAAGTTAGAAGTTCGAAGCCAGAAGCCAGAAGTAAGTTCGAAGTTGCGAACTTGAACCTCACTTCTGGCTTCTGGCTTCAAACTTCCAACTTCTCAAGTGTCTTTTCCCATGAACGGTGTTCTCCTCATCGACAAGCCCGCAGGTCCGACGTCACATGATGTGGTGGCGCGCGTGCGCCGCGCGAGCGGCGAACGGCGCATCGGCCACACCGGCACGCTCGATCCGGGCGCGACAGGCCTGCTGCCGCTCGTCGTCGGATCGGCCACGCGGCTCGCGTCGCTTTTGACCGGACGCGACAAAACGTACGAGGCCGTCGTGCGGCTGGGATTCGCCACTGACACAGACGACGCGGATGGAGAACCGATGGAGCCGCGCAGTGAGGGCCTGCCCGGAGATGCCGCGATCGAAGAAGCCCTGAACGGCTTTCGGGGCACGTTCGACCAGATCCCGCCGCGTCACTCCGCAAAGAAGATTCGAGGCGAGAAGGCATACGACCTTGCGCGGCGGGACGTGGCTGTTGAGCTGGCGCCCGTCGCGGTCACGGTCAGGCACCTGACGCGGACGCCGGCCGAGGGTGACCAGCTCCATCTCGTCGTGACCGCGACGGCCGGGTTCTATGTCCGCGCGCTCGCACGCGATCTCGGCGCGGTACTCGGCTGTGGCGCCCACCTCGCGGCCCTGCGCCGGACGCGAAGCGGGCACTTCGAGGTCTCTCAGGCCGTCCCTCTCGAAGAGGTCGAACGCCTGGGACGGGACCTGTCCGGTGTGCTGATCGCGCCGGCCGACGCGCTGCCCCATCTGCCCACCGTCCAGCTCACCGAGGCTGGTCTCAGGCGCGCCGCGCACGGCAATCCCGTGGGCCCCGAGCACCTGACAAATCATTGGATTCCGGCCGGATCCGCCGATCCTGTGAAGGTGCTGGCGCCCGACGGACACCTGCTCGCGCTCGCCCACGCGCGCGGCGGCGCTTTGCATCCTGCCGTCGTACTCGGATAACATCTGTTCTTTGTGGCCACTGTCGTGGAAGGCCACCTAGGTACGGCGGTCCGGTCCCGCGCAGAGCGTTCTGGACCGTTCGTGGAGGAAAAGACGTTGCTGACAAATGAACGTAAGACCGATGTCATCGGGTCGTACAAGACCCATGACAGCGACACCGGCTCCCCGGAAGTCCAGGTCGCCCTGCTCAGCGAGCGCATCAGTTATCTGACCGAGCACTTCAAGACACACGTCAAGGACCATCATTCGCGCCGGGGGCTGTTGAAGCTCGTCGGCCAGCGTCGGCGGCTGCTCGACTACCTGCGGCGCAAGGACGCCGACCGGTACGCCGAGTTGATCCGCAAGCTGGGGATCCGCAAGTAGCGCGGACGCGAGACGGCGGGCGCCGGCCGTGGACGGGCGCCTTCGAACGGACCCTCGGTCCGGTCGCTGATTGGATTCTTCCGACCTGTTTGTTCACATGATTCCCAAAGTTCATCGACGCGACGTCACGTTCGGCGCCACTTCTCTGTCCATCGAAACCGGCAAACTGGCCAAGCAGGCCGACGGCGCAGTCATCGTGCGCGCGGGCGACACCATGGTGATCGTCACCGCGTGCCATGCCGCGACGCCCCGCGTCGGCATCGACTTCCTGCCGCTCACGGTGGACTACCGTGAGTATGCCTACGCGTCCGGCCGCATCCCGGGCGGGTTCTTCAAGCGCGAGGGCAAGCCGGCTGAAAAGGAAGTCCTGACCAGCCGTCTGATCGATCGGCCGATCCGGCCGCTCTTCCCGGCCGGCTGGCACTACGAGACGCAGATCGTCGCGCTGCTCATCTCGGCCGACCCCGAGAATGACGCCGACGTCCTGGCGATCACGGGCGCGTCGGCCGCGCTCAGCCTCTCGTCGATTCCCTTCACGAACCCCATCGCGGGCGTTCGCGTCGGGCTCATCGACGGCCAGTACCTGATCAACCCGACGTTCCCCGATCGCAAGAAGAGCAAGATCGATCTCGTGGTGGCCGGCTCGAAGGACGCCATCGTGATGGTCGAGGCCGGCGCGAAGGAAGCGACGGAAGAAGAGATGCTCGGGGCGCTCGAAGCCGCGCATGCGGCGATCCGCACGCTCGTCGCCGAGATCGAGGCGCTCGCCGCTGCGGCCGGGAAGACGAAGAAGACCGTGACGGCGAAGGCCATCGACCCGGACTTCCAGCGCGACGTCGAGGAGAAGGCGTACGGTCCGCTGGCCGACGCGATGCGGCTGCGCGACAAGCTCGAGAACTACGGCCGGGTCGATCAGGCGCTGGCCAGCCTGCTCGAGTCGTATCCCGAGACCGAGATCGAGAAGCGCGCCGACGCCAAGCACATCTTCAAGGACCTCAAAGAAAAGGTCATGCGCGACGAGATTCTCGAGCGCGGACAGCGGCTCGACGGCCGCCGCTTCGATGAAATCCGGCCGATCTGGATCGAGACCGGCGTGTTGCCGCGTGTCCACGGTTCGTCGGTGTTCACGCGCGGTGAAACGCAGGCGCTCGTCAGCGCCACGCTGGGCACCGACGACGACGCGCAGAAGGTCGAGTTGGTCGACGGCGAGACCTACAAGCGGTTCATGCTGCACTACAACTTCCCGCCGTTCTCGGTTGGCGAGGTGCAGTTCCTGCGCGGCCCCGGCCGCCGCGAGATCGGCCACGGCGCGCTCGCCGAGCGCGCGCTGACGCCGCTCATTCCGTCCGAAGAAGACTTTCCGTACACCCTCCGCATCGTCTCCGACATCCTTGAATCGAACGGCTCGTCCTCGATGGCGTCGGTGTGCGGCGGCGCGATGGCGCTGATGGACGCGGGCGTGCCGCTCAAGGCGCCCGTCGCCGGCGTGGCGATGGGCCTCGTGATGGACGAGGGGACCGGCAAGTGGGCGGTGCTCACCGACATCGCGGGCGCCGAGGACCACTACGGCGACATGGACTTCAAGGTCGCCGGCACGCGCGAGGGCATCACCGCGCTGCAGATGGACATCAAGGTCGGCGGCATCACGCACGACATCATGCGCAAGGCGCTCGAGCAGGCGAAGAAGGGCCGGTTCGAGATCCTCGACGCGATGGCCGCTGTGCTGGCCGGCCCGCGCGCGAACATCTCGTCGTTCGCGCCGCGCATCGTGACGATTCGCATCCCGACGGAGAAGATCCGCGACGTCATCGGACCGGGCGGCAAGACCATCCGCGGCATCATCGAAAAGACAGGCGTCAAGATCGACGTCGAAGACGACGGGCGCGTGAACGTCGCGTCGGCCGACGAGGGCGCCGCCAAGCGCGCGCTCGACATGATCAAGGAACTCACCGCGACGCCCGAACTCAACGCGAGCTATATGGGCCGCGTGGAGCGCATCACCGATTTCGGCGCGTTCATCGAGATCATGCCCGGCGTGGACGGCCTGCTGCACGTCTCCGAAATCGCGAACTACCGCGTGAAAGACGTTCGCGATGAGCTGAAGGAGGGCGAACAGATGATGGTGAAGGTCATCAACATCGACCCCTCCGGCAAGGTGCGCCTGAGCCGCAAGGCCCTCCTGGCGCCCGACGAGGGCACGGCGCCGCGCGATCCGCGGCCGGTGCCCGACGGCCCCATCGACGACGGCGGCGGCCGTCGAGAGGGCGGCTTCCGCGACCGCGGTGGACGCGGCGGCGACCGCGGCCGGCGACGCTAGAAGGCCCCGCAGGGGCCTCTGATTACATTAGTGTAATTTGACCCTCGGCGGACCGATGCTACTCTGGATCGGTCCGCCTGTTCTCCTCATGGCTCCCCTCCGGCCGGATAGCAGACCAGGTCGTCTCACTTGATGGAGGGTGTTGTGACAGGCTTTCGCCCAGCAGGGTTCCGTGTGTCCCGTGTGGTATTCCTGGCGGTCGCGACCGGGCTTCTGGCGGTCGTGGTGGCAGGCGCCACGCTGCTCGCGCAGAGCCGGCGGGACTTCAACGTCACCGCGCGGAAGTACGCGTTCACCGTCGAGGGCGCCAGCACGCCCGTGATTCGGGTCATGCAGAACGACCTCGTGCACATCACGCTCTCGACGGAAGACATCGCACACAGCTTCACCGTCGAGGACAAAGACGGCAGTCAGTACCGCATCATGCGGCGCGCCGAACCAGGCCGGCCGGTCTCGTTCGATTTCCGCGCCGACACGCCGGGTACATTCCGTTTCTACTGCAGCCTGACGATCGACGAGAAGTGCCGCGACATGCAGGGCACGCTCATTGTCGAGAAGAAGTAGCCACGCTATCGCGCTCGCAGAATGAGGGTGTGACTGAGCGAGAGGCCGGAAGTTTCGAGCTGTAGGCCGTCGAGCATGAGGTCGGCCCCGGTCGCGGAACCGAGGTCGCCGTAGTCCGCTGACTCCACTGAGTAAATCGCGTTCGGCAGCAGTCCCTTGAGCCTGAGAAGTGCCTCCGGCGGACCATCGGCGGTGTCGAACGCCAGCACCACGACGGATTGGCGATCGGACGACAAGTACTGCACCGCGTCCCAGCCCGACCACGGCTGACCAGGCAATTCGACCGCCTGGGGCGTGAGCAGCGTGCCGGCGCTCCCGGCCAGGATCGGACGAAGGCGCTGAAAGAGCGCGATCTGTTTCCCGATTTCGCGGCGCGTGCCCTCTTCCATTCCGCCCATGAGCCATGACAAGCCGACGGTGCCGAGCATCCGGCTGCGCAACACATACGCCACGTCGGCGGTCTGCACGTTGTCGCTCGCTTCGATCGGTCCGACGGCGAACGTCAGCAGGTACGGCGACGGGAGCAGATCGACGAGCCCCTCGAGATCATGCCGCACGTGCACGGACGGATCGGTGCGATCGTCCACCCAGCCGGCATCAGTACGCGCGAGCATGTCCAGCGAGAGCCGGTTGCCGCCGCTCGCGCAGTTCTCGATGGCGAGGTCCGGAAACGTCGCGCGCACCTGATCGAGCACACTCTGCAGGCCGAAGTGATGTCGGAAGTTGCCATCCTGCGCGCCGTGGCCGTGGCCCGCGCGGTTGCAGTTGATCCAGAAGTTGTTGTCCCACTTCAGGTAGTCGGGCCGCGCGTCGGCGATGAACGTGAGCAGCTTGTCCACCAGCCACGCGCGCGCGTTCGGGTCGGCCAGGCACACCTGCGCGGATTCGGCCGACGCGTTGGAGGTGGACGGATCGTAACGGCCGTCGGACGTCGCCAGGAAGCGTTCGGTCGCCTGTCCCTCGCCGCCCACCATGTTGAGCGCCACCCGCTCTGGCTCCACCCACACGCCGAAGCGCATGCCCAGTTCGTGCGCGCGATCGCTCAGCGCACCGAGCCCGTTCGGAAACCGCTCCGGATCGACCTCCCAGCCTCCCCAGCTGCTTGAGAAGTTGGACGAACTGTCGGGATCGATATTCCGCCACCAGCCCGCGTCGACGACGAACTGCTCGATCCCCATCGACGCCGCGGTCTGCATCTCGGCGAGCATCGACGGCTCGTCCACGAACGTGCCGTAGGAGTACCACGTGTTGTACGAGATGTAGGATGACATCGGGCGGCCGTGGCGAATCGCCAGGTCGATGAAACTGCGGAGCGCGACGGCCGTGCTGGGCACGACTGCGTTCGTCACGCCGAGTACCGCGTGCGGCATCTCGAGCGACGCACCGGGCGCGAGCGACGTCTGAAACGCCGGCAACCCGAGCTGCACGTTGATGACGGCGCCCGCGCGCTGCGCGTGGAAGCGCCATGCGCCGCTCCAGATGATCGACCCGAAGAACTCCTGCGTGCCGGATCGCACCGAGAAAAACGGCAGCGCCTGTTCCGACGCACGTCCGTACGACCCGAGGTCGAACGACTGCCCGTCGGCGAGTGTGCCTTCCATGCGCGTGAACGACCCGCCGCTCTCTGGCGGGGTGTTGAGGCCCGTGATCCACCGCACGGTGCCGGATTCGATCGAGAGCGAGTAGTCGGTCAGGTCGGACAGCGTCGTCGTGCGTGTGCCTTCCTGCGTGAAGGTGGTCCAGCTCTCGATGACGGCGCTGTCGGGATAACAGGCGTACGACCGCGTGATGATCAGCGACGCGCTCGGAAGGCGATACCGCACGTCCAGCTTCACGCCGCCCCACCACTCGGAGACGGCGGCCGTGACGAATTGCGTCGGAGACGTGCCGATGTTGACGCGCTGGCCGTTGACCGTGACGAAGCTGTCAGCGGCGGTGCCTCGGTTCCACTCGCGCGGACTCACCGGGTCAGCGATCGACCGCACACCGATGCCGCCGCTCACCTGGCCGATCTGGTAACGCACGAGACCGTTGCCGATCGTCCAGTTTCCGTTCTCCGAGGCGACAAAGGTGTCGCCGATCTGCAGCAGCGGCTCTGCCCCATGGAGAAGCGTGCCCGGCGGGACGAGCAGGAGACAGAGCACGGCCAGAATGGAGAGCCGGGGACGTGGCATGCCGGGCGATGTCACTTCCACGACTTAGACCACGGCGGCGGGGCGGGGTAAAGCTCGCCACACAAATGACACAGATGGCCCGATCCGCGCCGCTCAATGGGTTTTGCCGCCACTTGCCGTTGGCCACGGGCCGCAGCTAGACTGCGGCCGGGCCCCCCAGCGATGCCTTCGCTCGTATCGGTTCTCGTCAGGTTGATAGACCGATCCCGGTTCCGGCTCCAGCGGCTCGATCTGCGCAAGAGCCTGACGTCTGACTGGTCGCGGCTCGCCGCGGCCGCGCTGGCGCTCGCCGCCGTCCGTTTGCCGTTCCTGCCGCAGCGGCTCGAGGACATCGACAGCATCAACTTCGATCTCGGCATGCACGCCTACAATCCGGTGCTGCATCAGCCGCATCCGCCGGGCTATCCGGTGTTCGTGCTCCTGGGCAAGGCCGCACATCTGTTCACGGGTTCGCACGCGGCGGCCATCGCGTCCGTCTCCGCGATCCTCGGCTCGCTGTGCCTGGTGCCGCTCTATCTCCTGCTGCGCGAGATCATGCCGCGCCGGAACGCGGCGCTCGCGTGCGCGATCACGCTGTGCAGTCCGCTCGTGTGGTTCAACAGCGTGCGGCCGATGAGCGACCTCGCCGGGTTGTGCGCGGTCGTCACCGCGCAGTGGCTGCTCGTGAGCGGCCTGCGACTGGCTGCGCACGAGCCGGACCGAAGCCGGCGGCGATGGCTGCTGGGCGTCGCGATGGCCGGACTCGCCATCGGCGTGCGTCTCCAGGCGATGGTGCTGATCGGACCGCTGCTCCTGTTCGGCGTCGTACGCGACTGGCGGCGAATCGCGGCGACCTCAGCCGTGCTGGCGGCAAGCGTCGCCGTGTGGCTCGTGCCGGTGGTCTGGCTGTCGGGCGGTCTGTCGGCGTACGCGCGGGCTTTCGCGGGACTCGTCGCCGACGCCCTGCCCGTCGAGCCGCTGATCAGTCGTCTGTCCGCGCGCAGCGCTGCGTACGCAATGTGGGACGTGATCGGCGCACCCTGGCAATCGGTCTGGCTCGCGGGGGCGGTATTGATCTCGGCGGCCATCGGCGCGCTCATCGCGCTGCGATCGCATCGCGCGACGATGGGCTGGCTGGTGCTCCTGTTCCTGCCGTACGCCGCCTACGACTACCTGCTCCAGCTCACGGCGACGCTCCGCTACAGCATTCCGGTGCTCCCGATGCTGGCCGCGTTCGCAGCCGTGTCCGTCGGCGCCGTCGCGGCCGTTCGTTCGCGCGTACGGGCGTTAGCGATCCCGGCCGCCGCGCTCGCGTTCGTCGTGGCGTCGGCGTTCATCACGCTGCCCGCTCTCGTCGACTATCACTCGACGCCAAGTCCGGCGGTCCGCGCGCTCGACTACGTGCGAAGCGGCTCGACGCCGCAGAACACCATCGTGTCCGGCCATTATATGTTCGTGCGCTACCTCACGCGCCTCGGCAACGGCTTCGAGGTGATTCTGCCAGTCGTGCAGCGAGATTTGCGGCCGGTCTTCGACTACTGGAAGCACGGCGGGCGCAAACCGGTGATGTTCCTCACGGACCCGGCGCGCCTCTCGTTGCTGCAGATGGGCCGCGACGGACAGACGTTCGTCCAGCGCTGGACGTGGCCCGCCGCGGTGGCGCCGCTGATGGGCGGTGAGTGGCCGTACAACATCGAGCTGTGGCAGCTCGATCCGCCGACGTGGTTCGCCGACTCTGGCTTCATGGTGACGCCCGAGGCGGGCGCGCCCGATCAGGTGGCGCGCGACGCGCATCGCGTGTTCCTGCGGCCCGGCGGCCGCCGCCGCACCGTGATCGCGACCGGCACGCTGCCCGCCAACCACGATGCCGTCGTGGCGCTGCAGGTGGGCGGCACGGTCCTCGATCGGTTCCAGCTCGACAAGGAGTTCACGATCCGGACGACGATCGACGCGCTGCCCGAGCAGTCGGCATACGTGCCGATGACGTTCGCCTCCGAGACGCCCATCCTGTTCAGCGACGTGGCGATTCTGCGCGACGACCGGCCGCTCATCCGGCCCGGACGCGGGTTCTACATCGCCGAGCGCGACAACGCGCAGCAGAGATTCCGGTGGGTCGCGCCGATGGCCGAGGCGATCGCCTACCTGCCGACCGTGCGCGCCGAGCTCCGCATCCGCGGGCGCGTGCCGGTGCGGGCGTACGGCCTGCCGGTGACGCTGTCGCTTACGTGGGGCGGCCGGCCGCTCGGTCCGCCGATCGTCGTGAACGGATCCGAGTTCGACATTCGCCGGACGATCGATCGGCTCGATCCCGACAGCGGCTGGGGCACGCTCGGGCTCACGTCGTCGCGATCGTTCGTGCCCGACCAGCTGCAGGGCAACGGCGACCGCCGCGCGCTGGCCGTGCGCATCGACGAGATGACGCTGACGCCGCAACACAGCGGCGACTAAGTGCGCTCGCGCTCGTCAACATAGTCGCGCACGCGCGCGAAGGACGCGGCGAGCGCGAGGCGCTCACCGACCGACGGATGGCTGTGGAACAGCCACCGCGTGACGGCAGACGGCCGCTCTTCGGACAAGTGGCGGGCGCCGAGCCGGCGCACCGCCGCACCGAACGCGTCCGCACCGCCGGTCATCGCCAGCGCAAAGACGTCGGCCCGGCGCTCCTGCCGGCGCGACTGCGCGTGACGCAGCGGTGTCGCCGCCACCCACACGAGGGCGGCGACCAGCGCGACGATCGGGAGCGCGGCGAGATCGCCGGCGTCCCGGAATCCGAGCATGCCGCCGCCGAATCGAATCAACAGATCGGCACACAGCAGGCCCGCGACGACGATCGTGCCGTCGAGCGCAAGCGTCCGCCAGAGATCGCGATACACGTGATGCGCCAGCTCATGCGCGACCACCACGGCAATCTCGTCGTCGGACCAGTCGTCGACGAGCTCGGCCGAGACGAACACGCGGCGATCGCGGCCGGCGCCGGTGACGAACGCGGAGGACGGCGCCGATGGACCAGGCTGCCATTGCGCGATCGATGAAATCGGCACGCGCGCACGGCGCGCCAGGTCTTCGATGCGGCGCGCGAGGCTGGGCCGTTCGATCCGGCGCGCACCGGCCACACGCGCGACGAGCGCCGGCGCACCGCGCAATGCGAGCGCCGACAACACGCTCCACATTGCGCCGGCCGCCAGCCACCAGACGGGGGCCGCCAACCTGACCGAGAGCGCGACGACGAATCCGGCGGCGAATGCCGCCGGCAGTGCGACGGCCGTGGCCTGGAGCTGCGCGGCCAGCACGTCCTCGACGCTGGACGTCCCCGACCCGTAGCGCCGATCCAGACTGAGGGAGAAGTACAGCATCGCCGGCAGGCTCGCGATCTCCCACAGCGCGACGGTGCACAACACGAACAGCGCGAGCGCGAGCCACGTTCGAACGGGCTCGGCCGCCGAGCCGGCGGCGGCGATGGCCCAGAGCGCGAGCCGATGCGAGAGCGGCGTCAACGCGACGGCTGCCAGCATCAGGCCGGCCGAGACCGCGGCCGCAGTGCTGCCGCGTCTTCGGAGCCGCTGGTATCGCGTCGCGCGCGTTTCGTTCATCAGTTCAGCTGTATGGAAATCAGCTTCGACACGCCCGGCTCTTCCATCGTCACGCCGTACAGGCGATTCGCAATCTCCATCGTCTTGCGGTTGTGCGTAATGAGGATGAACTGGGTGTGCGTCTGCATGCCCTGCAGCATCTCGACGAAACGGCCGATGTTCGCGTCGTCGAGCGGCGCGTCGATCTCGTCGAGCAGACAGAACGGGCTCGGCCGGTACTTGAAGATCGCAAACATCAACGCCATCGCCGTCAGCGCCTTCTCGCCGCCCGAGAGCAGCTGCACGTTCTGCAGGCGCTTGCCGGGCGGCTGCGCGATGATGTCGATGCCGCTCTCGGGGTCGTTCTCGTGATCGATCAGCACGAGCCCGGCGCGCCCGCCGCCGAACAATGTGGTGAAGGTGGTTTCGAAGTGACGGTTGACCGACTCGAACGCCTCGGCAAACCGCTCGCGCGTGGTCTTGTCGATCTTGCGGATGGCCTCGCCGGTCTGTGCGATCGAATCGAGCAGATCCTTGCGCTGCGTCGTCAGAAACGTGTGCCGCGATTCGAGCTCGTCGAACTGCTCGATGGCCATCATGTTCACGGGCCCGAGCCGCTCGATCTTCCTGCGCAGGTTGGCAATCACGTCTTCGGGCTGGAACGAGGCGAGCCCTGTTTCTTCGTCGTCCGCTGCGGTGTCCGCCGCTGCGTCTTCTGACGGCGCGGCGGCGTCATCCTCGTTTTCGTCGGCATCGACGGCGGCCACGGCAGCCAGGCGTGAGGCCGGCGCCGCAAGCTCGCCGCGCTGCTCCATCTCCGCAACGGCATTCACGACGTCGTCAATCGAGATGCCGACCGCCTCGAGGCAGGCTGCGCCGAGGTGCGTCAGATCGGCGGCGGCGGTGGCGCGCGCCACTTCGGACTGCAGCACCTGCGCGCGAACCGACTCGAGGGCCTGGCGGGCGCCGCGGATCTCGTGATCGTGGCGGCTGAACTCCTCGCGCATGCCGACCACACGCTCGTCGAGCGTGCGCAGTTCGACCTTCAGGTTCTCGAGCGCGAGCACGTCCTCGTCGAGCAGGCGCTGCGTCTCCGTGATGCCCGTGCGAAGCTCCGCGCGGCGGGCTTCCGTGCGGCGGATGTCCGACTCGCGTGCGGCAATCCGGGCCTCGAGATCCTGCGCGGCTTCCTCGAGGCGGCGCACCTCGACGTCGAGTCCGGACACGCGCTCGACCAGCGCCGCCTGCTCTGTGCGGCGCTCGGTGACGTGACGCATGCGCCGTTCGGCTTCTTCACGCGCCGCCTGCAGGCGCGCGAGCACGTCCCCGAGCCGATCCTCGGCCGCGCGCTGCTGCGATTCGTACGTCACGATGGCGGCCGCGGCCTCGTCGCGCCGGCGCTCACCCGCGCCGCGTTCTTCGTCGGCCCGCCCGCGTTCCGTCGAGACGACGTCGAGCCGCCGCTTCACGCGCGCCAGCTCGTCGGCGGCACGTGACACCTGCGCGTCGAGGCCGACGATCGACTTCTCGTGGTCGTGGTGTTCGACGCCAAGCGCGGCGAGCGCCGCCTCGTCGTGCGCGATCGCCTGTTCGGCCGCCGTGAGG
>Ga0111539_10004271_pt1 | contig 18711 bp, 13 predicted proteins | sample RhiMethybrSRZTD1_FD_79667 | JGI IMG/M metagenome (GOLD analysis project Ga0111539, IMG submission 79667) | Populus rhizosphere microbial communities from Tennessee, USA - Rhizosphere MetaG P. TD hybrid SRZTD1 (version 2) (version 2) | ecosystem: Host-associated > Plants > Roots > Rhizosphere >... | reverse complement strand
CGGCTCTCCGGCCTATGCGCAGATCATCGAGCGTTTCACGCCGCGCGTCGTGCCGCTCCGGCAGCAGCTGCTCGGCTCGCTCGCAGGTCCGCTGTGGATCCTGCTTGGCGCGACCGGCATCCTGCTGCTGATTGCCTGCGCCAACGTGGCGAATCTCTTCCTCGTCCGGGCGGAAGCAGGGCGCGCTGACGTCGCGATCCGTCGCGCGATCGGCGCGCCGCTGTGGAGCCTCGTCCGCCGACAACTCGTCGAGACGACGCTCATCGCGCTCTTGGCCGGTGTGCTCGCGGTCGGCGTGGCGGCCGTGCTGCTGCCGTTGATCGTCGCGCAGGTGCCGGTCCCGGTGCCGCGCTTGAGCAGCGCCGCGCTCTCGCCGACGACGATCGTGTACACGTTTGCTGTCAGCGTCATCGCCGGGCTCTTGTGCGGAATCGTTCCCGCGGCGCGAACCGCCGGGGTTACGTTGACGTGGCTGCGCGATCGCGCGCGCGGCGGCACGCGCGCTCGGCACTGGACACGAGATGCGCTCGTCGTCGGTCAGGCCTCGTTCGCGCTCGTGCTGTTGTTCGGCTCGGGGCTGCTGCTGCGCAGCTTCGTCGCGCTCAAGAACGTCGATCCCGGCTACGTCGCCGAAAATATCTTCACGTTTCAGATGGCGCCCCAGCAGACGCAGCTGAACAGCGCGCAAACGTGGGCGAGCTTTCACCTCGCTTTCATGGACCGATTGCGCGCGCTGCCCGGCGTCGAAACGGTCGGGATTGTCGAAAATTTTCCGTTGGACGAGGGGTACTCGACGATTGGATTCACACCGGAACCGACGGCGGCCGGCGGCACGCCGACCGAGCTTCAACTGAACCTCACATTCACCGCAGGCGATTACTTCGAAGCGATGGGCATTGCGCTGCTGCAAGGCAGGATCTTCACGGACGACGAGCAACGCGTGAATCCGGGCTACATCATCATTTCCAAGTCGACGGCCGAGCGTTTGTGGCCTGGCGAAGACCCGCTCGGCAAGCGATTGACGCTGAACCAGTTTGATTTGCACGAGACCGTCATCGGCGTCGTCGAAGACATCAAGCAAGGTCGTTTTGACCGCGAGGGTGGGCCCGACGTCTATTTCCCGCTGGTGTCGCAGAAACCCGAGACCTGGACGATGAGCTCGCCGGGCTACGTGCTGAAGACGGCGCGTGCCGACAGCATTGCGCCGGAAGTCCGCGCGCTCGTTCGCGAGGTCGCGCCCGAAGCGCCGATGTACCGCGTCTATACGATCGAGGAGCTCGTCGCGCGCTCGATGGCGCAGCTGACGTTCACGATGGTTGCGCTGGGGCTCGCGGCCGGGCTCGCACTGCTGCTCGGCATGGTCGGGCTCTACGGCATCCTCTCGTCGTCGGTCGCGGAGCGCACGCGCGAGCTCGGCGTTCGCATCGCGCTCGGCGCGCAGCCGGAGCGGGTGAGAAGAATGGTCGTGATCCAAGGGTTGCGCGTCGTCGCGATCGGGTTGGTTATCGGCATAGTCGTCGCGCTCTTCGGCGCGCGAGCGCTCGATAGCCTGCTCTACGGGGTACGCTCGCTCGATGCCGTCACCCTCGTGACGACGTCCTTGCTGATGTTGTTGGTTGGTATGGCGGCTTGCTGGATTCCTGCATACCGAGCCAGCACCGTGGACCCCGCCCGGACCTTGGCCGAGGGCTGATCTGTCGATCCAGGGGGAACTCGCCGAGGCGGTGCGAGTCATTTGGCGGTACGATTTAGTGGCCTAGCGCAGATGGGGATGCCGGAACCTTGACGTACCGTGCTCTCGCCCTTGTCGCCGTCGTAATGTCTCCCGTGGTTGCCGAGGAGGCTGCGGCCGCCGAAGTACCGGCTGCTTGCCAGCGCGGCGAGCTCAAGTGTCTGCAAGAGCTGCGTAAATCCGAGTGCCAGCTACCGGCGGCGACTTTGGACACCTGCCTGGCATTCCTGCAGCGGCTCGAAACGGTCCGGCAGCGCTCACGCTCACCGGATCTGGCGTTGCTGTTGGGCGATACGCTGCAAGGCATCGCGCTCCAAAATGGTGTCTCACCCCAAGCGCAGAAGCAGTACCTGCAGCGATCGCGCGCGGCGTACAAGCAGGTCGTCAAAGACCAGCCCTTCAGAGCGTCGGGGTACTTGGGTCTCGCTGAAATCGCGGAGAGCGGTGAAGAGCGCGTCGAGTGGCTGCGAGGTGCAGTGCGAGCCGAGTACCGTCCCGAGCACATGGAGTTGCTCGCCAGCGCACTAATCACCGACATACGCGGTCAAGACGCGGATCTCGAGGCCGCGCGCCTGATCGAAGATGCGTACACCTATGAAAAGACCAACAAGGAGAAGTGGCGCTACGGTGCCTCGGCGTTGCAGCGGTATACGGAAGTCGCGGAACGCTATCCCTTAGCGGCGAGCGAGAGCGCCGTCGAGAACGTGCTGCTCCGCATCAAGGACGACATCGACTACCCGCTGCTGCAGACCATGTTGCTGAACCCCGAGCAGCACCTGACACACCTTGCCGATGCTTTCACGACGATGTGCGAGAAGAGCATCGAAAAGATCGTGGACACCGACGAATGTATGGCCGGGCTCGAGCTGGCGGTCGCCACGGCCGAACGCTCGGTGTCCGCGGGAACGCGACGAATGCTCGCGGAATCCGTCCTCGTGGGGATGCGCACGATCGCTGGCGAGTCGTTGACGCGCTCGGGGGAAGTGCGAGCGCGATTCATCGACTGGATCGACCGATTGGTAGCGACGAAGCTCGAGCCGGTGGACGTCGCGGCGAGCTTGCTCGAGGCCAAGGCCGATTACGCGCCGGATCCCAAGGAACGAACGGAAACGCTGCTCGCGGCCATCGAGCTCTCGCCCAGCCGCGGCGATCTTCGCTTGAAGCTCGGCGCGAATTACGTTCGCCTCAAGCTCTGGCCGGAAGCGCTCGAGCAACTCAGAGTGGCGTCGCTGCTCTTGCCGCCGGAAGAGCACGAGGAAGTCGACACGCTGCTCGAGAAGGCCGACAAGGCCTATCAGGCGAGTTTCTTCCCCCAGGAAGTGGCCGTAGCGAACTAGCCTGTCACAGGTCTCCGTCCTCGCTCGTCTAACGGTCATGGAGCTCGAAACCTCAGATAGCTCCGGCCGCCGCGCGGCCTTCGAGGCCCATCGCGGCCGCCTCTGGGGCGTCGCTTACCGCATGCTCGGGTCGCGAGCGGACGCCGACGACATGGTGCAAGAGGCGTATCTGCGCTGGCATGGCGCGCCGACCGCGGAGGTGCGCACGCCCGAGGCGTGGCTCGTGACGACCACGACGCGCCTCTGCATCGACCGGCTGCGGCAATTGCGCACGGAGCGCGAGGCGTACATTGGCCCCTGGTTGCCCGAGCCGCTCGTCGAGGAGGCGCCGGCCGCCGACGCGGCGACGGAGCTCGCGTCGGATTTGTCGATGGCGTTCCTCGCATTGCTCGAGCGCCTCGCGCCCGAGGAGCGCGCCGCGTTCCTGCTGCACGACGTGTTCGAGTCGGACTACGACGAGATCGCGGGCGCGCTCGGTAAGAGCGAGGCCGCGTGCCGGCAGATCGTGAGCCGCGCGCGGCGGCGCGTGCGCGAGGAACGGCCGCGCGTGCAAGTGAGCGCCGCGGTGCGCGAGCGGCTCGTCGAGTCGTTCATGCGAGCCATCGAGCTGCGCGACCGCGATGCGCTGCTCGCGTTGTTCGCGGACGAGGCTGCGCTCACGTCTGATGGCGGCGGCAAAGCGAAGGCTGCGCACAAGGTCGTGCGCGGCGGCGCGAGTGTCGTGCGTTTCCTGCTCGGCGTGCTGCGCGTGGCGCACGGGCATCTCGAGCTCGAAAAGGTAGTCGTGAACGGCGAAACCGGACTGGCCGTGCGCGTGGATGGCCAGCTCGTCTCGGTGATGTCGTTCGCCACGGACGGCCGGCAGATTCTCGGCGTGTACAGTGTGCTGAACCCCGATAAGCTGCGCGGCGTTCGTCCCATACTCGAGCACTGATCGGCTCCTGTCACACGTATCGGGCCTCGTTCGTCTAAAGGGCGAACCAAATGAAAGGAGGCCTTATGAAGACTCGTATCGACTTCACTCGAATCTCCATGCAATCACTGAAGCCGCTGTTCGCGCTCGGCGCGCAGGTCGAAGCTTCAGGTCTCGAGCACTCGCTGCTCGAGCTCGTGAAGATGCGCTCGTCGCAGCTGAACGGCTGCGCGTACTGCCTCGACATGCACAGCAAGGACGCACGCGCCGCCGGCGAGACGGAGCAGCGCCTGTTTCTGCTCGATGCGTGGCGCGAGACGTCGCTGTACTCCGAGCGCGAGCGCGCGGCGCTCGCGTGGACCGAAGCCGTCACGCGAGTCGCCGACGGCCACGTGCCGGACGACGTCTACGACGAGACCAGTAACCACTTCACCGAGGACGAGCTCGTCGCGCTGACGCTCGCCATCGTGGCGGTCAACAGCTGGAATCGGCTGAACATCGCGTTCCGCATGGAAGCGGGCAATTACCGGCCAGGCATGTTCAAGCACTTGCCGAAGAGCGCCTGACGCACGCGAGCGAGCGCGAACGGCGATCCGACGCACGGAGGCGCAGCGTCGGTGTCGCTATGCGCTGCACGCAGCGAAGCTCTGGCTTGCTCCTGGTCGGCTAAAGCTTTAGCGTGACCGAGCCTTGCAAGGATGGGCGAGTCGCCAAACCTCGCTCCAGGAGCCGCCACGAATGATCCTGATTAGAGCCGCATTACCGGCGCTGTTGCTGATCTTGTCTACAAGCGTTGGCGCACAGGCCCCGTCGGCTTCTCCCCCGGACCCGCGCGACACGGATCCCGTCAAGCTCGGCTGGATGATCGGCTCGCCGCCGCCGGCCGACAAGTTGATCCGCGCGAGCGACGGCAGCTCGTACCGCTTTCCGCAGTGGCGTTGGAGCTTCTCGCACTGGCGAGAGCTCGTGCCCACGGTCGAAGTCTCGCGAGGCCCGCTTCCCGTCAACCTGCTGACGCGCGATGACCGCAAGGACCTCGATGACGTGACGTTCGTGCCGATGGGCGGCGGTAAGCCGATGACGTGGGCCGACTCGCTCGTGGCGAACTACACGGACGGCATCGTCGTCCTGCACCGTGGCCGCATCGTCTATGAGCGTTACTTCGGCGCGTTGAAGGCCGAGGGCCACCACATCGCGTTCTCCGTCACGAAGTCGTTCTTCGGCACGATCGCGGCGACGTTGATTGCGGAAGGCAAGCTGGACGCGAACGCGCGCGTCGACCGCTACATTCCCGAGCTCAAGGACAGCAGCTTCGGCGACGCGACCGTCGCGCAGGTCCTCGACATGACGACGGCGCTCGACTTCGTCGAGAGCTACACGGGCGATTCCCCGAGCATGAATGCCTACCGCGCCGCAACCGGTTTCGATGCGCGCGCCACGCCGGAGCAGGCGGGCCCGGGCTCGATCTACGAGTTTCTGCCGACGATCAAGAAGCAGGGTGCGCACGGCACCGAGTTTCACTATCGGACGCCGAATAGCGACGTCGTCGGTTGGCTCATCGCGCGAGTGACGAAGAAGTCGCCGGTCGAGGTGCTCAGTGAGCGCGTCTGGACCAAGCTTGGCGCCGAGAAGGACGCGTTCTTGCAAGTCGACACCAACGGCACGGCGCTCGTCGGCTCTTCGCTGAATGCGCGGCTGCGCGACCTCGCGCGATTCGGCGAGATGATGCGGCTCGGCGGCCGCTACAACGGGCAAGAGATCGTCCCGAAAGCCGTCATCGACGAGATCACGCACGGCGGGAACCGCGACGCGTTCGTGTTCGGCAACTATCCGACGCTCTCGGGCTGGAGCTACAAAGATCAATGGTGGGTGTCGCACGACGACCACGGGGTCTACATGGCGCGCGGCATTCACGGCCAGGCGATTTATGTTGACCCGGCGGCCGAAATGGTCATCGCGCGGTTCGCGTCGCACCCGCTGGCCGGCAACGTCAACCTCGACCCGCTGTCGCTGCCGGCCTACCGCGCGATCGCGGAACGGTTGATGGCCCAGTAGTTTTCTTGGGCCCGGTGGAAGATGGGTCGCCGAACCTGCTACGGTTTAGGCTTAATGCGGATGGCCGCGAACGGCCGAGGACAGGCTAAATGAAGGGTTCCATGATTCCGGCACTGGTGGTGCTGGCCGCCAGCGTCATTGGCTCAGCGCAGGCTCAGGCGCCGGCGCCCGTCGCAGGCAGGGATTACATCGAGATTCCGAACGGTCGGCCTCTCGATCCCGCCGACGGCAAGATCGTAGTCGAAGAGTTCTTCAACTACATCTGCCCGGCGTGCAACTCGTTCGAGCCGTCGTTCGTATCCTGGACGGCAAAGTTGCCGGCGGATGTGAAGGTCGTGCACGTTCCTGCAACGTTCCGCGCCGACTTCATGCAGTACGCGAAGGCGTATTACGCGGCCGAGGCGCTGGGGCTCGTCGACAAGACGCATCGTGACGTCTACGAAGCGATCCACATCAAGCACGTGATTCCGGCGGAGGGCGACCGGCTCGACGAAGAAAAGATTGCGGCGTGGTATGCCGGCTACGGTGTCAGCAAAGACCAGTTCTTGAGCGCGATGCGCAGCTTCGGCGTCAACGTGAAGGTGAACCGCGCCACCGAGCAGATGCAGAAGAGCAAGGTGCCGAGCACGCCGGCGCTGGTCATCAACGGCCGCTACTTGGTCCGCGGCAACACGTGGGACGACTCGTTGTGCATCGCGAGCTTCCTGATCGACAAGGAGCGCGCGCGAACCGCTGCGGCTAGCTCGGGCTAGGCGTCACGATCACGTGCACGACGGCGACGACGCCCGCCGTCGGTCGCAGCACTTTGAGCGCGAGCGTTCGACCCGCGCCGTCGCCGATCAAGAGCTTCAACAAATCCGCTTGCTCGGCGACGGGCTCGCCTTGCGCGCCGACGATCCAGTCGCCGTCGCGTAGCCCGGCGGCGGCAGCGGCCGAGCCGCTCGCGACGTCCTTGATGCGCACGCCCGTGGCGGCGGGCCAATCGTTCTCGCGAATGAAGCGGCGCGGCAGCGCCGTCGTCTGAGCCGCGATCCCGAGCCGCCCGCGACGCACGCGGCCGTGGCGCATGAGCTCCATCGTCGTCCACTTCACGGTGTTGATCGCGACGGCGAAGGCAAGGCCCTGCGCCGACGGGATCGCCGCCGTGTTGACGCCGATGACGCGCCCGGCGCTGTCGATCAGCGGGCCGCCTGAGTTGCCGGGGTTCAGCGCCGCATCGGTCTGGATGACGTCATCGATCATCTTGCCGGCGAAGCCCTTCAGCGTGCGGCCGAGCGCACTGACGATTCCCGCCGTGACCGTGAGCTCGTAACCGAGCGGCGAGCCGACGGCGATCGCGATCTGGCCCTGCTGCAGCGCGCGCGAGTCGCCGAGCGTCACCGCGTTCGTCGAGCCGCCTTCTAGGCGCAGCACTGCGACGTCGGTGTCGGGGTCCTCGCCGACGAGCCGCGCGCCGTACTCGGTGCCGTCGGCGAATGCGGCCGTGATGTCCTTGCTCTCGTGAACGACGTGGCTGTTCGTCAGCACGAACCCATCCGCCGTGAACGCGAACCCGGAGCCACCGGCTCGCCTCGAGCCGCTTCGGGCCACGGTGACGTGCGCCACCGACGACCGGGCCAGCCGTGCGACGTCGCTGACGGTCCTCGAATAGGCGTCGAGGAGGGCGGCATCCCCAAGGGGTGCGCCCCCCTCGATCGTCGGCCGGTCCGTGCCCGACGTCTCGTCGAGCACCGGCATGGCTTCGGCTTGGGTATGGATCATCAATGGCTCCGGGGGGAAGTGGGCCTGGATGGATGCCTCGGCGCGTCGTTTCAAGAGCCGGGCGGGGTCGCATCGTGGGATCGAATTCTTGAAATCGAATTCGCAACACGCCCTTCCGGCCCGAGCAACGCCCGTGGATGCCGACTCACGCGCGATTTCCGTTGCTGGTCCGCAGTTTGCATCTCAAACGGCTAGCGCCACTCGGCGCTGCGCATCAATGCCAAGGGGTAGGCCGTGGATGCGATCGCGACCGCGCTGGCGGATGTCTGGGGCTTCCTGAGCGACAATTTGATCCCGCGCGCCGCTGGCACGAACGGGCCGTTCTGGTATTTCGCCGTGAAATCGGGCCTCAACCTGGCGACGGACTACTTGTGGTTCTTGGCCGGAGGCTTGGTGATCTTCGGACTTTTCGTCCGGAAACGCGGCGAGCGGTTCTCGCTGTGGGCGGGCATCAAGTATTTGCTGCCGCTCGAGGTCTACCGCACGCCGTCCGTCAAAGTCGACCTCATGATGGTGCCGCTCCAAGGCGTGCTGAGCTTCGTCTTGTTCACGGGTCTCGCGGTCAGCTCCGGCGTCGGCCAGATCTGGCTCGTGCAATGGTTCGGTCACGTCCCGTGGACCGTATCGATCGGTTGGCTCGCGGCCACGCTGCAGATCGTGTTCACGCTGCTCGGCACGGACATGGCGCGTTTCGCTTGGCACTACCAGGCGCATAAGGTGCCGTTCTTCTGGGAATTCCATAAAGGCCATCATTCGGCCGAAGCGTTGCATCCCGTCTTCGTCCGCACGCATCCGGTCGACATGACTATCCGCTTGGTCTACATGAACATCGGCGGCGGCATCGTCGGCGGCGCACTCATGTACATCGCAGGAGTCGACGCGAGCGCGACGGCTGCGGCCGGACTGCTCGTGATCGGCGTGATCTATCACTTCCTGCAAGAGTTCGAGCACTCGCACGTCGTGCTCTCGTTCGGCAAGACGCTCGACAAGGTGTTCTATTCGCCGCACTTCCACAGAATCCACCACAGTGCGCTGATCCAGCACCGCGACAAGAACTTGGGGTTCACCGGCGGGCTCTGCTTGTGGGACCGGCTCGCGGGCACGCTCTATGTTCCGAAGCCCGACGAGCACCTCGTCTACGGCGCGTCGCCCGAGGAGCTCGGCGAGAACAATCCGCACCGCACGCTATGGCGCTTTCTCTCGCGCCCGTTCGTCGCGGCCGTAAAGACGCTGCGGCGGCGCACGCCCCCGGGGAGCGCCGCCTCACACGCTGCCGCTGCGAGTTGATCATTAACGCCAAACTGTGCGCCTCGTCGCAGTGTGTGCGGTGTCATGAGGCGAACATCCTGGGTCGACACGTCTGCCAAGGAGCGGCGATGACCAGAATGGCGACTACCGGCGCGATCTTGCTGCTCGGGCTGGCCCTTTCGGGCGGCGGGGCGCAGGCGCAATCCATCGTTAGCGCCGAGGATCCCGGCGCGCTGATCGCGATCATTCAAGAGCTCGGCTTCCAGGCGAAGCTCGAGAAGGACGACGTCGGTGACCCCGTGATCCTCTCGAGCTCGGGCGGCGTCGATTTCCGCATCTACTTTTACGAGTGCAAGAACAACAAGCGCTGCAAGTCGCTGCACTTCTCCGTCGGCTACGATTTGGCCGACGGTTCCTCGCTCGATGCGGTGCAACAGTGGAACGCCGACAAGCGCTTCGCGAGTGCGTATCTCGACGGCGAAAGCGATCCTTTCCTGCAGATGGACGTCAACACCGACGGTGGGGTCACGCAGCAGAACTTCGAGAACACGTTCCAGCTTTGGCAGTCGCTAAAAGGCGAGTTCGAGCAGTTCATCGACTGGCACGCCAAGCCGCAGCGCGTGTCGTCGGCCGGCTCGCGAGCGACTGGCGCCTAACGGCGCGAGCGTCCTCGTCGTGCCGCGCTAGGCGCCGCGAACGCTACTTCCCGTCGCGTTCGGCGTCGGTCGCACGGGCCGCGCTCAGAATGTTGTGCAGCCCCAAGTTGCCCTCGTGGCACGCGTACTCGAACGGGGCCGCGTCGACCTCGCGCTTCAGCGGCATCTCGATGGCCCACGGCGCTGCCCATGTCTTCGGGTCCTCGAAGCGGACCTCCCACGATAACGTGTTCTCGTCGGTCGGAGTGAAGCGCTCCGTGACGACGAGATTTTCGCTCGCGTTGCGATAGGCCGACTCGGGCCGGATGTTCCTCGTCTCGACGACGAGCGTGTCGCCTTCCCAGCGGCCGCGCGCGTCGCCCATGTAGAAGTCGAGACTCGAGGCGACGCGCGGCGAGTCGTTCAACGGAATGATGCGCGCCTCGTGCACCATCTCGTATTGGATCGCGACGTAACCAGGTGACTGCGTGATTCGATACGCGTTGCCGTAGATCATCGGCATCATCGAGCCGGGTAAGCCGATCGTGATGCAGCGGTCGTAGAGGCTCATGTCCGTATAGGTATCGGGTGCCTCTCGTTTCGGTAATGCGCGCGCTTGTGCCCGCTGCCTCGCTGCGTCGGTCACCGGCGGTATCTTGCCGTCAGCGGGCTCGCTGACGAACCATGGCCGGCTATTGACGGCTTGGAGGTGCTCGTACCAGTGCGGCGGGCCCGCGCCAGTGTCCTCCGTGGCGCTGCCGCCGATCCGCGCGGCCGCTGCTTGGGCGCGTCGAGTTCTCTCGACCTGCAGCTCGGCCATCTGCTCGGGTCCGAACTCCCGCCGTTGCTTGCCCGCGAGCTCATCCGGGCGCTCGAACGGCGTGCCGTTCTCGTCCTTGTTCGTGTACGTGCCCTCGATGTGCGGGTCGCCCCACGACGTGCGCGGCAACGGCGGCGCGGTCGCGCTCGTCTGCGCCGCGGCGATGGCGGTGACGCCGAGCGCCAGAGTCGCAAAGGCGAGGGTGGTTTGTGCACGTTGCATGACTTTCTCCTGCGCTTATTCGAACCCCTCTTAATCGAACCAATACGCGATCGTTCGCATCTCGATGCTGGCGCGCGGCGTCGTGCCCGCCGGTACGCGCGGATCGGTGAACGCGCTGTGCGGCACGTGGTGCGGCTCGCTCGGATCCGTGTCGTGGCGCTTGAATACGATGACCTCGTCGCGCTGCATGTCCGAAAAGAAATACCAGCGGTGCCCCGGGTTATACCGCAGCAGCAGCGCCTCGAACGTCCAATGGATCTTGCCGTCGCGGTCGAACCGCGCATCGGCCGGCACGAGGTCGCCCGCCGCGACGGTGCGCGCGTCGCAGACGGCGAGCGGCACGTCCTGCGGCGGGGGCGAGAATGCTCGCCAGATGTTGTGCTGAGCGATTCGTCGAAAGCGCGTGTGGCCTTTCGGCGCGGCCATCTGTGCGAAGTCCGCCGCGGCGCTGTCGCTCGTGTCGATGTGAACGAGGCGCGCGGCGCGCGAGTTGTCGCGCGTGCCGGCCTCGTCCGAGCGCTCGCCGAAGCGCAGCACGCCGGGGCCCGTCACGGCGACCGCGTCGGCGCCCGTGAGCTCTTGAATGAACCGGCGAATCTCTTGCGTGTGTTTCGCCGCGACCTCGGCCGCGTCGCGAAAATCGGCGACGGCTGTCGGACACGCCTCGATCGCGAAGCCTTCGTTCGCGAGCGTCGGCCGCTCGTGTAGCGAGCGCGCGTCGCTGATCGGCACGACGTGCGCATCGAGCGCGACGCGATCGAGCGACTGGTCGTTGGCGTGGAACCATGGGCGCTCGCTCATCGCGCCCGTGTAGTTGATCGAAGCGTGGACCGTTGACGCCATAGCAGCGGCCTACTGCTGGTACCCAGGCTTGCAGTTGTACGGCGCGGTCCAGCGATCCGAGCGCACGTACAGCTCCGTCTGCTTATAGGGCTCCTTGAACACGGTGGGGTCGTTGATCGTCCAGGTGATCTCGAGCTCGTGCGATTGCGGATTCACGGCGAGGCGCTCGGTGAGCTTCAGGTTCGCCGTGTGCATGACGCGCTCGCGCGGCTCGAGTGTCGCCGCGACGAAGTTCGTCGTCTCGATGACGAGCGCGTTACCATCGAAGCGCCCCGTCGAGTAGCCCATCGTGCTGCGCGCGGTGCCCGGAGGCGGTGCCGTCTCGTTTAAGTGGATCACGCGCTTCGTGTCCATGAACTGATGGTCGACGATGACCGTGTTGCCGTCACGCTTGATCTCGAACGGCTCGTTGACGTTGACCCAGAAGCGCACGGGGCTCGCGGGGTCGCAGTAGATCGCGGGATCGTCCTTGACGGGATCGAACGCCGCGCGCAGCCGCTCGCCTTCGTTCGTGAGTGCGCCAATGTACTTGTCTACTCGAAACCGCTTCATGGCCCAGATGCCGACGACCGACTCGCGCTGGGTTTCGGGCACGGCCGTGGTCGCCGGCGTCCCTTCGAACAGCGTCGAGGAGCGCAGCACGCTGCCGTCGTCGAAGTGCGCTTCGCGCAGCGCGCAGCCCGTCGGATTCTGCCGCGCCTGGCTCCCGGTGATGACGACGTGCTTGCCTGGGGCAAACATCGCCTGCGTCAGGCCGTTGCGTTCCAGGACGCTGCGCGACGCCATCTCGCAGTGCCAAATAGCTTCCTTGCCGTCGGCGCCGACGACGCGCAGATAGACGAACGAATGCGGATTGATGAACTGGAACTCGGAGACGCTCCCGTCGATCGTGACCTGCTTGCTGTCGTCGTAGTGCGCGGCGACGCCGTGGTGGGCTTGCGCCGGCAGGGCCAGCACGATGGCGAGGACACTCAGGCGGGACAGCGTCAGAGCGTTCACGAGGTTCTCCAGCCGCGTACCGCCTCATTGTAGGCGTCGAGTCGGTGCCGGTGTTACGGTTTCGGCTCGCCAACTGGCGTGGCTATTCCCGGTAATCCCCGCGCGAACCGAAACCGTAACACCGGCACCTCCGTCCGATCTCGACTGCTTTCTGATGCGGGAGTATCGTCACGCCAGCAAGCATCAGGAGGCGGTTATGAAGACCTATCACGGCGTACTGGCGGCCTCGATCATCCTGCTACCGTTTGCCACGGCGCCATCGGCTGCCGACGCGCAGCAACGGCATGCTCGCCAACTCACGGGGTTCACTGCGATCGAAGTCGGCGGCGGCATTGATTTGATCTTGACCAAGGGCGACACGTTCGTCGTCGAGGTGGCCGCGTCCGACGATGTCGCCGCGAAGATCGTCACCGAGGTCGTCGACAAGACGCTGAAGATCAGCCGCAAGACCAATTTCTTCCATTGGGGCGATGGCGGCGCCGTTTACGTCACGATGCCAGCGCTCGTAGCGCTCGACGCGTCGGGCGGTTCCGACGTGAAGGCGGAGGGCAAATTCGCGAGCGACAACTTGCGAATCGTCGCTTCCGGCGGCAGCGACCTGACGATCGACGTGGAGGCCGGCGTACTGGCCGTCGAAGCCTCGGGCGGGTCGGACATGCGCTTGAGTGGCACCGCGCGCTCCGCGCACGTGGAATCGAGCGGCGGCAGTGATTTGAACGCCAGCGCGCTGACGGCCGACGAAGCGGACGTCGACAGCAGTGGCGGCTCCGACCTCGCGATCGGCGTGGTGCGCCAGAAGATCACCGGCAGTGCCTCGGGCGGCGGCGACGTGACGTACAGCGGCACGCCGAGCACGGTGAGCGTCGACACGAGCGGCGGCGCGGAGCTTCACCATCGGTGAAGCCCCGGCCGCAAAGACTCGAGACTAGAAGTTCACGTTCAGTCCGATACCGACCTCGCGCGACCGACCGATGACCGAGAAGTCGTAGCCCCAGACGTACCGCGTGTCGAAGCCGCCGTTGACGTACTGCTCGTCCGTCAAGTTCGTGCTCCACACCGTCGCGGACCAGTTGCCCTCGTTCGGGGTATAGACCACGCGCGAGTTCAAGACGCCGTACGACGGCTCCATGATGTAATTGCCGTTCGCGTCGATAGGCGTGCGCTGATTGGCATTGTCGCGCGTGTATTCGTCACGCCAGCCGTAGTTGCCTGCCACTACCCACGCGCCTTTCGACGAGGGAATGTCGTACTGCACGCCGAACGACGCCGTGTTCTCGGGCGAGTAGGCGAATGGCGTGTTGGGGCCGATGCCGTTCGTGCCGTCGAACGAGCCCCGGGCCGTATAGGCGGTGTTCAACGTCCCCAAGTTGACGTCGAAGCGGAGGCGGTCGGTAGCGGCGAGCGTGAGCTCGAACTCCCAGCCGTCGGCGACACCGCCGCCGTCGGCGGTCAGGTACGGGTTCGGCGACGGCGACCCCGTGCAAGGATCGACGGGCAGGTTGTTCACGCGCATGTTGTCCCAGTCCGCGTCGAAGTACGTGGCGTTGAAGCGCAGCTGCTTGTCCAGCCAGTCGGACCGCATACCGATCTCGCGGTTCGTGATGACTTCGCGCGGGAGTGCGAACGGCGTGGCCACGAGCACCGCCGGGCACTGCCCGTTCACGGCGGTGGGTAGCCTCGGATTGGTGGCCGTGGTTTCGGTGAACCCCTCACTCCAGCTCCCGTACAGCATCAAATCGTCGGTGAGCTGATACTGGATCGCATACTTATTCGTGACGTTGCTGCCGAAATCAGGGTTCTCATTCGCAGCCCCAGCGTAGCCCGCATAGATGTCACCGACGGGCTCCGCCCCCGGCAGCTTCGGCAGGAACCCGTCGGTCGGCGTATAGGGAATCGAACGGCCTTCGTCGTCGGTGACACGAACGCCGAGCGTGACGTCGAGTTTCTCCGTAACCCCGACGGTGACCTCGCCGAAGAACGCTTTTTGATCGCTCTCCGTCTTGTTCAACGTGTCGATGAAGGCTGCCGGATTGGCCGCGATGGCGCCGCCCTGGAGGGGCGGCGAGCCCGCCGCGGCATACCATGCGTTGAGGTAGGTGGCGACGTCGGCACGGAACGCGTTCGGGTTCGTCGGCGAGCGCGGAAAATCGAGCATCGGCCAGCGGTAGGTTCGAACCTTGCTGCGTTCTCGGAGCGAGTAGAAGCCCGCGATCCAGTCGAGTCGCCCATTCAAGTTCGTGCCCGTGAGGTGGAATTCCTGCGTGAAGTTGCTGTCGACTGCTCGGTTTTCGTCGGTCGTGATCACGAACTCCGAGCCGTCGAAGTCGACGGACTGCCGGCGCTTCAGCTCCCATGACGACGAGATCGACTCGAAGGTCAGATTGTCGGTGATGTCCCAGCTCGCGGTAGCCGTGAGGTACGTGACGTCACGCGTAATGCCCTGCGCCGGAGTGTCCGACTTCGTTTGCCATTTGCCCAGCTCGCCGCCCGGATAGCCGGGCATGTGCGTCTCGGGCGTGAACGCGTTCGCCGGGAATCCCCAGTTGATCGGCGTGAAGCCTGGAATGTTCACGTAGTCGGGGTTGCCCGCCATCACGTTGTACTGGACGTAGCGGACGTTGCTCTCATTCGTGATGCGCACGATGCGAGCCTCGGTGCCAGCCTTGTCCTCGTCGTTGGCAGTGAAGCGCACGCTGAATCGGTCAGTGGGTTCCCACAAGAGATCGAAGCGCAGCAACTGGTCGTCTTGGTCGCCGAGCGAGCGGGGGACGGTGAGGCTCTCGAGGAAGCCGTCGTTCTTGAAGCTCGACAGCATCCACTTGCTCTTCAGCTTTTCGCCGAGCGGTAGGTCAACGGCGATCGAGGCGTTACGCCGATCGAATTCGCCGACCTCGAAGCCCATGCGCACGCCGAACTCATCGCCGGGCCGGCGCGTGGTGATATTGATGGCGCCGCCATTGGTGTTGCGGCCGAACAGCGTTCCTTGCGGACCGCGCAGAACCTCGACGCGTTCAACCTCCGCAAAGTTCGACTCGAGGAAGCCGTACGACGACTGCCACACGCCGTCGATGTAGATACCGACGCCGGGCAAGCCGCGGACGTAGAACGTCGGCGCGCCGACGCCGCCGCCTTGTGGATTGGCGACGAGATTCGGAACCATGATGCCGAGGTCTTGGCCGCGCTCGAGACCCGCGAGCTCGAGCTTCTCGGCGCTGAATGCTTGGATCGAGAGCGGCGTGCTTTGGAGATCCGATTCTCGGCGCGTCGCCGTGACGATGATCTCTTCGAGCTGTTGCGCCGAGGCGGCAAAGGGCAGGGCGCTGACTACGGCTGCCGCTAGTGCAGAGAGACGAAAGGTCTTGGACATGAAACCCCCAAAGGAATAAAAGGCAAGGTCTTAAGAACACGGAAAAAAATAGCCGCGGTATTTTGCGCGAGGCAGCCTCGCGGAACCTGCTTCTTGGCAAAACTTGGAGTACGCGCGGCGCACCAACACAAAGCAGTGTTGCGGAAATGCACCATCGGTGAGTTTTCAAGCGCGCAAAAAAAGAGGCGGCCCGAAGGCCGCCTCTCGATTGGCACGCCGAGCGGACTCGGCGCCGCAATCCCCCCTTAGAAAGTAAAGCTCAAGCCGACGCCGACCTCCCGTGAGCGGCCCACGACGGAGAAGTCGTAGCCCCAGGTGTCGCGCGTGTCGAACCCGCCGTTCACGTAGAGCTCGTCGAGCAGGTTCTTGCCCCAGATCTCCACGGAGTACTTGCGGTCCGACGGCTCGTACACGAAGCGAGTGTTCAAGATCGTGTAGGACGGCTCGAGGACCGGCTTCAGCGTGACGGGGTCGATCTGCGTGCGCTGATACGCTGCGTCGCGTGCGTACGGTCCAGTGTACCCGGCGTTGCCGACGAGCAGGATGTGCCCGCCGTTGCTGAGCGGAATGTCGTAGTTGGCGCCGATCGTGCCGCTCTCGTCAGCCGCATACGCGAACGGCGCCCCGGGGTAGTTGCCCGTGACGCCGTTGAACACGCCGGCTTGGATGTAGTTCGTGTCGATCAAGCCGATGCCGGCGTTCAACGTCAGCCGATCCGTGGCCGCCCAGATGACCTCGAACTCCCAGCCGTCCGCCGTGCCTGCGCCATCACCCGAGTTGTACGGGAACGGCTGCGTATTGCCGAGCGAGTCGACGGGCAGCAACGTCACGCGCATGCCGTCCCAGTCGGCGTCGAAGTAGGTCGCGTTGAAACGCAGCCGGCCGTCGAGCCAATCGGAGCGCAAGCCGATCTCGGTATTAGCTACGACCTCCGCCGGTAGCTTGCAACGCGCTTGAGTCGAGCTGAAACGTTCACAGCCCGGGGGCGGAACGGCGATCTGTCCGATCGTGTATATCGGTTCGCCGGCCGACGTGAACCCCTCGGAATAGGTGACGTACGCCATGATTTCCGGGTTGAACTGATACGCCGCCGAAAACTTGTACGTCTCGATATTGGGCGTTTCGGGATCGAATGATTCCCTGAGGAAGAAGCCGGCGAACGGATCCCCCTGCGGGCGCACCGCCGGATCGATCGTGCGGAACGCGTCCGTCGGCTGGTACGTGATGTCGCCGCCACTCTTGTCGCTGATTCGCACGCCGAAGGTGAGGTCCAGCTTCTCGGTCACGCCGATCGTGGCCTCGCCGAAGTACGCTTCGTCCTCGTCCCAGGCGTTCGTGAGACTGTCCGTGCTGATGTTTGCGAACAGCCACGGATAGCGATTCGGGTTCGGCGCCGCGGCGCCGCCTGCAACCGTGTTCGCAGCCGTTAGCATCGTGCCCCCCGAGGGCACGGGCGGGTTCGACCCCGGCTGGACCAAGCCGTCCAAGCCGAGCAGGGTCGCCGTTTGCCGCACGTATTCAGCCGCGGGGACATTGAGATCGGGCTGCGTCGACGAGCCGTTGATAACGGTCTTACCGCCCGGAACCGCCCACTCCCACATGCCCCAGCGGACGTTGCGGAAGTCGAGCGACTCGTCGAGCGAGTAGTAGCCCGCAATCCAGCTGATTCGGTCGTTCCAGGCTGTGCCCGACAAGTGCAGCTCGATCGTGTCGTTCTCGCGGTGCTGCTGCAGATCGTCCGTCGTGACCAGGAATTCCGTGCCGTCGAAGTCGATGACCTGCCGTTGGTCCTGCTCCCAGCTCGACAGCAGCGCGAGGAAGTTCAGGTTGTCGGTGATGTCCCAGTCGGCGGTGATCGTCGCGTACTCGAGGTCCGCCGTGATGCCGTCCTCCATCGAGTCCGACTTCGTCTGCCACTTGCCGACTTGGCCCGGCCCGAAATCGCGGTCGGGGATCAGAGGAGTACGGTAGTTGCTGCGCAGCGCGTTATGAAAATTGTCGGGGTAATTCGTCGTGTGCGTGGCCGGCGTATATGCCGTTGGCGCCTGCCCCGTATAGCGCGTGCCGATGCCGAGGTTAGGCGGCGGCAGCCATGACGTGCCGCCGGGCCCGGCGAAGTTTGCGGCCACGACGGGTCCCGGAATCCGCGCGCCCGTCGTTTGATCCGTCGTCAATGTGCTGATCGCGTTGCCGCTGGCGCCGACGGCCAGGCAGCGCGCCGGGTCGGCCGCGCAGGCCGCGTTCGCCTCGGCCTGAAACTGGCCGAGCATGATGTTATACGCGTAGACGCGTGAGCCGTCGTAGCGCGTCATGCGGTGGATCCTCGGATCCGTGCCGCGCTTCTGCTCGTCGTTGTAGGTGAAGCGCAGATTGAACGCGTCCGTCGGTTCCCAAAGGATATCTGCGCGCAGCAGCTGGTCATCTTGCGCGCCGAAATTCCACGGCGTCGTCAAGCCTTCGAGGAAGCCGTCGTTCTGGAAGCTCGCGCCCATGAACTTCGTCTTCAGAGTTTCGGTCAGCGGCAAGTCGACGGCGAGTTGCGCGTCGCGGCGGTTGAAGTCGCCGACGTCGAGCTTGATGCGTGCGCCGAACTCGTCCGCGGGCTTGCGCGTCGTCATGTTGACGGCGCCGCCGTTCGTGTTGCGGCCGAACAGCGTGCCTTGCGGTCCGCGCAGCACTTCCACGCGCTCGAACTCCGAGAAGTTCATTTGCTGGAAGCCGAATCCGTCTTGCCAGATGCCGTCGATGTACAACCCGACGCCGGGCAGGCCGCGAACGT
>Ga0111539_10004269_pt1 | contig 18715 bp, 10 predicted proteins | sample RhiMethybrSRZTD1_FD_79667 | JGI IMG/M metagenome (GOLD analysis project Ga0111539, IMG submission 79667) | Populus rhizosphere microbial communities from Tennessee, USA - Rhizosphere MetaG P. TD hybrid SRZTD1 (version 2) (version 2) | ecosystem: Host-associated > Plants > Roots > Rhizosphere >... | reverse complement strand
GAGCACCGGGGCGGTCGTCAGCGCCATGCGGCGGGCCAGCCGGAAGACTTCCTGGATGGCAGAGCCGGCGGCAACGGGCTCTTGCCGTCGCGCCCCGGGTTCGCCCGCCGCGGCAGCGACGATCGGCCGCCGTTCGTTCGCAGCGCGCATCGCCTCGAGCGCGTTTGCCACCAGCTCGCCCGCGGAAGTACCGCCAGCCGGGTAGACCGCGAAGCCGGCAAATAGTCGCTCGCTGCTCAGGCGGAGCTCTTCGGCGCGGCGCGCTGCGGACTGCGCATCCGTTTCCGGCATCAATGCCAGCGCGGAATCGGCGCCGTACAGAGCCAGGCGGTCGACGGCTTTCAGCTGCGCTCGCACCGCGGCGCACCAGCGGCTTGCGTGCAGTCGCGCCGGGTCACCGGAACGAAGCGCAACTACCGCAACCGATCCTCTGAGCTCGCTGGCGCGCAGTAGCTCGCTCTCGATCGCAGCGAGCAGAGACTCGTAGCTTTCGAGTCCCCCGAGCACCACGGCGTGCGGCACGAGCGCGTGGAGGGTTCCCACGACCGCTCCGAGCACGACGCTCTGCCCCGGACGGACGGTAGCGTTGGTCTTGACCCGCTGGTTTCCGACGTAGGTTCCGTTGCGAGAGTTCAGATCCTCTATCGTCACTTCCCCGTTTCGGTGGATGAACCGGGCGTGCTGGCGCGAGAGGCTCACGTCGTCGACGACGATGTCCGAAGGGAACGCGCGGCCCACGACGACACGCGAGTTGGGTTCGAGCTCGACCAGGCGCCCCCGGCCGCGGTGATAGAGCACCAGCACCGCGCGCTCCGGTCCCTGGCGACCCGACGAAACCGGCCCCGCGTCGAGCTCGGCGGTCGATTGGTCCGGGCCTCCTGCCTGACGCCCTTGCATCCAGCTCGGCTCTAGCACTGCCGGCCCCGCGCGGGCAGCCGTGCGCAGCCGCGGCTCTACCTGCTAGAGTCCACCAGTCTTTGGCTTCGCGATACGCCCGACCCGCCCCGGATCCAGCCCTGGCGAGCCGCCCTTTTTGCCCTCAGGCGCTGGGGACGATCGCCGCGTTCTTTTTTTGCAGCGGCTGCTCGCTGTTGATCGACTCGGACGACGTTACCTTTTCCGACCCGCGGGGCGGCCCTCCGGTGGACGATCTCCCTGCGTGCACCCTTGGCGATCCGTCTTTCGTCAAGCCGACCGAGCTTCACCGACAGGGATGGTTTGGCTTTTACTTGGCGGCGACCGACGACACCGTCGTAGCGCTCGCCCCCAGCGAAGCCGATCGGTCCCCTCAACCAGCAAACGGTGCCCTCGGGCAAATACCGGAGAAAGCGTCGAGCTTCGGCCGTATCTATTTTTTCGAGCGGCAGGGCCAGAGTTTGCTCGAAGCCGGTAGCTCCGCCCTGAACGGCGCGGAGCACATCGAGGCGATCCTGCCCAACTCGGAGATCCCGGGGCCTTTCGAGCCCGTGATCCTGCCAGCGTTCAACCTGGCCATGGACCGCGACACGGTAGTGGTTGGGGTTGCAGGAGACGGTCGGATCGCTCCTTTCCGTGGCTCCGTTCGGCTTTTCGAGCGAAAGGCAGAAGCCTGGCAGGAGCGCTCGGATCGCCTCGAAGAGCCGAGCTTGCGCGAGAACGATCTGTTTGGACTGGAGGTCGCTGTCAGTCCGGACCTGCTCGTGGTGAGTGCGCCGGGAACCGACGTGGTCCACGATGACGGCTCGGGACCAAGGTCAGTGCACAACGCGGGCGCGGTCTACCTTTATGCGAGAAGCTCGGGGCAATACCGCGCTAGCCCAGCGCTGACATCGCCCTTTCCCGATGACGCTGCGGGCTTCGGTGGCGCGATCGCGCTGTCCGACCAGTGGCTTGCAGTCAGCGCGCCGCTCGAGGACAGGGGGCCGATCAATGCAGGGAACTCGGGCGCCGAGGAATCGGCACTCAATGACGGCGCCGTCTACGTCTACGCGCGCAAGGGCGACGATGTCGACCGCGAGCATCCCGAGCTCGTGTCTCTTCCGTCGGGGATCAGCCAGCATAACTTTGGATCGAGGCTCGCGTTACGCGGAACGACGCTCTTCGTGGGCGCCGTATTCGGGGGTGGCTGCAGTGGAAACCAGGGGGTGACGACGGCCGCAGTCCATGTCTTCGAGCATGGCGAGAGCTGGATACACCGGCAGTGTCTGGAAGCGCGGATTCCGTTCGACTTGTTTGGCTTCGACTTCTCGCTCAACGACCAGACGTTGGCGATTTCCGCTCCCTGGTCGGATCCGAGCGGCGACTCGACCAAGTCGAGGGGGGAGGTTTTTCTCTTTGACTCGAAGCAACCGGAGTGGGCGACCGCGTGTCGCATCACGGGGCCGAACGGTGATTGGGGAGATAGCTTCGGCGCCTCAACGGCTTTTGTGGGCGAGGACTTGGTCGTCAGCGCACCGCTCGAGGACAGCTCGGGATTGGGCCCCGGAGCGAAGCCCGGCGACAACGACAATCTCGACACGGGGGCAATGTACGTCTATCCGACGCGGAGATAGTCCGTCGCTCCCAGGAACGCATCGGAAGCGGACGTCAGGAGAAAGAGCCGGCCACCTCCTGGCTGGAGCTGCTCGTCGACGCGACCGATGAAGCGGTATCCCAAGCGGTGTTGAGTGACGATGAAGCGCGATTCTTTGGCGGAGTCGCCCAGGAGCTGTCGCGCGCACCAGATACATTGAGTGAGTGCGGCCCTGCAGACGCGCTCGCCGTTCCACACTCGGGCGTTCAGCTCCTCCCGGGACACGACGCGATGACGCTCCTCGACCAGCAGCGTTATCAAGTCGAAGGTCTTCGGCTCGGATGGGAGAACGGAACCGTTACTGATAAGCTTACGACACGCGAGATCGAGCCAGAAGCAAGACTCGGATGCCACGATTACCGACTTTGAATACATGGTTCTTTGACCACCCCTTGTCGTGATGTGGCGCACTCAAGCAAACGGTGCGCCATCGATAGCAACGCGCGCCGCCATTCCAACGGCAGCCCTAATTTCGTCTTCGCGCGCCCCCCCGTGCTGCGCGGATGGCAAAAGGTTGCCGCTCCCCCGGTACTCGCCGGCAAGTTCTTGCCGTCAGCGGGCGCGAACTACCATTCGGTGCGAATCGCGGGTAGACGTCGATCTCCGCCGGTCTGCGCCGGCTCCCCGCTCTCCGTCCGGGGCGAAGCGCGCTCCGACGCTGCGGGCGCGGGATGACGCGCGCTCCTGGCCGGGCGACTTGCAGTCACCGCATGCACACGGGCTGCCTCCGCTGCCTGGACCGGAACGAGGGTCGTCTGGGACGGCGAGGGAGCCGGCGCGGCCGGGCCGCTAGGTTCGGCGCTGACCGGCGTTCGATCACCACCGGATGAGCCGCGTTCACCGGCGGAAGGCATCGTGCGAGTCGCCTCGTTGGAGGTCGCGATCGTCGGGTTTCCGGCAGCGCCGAGCTCGGCGCCACGGTGCGCCAGCAGCGCCGCGGCCGGCACTCCAGCCAGGAGCGCGGCGATTGCCGCGACACGGATGGCGCGGGAAGGAGCAGCGGGGCTTTGCACGGCTCTCGCGGAGTTGATCGCACCTTCGACGGACTGCGTGGTGCCGGACGTTTCGAGCAGCGCTTGCAAAGCTGATGCCGCTTCCTTGCCCGCCCCGCGAGCATAGGCGTCTATCCACTCCTGCCATTGAGCACCATCCGGTGCCGTGGGAAGGACGATGGAGTCCGCAGTCGCGGTGACGAGCAGCGCATGCGCCAGCGCGCGCATGTCGGCGTAGCGCCGTGCGGGGTCCTTGTTGATCGCGCGTTCGATTGCTACGCAAAACCTCGGTGGCAGCTGCGGATCGAGCTCGAGCAGCGATCTCGCATTGCCCCGATGCACGGCGGCGAGCACGGACCCAGCGTTGGTACCTGGAAATGGAAGCGCACCGGACAGGCAGCGATAGAGAACGACGCCGGCCGCCCAAACGTCGGTCGCTGGTCCAATCTCTCCGCCCGAGGCCTGTTCGGGCGACATGTAGTGCGGCGTTCCGACGATCGTCCCGGAGTCGGTCAGCCCGACGTCACGCCAAACCTTCGCAACGCCGAAATCCAGAAGCTTTGGCACGCGCCGCCCCGAAGCGTCCCGGCTGACGAAGATGTTCGCGGGTTTCAGGTCGCGATGGATGATGCCCGCCTCGTGAGCTTTTGCGAGCGCGCCGATGATCGGTAGCAAAAGCTCCAGCGTCTCTTGCGCCGAGAGTCGCTCGTGCTCATGCAGGATCGCTTCGAGCGAGCTCCCGTCCAGAAATTCCATGACGACGTAAGGCGCGCCCGCTGCTTCTCCCATGTCGAGGATGTCCACGACGTTGGGATGGTGAAGGCTTGCCGCAGCCCTTGCTTCGGTGACGAAACGTTCGGCTCTGGTACCCGCGGGATCCTCCTCCGCCCTGAGCAGCTTCACCGCGACCCTGCGCTGGGTGAGGCAGTGTCGTCCCTCGAAAAGAACGCCCATCCCGCCGCGCGCGGCGATGTGCATGAGCTCGTATTTGCCGTCCAGTACGGTTCCGACTCTTTCTTCGGCAGTAAGGATGGGCATCGGGGGTCGAGATTCTTCGGCGCGGTTACCAAGTTCGTCGGACTGAGGCGATGAAGATCGGTGAACCGGACGACGCGGAGCCGGCAGAGCCGGCGGATGGCTTCGCGCCGAGCTCGAGCAAGAGCCAGCCCGTGCCAAGGCCTGCCAATCCGGCTCCGATCAAGACGTCCGTAGCCAGGGCCAGCGTCACCGCGTCGTCGCGGCGCCCGCGCAGCGACGGGTCGCAGTCTTGTCGGCTCGGACACGCCTCGCTAACGTCGCGATCCGCGTCGAGCGCCAACAAACCCGTGATCGCCCCCGCGACGACCAAGCCCGCGCCGGACGCGAGCAACGCGTACGGGAGCGCGCCAGCGGACGATGCTCGTTCCGAGCGAGTCTCCACCGCCTTCCGCCGGGGCTGCGGGGGCCGAGGTGCGGTCGTTCCAGGACTGCGTGCACCGATTCGAGCCTCCGCTTGCAGCTCCACTTGGAGCTCCTTGGTCCTGCCCGGCAAGAGTTCAACCCGGCTACGAACGGAGCGATAGCCGTCGGCCGTAACCAGAAGCTCGCTCGCTCCCGGGTCGAGTCGCAGCGTTCGCTGCGGGCCGCTCGCGGGCGAGCGCGTTCCGTTGATTTCGACGCGAGCGTCCGGCGGTCGAACGCTCAACACCAGCGTGGCGAGCAGCGCCTCCGCTTGTTGCCGCAGCTCGGCGGCTTCCTGCGCTTCGGCGGGAGTCGCGCGCGAGCCGGCGATCGAGAGCCAGCGGTCGACCACGGCGAGCGCTTCCGATCCCCTTTTCAGCTCGATCAACGCGATGGCGCGGTTGAAGAGCGCACTCGGGCGTTCGACGATCGATGCCGATTGCGAGAAGAGGCGCTCGGCTTCTTCCCAGCGCCGGTTGCGCGCGGCCTCGACACCCTGCTCGAACAGCAGTCGCGCGCGCTCCTCCGGTCCCTGATCGGGGGCTCCGGGCTCCATGGCCGAGCCGGACGCGGCCGGCGCCGGCACTCCTCCGGCTTGACCCCATGCCGCGCTCGAGCTTCCGAGCGCTGCGATGGTAGCGAGCCCGGATAAGATTCGTCTCGCCCGTCCAGCCATCGACTTTTTCATATCACGCGAGCTGGAAGCCGCCGACCGCTCTTCCCCTCGGCCCGTACAGTTCAAGCGTGCGATTTCGCGGGGAGCGCAACGCGCGCGTCTCAACATTGGACCAGCGCTGTCTCCTCCCCGTCCGACCGCCTTCACCTACGGGCTGGGCTCGGCTGCCGCGCTTTCTAGGTCGAGCCGAAGCGCACTTCGATCTCGGTTCCGTTGCAGTCGACTTCCACCCGTAGCTTCTCGAGGTGCGGGCGGCGCGCGAGCTCCACCGCGATTGGCGTCATCACGCGATCCTCGATGACGCGCTTCAACGGACGGGCGCCGTACTTGGGATCGTGGCCGAGCGCGGCGAGGCGGTCCTTGGCTCGTGCGCTCACTTCGAGCAAGAGTCCGCGGCTCACGATGCCCTCGCGTCGCGCGATCGCCTCGAGCTCGAGCTCGACGATGCGGCGGAGCGCCTCGGGCGACAGCGCCGAGAACGGCACGATCTGGTCCAGCCGATTGATGAATTCGGGGCGGAAGTGGTCGCGCACCGCGCGCACTGCATCGCGCGGGTCGGCATCGCCGGCGCCGAACCCGCTGCGCGTGGCAGAGGGGCCCAGGTTGCTGGTCATGACGACGAACGTCATGCGAAAATCGACGAGCCGGCCGCTGGTCGTCGTCAGTCGGCCCTCGCCGAGCAAGCCGAGCAGGACGTCCATCACCGCGGGGTGCGCCTTTTCGACCTCGTCGAGCAGTACCAGGGACAGCGGCTGGCGGCTCACGCGCTGCGCGAGGCTGTCGGTTCCGGGTTCGTCGGACAAGAGGCGCGCGGCCGCCCCGCCGAGCAGGTACTCGCTCATGTCGAGGCGGATCAAGCGCTCCGCGCTGCCGAAGACGAAACGCGCGAGTTGCTTCGCGAGCTCGGTCTTGCCGACGCCGGTCGGCCCCACGAAAAGCACGCTGCCGATCGGCTTCGTTGGATCGTTGACACCGGCTTTGAAGCGCGTGAGAAGCCGCGCACACAGCCGGCACGCCTGATCCTGGCCGATCACCTGGCTCACCAGCTCCGCGGCCAGCGTGTCCGCGTCGCCCAGCTGGTCGTCGCACACGAGCTTTTCCGGAAGCCCCGAGTAGCGGCAAAACAGCCGATCCGCGTCGCGGATATCGAGGCTTCGCGCGCGCCCGGCCTGCTCCTGTTCGCGCTCGAACCACTCGAGAAACACCAGGGCTTTGCCGAAGAACGCCTGATCCTTGCGGAACAGGCTCAGGTGACGGACCAGGCGCCGGGTCGCGTCCGGGTCGAGCGCGAGCCGCGCGCCCTTTCGTTCCTGGTACTCGGCGATCAGTGCGGCAACCTGTTCGGGAGCTGGCGCTTCCAGGTGGACGATCTGAAACGAGCTCACGAACGACGGCGCCAGGACCGAGAGCTTCGCGAGCTCTTCCGAAGTGCACTCGGCGATCAAGCTGATGCGCCGTTGCTCGAGCGCGGGCAGAAACAGATCGGCCAGCGACGAGGCGCCGCTCCGCGGCCGGGCGAACGCACCCAGCCGATCGACGTAGAGCCAGTGTCCCTCGCCGGACAGCTCGAAGATCAGGTCGAGACAACGCTTTTCCCACATGCCGAGGTACTGCATCCCGGCGATGATGCGGTCGGCGCTGGACGCCCAGACTCGCGTCGGGGGCATCCCGTCGACCTGCGGCAGCCGTCCCACGCGCCGAGCGAGCTCGCGCACCCATTCGGTCTTTCCGACTCCCGACGGCCCGACCAAAAGAATCGATGGCTTCGGGTCCGCGGCGAGCAGCGCGGAGTACTGCCGCTCGTCGGCGACGCCGTAGTGCGCGCCGAGGCGGCCGGCGCGTGCGAGCGCGCCCCAGTCTTCGGCGACCTGCACCAGGTTCGGAAAGCCGTCGCGCACCGACTCCGCGGACTCGCGTTTGCGGCGTCGCAGACGCGGTCTGAAAGCGACCACGCTTTCTTCGGCAACGGCTCGGAAGTCGAACAGCGAGCGGGCGCTCGCTCCGGTCAAGTCGGCGCTGATCGCCTGACGCAGCACGTCCGCCGCCAGCCCGAGCTCCTCGACCACGAACGACCAGCCGAGCCGGGGGAGCATGAGGCGGTAACCGGCTGCTCCGCGCTCGCTGTGCTCGGCGGCGAGCGGCGACCAGGCGTACGTGACCTCGAGCGGGATCGAATCCTTGCCGATCACGGCGCGCTTGTGGACGACCGTGCTCGGGCGTACTTCAACACGCACGCTGGCGGTCTTCACCTCTTCGACGAAGTAGAACGGCTCGAGCACGTGGGCGTCCAGCGCCAGGGCGTCGTCGATCTGGGCCGTGAGCGCTTCGAACATGCTCGCTTCGTCCTGCCCGCTCGCGACGAAATGGCGCCACGGACTCAAGCGCGGGATCAGCCGGCCGGTGACCAGACCGGCGCCGTCGCGCACCACGTACGCGGCAAGGGTCTGTTTCACGACTGCTCCCCGCCCAGTACGTCAGCGGCGGAGCGGCCCGCCGCAAGGAGCCAGAACTCGACGAGCAGCTCCGAGAGATCGCGCACCTGACGCGCCGCCGCGTGCGAGAACCGGTAGTCCTCGATCTCGGCTCTGCTCGCGCGATCGAGCGCGCCGTCGAATCGCACCTGTCTCACGATCGGCAACAGCCGAGCGGAGTGATCGGGGAGCGCGATGCCCTGTTCGAGGGCACGCTCGAAGGCGTGCCGGCGTTCGTCGTGCTGTGCCAGGTGTTCCACGGGATCGGCATTGCCGCGCACGACGTGAACTTGAATGATTTCGGGTCCTGCGCCGGCGGCGCGCCGTACGTGCGATCCGGCTTCACCAGCGAGAAAGGCGCTCACGCCGGGGCCTACAAGGCGCAGCGCGAGCCGCTCCGGTCGTGACTCGAGCGCTTCCTCGAGCTCCTTCGCGCTTTGCAGCGGGCGCAGCGTGCCGTCGTGGAATCTAGCCGCTCCGGTTTCGAATTGTCCCCGCGACCGCAGGTAAGCGCGCGCCAGCCATTCGAGCAGCCCCGGGTTTCCGCGCGAAAAACGCCGGCGTTCGTAGTGGGCCGCCGAGCGCAAGAGCTCGATCAAAACCACGTGCTCGCCCGGCTCGGTGGCGTGCGCGAGTGTGCGCTCGAGGAATACGACCTCCGCCAGATCGGCCAACAGCGATCGGTCGAATCTTCCGGAGGAAGCGCCGCTGCCGCTTTCGAAGCGCGGCCGGCGTTCGGGGTGCTCGCGCAGCATGCCGAAGCGGTCGCCCAGCAGGCTGAAGTCGTCGCCCGCGAGCTCCTCACCCGCGGCCTGCTTGCGGCGGCGCTCGAGCTCTTGCAGGCCGGCATCGGTCGCGCACCGCGATTCGAGACGGCGCTTCAGTTGTGCGACGTGGGCACGCAGCGCGTCCAGGTCATAGACCTGATCGGCGCGCTGGCCGTCGCCGAGGCGGAAGCCGGCGAGCTCGCGCGTGATCTCGCGGCTCAGCGCCTCGAGTCTGCCGTCTTGCTCCATGCGCCCGAGCGCCGAGAGCGCCGCGGGAATCCGGCCGATCCGCGCGGAGCGATCCTCGCGCAGCAACGCTTCGACCAGAGACTCACGCGAGGTCGGTTCCGCCTCACGCAAGGCTTCCACGTGCACGGAGAGCCCGGACTTTCCGCGGTACAGCCACAGCACGCGCAGATCGGCCGAGCGCTCGCGCGTGACGGCCTGCGCCAGCAGATCACCGACTTCGCGATCGATGTAGCGCTTCAGCGCCCGCGCGCCGTATTCGGCGCTGTAGCCGGCGTCGACCACCGCGTCGACCACGGCCGGCGTGAAGCGCACGAATACGTTCCTTTCCGCGAGCCCTGGGCGCCCGGCCAGCCGCGCCAGCTCCTTGGCCGCGATCCGCCGCGCCGCTTCGCGATCGAGCGGCTGAAATGCGACGACGCGGTCGATGCGATTGAACAGCTCCGGCGGGAAGAAGTCGCGCACCGCGGCCGCGATCTCGGCGTTGATGGCGGCAGGATTGTCGGCAAATCCCAGGATCTTGCGCGCGCCGCTGCCGAGATTGCTGGTCATGATGATCACCGAGTGCGTAAAGTCGGTGACCGTGCCGCGGGCGTCGGTGAGCCGGCCGTCGTCGAAGATCTGGAGCATCAGATTGAGCACCGACGGGTGCGCTTTTTCGATCTCGTCCAGGAGCAGCACGCAGAATGGCTGTGCGAGCACGGCCTGGGTCAAACGCCCTTGCGGCTCGAAGCGGTCGCCGATCAACCGGCTCGGCGCGTCGGGGGTGCCGAGCTCGCCCATGTCGAAGCGCAAAAGGCGCTCGACCGTGCCGTACAGGTACTCGGCGATGCACTGAGCGAGCTCGGTCTTGCCGGTGCCGGTGGGTCCCGTGAAAAGAAACACGCCGTAGGGGCGGCCGCGGTCGCACGCGCCCATGCGCAGGCTCAGGATCAGGTCGCACCCGGCGTCGAGCGCGGCGTCCTGGCCCATGATCAGCTGACCGAGCTCGCGCAGCAGCGTGGAACGCTCGAGCGGAGCTTCGGGGGCGAGCAGGATCGACGGGAGCCCGGTCTGGGTCGAAAAATGGCGGACCGCGTCTTCCGGTGTGATCGGTACCGGCGGGCCGTCGTTCGCGGGCGCGGGTCGGGCGCGCGATAGCGCGTGGAGCGGCGCGATCGCCTTGCCGGGAAACGCGGCGGTCCTGAAAAGCGACGTGCCGAGCTCGATGATGCGACGGAAGGTGCGCGGGTCGAACACGACATCGAGCTCCTGCTCGAGCCGGCGGCTCTCGTGAAGCATCATCGCCACGGTCTGCTCGGGGCTCGCGGGCTCGACGGGCACCTTCGCGAAAGCGTCGGCGAAGGCCGGGGCTTCGTGCTCGAGCAGGGTCAGCTGCTCGGGCGTGCATTCGCCGATCATCAAGAGCTCGCGCCGCGCCACCGGACCGCGAAAAAAATCGGCGAGCGCGCGCTCGCTGACCGTGGTCTTGCCGATGCTTCCCCAGGCGTGGATGTCGTCGACCCACAGCACCAGCTTCTTTTTCTTGGCGCGCTCGAGCAGCGCCATTGCGCGCGCTTCCCACTGGCCCACGTAAGACATGCCGGCGATCAGGTGCCGGCCGCGCAAGCTGAGCACGTTGTGCGCGCGATCGAGGTTTCGATGCGAGGGGTAGTCGTCGGCGTCGAGCAGGTCGCGCACGGTTTGGGCGATCAGCGTGGATTTTCCCGACCGCGGCGGACCGACGACGATCAGCGGCGTCTTTTGCACGCCACACACCAGCTGCTGCAGACGCCGGCGCAGCGCCTCGCGCGGCAGCCCCAGGTGAAGGCTGCCGTCGGCGGCGCGTGCCGTCTCGTTCACGGCCACGCGCAAGAGCTGTTCGAGCTGCGCGTCCGGACTGCCCGAGGAAAGCTTCCCGTCCTGGTCGGGTTTCGGCAAGAAAGCGAGCGGGCTCTTGATCGCGGCGTCGAAGCGCAGGCTCACGAGCTTCTCTCGGCCGTCGCTCTTGATGCGATCGACCGCGTCGTCGGGATCGAAGATGCGGGCGTACGCGCGGCGCACCTGATCGGCGAGCGGGGCGGAGGCCTGGATCTCGAACCAATCGTTCGGCCGCTGCGGATGATACGCGATCACTAGCTCGCGCCCGCCGCCCGCGCTGCGCGGCTCGACGACGACCGGGAAGACGCCGGCGACGTTGCGTTTGCCGCCTTCGCCGCTGTCAGCGTGGAGCGTGAGCTCGAGGCGCACGCGCTCGAGGCGCCTCCCCGCGGGGATGAAGAGACGTCCGACCGCACTCGGCTCGAGCGCCTTGATTTCGCGCCGCAATCGTTCGAGCACGCGCTCGCGCCCTTTGCCAGCGTCCTGCGCGTAAATCGTCCAACCGAAGAGGCCTGGACACATCGGCGACAGGCGAAAGCCGCGCCCGAACACCGCCTGGTAGATGCTCACTGCCACGAACACGATCAGCCCCCGGCCGGCAGATAGTCGCCCGACACTTCGGCCACAGCAACGGCGCGTGCGAAAATGACCTCGTACCAGTGCTGAAACACGTTATCGGGTCGGATGTGCTCGAAGACTCGCTCGCCGGGCGCTGGGCGATACGGCAAACTGCCGTCGGGGAGCTGGAGACAGACCGGCTGCCGGCGCCCGATTTCCTGCTCGTTGTTGCGAAATTTGGCGCCTGCGAAGTGCGCCGCTTCGAGCTCGAAACGAGCTGCCACGAACTGTACCCAGAGCTCGCCCACGCCTTGCTCGAGGTGGTAACGCCAGCGTCCGATCGCGAATGACAGAAGCGCGCCGGCGCCGGGCCCTTTGACGCGGATCAAGAGCTTCGGGCTCGGCAGCTCGAAGCCAGCGGCGTACTGGTCGCGGTAGTATTCGATCGATCGCGGCGGTCCAAAGCTCACCTCGCCCGGCCAATCCTCGGCGTCGGTCCGCGCTTCGCGATCGACGTGAATTTTGACCTCGAAGCGCAGACGCTCGAGGCAATCGAGCAGCGGCAAAACGAAATGATTCCGCACGCGGCGATCGTCGAGCTCCACGATCGCGAGCGTCACCTCGTTTTCGTCCGAGCGCAGCATCAGCGCCCTGACCAGCTGGTCGCAGAAGCTCCGGTGCGCCGCCTTGGCTTCCGGTTCGAGCAGCTCTGGCTCCGCGTCTTCGGCCAGAGCCGAAATCAAGAGGCTCTCGATGTCTTCGAGCTCGTTCAAGCCCTTGTCGAGCGGAGCGAGCAACGCGGAGAGTCGGGCGTGCTCTTCGGAAAGCTGCCCGACCGCGGCGCCTTGCGGTACGAGGCGTCGCTTGCGGCGCCGCGCCGAGTTGAGCGAAAGCTGCGCCTGGATTTCCGCCACGCGCTCGCGCGTTTCACGGATCACCGGCAGCTCGAGCAACCGTCGTGCCTCCCGCCGATAGGCGCTGATCGCGAGCAAGCCGTCGACATCGAAGGCGGTCAGGCGTCGTTCGCGCCGGAAAACGCGAAACCTCAGCCCGCCGCGTGCCGATGATCCCAAGATTTCCCCCGAACCTGCTGCGTCGGCGGCATCGTCGACGTCCACGGCGAGCTCGCTGCCCCGCGCTTCGCGTCCGAGCGCGGAAAGCGTCGCTGCGGCCGGCGCGAGCAGCGCTTGCTCCAGATGGCGGCGCAGTCCGCGCGCGCCGTAGCTCGGTGAAAAGCCCTGCTCGGCGAGCCGCGCCAGCGCGGCGTCGCTGATCGAGAGCCGCACATCGCGATCGGCGAACGCCTCGCGGCTCGCGATGCGCGACAGCGATACTTTGAGCACCTCGCGGATTTGTAGCGGGCTCAGGCTAGAGAACGCGACGATGCGGTCGAGCCGATTCACGAATTCGGGGCGAAAGTGCTCGCGAACGCGCGCCATGTAGAATTCGCGCTCGTCGTGGCTGGCGTCGCCGAATCCGATCGCCGCACGGCGTTGCTGCGCCCCGAGATTGCTGGTCATGATGATGATCGAGTTGACGAAGTAAGCGATCTTCCCGCGTGCGTCGCTGAGCCGCCCTTCGCCGAGCACCTGGAGCAACAGATCGAACACCGCCGAGTCGGCCTTTTCGATTTCGTCGAGCAGGAGCACGCTGAAAGGCTGCTCGCGGATGCGCCGCGTGAGCACGCCGTCGTCGCGATCGGTGCCGCGAATCAGCCGCTCGGCCGCGTATGGGTCCGCGTATTCGCTCATGTCGAAGCGCGCCAAGCGCTCGCTCGAGCCGAACAGAAAGCGGGCGAGCGCCTTGGCGAGCTCCGTCTTGCCGACTCCGGTCGGCCCGATGAAAAGGAACGCAGCCAGCGGTTTCGACGCCGGCTGCAAGCGCGCCTTCACCGTGCACAGCGTCTCGGCGACGCGGCGGATCGCCGCTTCCTGGCCGATCACGCGCTCGCGAAAGAAGCGCTCCACGTCCGCGATCAGCATGCTGCGGTCGTCTCGCAGCAGAAACTCCGGCACCCCGGTCTTGGCGCTCAGGCCGCGAAAGACGTAGTCGGCGGTCAGCTCGAGCGAGTCGTCGGGTCGCGGTTCGGCGCGCCGCAGCGCGACCAGCTCCTCGAGCAGCGCGAGGGCTTTGCCGGGCAGCGCGCGGTACGGATCGTAGCGCTCGACCAGATCGACCACGAGCGGCGCGGCCGCATCGGCCAGCGCCGGTTCCTCCGCGCCGCGAGCGGCTTCGGCCCGCGATCGCAAGAGATCGAGCGTCTGGGCGCGATCGAGCGGATCGACGGCGATCCGCGAAAAGTAGCTGAAGAATCCGACGTGACGGTGCGCGAGCCGGTCGTACTGCTCGGGCGTCAACTCGCCGACGATGCGAACCCGTCCGGCTTCGATGTGCCGCTGCATCAGCCCCGCGATGTCCTCGTAGCCCCCGGGACGTCCGGCGAAGAGGTCGTCCAGCTCCTCGAAGTAGAGGACACAGTCGAGCGTTTCTGCCGCACGCATCACGGCCTCGACGCGATCTTCGAGTTGCCCGAACCCCGATTGCCCGGCGACGAGCTCGGCTCCCGACGTCGCGAACACGATCCGAGCCGGATCGCAGGCCGCTACCGCGGCGCGCATCAGCGCGGACTTTCCCGCGCGCGAAGGCCCCACCAGCACGCAGCACGCGCCTGCCGCGCCCTGGAGCAGCGCACGCAGTCCGGCGAGATCGCGATGCAGCACCGGCAGCTTCGGCGCCTCGAGCCGCCTGCCCACGGTCTCGAGCAGCTTCTGCGCTGCTTTGTGTTTGCTCTTCAGAGCCCGCTCTGCCGGGCTCGACTTTTGCTTGTCGTCCGGGCGCGGCTCGATTTCGACGACCGGTCGTTCGAGCTCGAAACCGAGCGTGGGGAGCAGATCCAGGTACGTCGACCCGTCGAGCTCGCTCGCTCCGGCGACTCGCAGGATGTCGCGGCTGACGCGCGCAACGATCGCTTCCTGCTCTTTGCGCGGAACGTAGACGGCATGACCGAGCGCGGGAACCAGAACCCAGCGCGCATCGTCGCGCGTGACGAGCTCGACCGTCTGAACGTCGATCGGGGTGCGGATCCGCTCGGGCTTCGGCAGATCCTCGCGAGGAACGAGCACCGACACTTCGCGCACGCTGGCGTCCTCGGGTACCAGGCGCTCGAACAGCTGGTCACCGTCGAGCCGCGCGAAGTGCTCGCCCAGGAAGAGGCGGAGCTCGTCGACCGCGTCGTCGCGCTCGTTGGCGTAGCTCACGACTTTCGGGGCGTACGCGGCGAAGGCCGAGAAAAAACCGCCCGCGTGCTCGCGGACGATCAAGAGGGGTCGAACTTCGAGAGCCAAGCCACGTTCCGTAACCCGTGCCAAGACGCGCTGGCAAGCCCGCGGACGAACAGCCCCTGCTCGGGCGTTTGTTCGCGGATGAGTCCTCGGGCGATTCGCGCGCTGCTCTTGGTCGTCGGCCTGGGATCCGTTGCGTTCAGCGCGAGCCTCGCGGTGCTTCCGGCGCGCTTCGAGCACTACGCCGATCTGCGTGGTCTATCGACGGAGGAGCTCGCGCGGCGCCTTTCGCGATTTCACGGGGTCGCTTGCGAACCGCTGAATGCCGTGGCGCACGACGGCATGCTCGCTGTGGCCTGTGAGGGCGGCGGACAAGCCACCTTTTTCGCCGCGCTGCCCTGTGAAGCGAGCTTCGCCTGCGACACGCTGGAGATCGACGCTGCCTGCTGGCGGCCGGCGGGTCACCCTCCCTGAACGTCAGGGCAAGGAAATGCGCGCGAGCGGGGTGGCCAGACTATCGTGGCGCCGCGTCGCCAGCGGGCGCTTGCGGGCCTGCATCGGCCGGCGACGGTGGCGGTGGCGCTATCACCGGTGCGGGTGGCGCGGGCGGCACGACCGCACGCGGTGGTTCGGGTGGTGGCAGTTCCTGCTGCGCCATCGACACGTCGCGGATCGGGGCGCCGCTCGAGTTGTCGAGCTCGAACAATCGCGGAGCGCCCTCGGTCCAGACGGCTCCGTAGAGCTTGCCCGCCTGGGCGATGAAGCGAACCCGCCGCGCGGGTTGATCCTGCCGGGCGAGATTTGCGACGCCGACCGAGTGCTCCCCGGGCAACACCTCGATGTGAAGCCGCGAGTCGCGCTCGATCGGCCCGAGCGGCTCGCCGTCCACCGAAACCAACTGCACGGGATTCGAGCCCTCGATGCGCAGGATCGCAATCGTGTCACGCGGCCGCGGGGGACCCTCGTACTGCGAGACTACGAAAGTCGGCCCGCCACAAGCGAGGGGCACTAGGGACAACGCCGCCATCGACAGAAGAAACAGCCGGCGCCGAGGTGCCGTTGCCACGCGCGCAATGTTCACCACGCCGGCGACATCGTCAACTCTGCAACTGAAGAACAGAAGCTCATTTCGGGTTGGGGAAGGGCAGATCGCAGCTTTGCTGCGCCGGCGGACAAATCACCAGATCGAACACCGTGCCCGGAGGCGCGAGCACCAGGTTGTCGAACATCCGCCCGCGCTGCATCGCGTAGCTTGCGGTGCCCTCCGCGATGCCAGCAGGGAATTTTTCCGCCATCAACGGCGCCTGGTAGCGCGCGTTGACCGCGTGGACGAGCATCATCCGCGCGACTCCGACCGCGGCCTTGGGGTTCGGGGGTCCGGTTTCGGCGGCGGGAACCACGAAAATGTAGCCCCAGGCCTGGCCCGAATCGATCGTTGCTCGGGGAGCCGGGATCGCCGCGAGCGGGAGCGCCAGCGAGCGTTCGCTGCCCGAAAGCGTCGCCAGCGTCCAGATCTCGGGCGGCCTGCTCTCGTTCGGAGGCGTCCAGAACAGCACGACGCGCGTCGGCGCGAGCGGTCCGGCGGCTCCCGGTACGACGTTGAAGCATACCGCTTGCCCATCGCAGGCGCCGGCGGCAAGCGGTGCGTTCGCTGCTTGGGGCGAGCGCGGCGCGGAACCGACCTCGCATCCCCAAAGCAGCGCGGCTCCCATGATCGACGACGTTAGCGAGTGACCCATCTTGTCCAAGTGATGAGAGCTGGCGTTTCGATCACGAAAGCGCCGGTTCGCGGAAACACCAGAGGATATGGTGATCTGCCCGCGTTCGCTCTGGTTTTCCGGTGTCATGGGTGCCACCCTGCTTCTGGCCGGGGCGTGCTCCGACGAAGGCGAGGAAGGGGGATCGGCGCCGCGTGATGGCGGCGGCGCCGCCGCAGGCGTTGCCGGGAGCAGCGGGGTGACCGGAGCGGGCGGCAGCTCCGGGAGAGGGGGCGGGACATCGACCGGAGGAACGAGCGGGAGTGGTAGCGGTGGCAACAGTGGCAGCGCCGGCACCGCCACCGGTGGCACCGGTGGCAACGGTGGCAGCGCAGGCAGTGGTCCCTCGGATGCCGCGACGCCGGATGGCTTTTGGGACACGAGCGGCATCCCCGCCGCGAAGAACGTGATGATCTTCAAGTTCCTCAACCGAACCAACGGCAAGTACCAGGACAGCGAGATCTACTGGAGCTTCAAGAGCGGAAGCATCTCCGAGCTGCATTCGATCGCCGAGCAGCCGATCTACGACATGCCCGCCAATTCCTCGGGGCGACTCTACTTTTACCTGTGCGCGGCCGGTGACGCGACTTGCGCGGCCGATCCGACGAAAAGCAAGTACTACGACTTCATCGAGCACACCATCGGCGCCGACCAGTACAACGGCAACACGACGCGCGTGGACGCGTTCGGCATCAAGATCGCCATGCGCCTGCATTGCGCCGACGGCTTCGACCGCGCGGTCGGCGAAAACTACGCCACCTTCCAGGAGGATCGCGCGGCGACGTTCCAGGCCTTCATCGACTCGGTGCCGGATGAGTTCGATGCGCTCGCGCAGCCCCCGCACGCGCCGTACCGCATCGTTCAACCGGGCGCCGCGGGCTTCGATCCGGGGGAGCCGCACGAGCACTACTACGATGCGTTCGTGGACGAGATGTGGGCCGCGAACGGGATCACCATTCCGAAGCCCGGGCCCAACGGCAGCGGGCTCGCCGCACATCCCGATCTCTCGGCCGCCATCTTTCGCCACGTCGGCAATGCACCCGGCACCTTCGATGCTGCCGGCAAGCTCTTGAACAAGAACCTTTGGGAGGACGCGAGCACCTTCTATCGAGCCGCTCCGGCAAACTACTACGCGCGCTTCTGGCACGAGCGTGCGATAGACGGAAAGGCTTATGGTTTTCCGTACGATGACGTTGGCGGTTACTCGAGCTACGTCTCGCACAAGTCGCCGCAGTACCTCCTGGTCGCGGTTGGCTGGTAGTGGCTGGTAGCGGCTGGTAGGGGCAACTTTGGACCGGGGGCTTGCGGCGCAGCGGGCGCCGCGCTTCAGATGCTCTAAAGGAGCAGCCTGTGAAACCTTTCTTGCGATTGAGCTTCGTCGGACTGGGTGCGGCCGCGCTCGCCGTCGCTTCGTGTGGTGGCAGTGACGAAGCGAGGAAACCCCCTCCTGCTTCGGGCGGGTCCGCTGGCAGCTCGCCCGACGGCGGAGGCGCCGCCGGAAGAGGTGGCAATGGAGGTAGGGGCGGCACTGGCGGAAGAGGTGGCACTGGCGGAACCAGCGGTGCCGACGGAAGCGTTGGCTCGAGCGGCACGAGCGGCACCGGTGGAACGAGCGCTACTGGCGGAACCAGCGGCAGCGGCGGAACGAATGGCAGCGGCGGAACGAATGGCACCGGCGGAACGAATGGCACCGGCGGAAGCGGGGGCGCGATCGACGCTGGAGCTGACGCTGACGCCAGCGTCGACACCGGGGTGGATGCAGCACCCGACGTCACGGATGCCAAGCCCGACGCGATCATCGTCGGGTGCATTCCCCAAGAGGTGTCGACTCGCTACGACGCCACCTGGCTGTTCGGCAAAGGATGTCGCGCCGACTGGAACAGCTCGAACGTGGTGACCTTTTCGGTTTCGCCGATCGTCTTCACCGGGATTGAAGGAACGATCGCCGCCGCCAATGCACTGACCGGCGCGCTGTTGGCCGCGTCGGACGGAATCGACATCTTCAACGGCGCCGGAAGCAAGACCAACAGCGCGTCGCTCGGTGCCAACTCGTCGACTTCACAGGCGGTCGCGTTCGTGGGAAAGCCGGGCAGCACCACGGACTTTTTCGTCGTGG
>Ga0111539_10004268_pt1 | contig 18717 bp, 12 predicted proteins | sample RhiMethybrSRZTD1_FD_79667 | JGI IMG/M metagenome (GOLD analysis project Ga0111539, IMG submission 79667) | Populus rhizosphere microbial communities from Tennessee, USA - Rhizosphere MetaG P. TD hybrid SRZTD1 (version 2) (version 2) | ecosystem: Host-associated > Plants > Roots > Rhizosphere >... | reverse complement strand
CGGTCGAGCTCGCGCGACGCCTGTCGGCTCCGGAGGGCATGGCGCAGAGGCTCGCCGCCAACTTCACGACCGAGCCGGAAGCGGGAGTGCGGCGCAAGCTGGTTGCGACGCTCCTCCGCGAGTTCCCCGAGGCGGAAGTGACGACGGCGACCTTGCGCGCCGCCCTCCAGGATCCGGACGCCGATGTGCGCGTGCGAGCGGCGACGCTCCTCGGCAAGGAAGGGCACGAGGTGCTGCTCGGCGTGGCGCGCGGCGAGGGCGCCGAGGACGCGACGACCGCTCGGGCAGTGGCGGCGCTCGGCGACTCGCTCTCGCTGGCCGAGCTGACGGAGCTGCTGCGGAACGCGCTGCGAACGCGCCGATCTCTGGCCGCCAAGGCCTGCCTGGAAGCCCTGGGACGGCTCGGAGGCCCGCACGCCGTTCAGGCGCTCGGCAAGGTCCTGCTCGTCGAGGGCGACGCGCTCGGCGCGACGGCTGCCGCGGCGCTCGCGGCGACGGGCGACGCCACCGCCGAAGCGCCCCTGTTGCGCGCACTCGGCAGAGGCCCGGCCGAGGTGAAGCGCGCGGCAGCCGCGGCGCTCGGACGCGTCGGCACACGCGACGCCGTCCAGCCTCTGCGCGAGGCCGAGCGTGACGGCGCGCTTCGGAGCACCGCCCGGCAGGCGATCGCCGAGATCCACGCACGCCTGGCGGGCGCCGGGCAGGGGCAGCTCTCGCTCACAGAAGGCGAAGCCGGCCGGCTGTCGCTCACGGAAGACGAAACCGGCCAGCTGAGTCTGGCTGACGACAAACCGGGGGTCAGGTCTTGAATTGAGGCGTCGAACCGTCTCAGTTCAGGACGAGACCCGCGACGTTCCAGCCCTCGACGCTCACGACCGGCTTCGCCGCGCCGAGGTCCTTGGGCGCATAGCGCGCCGCGATCTCCCGCGTCTCGCCCGGCAGCAGCGTGACGTAGTTGTCGTCCCACAGCACCGGCAGCACCTCCTCGCCTCCCGCCCCCTTGCGGACGGCGAGGTGGACGAAGAACGCGAGCGTGGCCGACGGGTTCTCGAGCGTCACGCGCGCGCGTCCGGCCTCGAACGATGCCGCCGCCTTGAGCTGAGACTGCGGCAGCTGCTGCAGTCCGGTGAGGTCCGCGTACTGCGTGAGCGGCGTGACATACCAGTCCGACTTGTCCCACTGCAGCACGTCGGGCCTCGTCGACAGCCAGTAGACGTTGCGGCTGACGCCGCGGCCGCTCGCGTCGTCGAGCGAGAGGGCGAGAAACCAGGTCGCCGACAGCTCGGGGACGTCGGGTAGCTGGAACGCCTTGACGCTGCCGTCCGGGCCGACGTCGACGGGCACGCTCTTCTCGAAGCGGATCTTCGACGAGAGGTCGACCACGCGCGCCGTCGCCTTCAGCCCCTTGTGGGCGTCCAGCCCCGAGTTGACGACCACCACCGAGCGGTCGTCGTAGGCGTACTGGACGTGGAGCGGCTCGCCCGCTTTCTTCGCTCCGAAGTACGACCCGCCCGGCCGCAGGTAGAAGTCGTAGAGGTGCCAGATCATCCCCGGCCACGCGTTGTTCAGCATCCACTGGATGACGCCGGTGGCCTGGTACTTGCGCTCGGCGAAGGACTCGAGCATCGCGCGGTGCGACTCGTAGGCCGCCACCTGCGCCTTGCGCGCGTACTCGGCCACGTCGCGCGAGGGGCCGTAGCGCGCGTCCATCGCCTTGTTGAAGACGGTGAGCGTGCGGAAGGGCCCTCCTCCGCAGTGGTAGCTCCAGGTGTCCCCGATCGGCCAGAGCTCGGCCTCGGGAATGAAGCGCTTCAGGCTCTCGAGCGGCGGCGGCGACGGCCCCGGGCCGATCTCGGTCGCGAAGCCGTGCGGGCCGCCCAGCTTCGTGTCGGTGTACCAGTAGAGCGGCGGCACCCACTCGTAGGGCCCGCGCATCTTCACGCCGCTCTCGCCGCTGAGCTCGGCCTTCTTCTCGGTCGCGGACGAGACGACCGGGTTCGGGAACCCGAGCTCGTGGAGCACGTCGAGATACGCCTTCTCGACGTTTGCGGGCGGCGGGCCGTCGGAGCCGTTGAGCCAGGTGAAGACCGACGCACGCCGCCGCAGCAGCAGGATCTGGTCGCGGAGCGACGCCGTCGCGACGGGCAGGTCTTCCGCGTCCCAGTCCTTCCAGTGCTCCCAGTGGTCGCAGCAGCACCAGCCCGGCATCACGAGGATGCCCTCGCGGTCGGTGATGTCGTAGAACGGCTCGTCCTCGAGCTTGCCCTCGAGCCTCACGGTGTTGAGGCCCATGTGCTTGACGTAGGCGAGCTCCTGCTCGAAGCGCTCGGGCGAGTAGCGCAGCATCAGGTCGTGCGTCCAGCCCGCGCCGCGGATCAGGATCGCCCGGCCGTTGACCTTGTAGGTGAGGCCGCTCGCGAGCTTCTCGGCCGTGAACTCGCGGATCCCGAACTTCACCCGCGCAAGGTCCGAGACGGCGCCGCTCGCCTGAAGCTCGAGCTCGAGGTCCTGGAGGGCGGGCTCCCCGTATTGCGCCGGCCACCAGAGCTTCGGCTGCGCGATCGCGAGCTGCGGGTACTCCGACGGCGAGAGCGCGATCTCGCGCGACTCGCCCCCCGCGAGCGTAAGGCGCTTCTCGAACGCGACGCCGGCCGCGCGGCCGCGAAGCAGGCCTTCGACCGGCGCGGCGCCCGCGTTGCGCGCGAAGACCTTCACGGTGAGCTCCGCCCGAGCGTTGTCGGGCGAGAGCTTCGTCACCACCTGCGGGTGGCGGAGCGTCAGCGGGCCGCTCGCGACGATCGTGACCGGGCGGTAGAGGCCCAGCAGCTTGTCGGGCGGCATCGGGTTCCAGTCGACGAAGGTGATCGCGAGGTCGCCGGGCGTCGGGGCCGAGACGCGCACGGCGAGCGCGTTCGCGCCGGTCTCCGCCGCGTCCGTCACGTCGAGCTCGTGCACGCGGAAGGCGCCGGCCGTCTTCGCAGCGTCCGCGATCTTCCTGCCGTTGAGCCAGGCGTCGAAGCGGAAGTTGACTCCCGCGAAGCGCAGCCACAGCCGCCCGCCGGCCGCCTCGCGCGGCAGCGTGAACTCGGTGCGGTACCACCAGGGCACCGCGAACGGGCTGTCGCCGGGCATCGCCACGTTCGAGTAGTTCGTGCCGACCTTGTAGGAGACGCCCGGCAGCTTGCGCAGGTTGGTGCCGTAGTAAGGGTCGGGATAGGTGCCGTCCGCGACGAGCGCCGAGACGACCGTCGACGGCACGCTCGCGCGGTGCCACCCGGCCGTCGCGAAGCCCGTCCGTGCGACCGCGTCGCCCGCGGCGTCCACCTTCGCCGAAGACTGGATCGCCCAGCCGTCGCGCAACTCGAGGGTGAAACCGTCCGCGGCAGCCGCCGTTCGCGCGAGCCCAAGCAGCAGCGCGGCCACCGGGCACGTCCGCAAGAAGCGTAAGGTCACGCTCACCTCTTTCGCCGGCGCAGGCTACGTCTGCGCGTCCACCGTTTCAAGGCGCGCCTTTCGGCCGTCGTAACCGGTTACCAGCCCTGTAAGCACAGCCGAGAGGCGCCTCGCCACAAGTCGATGAAGACACTGGGGATGTGCGCGCGCTGGGGCCGGCACGGCCGTTGCTGTTTCGTTGGCGGCTCCGCTTGTTTCGACGGCTCGGAGGCAGGCGGCTTGGAGGAGGCAGATGCGGGAGCTCAAGCGCAGGCAGTTCACACAGGAAGCAAGCCTGGCGTTCCTGGCGGGCGTCGTCGTGACCGTCGCGGACTGCGGCGGCGGCAGCGGCGGCGGCAGCGGCAACGACGGCTACGGCCCAACGGGCGGCAGCCCGACGACGACGCTGGCCGCGGCACCCGAGGGCAGCAAGACCGGGGCGATCACCGGCAACCACGGCCACACGGCCGTGATCACGGGGGCACAGCTCACGGCGGGCGGCGCGGTGTCGCTGGACATCGCGGGCACCGCCGGCCACAGCCACATGGTCGACCTGCCTGCCCAGGCCATCGCCGATATCCGGTCCAGCCACAAGGTCGAGAAGATGTCGACCGCAACGGACCATGCGCACATGGTGACGTTCAACGCCGAGGTGCCGGAGGACCCGACCCGCTACTGAGGCGGCTGCGGAAGGCCGCGCTCGCCGACGCGCGAGCGCGGTCCGTCGTCCTCAAGCGCGCGCGTCACCCGGGCGTCGCCCGTATTTCTGCGTCGCGTAGCCCACGATCGCTCCCGCCAGGCTGCCCGGCAGCATGATCTCCCAGTAGTAGTGCTTGCCCGTGGCGGGGTCGGGCGACATCGCGATCAGGTAGGCGAACAGCAGCCCGGCCAGCAGGCCGACCGCGATCCCGAGCGGCAGCGAGCTCACCTTGCGGGCGAAGAAGCCGGCGATGAGGCCCACGATCACGCCCTTGAAGGTCGAGCCCACGATGATGCCCGCGATCTGCGGCGCGACCTCGGGAGCCGAGAAGAGAGCCGACAGGCCGTCGAAGGCCCCGACGATCCCTCCCACGATCAGTCCGACGAGCGGCTTGTTCATGCGCGGTCCTCCTGGTGGACTCCGGACGGTCCTGAACTCTATTACCCTTCGCTGGGGTTTCCTTTCAGACTCGCGTCACGAGCAGCAGCACGACGCGCATCACCACGTAGGCGAGCACCAGCAGGATCGGCGTGCGGTAGCGCGACGCGAAGCGGACCGCGCGCTCGGCGAGGCCCTCGGGGTGCGCGAGCACGCGCTCGCCCTCGAGGTAGCGGCCGAGGTCGTCGCCGAGCGCGCCGACGCTCGGATAGCGATCGGCGGCCTCGGTCGCCAACGCCTTCAAGCAGATCGCCTCGAGCGCCCGCGGCAGGCTCGGGTCGGCGTCACGCGGCGGCTGGACGCGCACGACGCCCGGCCGGCGCGGCCCCGCCCAGGTCCGCGTGCGCGCGTCGGGCGAGGCCGGGACGGCGGCGGCGCCCGGAGCGCGCCCGGTGAGCATGAAATAGAGGATGGCGCCGAGCGCGTACACGTCAGAGCGCGCATCCACCTGGTCGACGTCCCCGCGCGCCTGCTCGGGCGCCATGTAGGCCGGCGTGCCGACGATCGTGCCGTGGGCGGTGGCGCCTTCGGCCCTCGGCGCGGGAGAGCCGCTCACGGCGCCGACGTCTCCGCGGTGCTTGGCGACGCCCCAATCCATCACCAGCACCTCGCCGAAGGGACCGACCATGACGTTCTCCGGCTTGAGGTCGCGGTGGATCACGCCGTGGGCGTGGGCGAACGCGACGGGCTCGCCGATCCGCAGCAGCAGCCGCAGCCGGTCGCGCAGCGGCAGTCCCGCCTTCACGAGCTCGTCGAGGCGCTTGCCGGTCACGAGCTTCATCGCGTAGAACACGCGGCCGTCCGGCAGCACGCCCACGTCGTGCACCGGCACGATGCCGGGGTGCTCGAGCCGCGCGATCGTGCGCGCCTCGCGGCGCAGCCGCTCGGCCGTCTCGGAGTCCGCGGCCTCGACCGCGATCACCTTGAGCGCCACGTCGCGCTCGAGCTCGCGGTCGCGCGCGAGGTAGACGACGCCCATGCCGCCGCGCGCCACCTCGCCCTGCAGCTCGTAGCGCGTGCCGGTGAGGTCGGGCCACTGCGCGACCTGGCGCAGGCGATCGAGCGCGCGGTCGCTCGGCTCGCTCACGCGGGCTCCGTCCCGAAGAGAGCGCGCGCCTCGGCGCGGAACTCCTCCTCGCTCGCGGTGATCGCGCGCAGGGTCTCGAGCACGACTCTGGCGCAGCTCGCGGCGGGCCCAGTGGAGGTGGTTCGTCACCTGCGTCACCGGCAGCTCGAACTCGGCCGCCAGGTCCTGGTAGCGCGGCCGCTCGGCCGGCTCGTGGTCCTGCAGGTCGTAGCGCTCGAAGAGCGCGAAGGCGACGGCGCGGCTGGTGCCCGCGCAGCGCGTGCGCAGCGCCTCCACGGCGGCGGCCATCAGCCCCCGCGCCCACTCGCGCTGGAACTCGGCCTCGATGTCGGCCGCGTCCGCGAGCGGAAGCTCGCGCGGCTCGCCGTCCGGGCCTTCGTCTTCGAGCGGCACCGTCGTCACTCCCCCGCCGCGCTTGAGCCGCCGGCCGGCGCGCTTCTCGTTCGCGACGAAGGCTTCGAGGCACGCGAGCAGGTAGGAGCGGAAGCGGCCGCGCGCCGGCTCGTAGCGCGCGAGCCAGCCTTTCTCGAGCGCCGCCGCGAAGAAGCCCTGCGCGAGATCCTCGGCTTCCTCCTCGCGCGCGCGCCAGCGGCCGCGCAGGTGGCGGTAGACCGGCCGCCAGTAGGCGGCGGCCACGGCGTCGAGCGCGCGGGCGCGCTCCTGCGCGTCGCCGCTCTTGACCGCGAGCATCACGGACCGCCGCGTCTCGGGAAACGCCAACGGCGGATGGCCTCAGAGGTTCGCGAAGTCGTCGGTCGCCTGCACCAGCTCGCTGCGGATCCCCGGCTCCTTCATGCTGTGGCCGGCGTCCTTCACGATCACGAGCTTCGACTTCGGCCAGCGCTTGTGCAGGGCCCAGGCGCTCGCCGCCGGGCACACCACGTCGTAGCGGCCCTGGACGATCGTGCCCGGCAGCTGCGCGACTCTCGTCACGTCGTCGAGCAGCTGCGTCTCGGTCTTGAGGAAGGCGCCGTTCACGAAGTAGTGGCACTCGATCCGGGCGAAGGCGTCGGCGAAGCTGTCGCCGCCGAACTGCGCGATCAGGTTCGGGTCGGGATGGAGCTTGCTGGTGCTGCCCTCCCAGATCGACCACGCCTTCGCGGCCGCGCTGCGCACGGCGGGGTCGTCGGACGTGAGCCGGCGGTAGTACGCGCTCATCAGGTCGCCGCGCTCGACCTCGGGGATCGGCTTCAGGTACTCCTCCCACGCGTCGGGGAAGAGCCAGCTCGCACCCTCCTGGTAGAACCAGAGCAGCTCCTTCCTCCGCAGCAGGAAGATGCCGCGCAGGATCAGGGCCGTGCAGCGCTCGGGGTGCGTCTCGGCGTAGGCGAGCCCGAGCGTGCTGCCCCAGCTGCCGCCGAACACCAGCCACTTGTCGATCCCCAGCTTCTCGCGCAGCTGCTCGGCGTCCTTGACCAGGTTCCAGGTGGTGTTCTCGCGCAGCTCGGCGTGCGGCGTGCTCTTGCCGCTGCCGCGCTGGTCGAAGAGCACGACGTGCCACTGCTTCGGGTCGAAGTAGCGGCGGTAGTCGGGGTCGAGCCCGCCGCCGGGGCCGCCGTGGAAGAACACGGCCTTCTTCCCCTTCGGGTTGCCGACCTGCTCGTAGTGGACGGTGTGCAGGTCCGACACCTTCAGGTAGCCCTCGTCGAACGGCTCGATCTCGGGGTAGAGCTCGCGCATCGGGCGATTGTATTCCGTGTTCCCGCTCAGGCCTGGGCCGCGGCCCGCCCCGTCGCGTCTTCCACGCCGCCGGAGTGCAGCGGGATCGAGACCGTCACGATCACGCCGTCGCCGCCGTCCCGGTCGCGGGCACTCGCCTCGCCACCGTGGAAGGCCGCGATCAGCCGCACGATGTAGAGGCCGAGGCCGAGGTGCGGCTCGCGCTCGCCAGCGGCCGGACGGATCGAGACCATCGACTCGAAGAGCCGGCCGATCATCTGTTCGGGCAGCGGCGGGCCCTGGTTCTCGACCGTGAGCGCGGCCGCGCGGCCGTGGCGCGCGAGTCCGACGGTCACCGGCGTGCCCGGCGTCGCGAAGCCGAGCGCGTTGTCGACCAGCTTGTCGGCGAGCTGCGCCATCAGGTCCGGCGAGCCCAGCACGACGACCGGCCCCCCCGGCTCGGCGAGGCGGATCTCGCGCCCCGGGTTCGACTGGCGGTAGCCCGCGACGCAGCCGCGCAGCACGGCGGCCATGTCGTAGGGCTCGCGCTCGGTCGCGGCCAGGCCCGGCTCGAGACGGGTCGCCTCGCTCATCCGCGAGAGGATCGTCGCGAGCCGCCGCAGGCCCTCGTCCGCCCGCTCGATGTAGACGCGGGCCTCCTCGGGCAGCGGCTGGAGCCGCAGGTTGTCGAGCGACGAGCGCACGACGCCCACCGGCGTGCGGATCTCGTGCGACAGCCGGTTGCCGACCTGCTCGAGGTAGGAGGTGTACTGCCGCTGCCGCTCCAGGATCGCGGCGAAGCTCCGCGCGAGGTCGCCGATCTCGTCCCCGGCGCCCGTGCCCGGCACGCTGCCGCTCACGCGGCCGTGGCGGTCGATCGCCTGCTCCACGCCGTCGCGCAGGCGGTGGACGCGCCACGACAGCCGCGACGCGAAGACGAGCAGCGCGAGCGCTCCGAGCACGCTCGTCCCCAGGATTGCGGCGAACAGCTTGCCGAACTCGCGGTTGCGCGCCGCCAGCACGTCGTTCGTCGTCTGCTCGACGAGCACCGCGCCGCGGACCTGCTCGCCCACGTAGACCGGGTGCGACGCGGAGAGCACGACCGCGCGCGAGTCGGGCGTGAGCCGCCAGCGCGTGGCCTCCTGTCCGGCGAGCGCGCTCACCACCTCGGCGCCCTCGAGCTTGTAGGTCCCCGGCGGCGCGTCCTCGAAGTCCTCGCGCGGCTCGTCGAGGAAGCGCTTCGTCAGCGGCTGGATCCACGCGTCCGCGATCCGGTCCCAGGTCGAGATCTCGGCGGGGGGCGGCTGCGCCGGCCGGCGCAGCGATCCCGCGTGCGCCAGCACGCGGCGGTTGACGTCCACCACCCAGATCCGCGACGAAGCGCGGCCCAGGCCGCGGATGAGCTCGCTGATCTCAGGCGACGGCACCAGAACGGTGCCGAGCTGCTCGCGCGTCGAGGTGCCCCCGGCGGTGCCGAGCTGTCCGACGAGCGTGCGCGTCTCTGGGTCGTCCACGTCCACGACGGCGAACGAGAGCCGTGGGCCGATCAATGTCCGCGGCAGGCGCAGCTCGACCAGGAAGCCCGTCGCGGTGGTGCGCCAGGTTCCGATGATGCGGTTGTCGGGCACGCGGCTGCCGTCCTCGAGCACGAGCCACGCCGAGATCGGCCCGTCCCCCGGCGCGTCGATCGCGAAGCGCAGGAACTCGTCGTCCGCCGTCACCACCGCGATCTGGACGTGGTCGCTCGCGCCGAGCTCGGGCCGCTCCGGGTCGCGCAGCACGACCGTCTCGTCGTCGACCTCGAAGAGCGCGTAGACGCCCGTGCCGTGCCGGCCGATCCGGTATCGGTAGCTGAAGGCCGGCTCGCCGGCGATCGCCGGCGCCGACTCGACGCGCGGCTCGCCGCCCGGCTGCTCCCAGTCCGAGACGCGACCGTCCACGACGATCGGCTTCTCCAGGTTCGCGACGCGCAGGTCGCGCTCGAAGCTCGCGGGCACCGAGTAGACCTCGCCGGCGAGCAGCACGTTCGGCCGGTCGTTGAGCGCCGTCGCCACGGCGCGTGCCGTCGAGACGAGACCCTGCTCCTGGACGCGCAGCAGCAGCCGCTCGAGCTCGCGCACGTAGCGGAAGCCGGCCCAGGGGATGAGCAGCAGCAGGCTCGCGACGAGCGCGAGCTTGACGGGGATCGCGAGCCGCGGCCCCGCGAGGCGCACGCTACGCCTCCCGCCAGCGATAGCCCATGCCGTAGACGCTCTCGATCCTGTCGAAGCCTGCGTCGAGCGAAGTGAACTTCCTGCGAATGCGCTTGACGTGCGAGGTGACCGTGCTGTCGTCCACCACCATGCGCGCCTCGCCCATCAGCTGCTCGCGGTTCTTGACGTGGCCGGGATGCCGAGCGAGCGCGTGGACGATCCAGAGCTCCGTGAGCGTGAGGTCGACGCTCGTGCCCCGCCAGCTGGCCGTCACGCGCTTCAGGTCGATCCGCAGCGGGCCGCGCTCGATCGCGTCCTCCGCCTGCGCGTCGCTGCCCTGCGCGTCGACGCGCCGGAAGAGCGCGGCGATCCGCGCGAGCAGGTGCGGCAGGCTCGCGTCCTTCGTCAGGTAGTCGTCCGCCCCGAGCCGCAGGCCCGAGACCGTGTCGAACTCGCTGTCGCGGGCGGTCAGGAAGATGATCGGCAGCGTCGCGGAGAGCCCCCTGAGCTCACGGCACAGCGTGAAGCCGCCGTCGATCTCGTCGCCGAGCCCGATGTCGAGGATCGCGAGGTCGGGCAGGCGAGAGCGGAACGCCTGTAGCGCGCTCGCGCGGTCGGCGTGCGCCGCGACCTCGTACCCTTGCCGCCGCAGCACGTCCGCGTAGTTCGCACGCAGGCCCGGGTCGTCCTCGACGATCGCGATGCGGCGGCTCAGGCGCGCGGCTCCTCGACCCGGAATATAGCGTGACGCCGCCGCGCGCGCCCGTCGCGGGGCCAATTGCCATTTTTCCGCCCGAATTCACCACCGGAAAGCCCGCGTTCCTCCCCGGCCGCACCGCTCTCGCGCCCTATTCATGCGCCCAGGAGGAACGGACATGGCTCGAGGGATGTGGATCGACTTCGGCAGGCTGCTCGGAAAGGCGTTCGTTCTCGGGATTGCCGTAGGCCTGGTGCTCACGCTGGCGGCCGCCGCCCTGCCGTCTCCGCTGCAGGAGGAGGAGGCGCAGGCCGAGTCGCCGCGGCTCGCGACGAGCGGGCGCTTCCTGATGCGGCGCGCGAGCGGCGAAGGCTGGACGATGGCGCCCAACCTCGCCACCGAGGCGAGCTTCCGCGTCGCGGGCGTCGTGGCGCGTGCGACGGTGCGCCAGCGCTTCCAGAACGCGACCGACGGCTGGGTCGAGGGCGTCTACGTCTTCCCGCTGCCCGAGAACGCCGCCGTCGACCACCTGCTGATGAAGGTCGGCGAGCGCGAGATCGAGGGGCAGATCCGCGAGCGCGAGCAGGCGAAGGCGGAGTACCAGCAGGCGAAGAGCGAGGGCAAGAAGGCGAGCCTCGTCGAGCAGGAGCGGCCCAACCTGTTCACGACCAGCGTCGCCAACCTGGGCCCGGGCGAGACGCTGGTGGTCGAGATCGAGTTCCAGCAGACGCTCTCGTTCGACGAGGGCGAGGTGCGGCTGCGCCTCCCGCTCGTGGTGGGGCCGCGCTACATCCCCGGCCAGGCGACGGACGAGAAGCCCTTCGGCCTCGGCTGGGCGCTCGACACCGACCTCGTCCCGGACGCGTCGCGGGTCACGCCGCCGCTCGTGAAGGCAGGCGCTCCGCTCCGCAACCCGGTCTCGATCGAGGTCGAGCTCGATCCCGGCTTCCCGCTGCAGTCGCTCGTCAGCCGCTACCACGCGGTCGTCAGCCAGCCGATGCCGGACGGCCGCTACCACGTGAAGCTCAAGGACGAGCTCGTCCCGGCCGACCGCGACTTCGAGCTGGCGTGGACCCCGAAGCCGGGAGCGATGCCGCAGGGCGCCCTCTTCCGCGAGGAGCGCGACGGCGCGACCTACGCCCTCGTGACGCTCTTTCCTCCCGTCGGTCCGCAGGTCGAGTCGTCCCGGCTGCCCCGCGAGGTCGTCTACGTGATCGACACCTCGGGTTCGATGGAGGGGCTTTCCATCCAGCAGGCCCGCAAGGCGTTGGCGCTCGCGATCGACCGGCTGGGCGGGGACGACCGTTTCAACGTGATCCAGTTCAACAGCGTCACGCAGGCGCTCTGGCAGGACACCCGCCCGGCCACGCCCGAGAATCGCGGCGCGGCTCGCCGCTGGGTCGAGAACCTCGCCGCGCAGGGCGGGACCGAGATGGCGGGCGCGCTCGAGGCGGCGCTCGTCGGCAGCGACGACCCGCGCCTCGTGCGGCAGGTCGTGTTCCTGACCGACGGCAGCGTCGGCAACGAGGCGCAGCTCTTTGGAATCATCAAGGAGCGGCTCGGCGACACGCGGCTCTTCACGGTCGGCATCGGCTCGGCGCCCAACAGCCACTTCATGACGAAGGCCGCCGAGTTCGGCCACGGCACCTTCACCTACATCGGCGACCTGCGCGAGGTCGAGGAGAAGATGACCGGCCTCTTCCAGCGGCTCGAGAGCCCCGTGCTCACGGGCATCGAGGTGACCTGGCCCGCCGGCGCCGCGGTCGAGGCGTGGCCGGCGCGCATCCCGGACCTCTACCTCGGCGAGCCGGTGGTCTTGAGCGCACGGCTCGAGGGCGAGGCGCGCGAGGTCCGGCTCGCCGGCCGCCGTGGAAACGACGCCTGGGCGAGCACCATGGCCCTGTCGGGCGGACGGCACGGCGACGGCGTCGCGGTGCTCTGGGCGCGGCGCAAGATCGAGTCGCTCACGGACTCGCTGCACGAGGGCAAGGACGCCGACGAGGTGCGAAAGCAGGTCGTGGAGCTCGGGCTCGAGCACCACCTGGTCACGAAGCACACGAGTCTCGTGGCCGTGGACGTCACGCCCACGCGGCCGGAGGACGAGGGCTTGCGCACCAGCGCCGTGCCGACGAACCTGCCGCACGGCTGGACGTACGAGGGAATCGGCCAGCTTCCGCAGACCGCGACGCCGGCTCCGCTCCATTCGCTCGTCGCCCTGCTGTCGCTGCTCGCCGCGGCCGCCCTGCTGCGGGCCGACCGCGCGTGGCGCGCGGGAGACCGCTCGTGACCGCGCGCGCGCCGCTGGCGATGGGCCTGCGGCTCTCGGCGGCCGGCCTGCTGCTGGCCGTCGCCGCGTGGCACGGGGGCCGCGCGGCCTGGATCGAGGCGAAGGCGCAGCTCGCGCAGGTGCTCGTGCGGCGCGCGTGGCAGAGGACGCTGGCCGGGGCCGGGGACGCGCGTCCCTGGCCCTGGGCCGACACGCGGCCCGTCGCGCGGCTCATGGCTCCCGGGCTCGGCGTCGACACGTTCGTGCTGGCCGGGGCGAGCGGGCGCACGCTCGCGTTCGGCCCCGGGCACCTCGACGGCACTCCCGAGCCCGGCGAGCCTGGCAACGCGGTCGTGAGCGGCCACCGCGACACGCACTTCGCGTTCCTGCGGCGGCTCGTGGCGGGCGACGAGCTGCTGGTCGAGACGCGCCGCGGCGAAAGGCGGCGCTACGTCGTGGCGACGACGCGCGTCGTCGACCGGAGCGACCTCTGGGTCGCGGCCGACGCCGACGACACGCGCCTCACGCTCGTCACCTGCTACCCGTTCTTCGCCCTCCAGCCGGGCGGCCCCTTGCGCTACGTGGTGGTCGCCCGGCGCGTGGAGGGCTAGAACGTGTAGTCGAGCGCGATGAGCGGCGCCGCCTTGTCGCGCAGCCCGTGGTCGTCGACCTTGAGCAGCACGTTGAAGACGACGAGCAGCCGCCCGACGGGGTTCAGCTTCATGCCGAGAGCGACGCTCGTCTCGTTGTAGGAGGCCTGGTCGAAGCGGATGTCCGGGAAGGGCGTGCCCGAGGCGTCCAGGCCGTGGAAGGTCGTGGTCTCGACGCGCGAGTTGTCGATCAGGTAGCGGCCGATCACGTCGGCGGCGAGCGTGAGCCGCCGCGTGACGCCCACGTCGAAGCCGCCCGCGTAGAGCAGCTCGTCCGGCAGGTTGCCCTTGGTGCCGGTCGTGATGTCGCCGGCGAGCAGGCTGTCGCCGTTCCACTGGTAGCCGAAGTTCAGGTGCGGCGACACCTTGCCGAACTGCCACGAGGCCGCGGCGAACGGCCGCAGGCCCCAGGCGCCCGAGCCCAGCAGGTCCTGCTCGTCGCCCGTCGGCATCCGCATGTCGAGCCCGAGCGCGAGCCCGTGGCCGGAGCCCCAGCGCGCCGCCGTGCCCTTGAAGCGCAGCGTCAGGTCGCCCAGGCCGCTGGCGTGGCCGTCGCGCACGTACTCGCGCTGGCTGCCGACGCTGTGGTCCGCCTGCCCGAAGAAGTGCACGATCAGGTTGCCGCCGGTGCCGAGGCGCTGGATCGTCGCCTCCGAGACCACGTCGATCTCGGCCGAGACGATGGGCAGCGCGAGCGACACGTCGATGCTGTCGTTCAGGCCGTAGGTGGCGAAGGCGATGTTCTGGGTGACCGTCGCCTGGATGTTGGTGCTGGTGGTCACCACGTCGGCGCGGCCGCCGGCGGCCGGGTCGTCGTGGGTGAAGACCGCCGGCAGGGAGCCGAGGTCGATGCCGTCGATCGTGTCGAAGCTGAAGTGCTGCATGCCGAAGCCGAGGGCGAACTTGCCCTTGCCCATCGTCTCCGCGCGCTCGGCGAAGATCGGGCCGAAGCTCTGGGTCGAACGGGTGAAGACGCCGAGCGTCGGGTCCATCGTGTAGGTGAAGCCGGACGACGGCGACGGCAGCGGCAGCGCCGAGAGCTGGCTCGCGAGCGCGGCGTTGAACTGGTTGAAGCGCGACTGGAACGCGTTGTTGAAGTGCGCGGAGTGCGTCGAGCCGTCGGGCAGCGGCGCCGAGCTGTCGACGATCAGCCCCTGCTCCCCGTAGAGCGTCGGCAGCAGGTGCGCGAGCTTCTGGCTCTGCGCGCTCGCCAGCGCGGGCAGCGCGGCGAGCGCCACGAACGCGAACGTCAAGGCACGCCTCGTCATCTTTGCTCCTCTCGTCCGCCCGCTTTCTGCGGGCACTCTCAGCGGCCGATCTCGTCGATCACGAATCCCTCCGCGCCGGGCGCTAGCAGGATAAGCAACGCTCCCCCGCGCCACAACACACTTCAGCGACTTGAAGTCCCGGCCGGCATTTTCGACGGCGTCCCCGGCCGAATACCGGACAAGAGGGTGACCGATTTCGATCTGTCGCTATACATCGGGAGTCGCGGCTTAGAATCAGGCCGCGTAGCTCTCCCGGAGGAATGGAATGGACGCTTCGATCTGGCCCCGCCGCCACTTCACGTCGAGCCTGGCCGCGCTCGTCGGCGCCAGCCTGGCGCCGCGCGGCGCTTCGGCGGGCCACACGCCTGGAGCCGCCGACGTCCAGCCGGGGGCCCCGCTCATCGACCTGAGCTCGAACGAGAACCCGTACGGACCCTCCGCGCAGGCGCTCGAGGCGATGACGCGCTGCCAGTCGGTCGCGTGCCGCTACCCGGACGACGTCGAGAGGCGCGTCGTCGACGCGATCGCGGCGCTGCACGGGATCGCGCCCGAGCGCGTGGTGCTGGGCTGCGGCTCGAGCGAGGTCCTGCGGCTGTGCGACGCGGCCTTCCTCGGCCCGGGGCGGAAGCTGGTCGCCGCCGAGCCGACCTTCGAGGCGGTGCTGCAGTACGCGAAGGTGACGAGGGCCGAGGCGGTCCAGGTGCCGCTCGACGCCGCCTTCCGCCACGACCTCGGCGCGATGGCCGCGGCGTGCGACGCGAGCACGGGGCTCGTCTACGTCTGCAACCCCAACAACCCGACCGGCACGATCGTGAGCGGCAAGGAGCTCGAGGCGTTCGTGGCCCGCGTGCCCTCGAGCACGGTGGTGCTCGTCGACGAGGCGTACCACCACTTCGTCGAGGACCCGGGCTACCGGAGCATGGCCGAGCTGCTCGAGCGCTACCCGAACCTGGTCGTCGCGCGCACCTTCTCGAAGATCTACGGGATGGCGGGCATGCGGCTCGGCTACGGCATCAGCTCGCTCGCGAACGCGGAGGCGCTGCGCGCGCAGGCCGCCTGGGGCAACACCAACGTCGCGGTGCTCGAGGCCGCGCTCGCGAGCCTCGGCGACAAGGAGCTCGTCGCGCGGCAGCGCGAGAGGCTGAACGGCACGCGCCTTCGCCTGTGCCGCGAGCTGGAGAAGGACGGCCGGCGCTACATCCCCTCCGAGGCCAACTTCATGATGATCGACGTGGGCGGCGACGTGAAGCCGCTGATCCCCGCTTTCGAGGCGCGCGGCGTGAAGGTGGGCCGCCGCTTCGCCGCGATGCCCGGCTGGCTGCGGGTCACGATCGGCAAGCCGGAGGAGACCGAGGCGTTCCTCGCGGCGCTGCGGGCGCTCGTGCCGGCGCGAGCGGCCGCCTGAGCGGCCTCGGGCGGATTGACCGTCCGCTGCGCGGCCTTTAGGCTGTCCGCGGACGCGGAGGACGCTTTGGCGCTCGGTTTCGGCAAGGGGAAGGAAGAAGACGTCGTCTCCCTGATCGCGGCGAAGAAGTACGCCCGCGCGATCGAGGTGCTGAAGGCGCAGCTCCAGAAGAAGGGCGCCAACCCGAGCCTGCGCATGCAGCTCGCCGACGTGCTGATCCTCGCGGACAAGAAGCCGGAAGCCGTCGGCCTGCTGATCCCGCTCGCCGACCAGTTCGCGCGCGAGGGCTTCGCGGCCAAGGCCGTCTCGGTCCTCAAGAAGATCCAGAAGATCGACCCGGGCCGCCGCGACGTCGAGGAGCGGCTGGCGCGCCAGATCGAGGAGAAGCAGCGCGAGGCGACGGGGGTGCCGATCTCGCGCCCCGGCGCGTCAGCGCGGGACGACTCGTCCGGCTTCGCCGACGGTCCGTCGCTCGAGATCGGGATGGAAGCGATCGAGCCGATCTCGGCTCCCTCCCCGCCGCCGGAGCTGCCGCCCGCGGCTGCCGCCGCGTCGCCCGACACGACGCTGCCGGTCGGCTCCTCACCGGAGCCCGCCGCCGCCCCGCTGCCGATGCTCGAGCTCACCCCCGAGCCTCCGCCGCAGCGCGCGCCGCTGCCGCCGCGTGCGCCTGCCGCGCCGCCCGCAGAGATCCCGCTCGTGGAGCTGGAGCCTTCGGCCTTCGTCCTGGCGGAGCCGGCCTTCGTCCCGGCTCCCCCGGTCCCCGCGGCTGCCGCGCCAGCGGCGGGTTCGAAACCGCCGGAAGAGGAGATCGAGGACTACGACCTGATGTACGTCGCCGACGACGGCGACGACGACGAGACGATCGACGTCCCGGTCGAGGCCGAGCTCGTGGAAGGCGAGGCAAAGGCGGAGCCGATGTCCGCGGGCCAGTTCGCCGACGAGCTGATGGGGCTCGTCGACAGCGTGTTCCAGGAGTTCAAGGCCCCGCCGCCCGCTGCTCCCGCGGCTCCCGCTGCATCCGGCACCGACGCCGCGGCTGCCGCCGACTTCGACCTCGGGGGCGGCAACCAGATCGTCGTGAGCCCGCTCTTCCGCGATTTCTCGGTCGACGAGATGGTGGCCGTGATCCAGGGCCTGAAGCTGCTGTCGTACGAGCGCGGCGCCGTGATCCTGCGCGAAGGCCAGGGCGGCGGCAGCCTCTACATGCTCACGTCCGGCCGCGTGCGCGCGTTCAAGAAGGGCACGGACGGCAAGCAGAGCCCGCTCGGCGACCTGAAGGAAGGCGCCTTCTTCGGCGAGATGTCGATACTGACGGGCCAGCCGCGCATGGCGAGCGTCGTCGCGCTCGCCCGCTGCGAGCTGCTCGAGCTCGACCGCCCGACGCTCGACGAGATCACGAAGAGCCATCCCCACGTCTGGGACGTGCTACGGGAGTTCGCGGAGCAGCGAAGAGCCGCTGCGCAGGGCTGACGCTCAGCGCCCCACCAGCACCACGACCGAGCGCGGGCCGACCGCATAGGTCCGGTCCCAGGTCACCGGCGCCTCCGCGCCTGGCTCGAGAGCGTCGTCGCCCGGCGGAAGGCTGGTGTCGAGGAAGCGCCGCCACGACTTTCCCGCCGGCAGCTTCGGAAGCTCGAAGGCCTTCGGCTCCCAGTGCGCGTGGGCGATGACGAGGATCGTCTCGTCGTTCGCAGCCGGCAGGATCTGCATCGCGACCGAGCGTGACTCCGGCGTCCAGTCGGGCTTCCCCGGCCGCGCGCCGTGCCAGGCGACGGCCGGCCGCGCCTCGTCCTCGAAGAAGCTGCGCCGGCGCAGCGAAGGGTGCGCCTTGCGGAAGCGGATCAGCCGTTGCGTGAAGCGGAAGAGGTCGGCGTTCTGCGACAGGAGGGACCAGTCGAGCCACGAGATCTCGTTGTCCTGGCAGTAGGCGTTGTTGTTGCCGCGCTGCGTGCGGCCGAGCTCGTCGCCCGCCAGCAGCATCGGCACCCCCTGCGACAGGAACAGCAGCGCGAGGAAGTTGCGTTGCTGGCGGCGGCGGAGCGACACGATCTCGGGGCGTGACGACGGCCCCTCCTCGCCGCAGTTCCACGACAGGTTCTCGGGGTGGCCGTCGATGTTGCCCTCACCGTTCTCCCAGTTGTGCTTGTCGTGGTAGGAGACGAGGTCGGCGAGCGTGAAGCCGTCGTGGCTGGTCACGAAGTTGATCGAGTGCCAGGGCGCGCGGTCCGACACGCGGTAGAGGTCGGGGCTGCCCGCGAGCCGCGTCGCCAGGAGCCGCGTCAGGCCGACATCGCTCTTCACGAAGCGGCGCAGCTCGTCGCGGAACTTGCCGTTCCACTCGGCCCAGCGCCCCCAGCTCGGGAAGCTGCCGACCTGGTAGAGCCCGGCGGCGTCCCAGGCCTCGGCGATCAGCTTCACCTCCGCCATCACGGGATCGGCGGCGATCGCCTCGAGCAGCGGCGGGTTCGGCAGCACCTCGCCGTCGCGGCCGCGGCCGAGGATCGACGCCAGGTCGAAGCGGAAGCCGTCGACGTGCATCTCGGTCACCCAGTAGCGGAGCGCCGCCAGGATCTGGTTGCGGACGACCGGGTGGTTGCAGTTCAGCGTGTTGCCGACGCCCGAGTAGTTGAGGTACCTGCCCGTCTTCGGGTCGAGCAGGTAGTAGGTCGGGTCGTCGAGCCCGCGCCAGCAGAAGGTCGCGCCGCGCTCGTCGCCCTCGCCGGTATGGTTGAAGACGATGTCGAGGATCACCTCGAGGCCGGCCTCGTGGAAGGCCTTCACCATCGACTTGAACTCGCGTACGGCGTCGTCCGGGCCCGAGCCGGACGCGTACGACGCCTTGGGAGCGAAGAATGAGACCGGCTGGTAGCCCCAGAAGTACCGGAGCGGCTCGCCTGTCAGCAGGTTGGTGCGAGGCAGG
>Ga0111539_10004267_pt1 | contig 18721 bp, 17 predicted proteins | sample RhiMethybrSRZTD1_FD_79667 | JGI IMG/M metagenome (GOLD analysis project Ga0111539, IMG submission 79667) | Populus rhizosphere microbial communities from Tennessee, USA - Rhizosphere MetaG P. TD hybrid SRZTD1 (version 2) (version 2) | ecosystem: Host-associated > Plants > Roots > Rhizosphere >... | reverse complement strand
CGAGTCCTGCACGGTGTTGAGGGCGTCGGCCACGTCCGACACCTCGTCCCGGGTGTTGACCCGGACGGGATCGACGGTGGGGACGGTCACGTCGTCGCCGAGCGGCGTCTCCAGGATGTCGATGACGGCCTCCGGGAGCCGTCGCTCCGCCATCTCCTTGGCCTGGCGGGTGAGCGAGCGCAGCGGCCGCGTGATCGAGCGGGACACCAGCCACGTCACCAGCAGGGCGACGACGATGGCGACGAGGGCCAGTCCCATGTACAGCCGCTGGCTCTGGGCGGCCTCTTCGCGCAGCTCGGCGGCCCGCTCCTGGATGCGCTCGTTCACCGCGGTGCGGACGCCGTACAAGCCCTCGTCCTCCTCGCGGGACGTCGACTCGAGGAACGCCCCGACGTTGACCGGCGCCTGCCCGGCCTCGGCCAGGCCGGTGTGGGCCAGGTCCGCGAAGCCGGAGTCGGCGCTTTCCTTGAGCCCCTTGGCGACGGCGGCCTCGTAGCGGCCGACTGCCAGCTGCTGGATCGTGGCCAGGTTGGTGTCGTACTGGCCGACCAGGCCCGCCGCCTCGCCGATCTCCTGGGAAGTATCGAGCTTCCCGCCGGGACCCACACCGGCCAGCAGGAACACCCGGATGATGCGACCGGTGTTCTCGATCTGGCGGGAGGCCAGGTCGGTCAGCTCCACGCCGCGGCGCAGGGTCGAGTCGTCGACCGCCAGCGCCACCTGCCCGTTGGCTTCGAACAGGTTGTCGATGAGCTCGATGTAGCCCAGGTAGAACGGCTCGGACGTGGCCGTGTTGTTCTGGCCCCGCTCGCCCGTGAACGAGGTGACGTAGTTGCGCAGGTTGGCGAGGTCGGCGTTGATCTGGTCCACCGCCGGCTGGTACGTGGCCTTCACGCTGCCGCCCAGCCGGTCGATCTCCTCTTGGAACTGAGCGAGGGACGCGTCGGTGTCGGTCACCGCTTCCTCGAACGACGCCACGGGCAGCTGTACGGCGTTCTCGGAGCCCAGCAGCCACACCGCGCCGTAGTTGCGCTCGTTCTGTAGCACGGTGACGAGGCCGCCGGGGCCGATCGAGCTCTCCGCCAGCGTCGTCTGCTCTTGGATCTCGTCGGATGCCTTGGCGCTCTGGATCACCTCGAGCAGGGACACCAGCAGCAGTGCCGTGATCGGGATGGCCAGGGCGGCGGCCAGCTTGATACGGATCGGAATGCGTCTGCGCACTTTGCGGCCCTTCGGGGAGATCATGGAACCGGCCCTGACTGGGTCGGGACGAGCGGCGCCGGGTCCGGCACCGCCCCATTTCCGTCACGCACCGCCAGACGCGTCACGGCACCTACGTCGTCAGGCAGGCTGATGGCCCACCCGAGGGTGTCAGGGTCGTCGGTGAGGAGCACGACTGGGCGCCTCTCCGACGCGGCGACCAGCTGATCGAGCAGCTGGTCGCGGAGGTCGGCGTGGTCGACGAGGGGATCGTCGAGCACGACCGGGGAATCGCCGGTGCCCACCAGGTCGAGCACGGCCTGGAGCACGTCCTCGTCGCCGATGTCGTCGGTCGGCACCACGGTGAGGTGGTCGTCCAGGTCCGCCTGGGTCTCGTCGATGTCGCGCCGGGCCCGGTCCAGGTCTTCCGTGGCCCCGGCCAGTGCCACCTCGGCCCGGTCGACCTCGGCCGCCAGGGTCTCGCGCAGCCGGGGCAGCTCGCCCAGGGGGTCGTCGCCCGCCCGGGGCCGCAGGGCCGGCGGCAGCGCCTCGGCGATGCGCCGGAGGCGGCGGACGGCGTCGGACAGGGCGGCGGTCGCCCGCTCGACGCTGGCTTCGGCGGCCACGACTGCGGTCTCGGAGGCGGCGAGGTTGGTGGCGTACTCGTCCTCGGAGCGCTGGAGGGCGTCGGCCACCGCCGCGATCTGGCGCCGCAGCTGCTCGGCGGCGGCGATGCGCTGCAGGCGGCGCTCGTCCTGGGTGGCGCGGTCGGACAGCTCGTCCTCCAGGACCCGCACGCGGTGCAGGGCCCCGCCCACGTCGGCGTGGGCGCCGCTCAGCGCGGCCCGGAGCTGGTCGGCGTACTCGTAGCCCCGGTGCTCGTCCTCGTCCAGCTGCGCGAGGTCACGGTCGAGCCGGGCCACGTCCCGGCGGCACTCGTCCCGCTCGTTCAGGTCCTGGTCCTGCTCGATCAGCCACGACACGGCGGCCTCGCGCACCGACACGCCCACCGGCAGTATCTCGTAGCTGGCCAGCACGGTCGCCAGCGCCCGGGTGCGGTGGGGCGGGACCACCGGGTGGGCGTAGAGCAGCTCGGCCACGTTGGAGCCGGGATCGCAGCCCAGCAGGTCGGCGGCCTCGCGGTAGATGCGGTCGCGGCGGGCGCGCAGGGTGGTGACGATGGCGGGCGGCTCGGTGGCGGCCCGCAGTGACGCCAGCGTGTCCTCGGCCACCCGCCGGGCCCGGAGGGCGTCGAGCAGGTCGGCCTGGGCGTCGCCCGCGGGGCGGGGGCCGGTGAGGATGACGTCGAGGTAGGTCTCGTAGCCGTGGCGACGCAGGACCGCGTGCTCGACCTCGCGCGCCTGGTGGAGCCGGACCATGTCGTCCTCGGCGCCGCCCGACTGGTCGACGTCCTCCTCGGCGGTGAGCACCGCCTCGTGGGCGGCCTCGATCTCGTCGCGGGCGTCGGGCACCAGATGGGACCGGCGGCTGGCCGACTCGAGGTCGGCGATGGTGTGCTCGATCTGGGCGAGGCGGCGTTCGGCCGAAGCCAGCTCGTCGGCGGACGGCGGGGCCGGCAGCGCGTCGGTGATGCGCTCCAGCTCGCCGTCGACCTCGATCCACTCGCGGGCCAGCTCGCGGGCGACGAGGTCGGGCTCGCCGCTCTGGCAGTCGGCGTCGAAGGCGGCCAGCGCGATGCGGACCGGCTCGATGTCGGTCAGGGGCGCTTCGATGCGCGCCACCAGGTCGGCCCGGGTGAACAGGATGTGGTCGCGGGTCGCGGCCCGGTTGGCGGCCTCCTGCTCAACCGCCCGCAGGGTCTCGGTGGCCTCGGCGTGCGCGTCCTGGGCGTCGAGCAGGTGGGCGTTGGCCGCCTCCAGCTCGCGCCGCAGCGAGGTCTCGTCCAGTTCGGAGGTCTCGAGCTCGGCCAGCTGCCGGGAGGCGTCGTCGATCATCTGGCCCGCGGCCTCGCGCTGCTCGTCGACCAGGGCGAGCTTGCCCCGCGCGGCTTCGATGTCGGCGCGGCGCGCGTCGAGCGTGCGCCGGGCCTCCTCGGCCGCGTTGGTGAGCTCGCCGGCCCGCTCCAGCAGCGAGTCGCAGTCGACCAGGTGGGCGCTCATGCGCCGGGCGCGGGCGGCGGCCTCGTCCCGGCGGTTGGCGGTCACGGCCTGCAGCTCGCGGGCCCGGCGCAGCTTGGCGGCCAGCTCGCCCCGCACCCGCTCGTGCACCTCGACCCGGCGCACCGCCGCCTCCCGGGTGGCCGCGCTCAGATCCGACGGTCCCAGTGCCACACTGAGCTCGGTGGGTGCGTCGTCCTGAGCGCGCAGCAACAGCCGAGCCAGCTGCTCGGTCAGGGACGCGCGGTCCCGCGGCTCCGCGGGGAGGACGGTGAGCCTCCCGTGGAGCCCCGGCAACTCGCCCGGGTTGCTGGTGTGCGTCGATGTGTTCATGGGTAATGGGACACGGCAGCCAGAAGGGGGGCATCGGTCCCCAGTTGGCAGCCGCGCCGTCCGTCCCCGGTCCCCAGGACCGGATGGTCACGACGGTTCCGTTACAACAAGCATCGCGCGATCGCGCGCCCTTGCGCGCATTTGTACCCCACGAACAGGTGCTCACGCGCTCGTTGCGAGTCCGAAACATACGGTTCACACCCACTCTCTAGGGTGCATCGGCGTGGAAACCTTCGTGATCCGCATGTGGTTGCCCGACCGGCCCGGCGCGCTGGGGCAGGTCGCCAGCCGCATCGGCGCGGTCCGCGGCGATGTCGTCGGCATCGACATCCTGGAGCGCGACGGAGGCCAGGCCATCGACGAGCTGGTGGTGGAGCTGCCCGACGGCACCCTGGTGGACCTGCTGGTCAACGAGGTGCGCCAGGTCGACGGGGTGGCGGTGGAAGAGGTGCGGCCGGTGGCCGACGCCCTCCACGATCCCCGGCTCGACGCCCTGGAGGCGGCCGCCCAGCTGGTGGGGGCCGACGACATCGAGGAGCTGCTGGCCGCGGTGGTGACCCACGCCCGGCGGGTGGTCGGCGCCACCTGGGTGGCGGTGGTGGACATCGACGAGCGGGGCGACGGCGTGCTCGCGGCCGACGAGAATGCCCCCAGCCCGGCCTGGCTGGAGGCGTTCCTGGCCGGCAGCCGGGCGGCCGAGGGCGTCAACCGCGGCCGCGGCTCGCAGCGCTCGGACGTCATCTGGACGCCGATGCCGCACTCCGGGCTGGCGTTGGTGATGGGGCGCCAGGGGATGCCCTACCGATCCCGGGAGCGGCGCCAGGTGGCCGCCCTGGCCCGGGTCGTGGACACGAGGCTGCGCGAGCTGCACCGGGCCCGCTCGCGGGCGCGCCACCCCAGCCGCTGATCGTCGGGAACGGGCGCGCGGGTGTCCCCTCCGCTTCGCGCGCCCGTTTCCGATACCCGCGCTTAGTCCCAGTCGCGCGGGCGCACCTCAATCCCAGGTCGCGCGGGCGCACCTCAATCCCAGTCGCGCGAGCGCACCTCAATCCCAGTCGCGCGAGCGCACCTCAATCCCAGTCGCGCGAGCGCTCCACTGCCCGGTGCCAGCGGGCGTGGGCCGCGTCGGCGGCGGCGCGGTCGGCTCCCGGTTCGAAGCGGGCGTCCAGCTGCCAGGACGCGGCCACGTCGTCGGTCGAGGCCCAGACGCCTTCGGTCAGCCCGGCCAGGTACGCCGCGCCGAGCGCGGTGGTCTCCTGCACCACCGGTCGGGCGACCGGCACCTGGAGCTGGTCCGCCTGCAGCTGCAGCAACAGGTCCATGACCGACGCCCCGCCGTCCGCCCGCAGCTCGGCGATGGGGTAGCCGGAGGCCGCGGCCATGGCGTCGACCACGTCGCGGGTCTGGTACGCCATGGCCTCGACCACGGCCCGGGCGAGCTGGGCCGCGCCAGTGCCCCGCGTGATGCCCACGATCGTGCCCCGGGCGTGCGGGTCCCACCAGGGGCTGCCCAGGCCCACGAACGCGGGCACCAGGAAGACGCCGCCGGTGTCGGGCACCGACTCCGCCAACGGCCCGATGTCCGCGGCCTCCCGGATGAGCCCGAGCTGGTCCCGCAGCCACTGGATGGCGGCGCCGGTCACGAAGATGGCGCCCTCGAGGGCGTAGGTGGCGCCCGGCCGGCCCTCCATGGTCCACGCGACCGTGGTCAGCAGGCCCTCGACCGGCGCGGGGCAGGCGTCGCCCACGTTCATGAGGACGAAGCTGCCGGTGCCGTAGGTGTTCTTGGTGAGCCCCGGCTCCAGGCACGCCTGGCCGAACAGCGCGGCCTGCTGGTCGCCGAGGATGCCCGACACCGGCAGCCCCGCGGGGAGCGGCGTGCCGGCCGCGGTCACGCCGAAGCGCCCGCCCGACGGGAGCACTTCGGGCAGGCAGCCGGCGGGCACGCCGAACAGCTCGAGCAGGTCCGGGGCCCAGGCGAGGGCCTCGATGTCGTACAGCAGGGTGCGCGAGGCGTTCGACGCCTCGGTGGCGTGCACCGCGCCCGCGGTCAGGTTCCACAGGAGCCAGCTGTCGACCGTGCCGAACGCGAGGTCGGGGCCGGCAGGGACACCACCCTCCGTGAGCAGCCACTCCAGCTTCGTGGCGGAGAAGTAGGGATCGAGCACCAGGCCCGTGGTCCGGCGCACGGCCGGGAGGTGCCCGGCCGCGGCCAGGGCGTCGCAGCGGGCCGCCGTGCGCCGGTCCTGCCACACCAGGGCGCGGTGCAGCGGGCGCCCGGTCCGGCGGTCCCAGACCACCGTCGTCTCCCGCTGGTTGGTGATGCCGACCGCGGCCACGGCCTCGCCGTCGAGCCGTTCGAGCAGGTCAGCGAGCGTGGCGGTTGTGGCCTCCCAGATGTCGTCGGGATCGTGCTCGACCAGGCCGGGGGCGGGGAAGTGCTGGGGGAACTCGCGGTAGGCGTAGCCGGCCGGCGTGCCGTCGTCGCGCAGCGCGAAGCTGCGGACCCCGGTCGTCCCCGCATCGATGGCGATCACCACGGACATCGCCGGGCGACGCTAGCCCGGTCACATGCCCGTAAGTGACGCTGACGATGATCCTCACGCTCGGTAACGTCGCAGCATGCGAGTGGCGATGCTCACCGGCGGTGGCGACTGCCCCGGCCTCAACGCTGTGATGCGCGCGGTCGTCCGCAAGGGCGAACGGGTCTACGGCGACCAGCTCGTCGGGATACGCGACGGGTGGCGCGGCGCGATCGAGGACAACCTCGGTCCCGTGTCCGTCGAGTCCTTCCGCGGCACCCTGCCGCGGGGCGGGACCATCCTCGGCTCGTCCCGCACCAACCCCTACAAGCAGGAGGGCGGCGTCGACGCGGTCAAGCACACGCTGTCCGAGCGCGGCATCGACGCCCTCGTGGCCATCGGCGGCGAGGACACCCTCGGCGTGGCGTCCAAGCTGGCGGCCGAAGGCGTGCAGGTGGTGGGCGTGCCCAAGACCATCGACAACGACCTGTCGGCCACCGAGCTCACGTTCGGGTTCGACACCGCGGTGCAGGTGTGCGTGGACGCCATCGACCGGCTGCACACCACGGCCGAGTCCCACGACCGGGTGATGGTGGTGGAGGTCATGGGCCGCCACGCCGGCCACATCGCCACCTGGGCCGCCATCGCGGGGGGCGCCACGATGCTGCTGGTCCCCGAGATCCCCTTCGACATCGACGAGGTGTGCTCGGTGATCCAGCGGCGCCACGAGCGGGGCCGCTGGGCGTCGATCGTGGTGGTGGCCGAGGGGGCCAAGCCGGCCGAGGGCACCCTGGCGCTGGTGTCCGGCGAGGTCGACGCCTTCGGCCACGTGCGCCTGGGCGGCATCGGCGACGCGCTGGCCAAGGCCATCGAGGAGCGCACCGGCTACGAGACCCGGGCCATCGTGCTGGGCCACGTCCAGCGGGGCGGCACGCCCACGGCGTTCGACCGGGTGCTGGCCACCCGTTTCGGGATCGCCGCCATCGACGCGGTGCACGACAACGCCTGGGGGACGATGGTGGCGCTGCGGGCGGGCGACATCGTGCGGGTCCCGCTGGACGAGGCCACCGGCGAGCTCAAGCTCGTCGATCCGAATGTCTACGAGGTCGCCTCGGTGTTCTTCGGCTGAGCCCGGTCAGGCGGCGCCCTGGCCCTTGATGGACCCCGAAGCGGTGCCTCCCTCGGCCGGCACAGCCACGCAGAAGCCGTCCTGGGTGCCGTCGTCCCACTGCTCCTCGCTGGGCACCACCGGCTGGACCTCGATGCCCGCGGCCGCGGCCGCCTCGGCCGTGCCCCCGTAGTAGGTGGGCAGGTTGGCCACGCAGGCCTGGCCCACCAGATCCCGCAGGGCGTCGGCACCCGGGTAGGAGGCGGCCGCCGCGTCGCCCGGAGGGGCCGTGAAGAACAGCTCGCCGTGGTGGGGCTGCTCGCAGTCGACCACGCTGAGGTCGGTGGGCTCGCCCGTGAAGCACTCGCCGACGTCGACGCTGGCGATGGTGTCGGGCTGGCTCTGCAGCTTCTGGATGACCAGCGTGGCCAGCACGGCCACGATCAGCAGCAGCAGGCCCAGGGCGAGCATGAGCCGGTGCTTGCGGCGATCGCGCGTCTGCTTCCTGGCCTTGAGGTCCTGGGTCAGATAGCCGGGAGGGAGGTCGCCGGACGTCCCCGGCGCCGGCGGCATCGCGGCCGCCCGGTAGCCCAGGGAGGGAGGCGGCGGCTCGGACCGGGCGGCCTCGAACGTGGGATCCATCCCCGGGTACCCGCCCGGCGCACCCGGACGGGTCGGCCCCCCGGGCGGCGGCGGAGGCGCGCCGGGGCCCGGCCGGCCCGGCGGCGGTGGTCCGGACGGTCGTCCGGCCGGGGACGGCGGCGGTGCGGAGGGCGGCGGTGCCGTCGGGGGCGCGGCGGAGGCGGCGGGCGGCGGCGGTGCGGCAGGTGCGCGCGAGGCGCCGTACGCCGGCGGTCCGGTGGGGGTGGGCGAGGCAGCCGGCACAGGGGGCTTCGGGCCGGCGGCGGAGGGAGCCGGTGCGCGGTTGGCCGCGGGGGCGGGCGGCCGGGCGGCCGCGGCCGCGGCTGCCGCGGCGGGCGGGGCCATCGGGGCTGCGGGGCGGGTGGCGGCCGGGGGCGGAGGCAGGGGGACGCCGGCCGGGGCGACCGCCGGGGGGGCGCCCGCCGTCGCACCCGGGGTGGGGGCGGGGCGCAAGGAGCCGGCCGCCCGGGCGGCGACGATGGCCGCGCCGAGGGCGATGGCGTGCTTGGGGTGCGCGTCGACCGCCACCGGCCGGCCCAGGCGGGCCGAGACCAGCTCGGCCACCAGCGGGATGCGGGACGAACCGCCCACCAGCAGCACGTGGTCGATGTCGCTGGGCGAGAGGTTGGTCGAGCGGACCGCCCGCTCGAGGGCCGTGACCGTGTCGGACAGCGGGGGGCGGATCATCTCCTCCAGCTCGGCGCGGGTGACGCGGACCTCGGTCTGAATGGTGGGGAGCAGCACCGGGACCGAGATCTCGGTGTCGAGCGACAGGGCCTCCTTGGCCTGGGTGCACTCGATGCGCAGCCGGGACACCGCCGCCAGGGCCTGCGGGTCGTCGGGGTCGAGCTCCTCGTACGCGTCGCCCAGAGACGTGGTCACGTGGGCGAACACCGCCGCGTCCACGTCGATGCCGCCCAGGTGCTCGATGCCCTCCGGGGTGCCCAGCATGGTGAACCCGCCGTCGGGCTCCTTGCGCAGGACCGCGGCGTCGAACGTGCCGCCGCCCAGGTCGTAGACCGCGATGACCGCGCCCTGCTCGACCCGGGCCTGCGACGAGTACGAGATGGCGGCGGCCTGCGGCTCGGTGAGCAGGATCGTGCGCCCGATGCCGGCCAGCTCGGCCGCCTTGTCCAGCAGATCGCGCTTGAACGGTCCCCAGTTGGCCGGGTGGGTGAGCACGATGGACGACGGGCGCTCGCCGCCGCGGATCCGCACCACCGTGTCGATCACCCAGCGCAGCAGGCGGGAGGTCAGGACCTCGGCCGGCAGCGAGGCGTCGCCCACCACCAGGGGCGTGGGGTCGCCCAGCCGGCGCTTGAACTGGCGCGCGATCCGCTGGGGGTCGGTGACCGCGTGGCGCTCGGCCGCGTCGCCGGCCAGGAACTCGCCGCCCGGCTGCAGGCACAGCACCGACGGGACGGTCGGCCCCCGGTCGCCCAGGTTGACCACCTCGGGACCGTGGCCGGAGTCGGGGTCGTAGATGGCGGCGGCCGTGTAGGTGGTGCCGAGGTCTATGCCGAGTTGGTAGGCCAAGTGTCCCGTCCCCGCGTCCCGATGGCGCCCGGGCGGCGCCCGGCACGGGCGCGCAGGCTAGTGGCCATGCGGGGGCTACCGGGGCGCGCCTTTCAGCCGGTGTCGCTGTCGAACAGGTTGGCGTATTCGGTGCAGGTGAGCGGCCCGGCGCTGGCCTCGCCGTCGCCCTTGGGCGCGGCCCGTGACTCGCCTTCGACCTGGAACTGCACGGCGTCCACCCCGTCGAAGGCGTCGGCCGTGCACACGATCTGCCCGAAGGCCAGCCGCGAGCCCTCCGCCTGCACGTGGTCGATGTTGGAGTTCAGGTTGACGGTGAGCACACCCCGGTCGTCGAGCTCCGGCGTGCTGGCCAGCGCGGTGTTGGGCGGGATGCGGGTGGTGATGCCCTGGGCGCGCAGGTCCCCGCCCGGCGTGTAGGAGAGCAGCGTCTCCAGCGCGGTCCGGGGTGTCGGCTTGGACGAGGTGTCCACCGGGACCTGCTCCTCGACCGGCACCAGGAAGTTGGTGGCCCCGTCGACCCGGGTGAGGATGAGCGTGGCCGCTTCGGTGACCGCCGGGCGGGTGTCCTGCTCGCCCTCGTCCAGGTCCGGCGCCTGCTCCCGGGAGATGGCCCGCGGTTTGTCGTCGGTCGGCACGCCGCACGCCCCCAGCAGGACGATCCCGGCCAGGACGGCCGCGGCCACCGGCCGGCGGGAAGGTCGTCTCATGATGCCTCCGCGGGCAGCTCGATGACGAAGCGGGCGCCGGACTCGCCGTTGGCGCGGTCCTCCACCCACACGGACCCGCCGTGGAGCCGGATGTGCTCGGCCACCAGCGCCAGGCCGAGGCCGACGCCGTCGATGCCGCGCCGGTGCCCGGCCGACGAGCCGCGGTTGAACCGGAAGAAGATCGCCTCGCGGTCCTCGGGCGGGACCCCGGGCCCGTGGTCCTCGACCGCGATGAGCACGGCGTCGCCGGCCTTGCGCAGCTCGACCCGCGAGGCGCCGTCGCCGTACTTCGCCGCGTTGTCCAGCAGGTTGGCGATCACCCGGGACAGCCGGCGCTTGTCCGCCTTGACCACCACGCCCGCCAGGTCGGAGTCGATGTCGACGGTCACGTCCACGTCGGTGGAGGCGGTCACCGCCTGCATGACCAGCTCGTCGACCCTCACCTCCTCCAGGTCGAGGTGCATGACGCCGGCGTCGAAGCGGGAGATCTCCAGCAGGTCCTCGACCAACTGGCGGAAGCGCTCGATGTCCGCCGCCATGAGGTCGAGCGCGGCCTTGGCCCGCTCGGGCATGTCGTCGCGCTGGTTCTGGAGGACCTCGATCGACGCGGCCAGGGTCATGAGCGGTGAGCGCAGCTCGTGGCTGACGTTGGAGGCGAAGCGGGCGTCGCGCTGGACGCGCTCCTCCATGGCCGCCGCCATCTCGTTGAACGAGTCGGCCAGCGTGGCGAGGTCGGCGTCCTCGCTGGCCTCGACCCGGGTCTCCAACCGCCCGGTGGCGATGGCGTGGGCGGCTTCGCCGATGCCGTGCAGCGGGCGCAGCACCCGACGGGCGGCCCACCAGCCCACCGCGGCGCCGGCCAGCGTGGACAGCAGGGCGGCGGCCAGGAGCGAGATGCCGATCGACTCGAGCGTGCCCTCCAGCTCCTCCAGCGAGACGATCTCGAAGTAGGCGCCGTTGATGGACTCGAGCGGCACGCCCACGGCCAACTGCGTCACGCCGTCGTGGTCGAAGCGCATGCGGGCCGGCTGGCCGCGGCGCACCATGGCTCGCAGCGACGCGGGCAGCTCGTCCTCGCCGAACTCGGGCGTGAGCGGGTACCAGCGGTCGTCCTTGAGCAGGACGGGGTTGGAGCCGCTGGGGGTCTGGAGCGAGCTGAGCACGTCAGCCGCGTCGAAGTCGGGCCCCGCCTCCCCCGGGGGCAGCAGCTGCCGCACCGCTTCGGCATTCTGGTAGGTGCGGGCCGTGGCGCTGGACTCGCGCTGGTCCAGGAGGTTCTGCCGGGTGAGCCCCAGCGTCGCCCCCGCGAGCACGGCCGAGATCACCAGGGCGCCCACCGCGAAGGCAATGGTGATGCGGGCTCGGAGCCCGAGCCGGGGGAGCAGGCGAGGCGGCCGCATGGGACCCGGGGATCAGGCCTGGAGCTTGTAGCCGAGCCCCCGCACGGTCACGACGTGGCGGGGGTTGGCGGGGTCGGCCTCGACCTTGGTCCGCAGGCGGCGGACGTGCACGTCGACCAGCCGGCCGTCGCCGAAGTAGCCGTAGCCCCACACCCGCTCGAGCAGCACTTCGCGCGAGAACACGCGGCCGGGGCTGGACCCGAGCTCGACCAGCAGGCGGAACTCGGTCTTGGTCAGGTGGATCTCCTCGCCGCCGCGGCGGACGACGCCCTCGTCCGGGATGATCTCGAGCTCGCCGAAGCGCAGGTGGCTGCTGCCCGAGTCGCTGCTGCGCACCCGGCGCAGCAGGGCACGGATGCGGGCCGACAGCTCCTTGGGCGCGAACGGCTTGGTCAGGTAGTCGTCGGCCCCGGCCTCGAGCCCGGCGACGACGTCGTGCGTGTCGGCCCGGGCGGTGACCATGACGATCGGCACGTCCGAGGTGCGCCGGATGGCCCGGCACACGTCGAAGCCGTCTATGCCGGGCAACATGATGTCGATGAGAACGACGTCGGCGGGCTGGCGCTGGAAGGCGTTCAGCGCCTCCTCACCCGTGCCGGCCTCTTCCACCGACCAACCCTCGTCCTCGAGGGCCAGCTTGACCGCCGTGCGGATGCGCTCATCGTCTTCGACGGACAGTATGCGAGTACCCACGCTCAAGATCGTGCCTCATCGAGAGGCCGCGCGCGTAGACGCGCGGGCAGAACGCCCCCGGTGACCGCGCCGGTCACCCCGCGAGCGGACCGGCGTCGTAGTCGGTGTAAGCGGCCAGCAGGGCGTCGCGCCCGGGCCCTCGGCCCGTGCGGTAGTGCAGGCCCTCGGGGAGCTTGGCGCCGAGGTCGCGGCACCCCACCAACGCCCGGGCGCCGGCGTCGGTGAACGAGTCGAGGGCGCGCAGGTCGACCTCGATGCGGGAGGGTGCTCTGTCGAGCGCCGCGGACGCGGCCTCGAGCAGTGCGCCGCCGGCCGCCTCGTCGAGGCAGCGCACGACGGAAAGGACCACGGTGCCACCCTCGGTCGAGATGTCGATGGGAGAGCGCATGGGAGGCTCCGGAGGTGTGGGGATCGAGGCGTCGCTACCGGCGGCGGTGGACAGTGCCCCAGATTCGGAGGCGGGCTGTCCGGCGGTTGTCGACCCAGGAGTGGAGGTCCCCTGAGTTGGAGCGGGCGCGGCGGTCATCAGTACAAGGATGCCGACAGTTCGTGTCGGTGCACTGTCCAAGCACGTTGCGATCCGGTGACATGTGGCGTTCTCGGTGACTCACGACACATCTTGTGCACAGAGAGAGCGCAGAAGCTCACTCAGAGCGGCGGCGACGCCAGGGGCGGATGCCATGACCGAGTCACCGGTGACCGGGCCACCGTCTAGGGAGGAGATGACGGCACCCGCTTCCGCCGCTATGAGACTACCCGCCGCGACATCCCACCAGGAAAGACCCCGCTCGTAGTAGGCGTCGAGGCGGCCGCAGGCCACCGAGCACAGGTCGACCGACGCCGCCCCCATGCGGCGGATGTCGCGCACCCCGGGCAACAGATCCACGAGCACTTCGGCTTGGCGCCGCCGGCGCCGGGCCTCGTAGTTGAAACCCGTCCCCACCAGCGTCTCGGCCAGGACCGTCTGGGCCGAGCACCGGATGGGCTCGCCGTTGCGGCGGGCGCCCCCGCCCCGGGTGGCGCTGAACATCTCCCGATGCGACGGGTCGACGACCACGCCCGCCACCACGCCCGCTTCGTCCTCGGCCGCGATCGAGACGCTCCAGCCCGGGAAGCCGTAGAGGTAGTTGGTGGTGCCATCCAGCGGGTCCACCACCCACCGCAGGCCGCTGGTGCCGGTGAGAGCGCTGCCCTCCTCGCCCACGATCCCGTCGTCCGGCCGGGCCGTCAGCAGCTCGCGCACGATGAGCTGCTCCGACGCCCGGTCCATCTCGCTGACCATGTCGGTGCTGGTCGACTTGGTCTCGATCGAGGTGCGCTCCCGGTCCTGGCCTGCGAGCAGGAGGCGGGCGGCCCGGGTGGCCACGTCGGTGGCCAGCGCCAGCAACTGGTCGGGCGCGATCGAACCGCCCGGGGGAGCGGAGGGCACGCTCATGGGGTGCGACGGTACCGTGCCCTGCGATGGCCGACACCGCACCCGTCGCCCCCGCCGTCGATCTCCGCAGCGACACCGTCACCCGCCCCACGCCGGCCATGCGCGAGGCCATGGCCGCCGCCGAGGTGGGCGACGACGGCTTCGGCGACGACCCCACCGTCAACCGGCTGCAGCGGCGCTACGCCGAGCTCACCGGCAAGGCAGCGGCCCTGTTCCTGCCGTCGGGGACCATGGCCAACCAGGTGGCCCTGCGGGTGCTGGCCCCGGCCGGGTCGATCGTGATCGCCGGGCGGCGCCAGCACGTGGTCACCCACGAGGGCGGGGCGTTCGGCCTCAACCAGGTGGCGCAGCTCAACGTCATCGACGACGACGACGGCACGCTCGACCCCGCGGCGGTGGCCCACCTGGTGGAGGGAGCAGCCCACCGCTGGCCCGAGCCCGCGGTGGTGTGCGTGGAGGACACCCACCTGGCCTCGGGCGGCCGGCCCTGGCCGCTCGACCGGCTGGAAGCGGTGGCCGCGGTGGGGGTGCCGGTCCACCTGGACGGCGCCCGCCTGTTCAACGCCGCGGTGGCCACCGGCACCAGCGTGGCCCAGCGCTCGGCCGGCGCCACCACCGTCACGTCGTGCCTGTCCAAGGGCCTGGCGGCCCCGGTGGGATCGCTGCTGGCCGGTCCGGCCGATCTGATCGCCCGGGCCCGGCTGGAGCGCAAGCGCCTGGGCGGGGGCATGCGCCAGGTCGGCATCCTGGCCGCCGCCGGCCTGGTGGCGCTGGACACCATGGTCGACCGGCTGGCCGAGGACCACCGTCGGGCTCGCCGGCTGGCGGAGGCGGTGGCCGAGCGCTGGCCGGACGCGGGCTGCAACCCGGCCGAGGTGCCGACCAACGTCGTGCTGTTCCGCCACGACGATCCGGTCAAGCTGCTGACGGCGCTGGCCGAGCGGGGTGTGGGCGGGGTCACGCTGGGACCGGGGATGGTGCGGCTCATGACCCATCACGGCATCGACGACGAGGCGCTGGAGGTCGCCATCGCCGCCATCGGGGACGCGCCGTGACCGCGCTGCTCGCCGAGGTGCCCGCCCGGGCCATGGCGGTCTACGCCCATCCGGACGATCCCGAGGTGTCGTGCGGCGCCACGCTGGCCCACTGGGCGGCCACGGGGGCCGAGGTGCGCCTGGTGGTGGTCAACGCGGGCGACAAGGGCTCGCCCGATCCGGCCACCGACCCGGCCGCGCTGGCCGAGCGACGGGCGGGCGAGGTGCGTGCCGCCGCCGAGGTGCTGGGCCTGGCCGGCGTCGACATGTTGGGGCTGCCCGACGGCGAGGTCACCAACGACCTGGCGCTGCGGGGCCGGCTGGTAGGCCTGGTGCGCCGGCATCGGCCCGACATCGTGGTGTGCCCCGACCCGACCGCGGTGTTCTTCGGCGACAGCTACGTCAACCACCGCGACCACCGTGAGGTGGGCTGGGCGGTGGTCGACGCGGTCGCCCCCGCCGCGTCCAGCCCGCTGTACTTCCCCGAGGCGGGTCCGCCCCACCAGGTGCAGGCCATGCTGCTGTCGGGCACGTTTCAGGCCGACGCGTGGGTCGACGTTTCCGACGCGGTGGAGGCCAAGGTGGCCGCGGTGGGGTGCCACGAGAGCCGGGTGGGCAGCGATCCCACCCACGTGGCCGGCTTGCTCCGGGCCCGCCTGGCGGAGACCGGCGCGCAGGCCGGCGTCGACCACGCCGAGAGCTTCCGGCGCCTGCGCTTCGTCTAGGCCCTAGGGCTCGGCGCCGTTCGGCCCGGCGCTGGTGCCCGGGCCCGCGCCGGGCTCGGGCTTGCCCGGCTGGCGGTGCTGGATGGTGCGCCACTCGCCCATGGCGCGCAGCGCCAGCACGGCCACCACGGCCACGCCCGCCGCGCCCAGCACCGCACCGATCAGCCCGGCGATGCCGGCCACGACGCCGCAATCGCCGGTGCACTGGATGTCGACCAGCGCCCAGCCGATGAGCCCGCCGCACAGCCCTCCCAGGAGGATGGACGCGAAGGCGAGCACCCGGGCCCCCTGCGAAGGCAGGGCGCTGGGCGCGTAGTCGTCGGGCATGGGCCCTTTCTACCGGGCGGCCACCCGCAGCGGGGCCACCCGACCGCCGGTGGCCCGGACGAGGTCGGCGGGGGCGATGGGGAAGACATGGCGCGGGGTGCCCGCCGCGGCCCACAGCTCGTCGTAACCCAGCAGGTCCTCGTCCACGAACGTGGCCAGCCGGCGCGGGTGCCCGAAGGGCGGGACCCCGCCGATGGGATAGCCGGTGGCGGCCCGCACCCCGGCGGCGTCGGGCCGGGTCACCGGCGCCGAGCCGTCGCCCGCGGCCTCGGCCAGGCGCCGCTCGTCGAGGCGGTTGGGCCCGCTCACCAGAGCCACGACCACCTCGTCGCCCACCGCGAACACGAGCGACTTCACGATCTGGCCCACGTCCACGCCGACGGCGCGGGCCGCGTCCTCGGCCGTGCGGGTGCCCTCGGGGAACTCGCGCACCTCGACGGCCAGCCCCAGGCCGGCGGCGGCGTCCACTACGGCCCGGGCGTTGGCGTGCAACGTGGGGGGATCCATCGGCCCACGGTGCCACACTGTGCGGCATGCGACAGTGGCTGGTGGGAGGAGGCCTGATCCTGACGGACGGCGGCCTGCTGCTCGTCCGCAACCGGCGCCGCAACGGCGATCACGACTGGAGCCCCCCGGGCGGGGTGATCGACGAGGGCGAGACGCTCCTGGCCGGGCTCACCCGCGAGGTCGAGGAGGAGACGGGCGTGGTGGTGTCGGCCTGGCAGGGCCCGGTGTACGAGGTCGAGGTGGAGGCCCCCGGCCTGGGCTGGCACCTGCGGGTCGAGGCCCACATGGCCGTCGACTTCAGCGGCGAGGTGCGGGTGGACGATCCCGACGGCATCGTCGTGGACGCCGAGTTCGTTGATCTCGGAGCCTGCGGCCAGCACCTGGCCACCTGCCGCCCCTGGGTCCGAGAGCCGCTGGACGCCTGGCTGGCCGAGCGCTGGGAGCAGCCTCGGCGCTTCTGCTACGTGATCGACGGCGACGATCCGGCGCGGGCGGTCGTGACCCGGCGGTGAGGCGTGAGCGGTGCGCCTATGAGTGACGACCGCACCATCCTGCACGTGGACATGGACGCTTTCTTCGTGTCCGTGGAGCTGCTGCGCCGGCCCGAGCTGCGGGGCCGGCCGGTGGTGGTGGGCGGCACCGGCATGCGGGGCGTGGTGGCCGCGGCCAGCTACGAGGCCCGCGCCTACGGCGTGTTCTCGGCCATGCCCAGCACCCAGGCCCGCCGCCTCTGCCCCCAGGCCGTGTTCCTACCGGGCGACCACGACCACTACGGCGAGGTCAGCGGCCGGGTGATGGACATCTTCCGCGCCTACACGCCGCTGGTCGAGCCGCTGAGCCTGGACGAGGCGTTCCTGGACGTGACCGGGGCCCGGCGCCTGTTCGGCGAGGGCGCCGAGATCGGCCGGGCCATCCGGTCCGAGGTCGAGGGCCGGGAGGGCCTCACCTGCTCCGTCGGCGTGGCCGCCACCAAGCTGGTGGCCAAGCTCGCCTCGGAGGCGGCCAAGCCGCGCGCGTCACCCACCGGGCCGCTCCCCGGCGCCGGCGTCCGGGTGGTGGCGCCCGGAGACGAGCAGGGCTTCCTGCGGCCCCTGCCGGCCCGCGCGCTGTGGGGGGTGGGGCCGGCGACCCTCGGCAAGCTGGAGCGCCTGGGGGTCCGCACGGTGGGGGACATCGCCGACCTGCCCGAGGCGGCGCTGGTGGGTGCGCTGGGCACGGCGAACGGCCGCCAGCTGGGCCTGCTGGCCCGGGGCGTCGACCCGCGGCCGGTCGAGCCCGACCAGAAGCTGAAGTCCATAGGGCACGAGGAGACCTTCGCCCACGACCACCACGAGCCCGACACCCTCGCCCGCGAGGCCGCCCGCATGGCCGACGCCGTGGCCTGGCGGCTGCGGCGGCAGGGCCTCGTGGCCCGCACCGTCACCGTCAAGGTGCGCTTCGGTGACTTCCGCACGGTGACCCGCTCGACCACCCTCGCGGCCCCGATCGACGAGGGCCCGGCGGTGACCCGCCATGCGCAGGCGCTGCTGGCCGGCCTGGACCCGTCGCCCGGCGTGCGGCTGCTGGGCGTGACCGTGTCGGGGCTGCTCGAGGGCGCCGGCCGCCAGCTCAGCTTCGACGACGCCGGGGCCCCGTCATGGCACGAGGCCAGCGGGGCGATCGACGCCATCCGGGAGCGCTACGGCACTGGTGCCATCGGTCCCGCGGCCGCCGTCGGGCGGGATGGACTGCGCGTAAAGCGCCGTGGTGACGGCCAGTGGGGGCCAGATGACGGTCCGGTGCAGCCCGGGTGACGACAGATTGACGATTTCTCGCGCAATCACGCGTTGTCGTTCGCCAAAGCCTGTGGAACACTTGATCGCACCGGTATGGTCAGCCGGGCGACAAGGGGTGTTCGGTCAAGGGTGTTCGGTCAAGGGGTCTGAGGTGCCGCTTTCCGAGGACGAGGAACGCATCCTCCAGGAAATTGCCCAGCGGTTCTACGAGGACGATCCGTCGTTCGCGCGCGAAGTCAGCGAGACCACGCTCTACCGCCACACCGTCCGCCGGATGAAGTGGTCGGTGGTGGGTTTCCTGGTCGGCGCCGTGTTCCTCATAGCCAGCCTCTCGACGTCGTACCTGCTGTCGTTCGCCGGGTTCCTGCTCATGCTGGCGTGCGCGCTGGTGTTCGAGCGCAACCTGAGAAAGCTCGGCCGGGCCGGGCTCGACCAGCTGACTCGCACGGTCCGGGCCAACGGCCTGCGAGACGCCCTGGGCGGCGCGGGTCGCCGCATGCGCGAGCGCTTCAAGCGCGACGAGCCCGAAGACGAGGAGTAAGCCCCGAGCTCCTCGCCTCTAGGCGGACGCGCGGGCGCGCGCACGCGCACCCGCTGCTCAGCTCAGACCCTGGGTGGCGACCAGGCGGCTGGGGCGGACCCGCCGCACCCGCCTGATGT
>Ga0111539_10004266_pt1 | contig 18723 bp, 19 predicted proteins | sample RhiMethybrSRZTD1_FD_79667 | JGI IMG/M metagenome (GOLD analysis project Ga0111539, IMG submission 79667) | Populus rhizosphere microbial communities from Tennessee, USA - Rhizosphere MetaG P. TD hybrid SRZTD1 (version 2) (version 2) | ecosystem: Host-associated > Plants > Roots > Rhizosphere >... | reverse complement strand
ATGCATTGGCTTACGGCTTTGTGGGCTTCACTGGCCTGATGGTTCTTGGGCTGTTGTGGATGGCGTGGGAGCACAGGCGCGCCGAGGCTAAAGCCGGGCGCGAGAAGAAACCGCCCGCAAGAGCTTCAAACTGAGACACTACCGGCTCCTGCAATTACTTGACACGACCGCACAGCTCCCTCCCAATTCGATCGCTTTGTCGGGCGCTCAGGGAAGGACCGGAGCATGGGCACAGGCGTGGGGCTTCGCCAGGTCGGATACTTCGATTGCGCCGGCGGCGGCCAGGTGGTGGTGGTCGACGGCACCGCCTACATCGGCCACATGCGCAGCCCGCACGGTACCTCGATCGTCGATGTGCGCGACCCGAGCAACTGCAAGGAGCTCGCCAGCATCGGCATGCCCTTTGGCACCCATTCCCACAAGGTGCGTGTTGCCAACGGCCTGATGGTGGTCAACCACGAGATCAACGGCGCCGATCCCAATCCGGTGCCGCCGGACTTCAAGGGCGGCATCGGCATCTACGACGTGGCCAACCCCGCCAAGCCGCGCCAGATCGCGCGCTGGGCCACCGCCGGCAAGGGCGTGCACCGCTTCGATTTCGACGGCCGCTATGTCTATCTGTCGGCGACGCTCGAGGGCTACGTCGGCACCATCGTGCTGATCATGGACCTGTGGGAGCCGGCGCGCCCCCAGGAGGTCGGCCGCTGGTGGCTGCCGGGCCAGTGGCTCGCCGGCGGCGAACAGCCGACCTGGCCCAAGGACCTGCATCGTTGCCACCACCCCCTGCGCCTCGGCAACCGCCTCTACACCAGTTATTGGAAGGCCGGCTTCGTCATTCTCGATATCGAGGACATGACGAAACCGAAGCGCATCTCCGGTCTCGGCTGGTCGCCACCGTTCGCCTGCCCGACCCACACCGCCCTGCCGCTACCCTTCGAGATCCACGGCCGCCGCTACCTGGTGGTGGCCGACGAGGACGTGCAGCGCGCCGAGGCCGAGGTGCCGGCCTTCATGTGGATGGTCGATATCACCGACGAGCGTCGGCCCGTCCAGGTTGGGAGCTTCCAGGTCGAGGGCATCGAGGGCCGGCCGCAGCCGGCCATGACCACATGCCATCAGCCCTGCGAGACGGTGCTGGGCACCGAGATCCCCTTCGCCTGGTTCGCCTACGGGCTGCGCATCGTCGACGTCAAAAACCCGCATGCGCCCCGCGAGGTCGCGCACTTCATGCCCGACGTGCCCGAGGGGACGGACCGCGTATCCAGCAACGACCTGACCGTCGACGATCGCGGGCTGATCTACCTGCTCGACCGTCGTCGCGGTCTCACCATCGTGGAGCGGGCCTGACGGAGCGCAACTCCCGAGCCTCCCCAGACGTCATCCAGGCGTGGGGGATCGCCCTGCAATCGGCAAGGGTGGTCGACCGCAGCACGTCTCACCGCTCGCTCTGAAGCAGGCATATCGCGTCCCCGCGAGCATCACATCGGCGCGAGGACCGCGGAACGACCTGCCAGCACGTTTGTTGTCTCCTTAACAGCAACAACCAAGGGAGACGATCATGAAGATCATCACTTCGGCGATCCTTGCGCTCTCAGTCCTGGCGGGTGTCGCGAGCCAGGCCGTTGCCGACGAGAACGACGGCAAGAGCACCAACATTCAGCAGATGGACCGTGAGAACCGCGGTGGACAGGGTCAGTAACCGCTAGAGGAAGCACCAGCCCAATCGGGCTGGTGCTTTGACTGCCATGACCAAATCAATGAGCATCATCCTCCTGCTGATGACGGCGCTCCTCCTCGGCACGATCGTGTCGATCCACGCGCAACCCCAGTCGCCGGAACAAACCAGCTCGCTCGACAACACGCCGGGCCCGCACAATCCCCATCAACCGTCAGCTGAACCGGCTGCGCGCCGCGGGGCTTGACGTGCACCGGAAAGGACAACTTCATGATGACAAACGATCCATATCGCGCGCCTGAGGTGCCGAGAGATCCTACGCGCGACGCGCGCCGGAGGGATGCCTTCGACGAAGAGACGCGGGCGACAATTTGGCTGCCGATAGCGATCGCAATCGCCCTCTTCATCGGCCTCGGCTACTACTTCTATGGGCACATCGGTGCCGGTCCAGCCATGCGCGCCGATAGCAGCGCCATCACGAAGTCAGAACCCAGCCCGAACTGATTTCTCCGCCACTGCTGAGAGTCTCATCGAGACCACTTGAGCGCCAGCCAACGCCTCGGAAAAAAGGGCAACGTTATCGCCCACTCGTGTTGGTTTCGTCCCGCTGCAGCTCCATCGTGATCTCCGAGGCGGCGCTGGGAATGGGAAGCCAACACCCAACCTCTTCGAAGGAACGACGAACGGACGTCGTCTCGGACCGATAGCTCGGCTCCGCGTCCCCTTTCCTTCGCGAGATAAAGGCTTGCCGACACTGCTCGACAAAGGCCTTTCCGCTCACTCGAGCATTGATCGAACGTGCGTCCACGACACTCGTCACCTCGCAATCATTGTCGAAACTGGCGACGTGAGCTCCGAGCTCGTCGTTGACGTCTCCTGTGATCTTGGAAGTGAATCTCTTACCTTGCTGCATGGGAAAAAGCGATCCGTGCGCCTCCAGTGTTCTCGAGTTCTCTTTCCGTCATCGCGATTTGAAACAAGCCACATCCAGCCTCGATGGTGCGAGTCTTGCTACTGCTCCCCCATCCGACCCGCGGGCCCCAAGCGCCCTCCGTCTGAACAAGGCCGGAGTTCAGGACAGTACCCTTCGTGGTCGTCTGGTGTGTTGCGCTCGTTGATCTATGCACGTAGCTCTTCAGGTGCACTGGCGGAGCATTGGCAAACAAGGGATGGGTCCGGATCAGCTTCAAAATGGCAGGGTCAGGCTTCGGATCGCCGGGATTTGGCACCCGGGCTGCCACGTCCTTTGCCGAAGCAGGCGCCTTCGGAGTCGAGGGCGGCGGACCGACTGGTGGAGGGGACGCGGCGGATGCTGCAGGCGCAGCAGGTGCTGGTCCCTGTGGGGGCTGGACTGGCACCGCCGCAGCCACCTGCTGCTGCTTCAGCTCCTGGATGCGGGTCCGGGCTTCCGCCGCTTGTGGCAAGTCCGGATGATCCTGCACAAATCGTTCCAACGAAGCAATGTTGCCTTGCATCGCAATCAATCGGTACTTGAGGCGGATCTCTTCGAGCTTGGTAAGCTTCTCCCGCGCCATGACGCCATAAACAGTGTCCCCAAACTGCCTGGCAAAAGCGGTCAGCAGTTCGTGGCTATTGGAGTCCTTGACCGCGGCCCACGCCCGCTCGGCCTCGCCGAACGCCGCCGGTTTACTCTCGCCGCCGAACAAGACGCGATCGCGCCGCTGAATGCCGTCCTCCGTCCAGGGCACCTGGTCGCCGTGCGTCCTTTCCATGACGGCCACGCGCACGCGGTGGAACATGATCAGGTCCGATTGACCTGGCTTGACCAGCTCCGCTGCGAGAGCGGCCGCGTAGGGACCGCTTCCCAGCCCCGTGTCCGACGCGGTCTTGCCCGGCTCGGCGGCGAACGCGACGAGCACGCCGCTCTGCTGTCCGAGCGGCACGAATCCTTTTCCGCCACGCGCGCCCTGCAAGGTATTGCGGCACGCATCGAGCACAAGGTAGTGCGCCGCGCCCGGCGCCTCGTCGCGCAGAATCGCCAACACCTCGCTGTGCGTCACCCCCTGCACGCGAAGTTGGACGGTCGATGGTTCGTCGAGGTCGATCGGCATCAAATAGTTGTCACCCGCTGACGCGATCCCATGACCGGAATAGTAGAGAAAGCCCACGGCATTCGACCCCGCCGCTTTCAACCTGGCGGCGAATTCGTGGATGGCAACCAGCATCTCGGCCCGGCGGGCATTGTGGACCGGCTTCAACACCTCGAAGCCGATGGCCTTAAGGGCCTCACCGACGATGCGAGTGTCGTTGAGCGGATTGATCAGAGTACCGACGCTGGGCTTGTAGTCCTTGTTGCCGATGAGCAGCGCAATGCGCTTCTCCCCCGGCGCCCAGGCACTTGCCGGCAGCAGCAACAGCAAGACAAGCGTGGTGGCAACCCGCACCGCACCATCTGGAACTTCCCCTCGGAACCCCCGCAATCCTACCACCACGCGGAACCAATGGAACCCTGCATCACGGCTCCCATCAGGGCAGCCTCTGGTGTCCGCGAGGAGCAATTGATACGCTGAACTTCAACGGACGTTGCAAAACCAAGGAAGAGACAATGCAAGGTTATCGAATGCCATTGGCGATCGTACTCACGGTCGGTATTGCCGCCACAGCGTACGGGCAGCAAAGCGGCCAGGTCCTCAAGCTGCCCGATCAGATCGAGTGGAAGGCGCCGCCGATGGTTGGCGGCGCGAGCACGGCAATCCTCTACGGTGACCCGACGAAATCTGGTGTGTACGTGACGCGCACCAAATTTCCGGCAGGCTTGAAGGTCATGCCGCACACGCATCCCGACGAGTGGCGCACGGTCGTGGTCCTAACCGGGACACTCTACTTCGGCCTCGGCGATACGTGGGACGAGAGCAAGCTCAAGACCTATCCCACCGGGACGTTCTTCTCCGAGCCCAAGGATACGCCGCACTACGTCTGGGCCAAGGATGGCGAGGTGATCGTCCAAGTCACGGGCATGGGCCCGACGGGGACCAAGGTGATCCCAACGAAGTAGTGATCGCGAAGGCGACGCATCGCAGATCGGCGGCCCTTCAATCGGACTCCCTGACGCGGGACGGCGATTGGGGAAACGCGAAGACTGTGCTCACAAAAATCAATGCAAAAGGGCTGGCGCACCCGACAGGATTCGAACCTGTGACCTTCGCCTTCGGAGGGCGACACTCTATCCAGCTGAGCTACGGGTGCATCCGGCGAGTTCAACCCCCGCCTCCACGCGTTAGATACTCTATTTGACCGGATGCGGCAAACGCCGCAAAGCTTGGGCCGTTCTCGGGCCGACGACCGGCTCGGCGCAAGACGGAGGCCGGCAATGGCGGAGCGAAGCGACATCCGGCCGGGCGAGTTGGAGATTTCGCTGCCGGCGTCGGCCGACGCAGGCGTGTACTTCATCGGCCGCATCCGCACGCCGTTCAAATCGCGCGCCGAATGTCCGAAGAATAGCGCCGAGTCGGAGGCAGTCGGCGTCGTCGAGCTCGATCCGCGCTATGCGGCCGGCCTGACGGACTTGGGCCTCTACAGCCATTGCTGGCTGCTTTATTGGATGGATCGGGCGCGGCGCGATTTGACCTTGCAAGTGCGGGCTCATCTCGGCCGCGCGCGCGGCACCTTCGCGTTGCGCTCGCCGGTGCGGCCCAATCCGATCGCGATCGCAGCCGTAGAGATTGTCGGCATGGAGGGCGTCACGCTCAGCGTGCGCGGCGTCGATTGCATCGACGGCACGCCGCTCCTCGACATCAAGCCCTACTTTGCCTCGACCGACAGTTTTCCGGGCGCCAAACGACCGAAAGCCGCGGGATCAGACGCTCGGCGCCCTCGGAGGCAGGCGCCAAAAGAATTATGCTGAGCAATCGACTCTAAGCCACGAATCGCAGTAACCGAAGTTGTCAAGACAACGTTGGGTGGGGGCCCAAATGAACGTCAGCAGGCTATCGGACTTCGCAGCGAAGCTCGTTGCCGTTGAGGCTCAATTCAATGTCGGTAAGCGCCTCGGTCGAGTGGCAAGCAAGCTTCAAGAGGTGGTCAGCCAACCTCAGAACCCGCAGTTCCAAACGGAGTTCGTGGGCTTCATCGTCGAGCTTCGCAAGAGTGTGGAAGAACTTGAAGCCCAAATTACGCCGGCCATGGCGGATTTCCTGCGCGAACTGGGTGGTCTCAAGTTTTTCTCGAAAGAAATGGTGGACGACATCGATGGTGAGATTCACAGGAACTCCATCACTCACGCGGTGGCCAAGTCGTACGTAGACGATATCGTGTCGAGGCGGAACAAGTTTGTTGAAGCGCTCAAGTCGCTTTCGGCGAGTCTGACGAGCGTAGGACTGAAGCCCAAGCCACTTGAGCCGGGCCATGCCGAAATCGGATTCAAAATACCTCGGTCGATATTTGACAACAGGCTGATAGGCTTCTCTGGGGAGCTGAAGTTCATTGAGCGGGTGGTGGAGGTTTTTTCGGAGGCAGTCACCGGGGAGCGGCAGGAAGCGGAGTTGTCAGAGCTGTCGACGACTGACCCGCTTGTGCTTCTGCAGCTGTACGCGCCCATTGTCGCTGCCATTGCGGCGTCGGTGACATGGTTCCTGGCCACTTACAAGCAAACGTTGGAGATTCGTCAGCTCAAAGCCCAAATTCGAAAACTAGAAATCGACGACACCTCACAATTTGACAAGGAAATTGAGCAAATCATCCAAAAAGCGGTCGAGGAGCGAATAGGCCAGGTGCTGGCTCCGCGAGAGGACCAGGGCCGAAAGAATGAAGTCGAGAATGGTCTGAGACTTGTCCTGCGGGATATGTGGGCGAGAGTCGAGAGAGGGATGACGGTTGAAGTGCGGTTCCTGCCGCCCGCAGCCAAACCGAACGCGACGGCTGAAGAAGCCCGAGAGGCGAAGGCGTACAAAGATTTGGAGCGTATCCAACGGGAGCTGGTGTTCCCGGCAATCGAAGGCGAGCCGATGTTGGAGCTGCCCAAGGCCGAGACGAGTGGTGACGGTGCTCGACTTCCGAAGGCTGTTAAGGCCACGAGGGGTGGTCGGGGTCAGAAGAAAGCAAGTAAGCCGGCGGATGGGGCTCAAAAGGAAATCGATATCCGCAACAGGTCAGAACCGGATGATACGGATCTACCGGTGCAGAGGAGCTGACCCAATCCGATCGCGCTTGCCGCCGTTGAGCTTCTGACATCGCCGGCACCGTGCTCAGCCTCGATTGCATCGACGGCACGGCGCTCCTCGACATCAAGCCCTACTTTGCCTCGACCGACAGTTTTCCGGGCGCCAAACGGCCTTGACATGGCCGTCGGGAGTCCCCCCACCCCTAGCCCCTCCCCGCAAGGGGGAGGGGATCCGGTGGAGCGTGTGGCGATGCGGGCTGACAATCCCGCGGCCCGGCCTATAGTGCGCAGCCATGGCCACCCCATCCGCGAAATCCAGATCGTCGAGACCCGCCGCCGGCTGCTCGGTGCCGCCCGGCGAGCCCGTGCCCGTCATCAAGGGCAGCCACGTCTATCTGATCGACGGCTCGGGCTACATCTTCCGCGCCTTCCACGCGCTGCCGCCGCTGACCCGGCCGTCGGACGGGTTGCCCGTCGGGGCGGTGCACGGCTTCTGCGCCATGCTGTGGAAGCTGCTCCAGGACTCCAAGAGGTCGAGCGGGCCCACCCATCTTGCCGTCATCTTCGACGCCAGCGAGAAGACGTTCCGCAACGAGATCTACAAGGACTACAAAGCGCACCGACCGCCGGCGCCCGAAGAGCTGATCCCCCAGTTCTCGCTGATCCGGGACGCGGTCAAGGCCTTCAACCTCGCCTGCATCGAGCAGGACGGCTACGAGGCCGACGACCTTATCGCCACGTATGCCAAGCAGGCGTTGGCCGCCGGCGGCGAGGTGACGGTGGTGTCCTCCGACAAGGACCTGATGCAGCTGGTGGGGCCCGGCCTCGTCATGCTCGACACCATGAAGAACCGCACCATCGGCCCCGACGAAGTGCGCGAGAGGTTCGGCGTGCCGCCCAACAAGGTGGTCGACGTGCAGGCCTTGGCCGGCGACTCCACCGACAATGTGCCGGGTGTTCCCGGCATCGGCGTCAAGACGGCGGCGGAGCTGATCAACGAGTACGGCGACCTCGAAACACTGCTGGCGCGCGCCGGCGAGATCAAGCAGCCCAAGCGGCGCGAGCGGCTGACCGAGTTTGCCATGCAGGCGCGGCTGTCCCTGGATCTCGTCACCCTCAAAGACGACGTGCCTCTCACGGTCTCCGTCGAGCAGCTCGGCGTGCGGGAGCCCCAGGCCGACGGCCTACTAGGCTTCCTGCGCGAGATGGAGTTCGCGACGCTGACGAAGCGCATTGCCGAGGGGCTGAAGGTCGAAGCGCCGCCGCCCGTGGAGCGGCCGGGCGCAACGACGTCGTCCGAGGAAACCAGGCAAACCGGCGCATCGGCAAGCCCGTCGAAGCCTGGCGGCAACCGCCCTGCGCCGACCTCGGGCACGGGGCCGCAAACCGCCGTCGTGCTAGCGGCCAATGCCGCGAAGGCGCACAAGATCGACCGCTCGACATATGAGACCGTCACAGAGCTGGCGCAGCTCGAAGCCTGGATCGCCGAGGCGCGCGCTGCCGGCCGGTTCGCGTTCGACACCGAGACCACCAGCCTCAATGCCATGCAGGCGGAGTTCGTCGGCTTCTCGATGGCTGTGGCGCCCGGCAGAGCTTGCTACGTCCCGCTGGGCCACCGGGTCGGCGCCGGCAGCTTCGATTTCGGCGAGGGCGATCTGAAGCAGGTGCCGACCCGCGAGGCCTTGGCCCTGCTCAAGCCGCTGCTGGAAGACGCCTCCATCCTGAAGATCGGGCAGAACATCAAGTACGATTGCCTGGTGCTGCGCCGCCACGGCATCGAGCTGGCGCCGCTCGACGATACGCTGCTGCTCTCCTACGCCCTCGACGGGGGCCGCGGCCAGCACGGCATGGAGGCGCTGGCCGAGCGGCATCTGGGCCATGCCTGCCTGTCGTTCCCTCAGGTGCTCGAGCATGCGCCGGGCGCCAAGAAGTCGGACAAGACGTTCGCGCAGGTGCCGCTCGACAAGGCGACGGAATACGCCGCCGAGGACGCGGATGTAACCCTGCGGCTGTGGATGGCGCTGAAGCCGCGGCTGGTAGCCGAGCGCATGACCATGGTCTACGAGACGCTGGAGCGGCCGCTGGTGCCGGTCCTCGCCGACATGGAGCGCGCCGGCGTGAAGGTCGACAAGGCGATTCTGTCGCGCCTCACCTCCACGTTCGCCCAGCGCATCGCCCGGCTCGAGGAGGAGATCTACGACCTGGCGGGGCACAAGTTCAACCTGGGCTCGCCCAGGCAGCTCGGCGAGTTCCTGTTCGACAACTTGAAGCTGCCGGGCGGCCGCAAGACCAAGACCGGCCAGTGGGAGACGCGCGCCAATCTGCTCGACGACCTGGCGGCGCGCGAGGACCTGCCCCAGGATGCGCGCAAGCTGATCAACGTCATGTTGGAGTGGCGGCAGCTGGCGAAGCTCAGATCCACCTATACGGATTCGCTGCCCGCTCACATCGACCCGGACACCGGGCGCATCCACACCTCCTACGCGTTGGCCTCGACGACGACGGGACGCCTGGCCTCCACCGACCCGAACCTGCAGAACATCCCGATCCGCACCAAGGAGGGCCGCGAAATCCGTACGGCCTTTGTCGCCGAGCGCGGTCACAAGCTCATTTCCGCCGATTATAGCCAGATCGAGTTGCGGGTGTTGGCGCACGTTGCCGAAATTCCCCAGCTCAAGAAGGCTTTCGAAGAGGGTCTTGATATTCACGCCATGACGGCCTCCGAGATGTTCGGCGTCGCCATCGAGGGCATGCCCGCAGAGGTGCGCCGGCGCGCCAAGGCCATCAATTTCGGCATAATCTACGGCATCTCGGCATTCGGATTGGCCGCCCAGCTCAGCATCCCCAAGCAGGAGGCGGGCGAGTACATCACCACGTATTTCAAGCGCTTCCCCGGCATTCGCGACTACATGGAATCGACCAAGCGGCGCGCGCACGAGCAGGGGTTTGTGGAGACCATTTTCGGCCGGCGCGTGCACTACCCGGAAATCAATACCAAGAACCCCTCAATGCGCGGGTTTCTGGAGCGTGCCGCCATAAATGCGCCGATCCAGGGTTCGGCCGCCGATATCATCCGCCGCGCCATGATCCGCATGCCCCGGGCAATGGCAGACGCGCAGTTGAGCTCGGTGCGCATGCTATTGCAGGTGCACGACGAACTGGTGTTCGAGGGCAAGGAGGCCGAGGTCGACAGGGCCTTGAAAGTGATTGCCCGGGTGATGGAGAAGGCCGCCGAGCCGGCCGTGCATCTCAAAGTGCCCGTGCATGTCGATGCCAAGGCGGCCGACAATTGGGAGGCCGCGCATTAGCGTAGGCCGGCCTCGCTGCGCCGGCGGCGCATGCCGCCGGAAATTTCGTGGGCTGAGAAGTATCGGAGCGGCGCTTGCGCGACCGCTCCGATAGCAATCGACTACTTGATCAGAAACTTCTCGATCTTATCGCCGTCCTTCAGCTTGGCCGAGAGCCAGCGAGGCTTGCGGCCGCGGCCGGTCCACGTCTCCGCGGCATCGTCGGGATTGACGTACTTGGCGGCGACCTTGCGGCCTTTTCCGCCGCGACCACCGAACAGATCGGCGATCTTGAATCCTTGCGCCGCTGCCATCGCTTCCAGCTTCTCACGGAGTTCGTTGCGCGTCCTGTCTTGGGCGCTGGCTTTCGCCTTCTTTACCTTGAGCTCGAGCTCTTGAAGGTCCTTGTACGACATCCGGTCCAGTTGTTCTCTTGCCATATCGCAGATCCCTATTTGCGAGTGATGATGGGGCATCCACCAATACAAAGGTTTTACTTAAAAAAATGGAAATAACAATAGGCCAATCGCAAGATTTCGGACGCGTTGAAACGAAACTCGGGCATGGCGTTGCCTTCAAGGGGTGGAGAACTACAAGATGTAGGAATGCCTGAGATTGGTGAATTGCTGCCACAGAAGATAGGTGCGATCAAGCAGAAAAATGTGGAATTGGCAGTTTTTGCAGTGAGAGGACAATCAGTTCCCTTTGTTCGTGGCTGCGGTGGTTAATCAAAGCCAAGCATTGCGCCGACTGAAGATCGATCAAAGATCCCCGGATTGAGTGTGATTTCCGTCCGATATTGAACCGTTGCCAACTTTGATATTGTTGACGGCCAGCACGGCAATGCTTGTCCGGCTTGGCGCGCAGCCTGGGCGCTGCATCAGCAATGCGTGGGGGCAGACGGATGGGATAAAGTCGATTACCCCTCTTCCGTTTGTGATATGAATGGGACGGCGAAGGTGCATTGAGGCATCCGCGTCCGGCGCCCCGTTTCCACCCAAACAGGCCGATGCCATGACGGGAACGCATGCGAGAGTTGCAGGATTGGTGCGATATCCCTGAAGCCTATCGGTTGGCTGTGCCTATGCCGGACGCGTCGGAATTGGACCTTATAACCATAAGAGACTGGCTGAGATATGCCGCCAGCCGTTTCGGCGCAGCCGGCCTTGCTTATGGCCATGGCACCAGCAGCGCTCTGGACGAGGCGGCCTATCTCATTCTCCACACGCTTCACCTGCCGATCGACCAGCTCGATCCCTGGCTCGATGCCCGTTTGTTGCCGGCGGAGCGACGGGCTTTGCAGGACACGATCGAAAAGCGCATCGCCACGCGCAAGCCGGCCGCCTATCTCACGAACGAGGCCTGGATTGGCGGGCATTCGTTCTATGTCGACGAGCGGGTCATCGTGCCGCGCTCCTTTGTCGGGGAATTGCTGTGCAAATACGCGGCCTTACCTGACGAAGGGTTGCCGGGCCTCAATCCACTATCCGTCAACGCAATTCTGGAGCTCTGCACGGGGTCGGGTTGCCTGGCCATACTGGCGGCCCTGGCATTTCCGAATGCGACGGTCGATGCCAGCGACATTTCCGCGGACGCACTCGCCGTCGCCGCGCGCAACGTGCGCGATTACGGCCTGGAGGAGCGTATTTCCCTGCAGCGCTCCGATCTGTTCGCTGCCCATGCCGGCAAGCGCTACGATCTCATTATTGCCAATCCACCCTATGTCAGCGCCGAAGCGATCGCCGCCTTCCCACCCGAATATGCGGCCGAGCCGAAGATCGCTCATGACGGGGGCGCCGATGGGCTCGGGATCGTCCGCCGCATCCTGGCCGAGGCGAAAACCCATCTGTCGCCCAAGGGAGCGTTGATGATGGAGGTGGGGACCGGCCGGGCCGCCCTGGAAGAGGAGTTCCCGCAATTGCCGTTCCTATGGCTCGATACAGCCGAGAGCGAGGGCGAGGTATTGGTGCTTGCCGCCTCGGCCTTGCGCCCAAGCAACGGCCGCTGACCCGGCGTTTCTGTTAGACTGCGATGCTGCCAATGGCGACACATGCAAGGAGCACGATGGCGACCGGCAATCCGTTCCTCGACACCGAGCGGCGCCCGCACACCGATGGTGCGTTCCATGCCAACGAGGTGGGGCTGTCCAACCGCAACTCCGGCATCCTGCTGGAGACGCTGCGCCACGACGTCACCCCGGCCGGCCTGCATTACCTGCTCAACCATTTCGACGTGCCGTTTGTGGTGGACCGCCGATGGCAGGTCGAGATCGATGGCCGCGTGAGGAAGCCACTGACGCTTGCCCTCGATGACATCGAGCGCCTGCCGGCGCGCACGCTCCGCGTCACCCTCGAGTGCGCCGGCAATGGACGCGCGGCCATGACACCGCGCTATCCAAGCATGCCCTGGGTTCACGAGGCCGTCGGCACCGCCGAATGGACCGGCACGCCGCTGCGCCATCTGCTCGAGCGCGCCGGTCTCTTGGATGACGTTGTGGAAATCGCCTTTCTCGGCGCCGACCGCGGCTTCGACCGAGGCCAGGAGCATACCTACGGTCGCAGCCTGACCCGCGATGTCGCGCTCGGCGAGGATGTGCTAGCCGTCTGGGCCATGAATGGCGCGCCGCTGCTGCCGCAACATGGATACCCGCTGCGCCTCATCGTGCCCGGCTGGTACGGCATGGCGAGCGTGAAGTGGCTCAACCGCATCGAGGCACTGGCGCAGCCTTACGACGGCTTCCAGCAGGTCAGCAGCTACATGTACCGCGCCGTGCCCGGCGGCCCGACCGCGCCCGTGTCGCACATGCGCGTCAAAGCGCTGCTGGTGCCGCCAGGCATTCCGGATTTCTACTCGCGCCAGCGCATGGTGGAGGCGGGGCCAGTCGAACTCTACGGCCGCGCCTGGTCCGGCGCCGCGGCGGCCATCGCTCGCGTCGAGGTCGGCATCGACGGAGCCTGGCACCAAGCCGAGCTGGAAGCGCCGCAAGGCAAGTTCGCGTGGCGCGGCTGGCGCTTCAAATGGGACGCGCAAGCCGGCGAGCACGAGCTCTCCTGCCGCGCCACCGACGCCAACGGTGAGGCGCAGCCGCTGCAGCCGCGCTGGGATTCCGGCGGCTTCGGCAACAACGCCGTGCAGCGCGTCCGGGTCACGGTGAGATGAGCGGCATGGACGGCAGCATCGAGGTTTCGCTGTGGCGCGGCAAAGCCGACGGCGAGTATCGGACCTACACGGTGCCGCTGCGCGAGAACCAGACCGTGCTCGACGTCGTCACCTGGGTGCAGCGCCACGCCGACCCCACACTCTCTTACCGCTTCGCCTGTCGCGTCGGCATGTGCGGCAGCTGCGCCATGACCATCAACGGCCGACCGCGCTGGACGTGCCGCACCCACGTCTCGCAAGCGGTGCAGGACGGCAGACTCGAGATCGGGCCTCTCGCCAACATGGCCATCATCAAGGACCTCGCTTGCGACATGGCCGCCTTCTTCGAGAAATGGCAGGCCGCGAGAGGTGTCTTCGCGCCGAGCAAGACCCGGCACGAGCCGATCGAGCCGATTGCGCCGACAAGCCCGCCGCGCCTGGCGGCCGACGCGGCGGTCGAATGCATCAATTGCGGCGTATGCTATGCGGCCTGCGACACCGTGCGCTGGAACGAGGACTATCTGGGCCCGGCGGCCTTGAACCGCGCCTGGACGCTTCTCAACGACGTGCGCGACGCCGGCAATCGCGAGCGCCTGGCGGCGGTCGCGGCCAACGGCGGCTGCCATGCCTGCCATTCGCATCAGAGCTGCCAGGAGCATTGCCCCAAGGCGCTCAACCCCACCGCCTCCATCGCCGGCCTGAAGCGGTTGACCATGCAGGCATATATCCGGGGGGAGTTGTGAAAGACACGGTTGCAACGTGCGCGACTGTCATCGCGGGGCTTGTCCCCGCGATCCAGCGGCCCGCACACGCCGTGCGGTTCTGTTTGCGCGCATCGCGGCCGTCGGGCGCCTGGCGCACCGTGGATCCCGGCGACAAGCCCCGGGATGACACGCAATGAACGTGCGGCTCTATATCCTGCAGCGGGCGACGGCGGCGATCATGGTGCCGCTGGTGGTGGCCCATATCCTGATCATCTTCTACGCCACTCGCCGGGGACTGAGCGCCGCCGAGATTCTGGGCCGCACGCGCGGCAGCATCGGCTGGGGCGCGTTCTACGCGCTGTTCGTGCTGGCGGCGGCCACGCATGGGGCGATCGGTGTGCGAGCTGTGGCGTCCGAATGGGCCAAGCTCAGGGGACTCCGGCTCGACATCTTGATGTGGGGTGTCGGCCTCCTGTTGGCGGTGCTGGGCCTCAGGGCGGTCGCCGCGGTGGTGCTGTGACGGCACCTCGGACGCGCCAGCGCACGGGAGCGCATCGCCGCAATGCCCTTTGGTTCGCGGCCATGGTCCATCGCATCTCGGGGCTGGCGCTGGCCTGCTTCCTGCCGCTGCACTTCCTGGCGCTCGGCCTTGCCATCCAGGGAGAGGCCCAGCTCGACGGCTTCCTGAAATGGACTGCCAACCCCTACGTCAAAGTAGCCGAGACGGTGCTTGTGTTCCTGCTGGCGATCCACATGCTGGGCGGCATCCGCGTGCTGGCGATCGAGAACCTGCCTTGGCGCGAGGGGCAGAAACGACTGGCGACGGGGGCCCTTATTCTTGCGGGTATCGCTGCCCTCGCGTTTCTTGTGACTGCGGTCTAAGAACGATCCATGCTGGAACGGCTCAAGACCGACATTCTGATCCTGGGCTCCGGCGGGGCCGGGCTGTTTGCGGCGCTGCATGCGCATCGGGCCAACCCAGCGCTCGACATCACGGTTGCCACCAAGGGTCTGCTCGGCAAGTGCGGCTGCACGCGCATGGTGCAGGGTGGCTACAACGTCGCGCTCAATCCCGGGGACTCGGTCGAGCGCCATTTCATGGACACCATCGAGGGCGGCAAGTGGCTGCCCCACCAGCAGCTGGCCTGGACGCTGGTGGAGAAGGCGGTCGAGCGCGTGCAGGAGCTCGAGAACGAGATCGGCTGCTTCTTCGACCGTAACCCCGACGGCACGCTGCACGGCAAAGCCTTCGCCGGGCAGACCTTCGACCGCACCGTGCACAAGGGCGACCTCACGGGCATCGAGATCGTCAACCGCCTGATGGAGCAGGTGTGGGCGCAGCCCGTGCGGCGGCTGGAGGAGCATCGCGCCGTGGCGCTGATCCCGGCCCGAGACGGCAAATCGATCGCAGGCGCGCTGCTGATCGACATCCGCACGGGGCTCTTCCGTTTCGTCCGGGCGCAGGCCGTGCTGCTCGCCACCGGCGGCGGGCCGACCATGTACCGCTACCACACCCCCTCCGGCGACAAGAGCATGGACGGGCTCGCCATGGCATTGCGCCTGGAGCTGCCGCTGCGCGACATGGAGATGGTGCAGTTCCACCCGACCGGCCTGCTGGCCGGCCCCGACACGCGCATGACCGGCACGGTGCTGGAGGAGGGCCTGCGCGGCGCCGGCGGACACCTCCTCAACGGCGGTGGCGAGCGCTTCATGGAGACGCGCGACCCGCGCGCAGAGCGGGCCACGCGCGATTTCGTGTCGCGCTGCATGTACGAGGAGATGCGCGCCGGACGCACCACCCCGCACGGCGGCCTCCACATCAAGATGAGCCACCTTGGGCCCGACAAGGTGCGCCGCGAGTTCAAGGGCATGGTGGAGCGCTGCGCCGACTGCGGCTTCGATCTCGCCGGCGGGCTGGTCGAGGTGGTGCCGACGGCGCACTATTTCATGGGCGGGCTGATCTGCGAGGTCGATACCTCCACCGAGCTGCCCGGCCTGTTCGTGGCCGGCGAGGATGCCGGCGGCGTGCACGGCGCCAATCGGCTCGGCGGAAATGGGGTGGCCAACTCCACGGTCTACGGCGGCATTGCCGGGGAGACGATGGCCGCCTGGATCGCGGGCAATGGCGGGCACCGGGCCGCGGACGAGGACATGCTCGGCGCCGAGCTGGCCCGGGCGCAGCTGCCGTTTGCCCGCAAGGGCGGCGACCTCAACCGCTTGCGCGAGAGCCTGCTCGATGTCATGTGGGACGATGTGGGCGTGATCCGCGACGCGGCCGGGCTGCGCCGCGGTCTCGGCAAGCTCGACGCCATCGAGGCCGAGCTTTTGGCGAGCGGCCTCGCCGACGGCGATCGAGCCTTCAACCTGACCTGGCACGACTGGCTCAACTTGCGCTCGCTCGTGGAGGTCTCCAAGGTGATTGCGGCAGCGGCCCTGAAGCGCGAGAATTCACGCGGCGCCCATTACCGCGAGGATTTCCCCGGCGAGGGCGACCTCGCAACCTCGACCTTCACCGTGGCGCGCCAACGCGATGGTGCGCTCGACATCGTCGAGGAACCCGTGCAGTTCACCATCGTCAAGCCGGGCGAGAGCCTGTTGAAACAGGCTGCGGAATGAGGTTCGAGGGTTCAGCGCACTCAACTGTCGTCGCGGGGCTTGTCCCCGCGATCCACCCATCCGCGCACTCCCTTGATCGATGGAGGTCGCACACCGGGCAGCGAGGGATAGAGATCAACCCAATGCGGGTTCTCCCGCTCAATCAAATTGATCTTCCAAGCTCGCGGCCACTCCTTCATGGTCTTCTCGCGTTGGATAGCTTCTCGTACGTCGCCGAACTCCTGGAACCAGACGAGCCGATGCACTTTGTATTTGCGCGTGAAGCTGGACCCTTTTCCGGTGCGGTGCTGTTCCACTCGGAAGATGATGCCGTTGGTGACGCCGGTATAGAGGGTTCCTCTCGGTTTGCTGGCGAGAATGTAGACCCAGTAGCTGCGCATGGTGCGTCTCGAAATTGGCGTACGGAGTATGCGGCGCGATGGATCGCGGGGACAAGCCCCGCGAGGACATGTGCGGTGCGGGAGGCGAGCAAATGATCCCGATATCCTTCCTCCAGAAAACCGCCGAAGCGCTCATGGCGAAGGCGGCGATCGAGATCCCCGACGATTACCTCGCCGGCTTGAGGCGCTGCGCCGACACCGAGAAGGGCGATCTCTCCGCCTTCGTCATCCAGGCGATGCTGGAAAACTACGAGGCGGCCAAGGAGGACCGGCGCGCCATGTGCGGGGACACCGGCGTGCCGCGCTGGTACGTCAAGATCGGCAACGCGGCGCAGATCGAGGGCGGGCCGGTGGCGCTGGAAGCGGCGCTCAGGCGTGCCACGGCGAACGCGACCCGCAACGTGCCGCTGCGGCCCAACCGCGTGCACCCGCTCTGGCGCACCGACCACAACAACAACTGCGGCATCGGCGCGCCGGAGATCGAGTATTCCTTCCACCCGGATGCCGATTGGATCGACCTCACCACCGTGCACAAGGGCGGCCTGTTCGGCAGCGACTACCGCATGCTGTTCCCCGGCGACGGCATCGAGGGCATCCGACGCTTCTACCTCGACACGCTCATCGCCTTCGGGCGGCGCGGGCTTGCCTGCCAACCCGCCATCGTCGGCGTCGGGCTCGGCGGCTCCAAGGACATCTCGATGATCCTCGGCAAGCAGGCTGCCTGTCTCAGGATCGTTGGCTCGCGCAATCCCGACCCCAAAATTGCCCAGCTCGAAGCCGAGCTGAAGGAGCTCGGCAACAATATCGGCATGGGCGCCATGGGCTTCATGGGGTCTTCCATGGTGGTCGATTGCCACGTCGAGGTCGGCTACTGCCACACCGGCGGCATGCCGATGAGCGTGCACATGTTCTGCCTGTCCTCGCGGCGCGCCACGGCCCGCGTGTTCCCCGACGGCCGGGTCGAATTCCGCACGGACCCGCAGTGGTTCACCGACTACATGCGGCGGCCGACGGTGGAGTGGGAGCCGGCAAAGGCGCAAGCCGCCGAGTAGATTGGGTCGAACGAAGCGAAGACCCAACACAACCGGAGTCGTTTGGGGCCAGTGTTGGGTCTGCGCTGACGCTTGACCCAACCTACGCCTCGAACGACCGTTGCCAGCTTTGCCGCTTCGCGCGAAGCTGGCCACGAGCCAACTTGCCAACTCAGGAGAACTGTCATGCGTGCCGCCGTCCTGACCGAAGTCAACAAGCCGCTGCAGATCCTCGACCTGGAGCAGGAGGGCCCCAAAGCCGGTGAGGTGCGCGTCGAGGTGAAGGCCGCCGGCGTGTGCATGAGCGACTGGCACGTCATGAACGGCGACTGGCCGCTGCCGCTGCCGATGGTGCTGGGCCACGAAGCCGCCGGCATCGTCGCGGAGCTGGGCCCGGGCGTCACCAACGTCAGGAAGGGCGACCACGTCATCTTCTCCTTCCGCCCGCATTGCGGCCACTGCCGCTACTGCTCGTCGGGGCGCACGGTGCTGTGCTCCGGCCACAACGACACGCCGCGCTGGCGCATGCACGACGGCACGGCGCGCGTGAAGCTCAACGGCGAGCCGGTCAACCAGATGGCGCGCATCGGCACGTTCTCGGAGTACGTTGTCTGCCCCGCCGAGCAAGTCGTGACCGTGCGCAAGGACCTGCCCTGGACGCACGCCGCCATCATCGGCTGCAGCGTGGCGACGGGCGTCGGTGCCGTTAGCGGACACGCGAACGTGGAGGCGGGGTCTTCCGTGCTGGTGGTGGGCTGCGGCGGCGTCGGCCT
>Ga0111539_10004264_pt1 | contig 18725 bp, 18 predicted proteins | sample RhiMethybrSRZTD1_FD_79667 | JGI IMG/M metagenome (GOLD analysis project Ga0111539, IMG submission 79667) | Populus rhizosphere microbial communities from Tennessee, USA - Rhizosphere MetaG P. TD hybrid SRZTD1 (version 2) (version 2) | ecosystem: Host-associated > Plants > Roots > Rhizosphere >... | reverse complement strand
GGACCGTCTCGTCCCCCGCGGGGCCGTCGACCGTGCGGCCGAGGAAACAGCGAAGCACGTTCGGGGTGCCGGGCAGCTCCATCGTGCCCGCGCCGTAGCCGACGGCCTCGACCGTCAGCGCCGGCATTTTGCCGGCCGACGCGGCGAGCGTCGTCAGGATCGCGGCGCCGGTCGGCGTGACGAGCTCCGCCTTCACGCCCGTATCGACCACCGGGAAGCCGCGCAAGAGCTCCGCCGTGCCCGGCGCCGGAACCGGAATCCGCCCGTGCGGCCCGCCGACGGTGCCGCCGCCGATCGGAAGCGCCGAGACGTGGACCGCCTGCGCGCCCGCGATATCCAGCGCGATGACGCCCCCGGTGACGTCGACGATCGCGTCGACCGCGCCGACGTCGTGAAAGTGCACCGACTCGCGGTCGCTGCCGTGGGCGCGCGCCTCGGCGTCGGCGAGCCGCGTGAAGATTCGCGCCGCGCGCTCCTTCACCGAGGGGTCGAGCGCGCTGCGCTCGAGGATGTCGAGGATGTCGCGGAGCGAGCGGTGATGGCGATGAGCGGTCGCGTCGATCTCGACGTCGACCTTGGTGGCCCGGAACGCGCCCTTCATCACCGGGCGCGCGACGAGGGTCCATCCGGGCAGCGCGAGCTTCGCGAGCTCGGCCCGGAGCCGCTCGAGCGGCACGCCGGCATCCAGCAGCGAGGCCATGATCATGTCCCCCGCCGCGCCGCTGGGACAATCGAAGTACGCGACCTTCACGGCGTCACCGCACTTTGGCGATGAGATGGTTGATCTGGCTGGCCTGGTGCGCGGCGCCGTAGCCGTTGTCGATATTGACGACCGAGACGCCCGACGCGCACGAATTCAGCATCGCGAGCAAGGCGGCGATGCCGCCGAACGACGCGCCGTAGCCGATGCTGGTGGGCACTGCGATGACGGGCCGGTCGACCAGCCCGCCGACCACGCTGGGCAGCGCGCCCTCCATCCCGGCGACGACGACGAGCACGTTGGCCTCGGCGAGCAGATGGTAGTGCGCGAGGAGCCGGTGGAGCCCCGCGACGCCGCAGTCGTAGACGCGCTCGACGTGGTTCCCGAGCGCCTCGGCCACGAGTGCTGCTTCCTCCGCGACCGGCAAGTCCGCGGTGCCGGCGGCGAGCACGGCGATCAGGCCGAGACCGGCGCCCGGCTCGGGCCGCACGATCAAGAGCCTCGCGTCGGCGTGATAGACGTGCGGCAGACCGGCCGCGGCCACCGCATCGGCGACAGGGCGCTCGGCCCGGGTGGCCAGCACGTTCGCGTGACGGGCGGCGAGGCGCTCGACGATTGCGACCACCTGCGCCGGCGTCTTGCCGGGACAGAAGACGGCCTCGGGCGCGCCGCCCCGGAGCGCGCGGTGGTGGTCGACCTTGGCGAATCCGAGATCTTCGAAGGGCAGGTCGCGCAGCTTGCCGACGGCCGTGTCGACGTCGACCCGCCCGGCGCGCAGATCCTCGAGCAGCGCCCGCAGGACGTCCCTATCCACCGTTCGCTTTCGACCTGAGATTCAGGAGCAGATTCGCGCTGCCGGACTGAAAGCCCGCCAGGTCGAGCGCCACGTAGATGTACCCGAGCTCTCGCAGGCGCTTCACGATCGTCTCGCGAAGCCCGTCGTCCCAGAGCTTCGCCATCTCGGCGCGGTCGACCTCGAGCCGGGCCAGACGATCGTGGTGCCGCACCCGGAACTGACGAAAGCCGAGCGAGCGGATGAACGCCTCGGCGGCGTCGACCTGGCGGAGCTTTTCGGGCGTGATCCGGTCGCCGTACTGGAAGCGCGAGGACAGGCAGGCGAACGACGGCTTGTCCCACGTGGGCAGCCCGAGCTCGCGCGAGAGCGCGCGGATCTCGTCCTTCCACAGCTCGGCCTCGATCAGCGGCGCGCGCACGCCGCGCTCCTGCGCGGCCTTCATCCCCGGACGGTGGTCGCCGCGGTCGTCCATGTTGGCGCCGTAGACGAGCGCGCGGCACCCCTCGCGCTCCGCGATGGGCGCGAGCTTGACGAAGAGCTCCTCCTTGCAGAAGAAGCAGCGGTTGGTCGGATTGCGCGCGTAGTCCGGATTCTGCAGCTCCTCGGTCTTGATCACGAGGTGGCGCATGCCGAGCAAGACGCCGAGCTTCATGGCCTCGTCGAGCTCGCTCGCCGGGTAGGTCTCCGAGTCGGCCGTCGCCAGTAACGCGCGGTCGCCGAGCGCGTCCTTGGCGGCGCGCGCCAGCAGGGTCGAGTCGACGCCGCCCGAGAAGGCGACGACCACGCTTTCCATGTCGCGCAGCACGTCCACCAGACGGTCGTACTTGGCCCGCGTCATACCCTTCTTATTGTCGCGCGCATGTCACCGCCGTCGCGTCCTACGGCTCGACCCGGATCAGGTCGTGGAAGGCCGTGTAGCGCTCGGCGATCTCGGCGGGCGTCAGCCGCGTCAGCCGCTTGAGCGAGAAATCCTCGACCGTGAACGACGCCATCACCGTGCCGTAGACCACCGCCCGCCGCATCGCGGCCGCGTCGACCCGATCCTGGGCCGCCAGATAGCCCATGAAGCCGCCGGCGAACGTGTCGCCGGCGCCAGTCGGGTCGTAGACCGACTCGAGCGGGAACGCCGGCACGAAGAACAGGCGGTTCTCGGTGCTCAGCAGCGCGCCGTACTCGCCGCGCTTGACCACGACGGTCCGCGGGCCCATCGCCGAGATCGCGCGCGCCGCGCGGATCAGGTTCGGCTCGCTCGCGAGCTGCCGCGCCTCACCGTCGTTGATCGTCACGACGTCGACCTCGGCCAGCACGCGCCGGAGCGCCTCGCGCTTTCCGTTGATCCAGAAGTTCATCGTGTCGAGCGCGACGAGTCGCGGACGGTCCTTCATCTGGCGCAGCACGTCGAGCTGAAGCTCGGGATCGATGTTGGCCAGGAACAGGAACGGCGTGCGCCCGAGCCCATCGCCGAGCACCGGCCGGAACTCGGCGAACACGTTCAGCTGCGTCTCGAGCGTCTTGGCCTCGTTGAGGTCGTAGCCGTACTCGCCGGACCACCGAAACGTGCGGCCCTTCGAGGTCTGGAGCCCGGAGGTGTCCACGCCGCGGTCCTCGAGAAGCTTCATGTGCGCCTCGGGGAAGTCCTCGCCGACCGTCGCGACGAGGTGGATCGAGGTGAAGAAGCTCGCCGAGTACGAGAAGTACGTCGCCGAGCCGCCGAGCGCTTCCTGCACCTTGCCGAACGGCGTCTTGACGCTGTCCAGCGCGACCGAGCCCACGACCAGGAGGTCAGCCATGTTTGCCTCGCGATGACCGAGCTCCCGGCTTGGGGAAGTACCGGTCGAGGAAGAGTGCCAGCCGCTTCCGCGTCGCCGGCGGAAAGGCCTTCGGGATGGTGATCACCGCGTTCTGGAGCGCGCTCGGGCACCCGCACTGCCGCGCGGGCGGGATCGCGGGGATCACCCGGCGCAGGACGTCCTTGGCGGTGGCGACGTTCTTCAGGAGATTCTGCACGACCGCCTCGACCGACACGGCCTCGTGCGTCTCGTGCCACACGTCGTAATCCGTGGCGAGCGCCAACGTCGCGTAGCAGAGCTCGGCCTCGCGAGCGAGCTTGGCCTCGGGCATGTTGGTCATGCCGATGACGTCGACGCCCCAGCCGCGATAGATGCGCGACTCGGCCTTGGTCGAGAACTGCGGGCCCTCGATGCAGATGTACGTCCCGCCGCGGTGCACCGTGACGCTCGTCTCCTGCGCGGCCTTGGCCAGCACCGCCGCCAGGTCGGCGCAGACCGGCTCCGCCATACCGACGTGGCCGACGATGCCGTCGCCGAAGAAGGACGACACCCGGCGCCGGGTCGCGTCGAAGAACTGATCCGGGACGACCAGATCGAGCGGCCGGATCGCCTCCTTCATGCTGCCGACCGCCGAGATCGAGAGCACCCACTGCGCGCCGAGAAAGCGCATGCCCCAGATGTTGGCGCGGAAGTTCAGCTCGCTCGGCGTCACCCGATGACCCCGGCCGTGGCGCGGCAGGAAGATCACCCGGCGGCCGGCGAACCGGCCCACGCAGTAGGCGTCCGACGGCGCGCCGAAGGGCGTCTGGACCTTCTGCCACTTCACGTCGCTGAGCCCTTCGAGCTCGTAGAGACCGCTGCCACCGATGACGCCGATCGCCGGCTCGACGGCCTTCATCGACCAGCCGATCCGACGAGCTCGCCGAGCGTGCGATCCCCCTCGACACAAGTGACGCACACGGTGACGAGCGTCCCGACGATGTCCCGCGGCCCGGCGAACACCACCTCCACGAAGTTTCCGCTGAGTCCGACGAGCCCGCCTGTCTCGCGGTCCACGGTCTCCAGGACCAGCACATCCTCGACCTGACCGACCAGGGTGCGGCGAAACTCTTCGCTCTTCGCGCGGCCGATATCCCGCAGCGTGCGGCTCCGCGTCGTGATCGTCCGCGCGTCCAGACGCTCCACGAGCGATGCGGCCTCGGTGCCCGTCCGGGCCGAGTACGGGAACACGTGCAGATAGGAGAACGGCATCGTGCGGATGAACTCGATTGTCTCGGCGAAGTCCGTCTCGGTCTCGCCCGGGAAGCCGGCGATGAGATCGGCGCCGAGACCAAGCCGCGGGCACGCGGCAGCCAGACGCTCGACGATCGCGCGGTACATCCGTGTGTTGTACGGCCGCCGCATCGCCTTCAGCACCCGGTCGCTCCCGCTTTGCAGCGGGATGTGGAAGTGGGGCGCAACCACCGGCGACGTCGTCACCACCTCGATCAGCTCCGGCGTGAAGTACGCGGGAAGCAGCGACGAGAGCCTCACCCAGTGAAGGCCGGGTAGCTCGGTCAGCGAGCGCACCAGCGCGGCCAGGCTCGTGCGCGGTGTGAGATCGGCGCCGTAGTGACCGAGGTCGACGCCCGTCAGCACCAGCTCGGGATGCCCGGCCTCGACAAACCGGCGGGCCTGGTCCAGGACGGCCGCGGCGTCGAGGCTGCGGCTCCCGCCGCGCGCCAGTGGCACCACGCAGAAGGCGCACCGATGCTGGCAGCCGTCCTGCACCTTCAGGAACGCACGCGACCGCCCGGCCGGGCGCGCGGCGGCCGGCGTCACTTCCATCGCGTGCACTTCGCCGATGTCGGAGACGTGCACGCGCTCGGCGGCCTGGTCGCCGCCGACGCCGATCCGCTCGAGCAGATCGGGCAAGCGATGCTTGTCCCCGTTGCCGACGACCAGATCGACCCCGTCCATGCCGGCGACCGCGCCCGGGCTCGTTTGCGCCCAGCAGCCGGTCACGACCAGGGTCGCCGACGGGTTGGCGCGCGCTGCGCGTCGAATGGTCCGGCGGTCGGAAAGCTCAGCGCGGGACGTCACCGTGCACGTGTTGACGACGACCACGTCGGCGGGCTCGTCGAAGTCGACGGTGCGGAAGCCGCGCGCCTCGAGCAAGGTCTGGATCTGCTGCGTGTCGACCTGGTTGAGCCGGCACCCCAGGGTCGTGAACGACACGGTCCGGGCCGCGCTCAACTCAGCTGGCACTGGCGCCGGCGGCGACGGATTGCTCGCGCAGCTGTCCGCACGCCGCGCCGATGTCCTCACCCTTGCTCCACCGCACGGTCGTCGTGATCCCGGCGTCGAGCAAGACCGACTGGAACGCGAGGATCCGGGCCAGCGGCGGCCGCCGGAAGTGCGAGCCCTCCCAGTCGTTGAACGGGATCAGGTTGACCTTCGCCTTGATGCCGCGAAGCAACCGCGCCAGGCGCTGGGCGTCGTCGACGGTGTCGTTGACGTCCTCGAGCATGACGTACTCGAAGAACACCCGCTGCCGCGAGGCCAGCGGATAGCGCTTGACGGCGGCGAAGAGCGCCGCGAGATCGAAGGAGCGGTTCACCGGCATCAGGCGCGAGCGCACCTCGTCGGTGGTCGCGTGGAGCGAGATCGCGAGATTGACCTTCAGGTCCTCGCGGCCGAGCTTGTCGATGCCGGGCACGAGCCCGACGGTCGACACGGTGATGCGGCGCGGCGAATAGCCGACGCCGAGCTTGAAGTCCGTCAGGATCCGGAGCGCCTTCACCACCTGCGCGTAGTTGGCGAGCGGCTCACCCATGCCCATGAACACGATGTGCGTGGCGCGCCGGCCCTCGCCGAGCAAACGGTTGGCCGCGAGGACCTGGCCCACGATCTCGCCGGCGGTCAGGTTGCGCTCGAGTCCCATCACGCCGGTCAAGCAGAACCCGCACGCGAAGCCGCAGCCGACCTGAGTCGAGACGCACAGCGTGATCCGGTCGTCGTCGGGCATCAGCACGGCGCTGATGCGGCTGCCGCCGGACAGCGCGAAGACGAGCTTGCTGCTGCCGTCCGCCGACGGCGTCTGCCGTTCGAGCTCCGGGATCTCGGCGGTGGCTCGCTCGGCGAGCGCCTGACGGAACTCCTTCGGCAGATCGCTCATCGCCTCGAGATCAAAGACCGACTTGCGATAGAACCACGTCGCGAGCTGGCGGCCTCGATAACGCGAGGCGCCAAGCTCGACGGCGAGCTCCTCGAGCTCAGAGGGCAAAAGACCGACGAGATTCACGCGCGACATGGTTCATGGAGGATATCACGGCGGTTGTCCACCGATGTTGTGACCGAGTCGTGGATAACCGTGTGCGTGACCGGTTCGCGCAAGCGGATTTTCAGCGGCTTAGACCATTTCGCTCACTCGATGAGCACCTGCGACCCCGAAAGCAAGGTGTCGATCTGCCGCGGCAGTCCGAAGAGGCGCAGCCGGTCGCCCCGACGCAAGACGGTCTCGGCTGTCGGGTCCGCGATCTCTTCGCCGGCGACGCGCGTCACGGCGACGACGGTCACGCCGAAGCGCTCGCGGATGCGCGCTTCGCCGAGCGATTGCCCGACGAGATCACCACCTCGCAGGCTGACCTCACGCAGCTGGGGCAGACCGGAGCTGGCTTCCTCGGCCTCGGCCTTGGCCCGCTCCATCGCACCTCGAAATCGGTTGAGATAGGCCAGCACCCGTTCGCGCGGGAGCGACAGCCGCTCGAGCGCGTGGCGGATCAGAGTGGATGCGGCCTCTTCTTCCGGCTGGATGACCTCGGCCGCTCCGGCATCCATGAGCCGTGCCCGCCACGCCAGATCGTGCACGCGCGCCAGGATCTGCACCGTTGGATTCGACGCCCGGATCCGGCGGACCGCCTGCCGCGCGCGGTCGTTCTCGGGTACCGCCAGGATCACCAGCGAGGCGCGCTCGACCTGAGCCGCCGCCAGGATCACGCGCTGGGCGGCGTCGCCGAACACGGCGGGCACTCGACGCGCGCGCAAGCTCTTGACGATGTCGGGATCGGTCTCGATCACGATATACGGGATCGCGAACGTCTCGAGCGCCTCGCCGATCGCGCTGCCCACGCGGCCGAAGCCGCACAACAGGACGTGTCCGTCGAGCGGCGGCGTCGACGAGAGCCCCAGCACCGGCTCCCGGCGCTCCGCCAGCCGCGCCGGCCCGATCCAGCGCGGCACCAGACGGACGAGCACCGCGTTGATCAGGATCGTGATCAGCGACGCGGTCAAGGTCGCGCTGTACACGTCGTCGCCGACCTGGCCCGCCTGGCGCGCCACCTGCACCAGGATGAACGAGAACTCACCGATCTGCGCGAGGCCCACGCCGACCAGGAGCGCGGTCGACAGCGGCCGGCGGAACAGCAGACAAACGATCGTCCAGATCAGCCACTGGCCGATCACGACCAGCCCGACCAGGACGCCGAGCAGGGGCAGGTTGTCGACCACCACGCGCAGGTCGATCAAGACGCCGACCGTCACGAAGAACAGCGAGACGAACGCGTCGCGCAGTGAGAGCAGCCGCGACAGCATCTCGTGCGCGTAGTCCGACTGGTTGATCAGGAGCCCGGCCAAGAACGCGCCGAGCGCGACCGAGAGACCGGCCGCCTGCGTCACAGCCGCGGCGCCGAGACCGAGCGCCAGGGTCACGAGCAGCAAGAGCTCGTCGTTCCGCGTTCGCGCCACGCGCGCCAGGATCGCGGGTAAGAGGCGCGAAGCGACATAGAAGAACGGTAGCAGGATCGCGCCGGCCGTCAGGAGCGCCTTCGCGACGGACACAAACCGGTCCTGTATCTCGCCGAGGGCCGGGATCAGGATGATCAGCACGACCGCCGCCAGGTCCTCGACGAGCGTGATCCCGATCATGATGCGGCCGTGGCGGCTGTGCAGCTCGCCGCGGTCCATCAGCAAACGTGCGAGCACCATCGTGCTCGCCGGCGACACGACCATGCCGATGACGGCGCCCTTGATGGGGCTCCAGCCGAGCAGGGTACCGACCCCCAGACCGAGGACGGTCGACATGATGATGCCGAGCGGACCGCCGACGAGCGCGATCCACTTCACACCCATGAGGTCCTTGAGCGAAAACTCTATCCCGAGCGAGAACATCAGCAGCACGACGCCGATCTCGGCGAAGAGCTCGAACGTGTGAATGTCGGTGACCGCCGGCCCCGGCGTGAGCGGGCTGATCAGGAGACCGCCCAGGACGTAGCCGAGGATCAACGGCTGGCGGGCCAGCCACGCGAGCGAGCCGCCGAGCACCGCCGCGACGAACACGTAAGCGAGGTCTCGGAAGAGGATCGGATCCGCGCTCATGCCGCGCGCACCGCCACGTAGAGGTCGAGCAGATTCGTGCGGGTCGGGCCGGACACCAGGAGATCCTCGCTCGCCCGCAAGAAGCGGTAGGCGTCGTTGTCAGCGAGCGCCTGCCGCGCATCCGCGCCGGCCGCCGAGCCGCGCGCGAGGCTGGCCGCGTCGACAATGGCGCCCGTCGCGTCGGTTGGGCCGTCGGTGCCGTCGGTGCCGGCGGCCAGGATCGTGATGCGATCGCTCGGCGCCAGCTCCAGCGCCGCGGCCAGCGCGAACTCCTGACAGCGCCCGCCCTTCCCCTGCCCGCGCACCGTCACCGTGGTCTCGCCGCCCGCGATCAAGCACGCCGGCGGCGGCAGTCGCCGGGCCCAGGCGACGAACTCGCGCGCGACCTCGCGGGCTTCACCCTGCAGCTCGCGCGTCAGAAGCTCGGTCGTGTAGCCCAGGCGCCATGCCGCCGCGACGGCGGCGTCGGTGACGAGGGCGTTGTTGCCGATGACGAGGTTCGTGACGCGATCGAACAGCGGATCGCCGGGCTGGGGCGTCTCTTCGATCCGGCCCGCGCACCCGGCCTCGAGACGCCGCGCGACCGAGGCCGGGATGCGGTCCGTGAGCCCGCGTCGCGCCAGCACGCCGAGCGCGTCGGCGAAGGTAGCCGGATCGGGCGCCGTCGGGCCGGAGGCGATCACGTCGAGAGGGTCGCCGATCACGTCCGAAAGCGCCAGGGTGAGCACCGTGGCCGGGGCGGCCGCGCGCGCGAGCTGGCCCCCCTTGAAGAGCGACAGGTGCTTGCGGACCGCGTTGAGCTCGCCGATCGTCGCGCCGGACGCGAGCAGGAGCCGCGTAACCTCCTGCTTTTCGGCCAGGGTGATCGGCGGCGCCGGCGCCGGCGTCAACGCCGAGCCGCCGCCGGAGACCAGGAACAGGACCAGATCGCCCTCGCCCGCGCTTCGCGCGATGTCGAGGAGCCGCGCGGAGGCCGCGAGCCCGCGCGCGTCGGGCACGGGATGGCCCGCCTCGGCGATCTCGACGCGGGAGAGCCGCCCGCCGTAGCCGTCCTTGACCACGACGAAGCCGCCGGCCACCCGGTCGCCCGCGACCTCTTCCGCCGCGGCCGCCATCGCCCCGCTCGCCTTGCCCGCTCCCAGCAGAAAGACGCGGGCATAGCGCGAGTCGATCTGCAGATGGCGTCGCACGAGCGGCGCCACGTCGCCGGCCGCGAGCGCCGCATCCCAGATGGCGCGCATGGCGTCGCGCGGCGTCACGGCTGGAGCTTGAGGAGGCGCTCTCCCGCGTCCCGAAGCATGTCGTCGGTCTTCGGGAAGCAAAATCGGATCTTCGTACGGCCGAGCTCGGGGTGGGCGTAGAAGGACGAGCCCGGCACCGTCGCGACACCGACGTGCTTGATGAGCCACATCGCGAAGGCGGTGTCGTCGGGGACGTCGAAGCGCTTCATGAAGTGCGCGACGTCGGTCAGGATGTAGTAGGCGCCCTTCGGCTTCCAGGCCACGAAGCCGGCCTTCTCGACGTAGCCCCACAAGAGGTCGCGCCGCGCCTGATAAGCCTCGCGCAGCCGGACGTAGTACGAGTCGGGCAGCTCGAGCGCGGTGACGGCCGCCTCCTGCAGCGGGTGCGGCGCGCCGACCGTGACGAAGTCGTGAGCGCGGCGGATGCCGACCGCCAGGTCGGGCGGCGCGATCGCGTAGCCGACTCGCCAGCCCGTCACCGAGTAGGACTTCGAGATGCCGGAGATCGTGATCGTGCGCTCGGCCATGCCCGGCAAGGTGGCGATCGGCGTGTGACCGAGACCGTCGTAGACGATGTGCTCGTAGATCTCGTCGGTGATCGCCAAGAGATCGTGCTCGCGGCAGAGATCGGCGATGATCTCGAGCTCCTGGCGCGAGAAGACCTTGCCGGTCGGGTTGTTGGGGCTATTGAAGATGATCGCCCGCGTGCGCGGCGTGACGGCCCGGCGCAGCCGATCCGGATCGAACGTGAAGTCCGGCGGCTCGAGCGGCACGAACGTGGGCTGAGCCCCCGAGATGATGCAGCCCGGCCCGTAGTTCTCGTAGAACGGCTCGAAGATGATGACTTCGTCGCCCGGGTTCAGCACGGCCAGCAGGGTCGACAGCATCGTCTCGGTCGAGCCGCAGCAGATCGTCACGTGGCGGTCGGGCTCGATGTCCATCCCGTAGAACCGGCGGTACTTCGCGGCGATGGCCCGTCTGAGGCTCGGCGTGCCCCAGGTGATCGCGTACTGATGTAAGTCGCCGTCGATCGCGCGATGCGCCGCCTCGATGAGCTCGGGCGGCGGCGGGAAGTTCGGCATGCCCTGCGCCAGGTTCACGCCGCCGAGCTGGTCGACGACGCGGGTCATCTCGCGGATGACCGACTCGGTAAACCCCTGGACGCGACGCGAGATGCCTGGCACTAGGGGATTGGATCGCAATGGGGGGCCGCGACGGGCCCCCCAAGCCCTCCGCGCTCGGAGGCGCCCCGGCAAAGCCGGTGCGCCCCTCGTCGTGGCGCGGTCATCACGGAACGACCACGTCGCGCTCGATCGGATCGACCTGGACGCCCTTGTCCTTGAGCCACTTGACGCCGCGCTCGAGCGCCTGCTCGTCGGCCTCGAGCTCGAGCGCCATCCAGCCGTGGTCGGCCTTCACGTCGGCGCGGCGGATGTTGATCACGATGTCGAAGTCCTTCACGAGCCGGTAGACGATCGGTTCCTGGATGAGCGCAGTCGGGAAGGTCAGCCGGACACGCATGCGCGTCATCGTGAGCACCGCGGCGTCTAGCCTCCCGCGATGGCGGGCACGATCGAGACCTCGTCGCCGTCCTTCAGGGCCGTCTTCTTGGCCTGGAGGAACCGGATGTCCTCCTGGTTGACGTAGATATTGATGAAGCGACGCAGCTCGCCGCTTTCGTCGAGCAAGCGGTCTTTCAGACCCGGGTACTGCCGCTCGAGATCGCCGATGAGGCTGTCGACCGTTTCGCCCTTGGCCTGAATCTCCGCGCTCCCCTTCGTCAGGGTGCGCAGTGGTGTGGGAATCCGTACGAGCACCGCCATCGTTTCCTCCTACGACGTTTGGGACTTGAGATCGGCCAGCGCGCGGTCGAACGCCGACAGCGAGGGCTTGATCTTCACCTGCGCTTCCAGGCTATCTTGTAAACAGTCCGGCGTCTTGAGCCCGTTGCCCGTGATGCAGATCACGATCGACTCGTCACGCGGGATGACGCCCCGCTCGATGAGCTTCTTGGCCGCGGCCACCGTGACGCCGCCCGCGGTCTCGGTGAAGATGCCTTCCGTGCGGGCCAGCAGCAGCATGCCCTCGACGATCTCCTCGTCGGTGGCGTGCTCGCCCGAGCCGCCCGACTCCTTGGCGGTCTTGTAGGCGTAGTAGCCGTCGGCCGGGTTGCCGATCGCGAGCGACTTGGCGATCGTCGACGGGCGCACCGGCACCAGCACGTCGGTATCGTTCTTGATCATCGTGACGATCGGCCCGCAGCCCAGCGCCTGCGCGGCGTACATCTTGGCGCTGCTCTTCTCGTCGATCAGGCCCAGGAGCTTGAGCTCCTTGATCGCCTTCCAGATCTTCGTGATCAGCGAGCCGCCCGCGCACGGGACGACGATGTGCGCCGGGGTCTTCCAGCCGAGCTGCTCGACGATCTCGTAGCCGTAGCTCTTCGAACCCTCGGAGTAGTACGGCCGGAAGTTCACGTTCACGAACGCCCAGCGGTACTTGTCCGCGATCTCCGAGCAGAGTCGGTTGACCTCGTCGTACGTGCCGTGCACGGCGACGAGCGTCGGATCGTAGACGAGGGTCGCGATCACCTTGCCCTGCTCGAGGTCGGCCGGGATGAAGATGTACGACTTCAGCCGGCCCTCGGCGGCGTGCGCGGCGACGGAGTTCGCGAGATTGCCGGTCGAGGCGCACGCGACGGTGTCGAAGCCGAACTCGCGCGCCTTCGTGACCGCGACCGACACGACACGATCCTTGAACGACCACGTGGGATGGCAGACCGAGTCGTTCTTCACCCAGATCTCGCGGCAGCCGAGCTCGTCCGCCAGATTCCGCGCGCGAATCAGCGGCGTGAAGCCGACGTGGTGGCCCACCGCGACGTCGCCGCCGATCGGCAGGAGCTCCTTGTAACGCCACATGCTCGGCGGCCCCGCCTCGATCGAGGCGCGGGTGACGACGCCCTTGAGCGCGTCATACCGATAGTCGACCTCGAGGGGGCCGAAACAGAACTCGCACACGTGGGTCGGCGCCGCCGGGAACTGGCGGCCGCACTCGCGACATCGCAGACCGTTCCGGTTTTCCATTCAAGTCTCCATCGGTAGGGGAATTGAGCCCCGAGTTTTGCTGCACCGATAGCAAGACATTTGCATCACTTAACACTCAAGTTCGCACCATGTCAATTGCAGTATGATCCGAATCCGGTGGCTCGCGACGCGCTTTTCCCCTTTGCATTGCTGGCGTTTTACGGCCTCGCGTTCGGCGTCGCGGCGTTCGGCGCCTCGCCGCCCGCCTTCGACGATCACCCCGGTCAGCTCTATCGCCTCTGGCACGTGATCGCGCGCGGGCCGGCGCCGTGGGCGTGGAATCCGGACTGGTGGGCCGGCTATCCGGAGCTCCAGTTCTACCCGCCGGGATTCGCGTACCTCGGCGCGCTCGTGCAGCGCGCGTCCGTGAACGCCGTCCCGGTCGCGAGTGCGTACCAGATCCTCGTGTGGCTCGCCTACCTGGCGCCGGGCGTGACGACGTTCCTGGCGCTGGCGCGCATTCTCAGGAGCGGCTGGCTCGCGCTGCCGGCCGCGTTCGTCGCGCTCACGCTCTCGGCCGGGGTCGCGAGCGGCGTCGAGGGCGGCGTGCACGTCGGGATGCTCGGCGCGCGCCTGGCGTGGGCGCTGATCCCGCTGCTGTTGCTGGTGCTCGTGCCCTGGATCGACGAGGGCGGCCGGCCCTCGCGCGCCGCCGCGGTCATCGTCGCGGCGATCGTCCTGTTCCATCCCGCGGCGCTGCCCGCGGCCGTGGTGGTCATCGCACTCGGCGCGCTGGCGCGGCCGCCACGGCAGGCTCGTCTGGTCGCGGGCGCGCTGAGGCTCGTGGTCGCCGCGGCGCTGACCGGTTTCTGGACCTTGCCGCTGATCGTCCGGCTCGACAACTCGCGCGCGCTCGCGTGGGGCGAAGCTCCGGCGATCGGCGCGCTCGGGCTCGCGCTGGCACTTCTGGCGCTGGTGGCACTCGCGCGCTCACGCGGCGCCGCGGCGAGCGCGCGGGTCGTCGCGCTTCTTCCGTGGGTGATGATCGCCGTCGTCCTGGTCGTTCGGTTCGCGCTCGAGCCGCTCGGCCTGCGCTGGCTGCCCGCCAATCGCGTCGTCGACGGTGCGTGGATCGCGCTGATCATGGCGGCCGGCCTGGGCTGGTCGGGCGTGCGGCCGACAGCACCGGAGAGCGCCAGCCCGCTCTTTCCGCGCCGGGAGGTCGTCACCGGGCTCGCGGGTGTGCTCCTGGTGATCGCGCCGTTCTGGGTGAGCCAGTCGCGAGCGCTGATGCTCTGGCCTCGCGCGGCCGAGTGGCCGTCGCTGCCGTCGATCGAGCGCGGGCTGCGGCTCCCCGACCTCTGGGCCGCGCTGCGTGCGGCGCCGCCGGGCCGCGTGCTCTTCGTCAGGTCGGCGGTGCCGCTCGTCTACGGTGGGGCGGCAGGCCGGGAGTGGTATCGCCCGCACACGCACGTGACCGCGCTGGCGCCGGTGTTCTCGGGGCGCGCGATCGTCAACGGCACCTTCACCCACCCCTCGCCGATCGCCGCGCTGACGTATCGGGGCGATGCCGGGCCGGGTGCGATCACGCGTTTGGTCGAGCAGCTCGACGGCATCTCGCTGTTCGGTCAGCCGCTGGAGACGCTCGAGCCCGAGACCTTCAACCGCTACGCGGACGCGCTCGGCATCAGCGCGGTCGTCGCGATCGACGAAGACGCCGCGCGGCTGCAGGCCGTGGAGGAAAACGGCGCGTTCGCCAGAGCCGATGCGCCGGCGCCGTTTCTCATGTACGTCCGCCGCCACGGGATCGAGCTGCCGCGCGCGGTCGGCCGAGGCCGCTGGCAGATGAGCCTGGCGTCCGAGGGCGACGAGTGGGTGTCGACGCGCACCGCCTACTATCCGCTCTGGCGCGCTCGCGCGCAGGACGCGCCCGTCGAGACGCGACGCGGACGCCTGGGCGATTTGCAAGTGCGACTCGATCGCGCGGCCGGCGCGCAGACAGTCGAGCTCGACTACGGCCCCCGCACGCCGGAGATCCTGGGGATCGTCGTGACGGTGGTCGGCGTCGTCGCGCTCGTCGCGCTGAGGCGCAAGGCAGCGCCGTAGGCGCACATCGTGGACGCTTCGGCCGGGGTCCTCTTGTTCGCCGCCGGGCTCGTCGGCGGCATCGTCACCGCGATGGTCGGCGGCGCCTCGCTGATCACGTTCCCGGCGCTCCTCGCCGCGGGCCTGCCGGCGATCGTCGCCAACGCGTCGAACACCGTGGCGCTGACGCCGGGCAATCTCGCCGCCGCGCTGGCGGACGTCGAGCGGATTCCCCGGTGGGACCGGTCGTTCGCGGCCCTGGCGCTGATCTCGATCGTCGGAAGCGGCGCCGGCGCGGCGCTGCTCTTGGCCACGCCGGAGAAGGCCTTCACCGCGGTGGTGCCGCTGCTGATCGGGTTCGCGACGGTCCTGTTCGCCCTCGCCGGCCGGATCAGGCTCTGGATCGCGTCGCGTGCCGCCGGCGGCGCGCCGTCAACCGGCTCGGAGGCGCTCCTGTTCGCGCCGGTGGCGGTCTACGGCGGCTACTTCGGCGCGGGCATGAGCGTGATGATCCTGGCGATCCTGTCCGTCACCCGCGCCGACGAGTTCCGCGCGAGCAACGTGATCAAGAATCTGTTGTCGGCGCTGACGAGCTTCGTCGCGGTTGGGGTGTTCGTGCTGAAGGGAACCGTGGCGTGGCCGCCCACCCTGGTCGTGATGACCGGCGCGATCATCGGCGGCTTCATCGGCGGAAAGCTGGCCCGCGTACTGCCGTCCGAGCTGATGCGGCGCATCGTCATCGTCGTCGGCGCAGTCCTCACCCTGCTCTACGCGCGCCGCTACTGGCTCCCCTGACGAACTACGCCTAGCCGCCGACCGCCCCCGCGCCGGCGTCGGAGCACTCCTGGTCCTGCTCGCCCGTACCGCCGCCGCAGCCGATCGCGCCGATGAGCCGGCCGCCGCGCATGATCGGCGAGCCGCCGAGCGTCGGCAGGATCTGGCCCTGCAACACCGTCGGCGCGATGGACCAGAAGCCGCCCTTGGCGACCATGTCGGCCAGCTCGGCCGTGCGCTTCTTGAACGAGGCCGCCGCCATCGCCTTGGCCCGCGAGGTCTCGGTGCTGAAAAAGCCGGTGCCGTCGCCGCGAGCGCTCAGCACGAGGCGGCCGGCCTCGTCGACCACCGTCACCGTCATCGGGGCGCGCAGCGCACGGGCCTTCGCCTGCGCCGCTTTCACTGCCGTTTCCGCCATCTCGAGCGTCATGTCGATCATGGAAAACCCTTTTGCCGCTACACGAGCGGATCGTAGTTGAAGTACTGGCCCGACGTGACGTGCGGCACCAGGTGGTGCTGCAGAGTACCCGGGAAGACCTCGGCGAAGCTCTCGGGCGTCCAGCCATCGGAGTTGTGCACCCGCATGATCGGGCGCTCGTGACTGAACAGCATGATCTCCTTGCCGCGCACGCCGAAGACCTGTCCGTTGACGTCGCGGGCCGCATCGCTCGCCAGGAACACCGCCACCGGCGCGATGTGCGCAGGCGAGAGCTTCTTGATCTTCTCGACCCTCGCCTTCTGCACCTCGGTCTCGGTCGGGATCGTGCCGATCATCCGCGTCCACGCGAACGGCGAGATGCAGTTCGCGGTCACGTTATAGCGTCCCATGTCGAGTGCCACCGCCTTGGTGAGACCGAAGATGCCGAGCTTCGCGGCGGCGTAGTTGGCCTGGCCGACGTTGCCGATCAGGCCCGAGGTCGACGTCATGTTGATGACCCGTCCCCACTTCTGCTCGCGCATCAGCGGCGCGGCCGCGCGGGTCACTGCGAAGCTGCCCTTCAGATGCGTGTTGATGACGGCGTCCCACTCCTCTTCCGTCATGTTGAAGATCATGCGGTCCCGGAGGATCCCGGCATTGTTCACGACGATGTCGACGCGCCCGAAGGTGTCGACCGCCGTCTTGACGATCGCCTGGCCGCCCGCCATCGACGCGACCGACTCGTAGTTGGCCACGGCCTTGCCGCCGGCCTTCGTGATCTCGTTCACCACTTCGTCGGCGGGCGTGCTTTCGGCGCCGGTCCCGGCGGCGGAGCCGCCGTAGTCGTTGACCACGACCTGCGCGCCGTGCCGCGCCATCAAGAGCGCGATCTCACGGCCGATGCCGCGCCCGGCTCCCGTCACGACCGCGATTTTTCCCTTGAGCATCATGATGAGCGTCCCCCTGCTGCACAGTCAGCAGCCGGACGACGATAACACAGAGGCCGGGGGTCAGTGCCGCCGCGAGTCGAGCGCGGCGACGAACGCGCCGGAGAACACGAACACGACCGCCGAGTAGTACACGAACATCGCGAACGCGACCAGGACGGCCAGCGGCCCGTAGATCTCGTTGTAGAGGCTCACCCGCTGGATGTAGAACCGGAAAAGCTGCTTGGCGATCTCCCACAGCACGCTGGCCAGGATGGCCCCGGCCAGGGCCGGCGCGATCTTCACCTGACGGCGCGGGACGTACCGGTAGGCGCAGTAGAACATCACCGTCGAGAGCGCCAAGCTCAGCGGGAGCGCCGCCAGCTCGAACCAGCGCGGCGGGACTGGCAGCGTGTTGACCGCCAGCGCGCGGAAGGCGTGGTAGAGCCAGGTCATCGTGCTCACGGTGAAGAGCAAGAGACTCAGCAGGAGCGCCATCCAGCTGTCGCGTACCAGGTTGCGCAAGAAGCCACCGTCGCCCTTGACGCCGAGCAAACGGTGCAGGATCAGCCGCGACGCGCTCATCAGCGGCGTCGAGAACAGCACGAGCGCGGCCGTGCCCAGAAGGCCGGAGGCCGTGCGCGTCTCGACGATCCGGAGGAGCACGCGGCTGATCTGCGCCTGGTAGACGGGGAACTGCTGCGCGAGCTGGCCGACGACGTGGCGCGCGGCCTCCTGGGTCGAGAGCACGAACCCGACCATCGAGACGCCGAGGAGCAGGAGCGGGATCAGGCACACCAGGAAGAAGAACGCGAGGCCGGCGCTCATGAAGAAGCCGTCGGCGGCGATGAACCGTGAGACTGCCCCTCGCGGGGACGCGGTCACAACTGGCGGAAGAAGTGGGCGCGGTCGCCGCCCTTCACCTCGAAGCGTCGCATCTTGTTGTCGCGCATCACCTCGAGCGTCAGCGCCTCACCCGGCTCGTGGCGCCAGAGGCTCATGTAGAGGTCGCGTCGGCTGCCGACCTCCTCGGCGTTGAGCGACATGATCACGTCGCCTTCCTGCAGACCGCCCCGATCGCCGGGTCCGTCGGGCACGACGCCCGCGACCACCACGCCCTCCTCGATGACCTGCGCGAAGACGCCGAGCCAGGCGCGCCGCGGACGGCTGACGACCCGTCCGTAGCGGACCATCTCGTCGCGATGCGAGCGGAAGAAATCGGTCGGGATGGCCAGCGAGCTGCGCGCGATCTCGTTGAGGTTCAGCGAGACGGTGCCGGCCAGGCGCCCGGAGGTCGAGAAGATCCCGCCGCCGCCGTAGCCCGGGTTGGGCGCGTTCGAGATGATCGCGCGGTCGAGCAGATACTCCCAGTACGACTCGAACTCGCCGACGTAGGTGACGACACCGCTGGTGGCGCGCCGCTCCTGCGGCCCCATCGCCCCGAGCAGCACGACCTCGTCGCAGCGGTCGACCACATCGCCCGTTCCGACCTCCGCGGCGACGAGCCCCTGGCGGTTCACCTTGATCAGCGCCAGGCCCACCTCGAAGTCTTGCGCCACCAGCTCGGCCTTCGCGCGGCGTCCCTTCTGGAACGCGACCGAGATCGTCGAGCCGCCCATC
>Ga0111539_10004263_pt1 | contig 18727 bp, 14 predicted proteins | sample RhiMethybrSRZTD1_FD_79667 | JGI IMG/M metagenome (GOLD analysis project Ga0111539, IMG submission 79667) | Populus rhizosphere microbial communities from Tennessee, USA - Rhizosphere MetaG P. TD hybrid SRZTD1 (version 2) (version 2) | ecosystem: Host-associated > Plants > Roots > Rhizosphere >... | reverse complement strand
TGGTCCGGCGACACGGCGCGGAAGTTCAGCATCGGCATGAGCGACTGCCCGCCGGCGAGCGCGCGCGCGTTTTCGCGGGTGGCGAGGAGATCGCAGGCCTCAGCGACGGTGCGTGGGTCGTAGTAGGTGAAGGGAGCGGGTTTCAACGGCGGTTCAGATGAGGCGGTTCAGATGAGGCGGTTCAGATGAGGCGGTTCAGCGAATCCACTGGTCGCAGTACCTGAATCGCAGCACCTGAACCGCTGTACCCGGATCGCAATATCTGGACCGCAGTATCCGCCCCGCTTTTCAATCCAGCTTCTCGAATTTCCGCACCGGCGTCTCGGGCGTGACGTCGCTCCGCTGGCGCGCGAGCGTTTCGATGCCGTTCTGCTCCCACTCGCCGGCGGTAGCGCGGCGCGCGAAGCGCTCCCAGGTATCGGTCCAGTCGCCCAGCGTGTAACCGTGCCAGGGCGCGCTCGCGGACAGCGCCGGAAGTTCGAGCTCCTCCCAGATCGCGCGGGCGCCCTCCATGTACTCGCGGGTCGGCAGGGCAAGCGGCGCCATCGGGTATTTTTGCGTGGCATCCACGAGCAACGTCGATTCCGACTGGCCCGGCCCGTACTGCGCGCCCTGGACGCCGCGGCGGTGCGGAACGATCACGACGTCTTCCGTCGGCGTTGAGCGGTAGGCGAGCGACCAGAACACGGCGTCGGTGTTCGCCGGGTCGATGTCCTCGCTCACCCCGATCACGATCTTGCCGCAGTCGGCGCGTAGCGTCGCCGCGCCGTGCAGCGCCCGCCAGACCTCGGTGCGCGGCGCACCGCGCGCGAACTGCACGAATATGACCGGCCGCAGGTTCGAGAGTGGCTCGTGCATCACCACGCGGCGCACGCTCCGGATCTGGAGGCTGTCGCGCAGGTGCGAGAGGAACAGCGGCTCGTAGGCGACCTTCTTCACGACGCACGATTCGCTCGGCGTCACCTGGCTGATGATCGCCGAGAACACGGCGGAGACTCTGTGCGTGATCGCCGTTACGCGCATGGGCATGTTGTACGCCTCCAGCGCGACGTAGCCGTTGCTTTCTCCGAACGGCGCCTCCGGCTCCAGCACCGAGGTGTCGATGATGCCCTCGATGACGATCTCCGCGTCCGCCGGCACTTCCAGATCGACGCTGACGCATTTCGCCTTGCGGATGGGCGCGCCCGCCAGCCCGCCCGCGACCGTCAGCTCGTCGCTGTCCACCGCGAGCTTCTGCGGGCCGGTGAAGAATACGACGGGCGCGCAGCCCAGGACGATGGCGATCGGCATGGGCTCCTTGCGCGCCCGGTACTTGAGCCAGTGCAGGTAGCCCCCGGCGCCGCCCACACGTGCCGCCATGCGCACGCCGAGCCGGTCGGTGGCCTTGAGCGCGGCGCGGTAAGTGCCCATGTTCTGTACGCCGTTTTCGGGATCGCGCGTGACGCACAGCGTCGCGGTGAGGTACGGCGCGGAATCGAATCCCGGCGTAGAGATCGGCACCGGCAGGCGCGCGAGCCCGCCGCCGGGCTCGCGGAGCGCAGCGCCGGTGATGACCACCTGCTGGCATGTCGGCGCCTCGACCATCACGGGAGCGATCGGGTTCGCGATGGCGCGCACCCAGGTCTCGCCGATCTTCTCGACGGGCTGGCCCATCCCCAGCGCGTAGATACGGGGCGAAGCCGCCCATGCGCCCAGGGCGACGGGCATGTCGTAGCGCCTGCCCTTGCCGTCCACGACGTTGGTGAAGAGGAAGGCGCGGCGATCGTCTTCCGCGATGCCGCCGACGAACTGCCAGCGCACGAGCGGCTGCAGCTCGGTGTCCTTGTTGATGGCGCGCGTCACGCGCACGAGCAGCCCCCGCGCTTCCAGTCGCGCGAGGTGCTCCTGGAAATCGAGCGGGGCTCGTGTCGTGGTTTCAGGTTGCTTCTGCGTATCGTCCGGCATGTCGGTCCTTTCCGTGCCCTTCCGTATTGCTCAAGATCATTAGCCACGGACACACACGGAAACACACGGAATGTTCAAAACTTGAATCGTAACGTCCTTCAACGTCCGTGACCTTCCGTGTGATTCCGTGGCTGATTTTTATTTTGAGATTCTAATTACTGAAGTTGGCGCTCTTGATGACCTGGCTCATCCTGGCCATCTCGGACTTGATGAAGGCCGCGAATTCCTCGGGGCTGCCGGTCACGACCTCCACGGCGTTGTTGGCCAGGACCTGCGGGTCCGCGCCCTTCAGCGCCTGCGCGATCTCGCGGTTCAGGACCCCGACGACGGCCGCGGGCGTCTTCCTCGGGACGAAAAAGCCTATCGCGGCCTCCGCTTCGAACCCGGGCAGCGTTTCCGCGACCGTGGGCAGCTCGGGAGCGAGCCGCGTCCGCTTTGTCGTCGTCACCGCCAGGGCCCGCACCCGCCCCTGCCTGACGTGCGGCATCGTCGGGCCGAGCGCGCTGAACATGAGCTGCACCTCGCCCGTCAGGAGGCCGATCATGGCCGGGCCGGTGCCCTTGTAGCGGACGCGCACGATGTCGAGGCGCGCCAGGTACTTGAAGAGCTCGCCGGCGATGTGCGGCGTGGAGCCGCCACCGCCGCCGCCGTAGTTCAGTTGCCCCGGCCGCGATCTGGCGAGCGCGATCATCTCCTTGACCGTCTTGACGGGCAGCGACGGGTGGACCACCAGCACGCTCGGCGAGGTGATCGCGAGTGTGATCGGCGAGAAATCGGTGAGCGGGTCCCAGTTGACCTTCGCCAGGTACGGCTGCAGCCAGACGACGGCGCCGTAGAACAGCAGCGTATAGCCGTCGGGCTGGACGTCCTTCGCCACGTACTCGATCGCGATGCCGCCCCGGTTGTCCACGATCACCTTCTGGCCGATGCGGGGCGCAAGCTCCTGCGCCGTCAGGCGCGCGCCCCAGTCGTGGTTGCTGCCGGGCGCCGCCGTGACGATCCGTATGAGCTTCGCGGGATACTTGTCCTGGCCCAGCACAGCGTCTGTGGCGGACAGCAGTATGGCGGCGGCAAATGTCGCGGCCGCGATGCGCGCGTGCAAGATGGCTACTCCCGAGTTGGTCCGGCAGCCGGGGACGGCTAAGCCACGCACCTTCGCGGTGCGCGGCAATGCCAGTATGCCATCAGCCGCCGCGTGGGACGCCGGAGTTTTTGACCGGGCGCCCCGGGCCGCAGTAGCATCAACCCGATCCACCTGCGGTTCGATGCGACTGGAGGCATGTCATGCCCTATCGTTCCATACGCGCCATCATAGAGCACCAGGAACTCGTCTCCGCCCCCGGTACCACGACCGTGCGGGAGGCGGCCCGCCTCATGAAGGACCGTCGCGTCGGGGCGGTGATGATCGTGGAGGACGGGAAGCTCGCCGGCATATTCACCGAGCGCGACGTGCTGTTCCGCGTCGTGGCGGAGGACAGGGATGCGCGGACGACGTGCCTCGCCGACGTCATGACCCGCAACCCGCAGACGGTGCATCCGGACAAGCCGTTCCCGGACGCGCTGCATCTCATGTACGAGGGCGGGTTCCGGCACGTCCCGGTCGTGGAGGACGGCCGTCCCGTGGGCGTGATCTCCGCGCGCGACGCGCTCGGGCCGGAGCTGGAAGACTTCGTCTACGAACTGCTGCGGCGGGAGCAGTCCACCGACATCCTCGCCTAGCCGGCCGGCGGCCAGCGGCCAGCGGCCAGCGGCGAGACAGAAGTGATGAAAGATGGTGATGTAAAGTGGTGATGAAAAATGGTGATGAACACCGTCGCTAAAATCCCATCACCAGTAATCATCACCAGTAATCATCACCAGTAATCATCACCAGTAATCATCACCAGTAATCATCACCAGTAATCATCACCTCTTCCGGCAATGACAATCCAGATCCGCATGGGCGGCTACGGCCCGCCGTCCACGACGTGCAGCAGGGGGCTGAAGGTCATGGGCGACCGGCTGGAAAGCGACTTCGGCAAGGACGTCGAGGTGAAGTACGTCTGGAACGTCATGGACCTCGGCTACCAGGGCGGTGATCTCCTGTGGATGGCCGAGCACGGCATACTGACGCTCTCGTACCAATCCACCAGCTATCTCGCCGACCGGGTGCCGGAGCTGGAGTTCGCGGACCTGCCGTTCCTGTTCGACGATCTCGCGCATGCGCGGGCGGCAATGGACGGGAAGCTCGGCGGGTACTTGAGCCGGAAGATCGAGGAGCGCATCCCCGGCTACCGCGTGCTTGGGTTTTTCGAGAACGGCTACCGCCACGTATCGAACCGGCTGCACCCGGTGCGCACGCTCGCCGATCTCAAGGGACTGCGCACGCGGCTGATGCCGGGGAAGACGCACAACCAGAGCTTCGCGCTGCTGGGCGCGGTGCCCTTCTCGCTCGATCTCAAGCCGGGGCTTGAGGCGATCGTAGCGGGCAAGGTGGACGCGCAGGAGAATCCGCTCGCCAACACGGTCGATTACGGGGCGCACAAGGTGCACCAGTACCACACGCTGACGGGACACTCCTATCTATCGCGGGGAATCTACCTGAACCGCGCGCAGTTCGAGAGCTGGCCGAAGGCGCTGCAGGAGGGGATACAGAGCGCGGCGCGCGAGGCGATCCTCGTGCAGCGGGAGCTGGCGCTCGCTGAAGAAAAGGTCGCGCGCAAGGCGATAGAGGAAGCGGGCGGGGAGGTGATCGAGCTCGCGCCGGAGAATCGGACGGCGTTCGTGAACGCGGTCAGGCCGCTGCACGCGGAGGCGCGGCGGCGGTTCGGGGAGGAGATGTTTGCGTTGTTGCGATGAACTGCAACCGCAGATGAAGAGCGTCCATCTGCGGCTGGAATTTCTTTTTTGACCTGGAGGAATCCCGTATGAAATCGATCAAAGTGAGTCAGGATGAAATGCGCCGCAGGATGGCGCGCTTCAAGGATCTCAAGTCGTACCAGTACCAGAACGAGGCCGCAGGCGGGATTCCGATGGAGGTGATGGAGAAAATCGCCGCGCATCGCGTCTACCCGGTGATGGTGCCGGAAACCTACACCGGGCGTAGCGCCCAGGCGCCGATCAAGGGCGCGCCCGGCGTCGTGCTGTCGATCGCGGAGTGCCCGCCCGGCGACGGACCCGCCTCGCACATCCACGAGAAGACAATAGAGAATTTCTTCTGCCTCTCCGGCCGCTTCGAAATCGCGTGGGGCGACCCCGGCGCGGAGCAGAGCGTCGTGCTCGAGCCCCTCGATTTCGTCTCGGTGCCGCCCGGCGTGCCGCGCCGCTTCACCAACGTGCACGCGACCGAAACCGGGCGGCTTTTCGTCATCATCCAGGTCCAGACCGTCGAGCAGAGCGACCGCGTCTCTTTCCAGCCCGAGCTGCGCGAGGAGATAGAGCGCAAGCACGGCAGGAAGACCGTCGATGCGCTGGACGGAATCGGCATCCGGTTCGATGCCGGCGTGGAAGCTTGAAGCAGATCAGCCACGGATCCACACGGAAACACACGGAATGTTCAAGAACTGAATGGTAGTTGCCTTCAACGTCCGTGCCCGTCGGTGTGATTCCGTGGCCAATGTTTTGACCCGGCGAACGGAGAGAACATGAGGCTGGTCTTGTGTGCCGTCGCTCTTGCGTTGATGTTTGCTTCGAGCGGCGGCGTCGCGCAATCGTACCCCAGCAGGCCGGTGCGCATCGTCACCGCTCCTATCGGGGCCGGCAACGATTTCATGGCGCGGCTGATTGCGCAGGGACTAACGGCACCCCTGGGGCAGCAACTCGTGGTGGATAACCGGCCCGCCGGAATCCTCGGCGAGCTGGTGGCCAAGTCGCCCCCCGATGGCTATACCCTGCTCGCCGTCGGCAGCGTGCTGTGGCTCACGCCGTTACTGCAGGACAATGTGGGGTACGACCCGGTGAAGGATTTCGCCCCCATCGCCGTCACGTCGAGATCCGTGAATCTCCTCGTGGTGCATCCATCCCTGCCGGCCGGCTCGGTGAAGGCGTTGATTGCGCTGGCCAAGGCAAGGCCCGGGCAGTTGAACTACGCCACCGGCGGGACGGGTTCCTCCAATCATCTTGCGGGAGAACTGTTCAAGTCGATGGCCGGCGTCAATCTCGTGCGCATTCCGTACAAGGGCGCCGGCCCTGCGGTCAACGATCTCCTGAGCGGCCAGGTCCAGATCATGTTTCCGACGACCGCCTCGTCGTTGCAGCACGTGAAGTCGGGCCGATTGAAGGCTCTGGGAGTCACGAGCCTGAAGCCGACCGTGCTCGCTCCCGGCTTGCCCGCGCTCGCCGAATCGGGTCTGCCCGGTTACGAATCGGTCGTCATCTACGGGCTTTTCGCGCCGGCGAAAACGCCGCCGGCTATCATCGAGAGGCTGAATGCGGAGCTCGTGCCGTTCCTCAGGTCGGAGGCGACGACCGAGCGGCTGCTCAACTCGGGAGTCGAGCCCGTGGGCAGCTCTCCGCGCGAGCTTGCGACGGTGATGGAATCGGAAATGACGAGGATGGGCAAGCTGATCAAGGACGCCCGCATTCGCGCCAACTGAGACGATGCGTGACCCGTGACCTGTGACCAGTGACCGGACAGCCCCGTCGTGACGACCCAGCTGCTATTCCGGGATGATGCCTACACGAAAGCCGCGAGCGCGCGCGTCGTCGCGGTGAACGAGCGCGGCATCGAGTTGGATCGCACGATCTTCTATCCCCAGGGCGGCGGGCAGGTGGGCGACACGGGCGTGCTGTTGCGCGCGAATGGGGAGAAGATCGCGGTAGCCGATACACGCAAGGGGGAGGCGCCGGAGAGCGTGCTCCACGTTCTCGCGCCGGCCGCGCCGCTGCCCGAGGTGGGAGAAGAGCTGGCGCTCGAAATCGACTGGGAGCGCCGCTACGCCCTGATGCGCCTGCACACCGCGCTGCACGTCATGTCCTGCGTGGTGGTGGCGCCCGTCACCGGCGGCAACATCGCGCCGGACCGCGCCCGCCTCGATTTCGACATAGACATGAGCCTGCTCGACGCAAGCAGGATAGAGCAGGAGGTGAATGCGCTGGTTGGCCGCGGCGTCGGAACGGAAACGGTGTGGATCACGGACGCGGAGCTCGACGCGCGGCCGGAGCTGGTCAAGACCATGAGCGTGCAGCCGCCGCGCGGAGCCGGGCGGGTGCGGCTCCTGAAGATTCCCGGCATCGATCTGCAGCCGTGCGGCGGGACACACGTGGCGAACATCGGCGAGATCGGAGCGATCCGCGTGCTGAAGATACGCAGCGAGGGGAAGAAAAACAAGAGAGTTGAGATCGGGCTTATCTGATCGGTTCCAGACAGATCCTTGTGAACTGTACCTTCGAGCTTCCCACGACATCCGGGATGACCTTCGTTTACATTGCTGCGGCACATTAGTGCCATCAAATTCAGGACTTTGGATCGCGACGGTACACAGGATCGCAGGTAACTACCCCTCTGGAGAACGTGGGGAAGATGGAAACCAGCGATGCACCACACTTGATGCGTTGAATCCAGGACTTGTGATGAACCGAGAAGTAACGTCGTCCCGCATGCTACGGCATACCGTTGGTGCGGTATCTCCTGAGTTCTTCAGTACTCCATCCGGCCGCGTAGGTCCTCGAACGGGACCATGATCGCCTGCTGGTAAGCCTTGCGCGCGCAAAGGCGCCCGTACCAGGCGTCCACATTCGGGTGGTGCGGCACGGCAAGGCCTATGCCGAAGTAGCGGTAGAGTGTCGTGCCGGCCGGTATGTCGGCGAGCGAGAACGCCGATCCCGCGAGATACGCCCGTCCCGCCAGCTGGCCGTCGAGCAGCATGAACAACCGGTCGCATTTCTCGATCGCGGGTTGCAGCCCGGCACGATCCCACAGGTCCTGCGGCGTGCGGAAATAACCCCAGAAGAGACGCATGAAGGCGGGCTGCAGCGATGCGAGGCTCCAGTCCATCCAGCGATCGACGAGCGAGCGCGCGGCCGGTTCCGCCGGCCACAGAGCCTCGGAGCCGTAACGCGCCGCGAGGTAGCGCAGTATCGAGTGCGATTCCCAGACGATCGTGTCGCCGTCGCGCAGGACGGGCACACGGCCGTGCGGATTCATGCGGAGGAATTCCGGAGCGTCCAGTCCGCCATGAGCGCCGCCGACCTGCTCATGATCGAACGGCAGGCCAAGCTCCCCGAGCAGCCACAGCGCCTTCTGCACGTTGAACGCGCTCGCGCGTCCCCAGAGCGTCAATCGAGCCATCAGCGAACCGGCACGATGCCGCGCACCGCCCAGGCTCGAGCGCGGAGCGCAATCGGGCCGTCGGCCCGGTCGCCGAGAAGGCGCTTGCGAAGCGCAGCGCGGAGCGCGTCGCAGCGCTCCTGAGACAGCTCGGACACGTACACCCCGTGAGGGCCGATGCCACCGAGGAACGGCGACCAGTAATCGTCGAAGGAAACGTAGTCGAAGCGCATTTCCACGGCTGTTTCCTCGACAGAGGCCAGCCCCGTAGCCTGCCATAGCGCGGCGAGCTCCCCCTCGCGATTGCAGTGTCGCGCCCGCTCTGCGCGCGCGCCCGCGGCAGGGTCGAGCTTCGCCGCCTCCTCCCAGAAAATAGAGGTCACCTGCATCCCGCTCCCGGCGTCCCAGGTGCACGCGGCGACAGTTCCGCCCGGGCGTGTCACGCGGCGCATCTCCGCCGCCGCCTTACCGGGTTGCGGGATGAACATGAACACGAGCAGCGACAGGGAATGATCGAAGGAATCCTGCGGGTAGGGAAGCTCCATGGCATTCCCGCAATCGAAGGCAAAGCGCGCGCCCACGAAACGCTGGCGGCAGTGGTCGACGAACGGGCGGGCGGGATCGATGCCGGTGATTTCCGATCCGTCCAGGCGATCGGCTACCGCCTGCACCAGGGAGCCCGTGCCGCATCCGACGTCGAGGAACCTGTGACCGGCCGCAATGCCCGCGAAGTCGAGGAATCGCGGAGCAAGGCGCGCACTCCAGCGGCCCATCATCCGCTCGTAGGCGCCGGCGTTGGCGAACATCTCGGCCATTCGAAATCCCTCCGTCGGGGTGTTGCGATGCGGCGGCCAACTATGGCAGGGTAGCACGGCGAAAGAGACACCCGCGACTGCCCGGCCCATGGCTGCAAACACAACGGACGATTCCGCCTTACCACAGCAACCGAACGTCGTGCTGATCCTCGCCGACAACCTCGGCTGGGGAGAGCCGGGGTGCTACGGCGGCGGCGCGCTGCGCGGTGCGCCGACGCCGCGCATCGACCGGCTCGCGGCGGAGGGGCTGAAGCTCCTCAACTTCAACGTCGAAAGCGATTGCGTGCCGACCCGGTCCGCCCTGATGACCGGACGCCACCCGATCCGCACCGGGGCGCTGCAGTCGGTGCCCGCCGGATTACCGCAGGGCATCATTCCATGGGAGGTCACGCTCGCGCAGCTTTTTTCCGCGCAGGGCTACGCCACGGCGATCTACGGCAAATGGCATCTCGGGGACCGCGCGGGCCGCTTTCCCACGGACCGCGGCTTCGAGGAGTGGTACGGCATCCCGCGCACTACCAACGAGAGCATGTTCACGAGCACGCCCGGCTACGATCCGGCAGTCGTGCCCCTGCCGTACATCATGGAGGGGAAGCGTGGGGAGGAGGCGCGCAACGTCAAGGTCTACGATCTCGATGCGCGCCGTGTCATCGACGCCGATCTGACGGAACGCGCGAAAGCGTTCATGCGCCGCGAGGCCAAAGCCGGCCGGCCGTTCTTTGCCTACGTGCCCTTGACTCAACTCCATTACCCGACGCTGCCGCATCCCGAGTTCGCAGGGAGATCCGGCGCGGGCGACTTCGCCGACTCGATGATCGAAATGGACCATCGCGTGGGCGAGATGCTGGACGAGGTCGACGCGCTCGGCATCGCCGGGCGTACGGTATTCATATTCGCGAGCGACAACGGGCCGGAATTCCGTCGTCCGTGGCGCGGCACGGCGGGTCCCTGGACCGGCACTTACCACACGGCGATGGAAGGCGGCCTGCGGGCGCCGTTCCTCGTCCGGTGGAGCGGCCAGGTGCCGGCCGGCGGCGTCTCGAACGAGATCGTGCACGTGACGGATCTCTATCCCACGCTCGCCCGCATCACCGGCGGGGCAATCCCCTCCGACCGCCCGATCGACGGCGTCGACCAGCTGGATTTTCTCCTTGGCCGGCAGTCGAAATCGAACCGCGAGGGTTTCGTCTACTACATCAAGAACGAGCTGCGGGCGGCCAAGTGGCGCGACTGGAAAATGCACGTCATATGGGAAACGGAGCCGAACGCCGGCCCCAAGCACCTCGAGACGCCGTGGCTCTTCAATCTGACGCGGGATCCGAAAGAAGAGACGGACGTGGGCACCGCGAACAACTGGGCGCGCCGCCCGCTGGTTCTCCTCATGCGCAACTTCCAGGAAAGCCTGAAGGCGCACCCGCCGATTCCGCCCGGAGCGGCGGACGACTACGTTCCTGGAAAAACCAAAGGATGAAGGATGAACGTGGAAGGATGACCTGTTTTTGCAGTAACTGCCTCAAGCGTGTCATCCTTCATCCTTCCGCCTTCATCCTTACGTATCGTTCGTCAGAACGGCACGCTTCCGCCCACCGTCACCCGGTGCATCAGCCGCCGATGCCGCGGCCACTGGTAGTCGAAGGACGCGAGGTGCTGCACGCTGCAGTTGTCCCACATGAGGAGGTCCCGGACGCGCCAGCGATGCGTATGATGAAAACGCGGCTCGACGATGCGGTCCGCCAGCTCGTCGATCAGCGTGAGCGCTTCGTCTTTCGCCATCCCCTCGATGCCCTCGCACTCGCCCTTGATGACGTACAGGCACTTGCGGCCGGTGTGCGGGTGCGTGCGCACGACCGGGTGCACGACCGACGGTTGATCGCGCCGCTGCGCCTGATCGTGCTGCCCGGTGCCGGTCCGGGCCCGGCGGCCGGCGACCTGGTGTAGCGCCCGCAGGCCCGCGATCCGGCGCTGCGTCTCCACGGGCAGGCTGTCGTGGGCGTCCGCGGCGCTCGCGAAAAGGGTATTGCCCAATGCCACGCCGTTCTCCACCGGCACCTCGAGCGCGTAGAGCAGCGTCGCGCGGGGCGGCCGCGCGGTGAACGACATGTCGGTGTGCCATACCCGCCCGGCATCCGAATGACCGATGTCGCGGCCGTTCTCCTGTATGTTGGAGACGTACAGGATCCCGGGATGGCGGGGATGGGAATACTGCGTGAGAAAATTCCGCTCTATCTCACCGAAGCGCCGCGCGAACGCAATCAACTGCTCCTCGTCGAGAAACTGACCGGGGAACGAGACGACCGCGTGCGTGTTGAACGCGGCCTCGACGCGGGCGAACTCCTCCGCGGGCAGCGGCTGCGCGAGGTCGATATCGCGGATTTCCGCGCCTATGACGTCCTGCGAAGGTACGACCTCCATCACGAATGCTCCAGGAAATCCCCTAGTTCGCCGTTGCCCCGGAGGCCTTGACGACCTTCGCCCAGAGCGGAATCTCGGTGCGCACGAGCCGGGTGAACTCTTCGGATGCGCTCGTCTCGACGTCAGTGCCGACCGCGGCGAGCCGCGTGCGGGTATCGTCGGTTTCCATGAGGCCGCGGATTTCCGTGGAGAGCCGCGTGACGATATCGGGCGGTATCCTGGCCGGGCCGAATACGCCCCACCACGACGAGACGTTGTACCCGGGAAGAGCGGCCTCGGCGACGGTCGGGAGGTCCGGCAGCAGCGGCGAGCGCTGCTTGCCGGTCACCGCGAGTGCGCGCAGGCGCCCTGACGTCACGTGGGCCGTCGCCCCGGGAAAACCGACGGAGGCGCAGTGCAGGTGCCCGCCGATCAGATCGGTAAGCACCGGGCCGCTCCCCTTGTACCCGATGTGCACCATTTTCACGCCGGCCATCACATTGATCAGCTCCATGCCCAGGTGATTCGGCGAGCCCGGGCTGGCGCCGAAGTTGAGCGCGCCGGGCTTCGCTTTGGCGAGCGCGATCAGCTCCTTCATGGATTTCACGGGCACGGAGGGGTGAACCACGATCATGCTCTGGTAGGTCGCGATCTGCGCGATTGCCGTCAGGTCGTTGGCCAGGGAATAGCCGAGGTTCTTGAAGAGGCTCTGGTTGATGGCGAGGACGAGTCCGCCGATCATGATCGTGTAGCCGTCAGGCGGCGATTTGGCGACGTACTCCGTGCCGATGTTGCCGCCGCCGCCGGCGCGTGTTTCCACGACGACCGGCTGGCCCATGCGCTCGGTGAGCTTCTGCCCCACGAGCCGCGCCAGCAGGTCGGCCGCGCCCCCGGGCGGAAAGGGAACGATCATGCGCAAGGGCTTGGCCGGATAGCCTTGTCCGGCGCAGGGAACCGCCAGGATGGCGAGCAACGCCAGCGACAAAAAACCCCGCCAGACGAAGCAGGGTTTTCGGGGTTGACTGACGTTATTGGTCACTGGTCACCGTGAATTTTCACCGGCCGGCGGCCACGTCCTTCTCGCGCTTCTTGAGATGCTCTTCCACGCCCTTCTTGCCTTCCTCGGTTTCCGGCTTCCAGATGTTCTTGTGCTCGATGAGATCCTTCTTCTCCCAGACGTGGGAGGCGTCGCCCATGTAGACGATGAAGACCTCGCAGCCGTCCGGATACTCGTACGGACCGTGGGGAATGTCCCAGCCGAAGACGTAGTCGCCGGGACGCAGGTCCTTGCCGGCCACGCACATGCGGCCCTTCGTCACCAGTATGGAGTGCCAGCTCTTGTGCGTGTGCGCCGGCTCGACGTATCCCGGCGGAAAGCGCTGCTTCATGTCCAGACGCTTCATCACCGGGTCGTAATTGAGGACCTTGACCTGCACGCCCTTCGGGAGCGTCAGCAACCCCCGGACATCGTCGCTCTCCCACGGGATCTCGTGGTCGTAGATCGCCTTGAACGTGTGGTCGTATCCGTCCGCGGACTTCGCCGCGGCTTTGCTCTCTGCCATGACGTGCACCTCCTGTCGGGTTTGCTCCATTCTACATCGAGAAAACCGCCAAATTCACGTATCACCTGTCACGTATCACGCGTTTCACGGTCGTGCCGCGTAGTATCGGGAAAGATGCGGTACCCAGCCATGCCAGAACCGCGACGAGCGTGCGTACCCATGCTGGAGGAACACCGTACCCGCGTCGCGCCACGGCTCGGTATGGTCGTCGGCGCGGTAGTGCAGGGTGGGTTGGCGTTTGCGCCGAATGTACGGCATGGGTCGAGGAACTCGCTGTCGCGCGGCCGCTCAGGCCGCTCATAGTAACGGCATTTTCATCCGTGGGGCCCGCTTCTTCTGCCGTCGCGGGCGGGAGGATACAATCGCCACGGGGGCAGCGAATTTCCACGGACCGCTCCCGCAAAGGAGTGCTGCCGTGCCTCGATATCCCTCACCGGGCTTCCGTCTTCAACGCGGCGCCGCCGGCGCCTGGCTGCTGGTGGCGATCGTCATCGCCGTGCTCCTCTGGTGGTTCTGGCCCCAGGAGACGGGACCCGCCAAGACGGCGGGCCCGCCCGCCGAGCCGCGCGCGATACTCGCGCGGGGCAATCTCGCCGAGGACGAGCAGAACAACATCTCGGTGTTCAAGGCGGTGTCGCCTTCCGCCGTGAACGTCACGACGCTCGGGATCACGCGCGATTTCTTCTCCCTTAACGTGACGCAGGTGCCGCAGGGACAGGGCACCGGTATCGTGTGGGACGACCGGGGACACGTGATCACCAATTTTCACGTGATACAGGGGGCCAACGGGGCGCGCGTGACGCTGTCGGACCAGAGCGTATGGAAGGCCGACCTCGTGGGCGTCTTTCCGGACCGCGATCTCGCCGTGCTGCGCATAGACGCTCCGAAGGACAAGCTGAAGCCCATCAACGTGGGCAGCAGCAAGGATCTGCAAGTGGGACAGAAGGTCTACGCCATCGGCAATCCCTTCGGGCTCGACCAGACCCTCACGACCGGCATCATCAGCGCGTTGAACCGCGAGATCGAGTCGGTGACGCAACGGCCGATCCGCGGCGTGATCCAGACCGACGCGGCGATCAATCCGGGCAACTCGGGCGGGCCTCTGATCGATTCCGCCGGCCGGCTGATCGGCGTCAACACCGCCATCTACAGCCCGTCGGGCGCCTCGGCCGGCATCGGCTTCGCGATCCCGGTGGACGAGGTGAACCGCGTGGTGCCGAACCTGATACGCGACGGGAAGTTCGTGCGGCCCACGCTGGGCGTGCAGGTCGCGCCGCTCGAGTTTCAGACCAGGCTCGGCATCGACAAGGGTGTGGCGATCGTGGGCGTGCTGCCGCGCAGCGGCGCCGCCGCCGCGGGCATCAAGCCGTTTCAGCGCGATCCCGGCGGCGAGCTGGTCGTGGGCGACGTGATCGTCGGTGTCGCCGGCAAGCCGGTCACTACGCTGGAGGAGATCCTCGACGCGCTCGAACAGCGCAAGCCGGGCGATACCGTCACGCTGTCGCTGAAGCGCCCGGCGAGAGACAAGCCGGAAGACGTGCAAGTGAAGCTGGGAGCGACGGAATAGGGCCATCCGTGACTTTGCTCACACATTCCTCAAGGGCCTCCTGACCGGAACCGGATCACGCGCCCGGAATCCCTGGAGTCCGCGGTGCCGAGCGCTGCCGGCAGTCATGGAACCTTTGCCCGAAGGGCGGCGGCGAGCCTAGAATCGGTCGTCGATAAGTTTTTTCTCCAAAGGTATTCTCCGTGGCGGCCAACGAGACGGAATTCGAGGAGCGCCTGCTCTGGTCCGCCATCCTTCCCACCGCGAGCTATAACGATCCGCTGCTGTCGTCCCAATGGCATCTGGGGCCCGCTGTTGCCGGTTCCATGGGCATCAACGTCAAGGCCGTCTGGGACGAATTCCGCGGCAGGGATGTCATCGTCGGAGTCATCGATGACGGGGTCGAGTACACCCATCCGGACCTGGCAGCCAACTACGACACGACGCTCGATTACGACTCCCGCGGAAGCTTCCCTGGCACCTTCCAGTCCGACGACGATGCCTACACAACCGATCCGACCGACCGGCACGGCACGAGCGTTTCCGGCGTGATCGCGGCGCTGCTCGACAACGGTATCGGCGGCGCCGGGGTGGCGCCCGAGGCGACGATCACGGGCTATCGGATGGGCTTCGGCAGCAACGGCACGCTCGACCAGATCGCGGAACTGTACGACCGGCTGGCGATCCTCGACGTCGCGAACAACAGCTGGACGTTCGACGGCTTCCTGGGCGATAGCCAATATGATCCCAGCTTCGCGCCGATCTTCGATGACATCGACGGCGCGCTGGCGACCGGCCGCGGTGGCCTCGGCACCATCGTCGTCTTTTCCGCCGGCAACGGCCGCACGCAGGGCCAGGACACCAATTACCACAGCTTCCAGAACTACCACGGCATCATCACCGTAGCCGCGACTACCAGCTCCGGAGGCATCGCCGGCTTTTCCACTCCGGGGGCGTCCATCCTGGTCGCGGCGCCCGGCGCGGGCATCTGGACGACCGATCGCGTCGGGTCACCCGGGTATTCCTCGGGAGACTCCACCTCGCTGAACGGCACGTCGTTCTCGGCGCCCATCGTCAGCGGCATCGCGGCGCTCATGCTGGAGGCAAACCCGAACCTCGGCTGGCGCGACGTGCAGGAGATCCTGGCGTCGACGGCGATCCAGACCGGCGGAACGGCCGGCTGGACGTTCAATCACGCGGCCAACTGGAACGGCGGCGCGATGCACGTCAGCCACGATTTCGGATTCGGCCTGGTGGACGCGATGGCTGCCGTGCGGGTGGCCGAGAGCTGGCGCATGGTCTCGAGCTCGGCCAATGAAGCGGTCGACTCAGCCTTCGACCTGACCGATGTTGCCATCCCGGCCCAGGGCACCCTGCAAAGAACGCTTGCCCTGACCGGCAGCTTGCGGATAGACCACGTCGAGGTGGATCTCGTCGTCGCGCATTCCAACGTCGAGGAATTGAGCGTGCTCCTCACCAGTCCGACGGGCACGCAAAGCCTGCTGTTCCACAATCCGCCGGCTGGCAGCGGCATCTCGTTCACCTTCTCCACCACCCACGACTGGGGCGAGTTATCCGGTGGCGCCTGGACCCTCAGCATCACCGACACCGTCGCCGGCAATGCGGGGACGCTGCAGGCGTGGGAGGTACGGGCATACGGCGACGCGACGATAGGCGACACCTACGTCTACACGGAAGAGTTCGGCGCGCTCGCCGCGGCGGATCCCGCGCGGCGCACGCTCGCCGACGCCGGCGGGCTCGATGGTATCAATACGACGGCGATCGCCTCCGCGACGAGCCTCGACCTGCGATCCGGTTTCGCCAGCCTGATCGACGGCCAGAGCGTGACCATAGCCGCGGGCGCCGTCATCGAGAACGCCGATACCGGCGACGGCAACGACACGATCGTCGGCAACAACGCCGCGAACTCGCTGCGCGGCTGGCGCGGCAACGACACGATAGACGGCGGCATTGGCAGTGACTATTTGTCGGGCGGCACGGGCAACGACCTCTACCTGTTCAACGGCACTTTCGGGCTCGACGCGATCGCCGACACCGACGCCTTGCGCGGCAATCAGGATACGGTGCGCTTCGGCTCCGGGATAGCGCCGGCAACGATCGCGGTAAGCCGCTCCGGGCAGGATCTGGTGCTCACCCACGGCGCGGACACGGTAACGGTTGAGTACTGGTTCGCCTCGGCCGCGGACAAGGTCGAGCGGGTGGAATTCGCCGACAGTACCGAAACCTGGAACGTGACGGAATTGATCGCGCTTTCCGGTGGCGACGCCACGCCGGTCAGTCTCATCACGGGCGACGACGGCGCCAACACGCTTTCGGGCGCGGCGGCGGGCGACCTCATCTACGGCTTCAATCCCGACGGCCCGCAAGGGAGCGTCACTTCCATCTCGGCGACGCGCGTGGCAGCGGGGTTGAGCCAGCCGCTCTTCGCCGTTGCGCCGGAGGACGACCTGGGACGGCTGTTCATACTGGAGAAGGCCGGGGTGATCAAGATCCTCGACCTTGCCACGCAGCAGGTTCTTCCGACGGCGTTCCTCGATCTGACGGCGCAGATCAACGCGAGCGGCGAGCAGGGCCTGCTCGGCCTGGCCTTCCACCCGGACTACGCGCAGAACGGCTATTTCTACGTCAACCTGAGCAATACCAGCGGCGACACGGAGATACGCCGCTACCACGTTTCGGCCAACCCGAACGTGGCCGATGCCGCGAGCATGACGCCGGTCATCACGATCGCCCAGCCCGACGGCGTCACGAACCACAAGGCCGGCTGGCTCGACTTCGACCGCGACGGCTACCTTTATGCCGCGCTCGGCGACGGCGGCGGCTCGGGGGACCCGTTCAACAACGCGCAGAACATGGACAGCCTGCTCGGCAAGATGCTGCGCCTCGATGTCGACACCGATGCATTCACGAGCGACTCCACGCGCAACTACGGCATTCCCGCCGACAATCCCTTCGTCGGCGTGGCCGGGGCCGACGAGATCTGGGCGCTGGGCCTGCGCAACCCCTGGCGCGACAGCTTCGACCGCGGCCTGGGCGACCTCTACATCGCGGACGTCGGCCAGAACGTGTGGGAGGAGATCGACTTCGGCCAGCAGGGGGCCAACTACGGCTGGGATCTCCGCGAGGGGCCGGACCCCTTCAACGGGGGGAGCACGCCGGCGCCCGTGCCGTTTACCGATCCGATCTATTCGTATCAACAGACCGGCAGCCAGTCGATCACCGGCGGCTACGTCTACCGCGGCACCAGCGAAGGCCTGCACGGCCAGTATTTCTTCGCCGACTACATTTCCTCGAAGATTTTTACGCTGCGGCAGGTCGGCGGCTCCTGGGTTGCCACCGAACGGACCGGGCAGATCACTGCTGATATCGGGACGATCGGCTCGCCTGCGTCTTTCGGACAGGACGCTTCCGGCAATCTCTACGTCGTCGACATCGGCGGCGGGGAGGTCTTCCGGCTTACGCCGAACGCGACATCCGCCGACCAGGGCGATGTGTTGAACGGCCTCGCCGGCGACGACATGCTGTTCGGCGGATCGGGCAACGACACGCTCGCCGGCGGGGAAGGCGACGACGAGCTGCAGGGCGGTCCCGGCGCGGACACGCTCGATGGCGGCGCGGGTCAGGACAAGCTGATCGGCGGGCCCGGCAACGACAGCTACATCGTCGACGCCGCGGGAGACTTGATAGGCGAGGATGCCGGCGGCGGGATCGATACGGTCTTCAGTTCCTTGACTTACGTGCTCGGCCCGCAGCTCGAGAACCTTACGTTGACGGGTCCCGCAACCATCGACGGTACCGGCAATGCGCTCGCCAACGTACTCACCGGAAACACGGTGGCGAACATGCTCGACGGGCGCGCGGGCGCCGATACGCTCGTCGGCGGTGCGGGCAACGATCGCTACCACCTCGATATCGGTTTCGGGCAGGACCTCGTCATCGACACCGACGGCACCGCCGGGAACCTGGACACGATACGTTTCGGTGCCGGTATAGCTCCCTCGTCGGTGAACGTGAGCCGCTCCGGGATGAACCTGGTGCTCACACGCGGCGCCGATTCCGTGACGGTGCAGAACTGGTTCGCCTCGGACGCGGACAAGATCGAGCGCGTGGAGTTCGTGGACAGCCCCGGCACCGTGTGGGACGTGGCCACGCTGACGCAGATGACCAACGGAAACGTCATCACCGGCACGGCGGGCAACGA
>Ga0111539_10004261_pt1 | contig 18727 bp, 15 predicted proteins | sample RhiMethybrSRZTD1_FD_79667 | JGI IMG/M metagenome (GOLD analysis project Ga0111539, IMG submission 79667) | Populus rhizosphere microbial communities from Tennessee, USA - Rhizosphere MetaG P. TD hybrid SRZTD1 (version 2) (version 2) | ecosystem: Host-associated > Plants > Roots > Rhizosphere >... | reverse complement strand
GACTCGGCGATTTCGATGACGCCTTCTCGGCGCTCGATCAGGCGTGGCTGGATCGCGACCCGGCGCTGGCGACGCTCGACGCCGAGCCGCGTTTCGAGCCGCTCAGAAGCGACCCGCGCTATCGCGCCATCGTCGATCGAATCAGGACTCCACGCTCAAGAGTTGGCGTGTGAGGACGCTCGTAGGGCGGGTCCTGCTCTATGGACCCGCCGTCAAGCCGTTGCGAGCGACGCCTGTCGTTCCCTGTGATACTCGGCGAGCGCGGCGTTGGCCGCCGTGATGGTGTCGAGTTGCGCGATGACCGAGGCCAGATCCTTCCCGGCGATCACCGAATAGAACTCATCGTCCGAGATGCCGGTGTAGATGCGATTGCCGACGCAGCCAAAGCTCGAGGCGACACCCGAAGAGAGCGCTGCGGGGATCGCGGTGCACGTTGGACGACCGAGTAGGGGCGACGCATGCGTCGCCTCCACACCGAGCGCGCTCGTCGCCGCTTCGTTCAGCAGCATCAAGCGCCCTGGTGTACCCGACATGATCACGACATCGGGCTCGACCGGCGTGATGCCGAGCGGCGCGTAGATGGTCACCGCCGGCGTCTTGGCCAGCCGCGGCAGGCTCGGGACCTCGTCCATCTTCAGGTAGCCGACGTTCACCATCAACGTCAGCGTGTTCATCAACTCCGGCTCGCGTTCCTTCGGTAGCTCGATGTTGTGCGTATGGCTGCCGACCGGGCAGTTGTAGTGATCCGACGGCACCGTGTAGAAGACCTGCCCCGCGGAAGCGAGACGCCAGAAGCTGCAACCCGACGGCTGTGTGCCGCTGAGCGGCGCAACACCGGCCGGTGGCGATTCGCGGAACGCAATGGCGACTGGCCGGCGAGTCAGCCCGAGCGTGGTGGTGAGCTGATTCTCAACGGCGGCGAAGTCGGTCATCACCTTCCAAGTTTACGCGAGAACTGCGTCGATCCATTCCCGCAGGCTGTTGATCAACCAGATGCGCGAGGCCCGCGTCACATCGTCGCGTGTCAGTACACGCTCGTATATTTGTTTCGAGTCAAGCAGCTCGCCACGGAAGGCGCCGCCCAGCAATCCGCTCGCCAGTGGCGGGGTCACGCGCACGCCATCGATTTCCACCACAATGTTTGCGACCGTCGCTTCGGTGATCTCTCCACGCTCGTTCGACAGGATCACGTCGTCCACGTCGGGGCGGGCCCGGCGCGCCGAGTCGTACACCTCGCGACGAGTGGTCTTGTTGGCGAGAAACGGATCGCGTGAATCGACGGGGTCCGACGCAAACGTCACGCGCCAGGCGCGAGGGTCGTGTGTGTAGGGCACGCACTCGATCGTCGGCGCACCATCACGCGCGACGAGCAGCCGGACCCGCCACTGGCCCCGCGGGTGGGCACGGACGGTCTCGACGACCGCATCCCGGATCCGCGACTCGTCGTACGCATAGCCAAATTGACGTGCCGAACCGGCCAGTCTCGATACATGGCGCTCGAGACGGACGATGGTGCCCTCGTGCAGGCGCATGGTCTCGAGCAGCGAGAAGTCCATCGGGTTCCTATTCTAGAATCACGAGGAGGATGCGAGTTCTCGTCGTCGAAGACGAAATGAAGGTCGCCAACGCCCTGCGCGAAGGGCTCGAGGGCGAGAAGTTCGAAGTTATCGTCGAGCGGACCGGCGAGGGGGCGTTCTTCCGGGTCAACACCGAGTCGTTCGACGTCATCCTGCTCGACCTGACGCTGCCCGGACGCGACGGTCTGGAGATCCTGCAGGCGCTGCGCCAGCGCGGCGTCAAGGCGCCGGTCCTCGTGCTCACCGCGCGGGACTCGCTCCAGGATCGCGTGACCGGTCTCGACGCCGGTGCCGATGACTATCTGATCAAGCCGTTTGCCTTCGCCGAGCTGCTGGCGCGGATCCGGGCGCTGGTGCGTCGCGGCCGCGTCGCGGAAACGCCGCGGCTGTTGGTTGGCGACCTTGAAATGGATCTCGTGACGCGCAAGGTGACGCGCAACGCGCAGCCGGTGGAGCTGACCGTGCGCGAGTTCGAGCTGCTCGAGTATCTGCTGCGGTATCACGGGCAAGTCGTGTCCCGAGAAACGCTGGCGCGCGACGTGTGGAAGGAGACCGCGCGCACGACGCCGCTCGACAACGTCATCGACGTCCATATCGCCAGGCTGCGCCGGAAAGTCGATCTCGATCAGTCGATCAAGCTGATTCACACGGTACGCGGTGTCGGTTTCATGCTGCGCGAGGGCGAGCCGTGACACGAGCGGGGTCCCCGCCGCGCACGCCTCCACCCCACGACGCAGGCGTGCGTCGTGGGGGCCCCGGTCCTGCGCGGTGGGGTGCATGGTGGTGGCGATCGCACAGCGTGCGTGTACGGCTCACGCTCTGGTACGTCGCGGTCATGATCGTCGTCCTCGGTGTCTACGCCGTCGGCGTCTACACATTCGTGAGCCGCAGCGTGTCGGAGGCGCTCGACGACCGCCTGCGCGCCGACTTCTTCTGGGCGGCGGCCACGGTGGACGAAGGGCCAGATGGTCTGGTCATGCCGGCCCCGCAAATCGATCTACTGCTCGAAGAAGAAGCGCCCTGGGTGCAGGTATGGAGCGATGACGGCAAGCAATTGCTGTTCATCAACGCCGAAGCGATGCGCCGGCCGCTGGCTGACACTCAGAAGCTGGCCGCGCGCAGCGACGATGCGATCGTGTCGTTTCCGGCGGCGGATGCCCCGGTGCGGGTCATGAGCGGGCACAGCTATGTGTGTCCATGCGTGGAGGACCCGCAAACCTTCGCGCTGATCGGCAAGCGGCGCGTCACACTGCAGGTCGCCCGTTCTGAGGAAGGGATGCAGCGGCAGTTGCGCGATCTGCTGCTGATTCTGGTGCTCGGCTTGCCGCTCGCCGTCGGCGTCGCCGGGCTCGGCGGCTACGTGCTCGCCCGTCGCGCGCTGGCGCCGATCGAGCAGATGACCGTGCGGGCCAGGACCATCACCGCCGAGCGTCTGGGCGATCGTCTGCCCGTGGCGAACCCCGAGAACGAGATGGGGCGGCTGGCCACTGTCTTCAACGAGACGCTGGGGCGCCTCGAAGCGTCGTTCGATCAGATGCGGCGATTTACGACGGACGTCTCTCATGAACTGCGCACCCCGTTGACCGCGATTCGCAGTGTTGGCGAAGTTGGGCTGCGCGGCCATCGCGATGAGTCGGCGTATCGCGGCATCATCGGCAGCATGCTCGAGGAAGTCGATCGTCTGGCCTCGCTCGTCGATCGGCTGCTCGCGTTGTCGCGCGCCGAGATGGGGCACGCGAAGCTGTCGCGTGACGCCGTCGATCTCTCCGCCCTCGCCGACGATGTGGTGTCGCATCTGTCGGTGCTGGCCGAAGAGAAGCGGCAGACGCTGAGCATCGATCGACAGGCGTCGCCAGTCGTGTCCGCCGATCGGCTGGTGCTGCGTCAGGCGTTGATCAACCTGGTGGATAACGCCATCAAATTCACACCGGCGGCGGGGCAGGTGCGCATTCGGATCACGCAAACGCCGCAGGACGCCGTCGTCGAAGTCATCGACTCGGGCCCGGGCATCTCGATCGAGGCGCGCGAGCGCATCTTCGATCGCTTCTATCGGGCCAACGACGCGAACGGCAGCGGAACCGGACTCGGGCTCTCGCTCGCAAAGGGCGCAGTCGAGGCGCTCGGCGGTCATCTCACGCTGGCCGCCACCGGGGCCGACGGCACCTCGTTCCGCATCTCAATTCCACGGTAATTGTCGGTAGGACGTCTCACGCTGTAGACCGCGTAGGATCGCGATCTCGTAGGGCCGGTCCTTCCGGACCGGCCAGGGAGCACGCGCGTGACCGTCCGACACCTGACACGATCCGAGCTCGAGGCCGGCCTCGAGTTGATTCGCAATTCGCCCACCGACAACGGCGTTGTGGAATTGATCGTCTCCCGTCCGCAACCGGGCGCGCGCGAAGTGCTGGACGAGGCGCTGCTCGATCCGTCCGCCGGCATGATCGCCGACAGCTGGGCGACGCGCGACGCCGCACCGGATCCGGCGACACAGTTGACGGTGATGAACGCCCGCGCGATCGCGCTGTTTGCGCAAGACCGTGCGCGCTGGCCGCTGGCGGGCGATCAGCTCTATATCGATCTGGACCTCGCGCATGACAACCTGCCGCCCGGTTCGCGGCTCGAGCTTGGCAGCGCCGTCATCGAGGTCAGCGCCGAGCCGCACACCGGGTGCGGCCAGTTCGTGCAGCGGTTCGGTGTGGAGGCGATGAAGTTCGTCAACTCGCCACTGGGACGGCAGCTTCACCTGCGCGGCATCAACGCCCGCGTCATCGTCGCCGGCGCTGTGCGCGTCGGGGATCGGGCGCGGAAGATGACCTGAGCCCGAGCGCGGCATACGATAGAGTTACGGCGTCTGCTCCTCTATGCGCGTGTCCACGCCGCTCGTCGCGGCCGCCACACTGCTGGCGATCCTGATCGCCATCTACGGCCCCGGCATCGGCAAGGGATTCGTCAAAGACGATGTCGTATGGGTGGGCGCCAATCACGTGACCTCGTGGAGCGACGTGCGGGCGCTGCTGTTCCGCACCGATGGTTTCTATCGACCGGTCGTGGCGGCGACCTTTGCGCTCGATCGCGCCGTCTACGGACTCGCGCCGTTCGGGTTCGGCGTCACCAATCTGATCTTGCTGCTGCTCGGCGCGTGCGCGCTCGCGTATGTGGCGACATCGCTCGGTCTTCGCACGACAACCGCGGTGGTCGTCGCCGGCGTGTGGGCGCTCAACTTTCACGCGGTGAACATGGCGGTGCTGTGGTTGAGCGGGCGCACCGCGCTGTGTGTGGTGATCGCCGCGTGTCTCGCCGCTGCTGCCCTCGTCCGAGGGAAGCCGATGACCGCTGGTGTCGCCGCGCTCATGGCGATGCTCGCGAAGGAAGAAGCGGTGATGTTGCCGTTCATTCTGAGTGGATGGGCATCGGTGCTCGCTGGGGAACGAACACCATCGCGTGCAAGAGAAGTGATTCGCCTGACGTGGCCAGCATGGTTCGCTCTGGCCGTTTACTTCGCACTGCGGGCGCAGACCGCGGCCATGACACCGATGACGGCGCCGGACGCGTACCGCTTCGTGCTGTCTCCGGTTGCACTCACGGCCAACGCACTCGAGTATGTGGATCGAGCCTGCACGTTCTCGGTGATCGTCCTCATCGTCGCGCATCTAATCGCCTGGCATCGTCCCGCCATGACGCCTGCGATCAAACGCGTACTCGTGCTGGGGGCGATCTGGTTCGCCGGCACGTTCGCGCTGACGGTCTTCGTGCCGACCCGTTCAAGCCTCTACGCGCTACTGCCCTCGGCTGCGCCAGCATTGTTGGCCGGGTTCCTGTTGCAGCAGCTTTGGGATGCCTCACAGCCACTGGGCCATCGCCGGTTGGTTGCAGCGGCGGTGATCCTTCCCATGCTCCTCCTGCCCGTGTACTGGTCTCGCAATTCGCGCTGGATCGAGATTGCCGAACTCTCGACTGAGACGTTCGGCGCGATTCAGCGCGTTGCACGTGAGCATCCGGATGCGGACCGGCTGGTGTTTCGCGACGACCGCAGTTCGCGCCGGTCCCTGGCGAATGCCTACGATCAGCTGCTGCCGGAGGCGGTGCGCCTGGCGGCCGGCCGCGAGATCCGCGCTGAGATTGACACTGGTCAAACTGCGCACGGCGGCGCCCCGCGCATCGTCCTCGAGCATGGCAGGATCCGAGTGGACTAGCCCTTTCTCTGACAATTTATTCAGACACTCTTCAGGGCGGACACGCCCTTCTCCAGATACGATCCGTACTTGACCAGTTCAGCCTGAGGCACTATTCGCGTGACTCTGAGTTTTCACGCTCTGTGGATGCTCTGCGCTTTTGGCGTCGTCGTTCACGCGGCGATCGCCGCGCGGCGTGCACGCGATCTGGCGGCGCTCGCCGCCGGCTTCGTTGTCGCGGCGATAGTCGCGAGTCCACAGCGGTTGCCGGATCCGGCGTGGGTCGGCGTGGTGTCGGCGGGTGCGGCGGTCGTCATTCTATTCAGGCCTCGCTATGCGATGGCGTCGGCGGCGTGGGGTGGTGCATTAGGGGGCATGCTGACAGCGATGACTGAAGTACAGGGACTGCACCCGATCGCTGCGCTTGCGGCCGTCTCGGTGCTCGCCGCGACGCCGGCGTGGTTGGCGCGTGTGCGTCCGTCGTTCGCGCCGGACGTTCTTCGCGATGAAGCCTTGCTCGGACTCTGCCTGCTTGGCCTCGTGGTCGCGATCGTGCCTGGCGTGACCGACGGCTGGCAGGCCGCCGCCACTCTGACGATTGAACCGCCCACGCCCGGGCCAACGACTCCCGTCCCGATTTGGACGCTCGCGCTTGTCGGCACGGCTACGGCGCTCGGCGCCGTGTATTCCCTGTGGAGCCGCCGGTGAACCTGTTACCCGCCCTCGAAAACGGACTCTTTGCGCTGGGACAGGTGCTGCGGTTCCCCGTGATGGTGCTGCTGTGGGTCTGCGTCGCGGCCGCGGTCTTCATGGCCGGGTCGTGTCTCGTGGATTACGTCGCACGCATTCGCGAACGGCGTGGGTTCGACGTGACCGGTTGGTTGAAGAGCGGCGCCGTGCTGGATGCACCCGACGCGCGGCGCCGTGCGCTGCCATCTTTGCTGCGCACGCTGATCGCCGACGTCGAAGTGGCTCGTCAGGAGCACCGCATCGACGCCGGTGGCCTCGAGCACCTCGTGCTCGAGAGCGAAGAGCGACTGCGCCACAGCCTCAACGCGGCGCGCGTGCTGGTGAAGGTGGGTCCCAGCCTCGGGCTGCTCGGAACACTCATCCCGATGGGTTCATCGCTCGCGTCGCTGGCGACCGGCAATCTCGAGGCGATGGCGGGTCAGATGGTCGTTGCCTTCACGACGACCATCGTGGGACTCGCCACCGGCACGCTGGCCTACGTCGTCGCGGCCGCGCGGCAGTCGTGGGTGAACGAAACCATCCGCGAACAGCGGTTTATCGCCGAACATATCGCCCAGGAACTGAGAACATTGGAGATTCGATGATCGTTGATTGGTGAGTGGTTGGTGATTGGTGATTGTTGATTAGTGATTACGCACGCGGACATCGTGCTTCAATCAAGAATCCTCAATCACAAAATCATCAACGAATCACACATCAAAGATCGCTCATTCAAAGATTGACTATGGCCCGCTTCCTCCATCTGCCATCGCCGGAAGAGATCCCCGAAGAAGACCCGCTGTCGGGAATCGCCAATCTCTTCGACGTGTCGGTCGTGTTCATCGTCGGCCTGATGATGACGCTGTTCTCGGTCTACCGCATCGGCGACCTCATGGACGCGAAGAGCGAAGTGACGATGGTCAAGACCAACGCACAGGGCGAGCGCGAGATCATCGTCAAGAAGGGGACGCAGATCACGGCGTATAAGGTGAGCGGCAAGACGGCGACGGGTGACGGCGAGCGCCTCGGCACGGCGTATCGACTGGCGAACGGCCAGATTATCTACGTGCCCGAGGGGCCGGATGCTGGGCGATAGTCCTTCACTGCCTACGACACACAGAGGCACCGAGACACAGAGGAGTTATCGGATCTTGCTCCGTGCCTCCGTGCCTCCGTGTGTACGTGGCAGTGTGAGGCGCTTCGCGTTTGGATTCCTGCTGCTGTTGCTGCTATTCCAGGGAGTGATTGGCGCCCAATCGAAGCCAGTACGCCTGACGTACCTCTTCTCCGACGGCAATCTCCCCGGCACGCTCAAAGCCTTCAAGGCCCTTCTGCAGGAGCGGCCTGACCTGGGCGGCAAGGTGCAGCTCACCTTCGTCACCGAGTCGGTGCTGTCCGATGTGAAGGCCGACGAACTGAAGACGACCGACGTGCTGCTGCTCGACACGATGAATCAGCAGCTGCTCGAGCGCCTCAATGCCAACAGCAAGATCGATCTGATCGGCACGGTGCGCGATCGACGTGGCAAGGTGTTCGCGATCGGTGAAGGGCTGCTGCCGAAGGAGACCTACATCAAACAGGGTGCGCTCTGGGACGACCGCGCTCGCGCCTACTGGGCGCACATGGGCTTCTCGAATCAGATCGGCTTGATGAAGTACGCGCTGACGCAGGCCGGAATCAAGGGGCTGGTGTTGCCGGAGCCGCAGCGGAGCCTGGATTTCGGCTATTACTACCCGGCCCTGGCCGGTCCAAAAGGACCGGTCCTCCTGCGTGACCCGCGAGCGACTCCCTCGGCCGAACCGTCGCGCGTCTTCGCGACGTGGGATGAATTCGACGCATGGCGTCAGCAGCACGGCAAGCTTCGTCCCGGCGCGCCGCGCGTCGCGGTGAGCTTCTACAAGGCCACCTACTACAGCGACGAAACCGAACTGCTCGACGCGGTGATCGCCGAAGTCGAGCGGCAAGGCGCCGAAGCGATTCCGATGTTCGGGTATCCCGGCGCGGTGGCCGCACAGCGGTTGCTCGTCGATCCCTCCGGCAAATCACGCGCCGACGTTGTGCTCGGCTTCAACTTCAATTTTGCCGCGCCCGACTCGTCCAGTTACCTGGCGAAAGTCGATGTGCCAGTCATCAATCTGATCAGCCTCTACGGACGAACCGAGCAGGAGTGGCGCGCGTCACCGCAGGGTCTGTCGATGTTCGAAGGCACCTTCAACGTGGCGACGCCGGAGCTCGCGGGCACGATCGCTCCCACGGTCGTCGGCAGCCAGGAAAAGATCAAGGATCCCGAAACCGGTCTGACGATTGTCGTGCGGAAGCCGATGCTGTCGCAGGTCGCTCTGGCGGTCCGCCGCGCCAACGAGTACGCGGCGCTGCGCAACAAGGCCAACCGCGATAAACGTGTCGCGATCGTCTTCTACAACTACCCGGCGGGGAAGGCCAACATCGGCGCGAGCTACCTGAACGTCGCCGAGTCGATTGGCAACGTGCTGCGTCGACTGAAGCAGGAAGGCTACGACGTCGGCACTGCGGATCTCTCCGGCGACAACATCCTGAAGACGCTCGTCGAGAAATCACGCAACGTCGGCGGCTACGCCCCCGGCGAGCTCGAAGCCCTCGTCGCGCAGGGCAGTGCGGTGCGGGTTGGCATCGCCGAGTATCGCCGCTGGCTCGATGCGCTGTCTCCCATCCTGAAGGCCAAAGTCATCAAGGACTGGGGCGAGCCAGGGAAGTCCCGGCTGATGACGACCGGCGGAAGCTTGATCGTTCCCGCCGTGCAGTTCGGCAAAATCGCGCTGCTTCCGCAGCCGGCGCGCGGGTGGGGCGAGGATGCGGAGAAGATGTATCACGCGAAGGATCTCGCGCCGCATCACCAGTACGTCGCGGCGTATACCTGGCTGCGTGAAGGCTTCAAGGCCGACGCCCTCGTCCATGTTGGTACGCACGGCACGCTCGAGTGGCTCGACGGCAAGGACATGGGCCTGTCACCCGACGATGCACCGGACGGGTTGATCGCCGACCTGCCGCATCTCTACATCTACAACGTCGATGTCGTCGGTGAAGGTCTGGTTGCGCGGCGTCGCGGGATGGCGACGCTCATCGACCACATGGTGCCGCCGTTCAAGAAGGGCGGCCTCTATCCCGAGCTCGCCGAACTCGGTGAGCGGATCAACGACTACGACACCAGCCTGCACAAGAGCCCGGAGCTCGCGAAAGCCGTCGGCGAGCAGATTCGCCAGAAGGTCATCGATATCGGCATCGCCAAGGATCTCGGTCTCGACCTCTCAAAGCCGGAGAGCCTCACCGACCACGTTGTGCATGACGTGCAGGACCACCTGCTGAAGCTGAAAGGACAAAACATCCCGTACGGGCTGCATACGTTCGGCAAAGTTCCTGAGAAGCCGTTGCGCGATACGACCATCGACGCGATCGTCAGCGTGGACAGAAGCCTGCTGCCGGACAAGGCCAAGATCCTCGCCGACGAAATGGAGCGGCGCATCGTCACGTCTGGCGCCCGCGAGCTCGATAATCTCGTGCACGCGTTGAACGGAGGGTTCATCACGGGCGGCAGTGGTGGCGAGCCGATTCGCAATCCCGACTCGTATCCAACCGGCAAGAACTTCTATGGCATCGACCCTGACAAGGTGCCAAAGCCGGCGTCGTACGAGATGGGCATCAAGCTCGCCGACCAGATGCTCGCCGATCACCTGAAGAAGCACGGCAAGTATCCGGAGAAGGTGTCGTTCGTGATCTGGGGCGACGAGACGATGCGGCACGAGGGTGTTCTCGAGTCGCAGATCTTCCACCTCCTCGGGACGAAGCCGGTTTGGGACGCACGCGGCAAGGTCGTGGACGTCGAAGTGATCCCGCGCGCGAGGCTGGGACGGCCGCGCGTGGACATCGTCATTGCCTCTGCCGCCGAAGGCATGTTCAACAATGTCACGGTGCTCATGGACAAGGCCGTGCAGAAGGTGAAGGCGATCGAGGAGGCCGAGAACTACGTCCGCAGCCACTACCTGAAGACGAAGGCGATTCTCGTCCAGCGCGGATACACCGAGGACGAGGCCGATCGACGCGCCGGCGTGCGCATCTTCGACGAGCCGCCCGGCACATTCAATCTGAACACCTCGACGATCACTGCGGCCAGCGGCACGTGGGACACCGACAAGGGGATGGCCGATGACTATCTCCGCAAGCTCGGACACGGCTACGGCAACGGCTTCTGGGGCGAGAAGATGGAAGATGTCTTCCGTCTGGCGCTGTCCGGCACGGAGAAGATCGTCCACAGCAGTTCGACGATGCTGTATGGTGCGCTCGACAACGACGACATGTTCATGTACATGGGCGGGCTGGCGACGGCGATTCGCAACATCGACGGCACCGAGAAGAGTCCCGAGCTCGTGATCACGAACACGCGCGATCCAGGACATCCTGAAATGACCTCGATCGACAAATTCATCGGCACCGAGTTCCGCTCGCGCTACATGAACCCGACGTGGATCGAAGGCATGAAGAAGGAAGGCTACGCCGGCGCGGGCGAGATGCGTTCCTTCGTCGAGTATCTGTGGGGCTGGGATGCGACGGTCACCGAAACGGTGACTGACCAGATGTGGAAGGAGTCGTTCGACGTCTACGTTGACGACAAGCACAATCTCGGGATGAAGGAGTTCTTCGAGCAGAAGTCGCCGTTTGCGTATCAGGACATCACGGCGCGGATGCTCGAGACCGTGCGCAAGGGCTATTGGAAGGCGGACGCGGCCACGCAGAAGACGCTGCTCGAGGAATACGTGTCCAGCGTGAATCGTCATGGCGTCGGCTGCGCCGAGCACACCTGCGGCAATCCACGTTTGCAGCAGTTCGTGATGGAGCAGGGGCTGAAGGCGGGCATTCCGGTTCCCGCGCTGGAAGGCTTCAAGCAGGCGATGGAAAAAGCGACTGGTCAGGCCATCGATCCCGCGGCCGAGAGCCTGCAGTCGTTCGCGCAGAAGAACGATGCGCAGATGGCGGCCAACCTGGCCACGGTTCCAACCCCGAGCCGAAACGCGCGGCAGATCGAAGGGTATGTGATGGAGCAGCGGAAAGAGGCGCAGCGCAACGACGCGCGGCGCGACGCTGCTGTCAACGAGTACGCTGCGCTCTGGGCATCGCTGCCAGTGCTCGCGTTGCTCATCGTCTGGAGATATAAACGGAGACGAAGTCTGTAATCCAGGATGCTGAATTCAGACTTCAGACATGCGCTCGTCGTCGCGAGCGCGCTCTTCATCGCCGCGTGCAGCGACACGCCTGTGCAAATCTCCTACAGCCGCACGGGCGCGTATGAAGTGGGCATGGCGCCCCTGGGCGACGGCTTTGTGGTCGCCTGGTATGACCGACGCGACGGCAACGGCGAGATCTACATGCGTCTGGTCGACGCGAAAGGCCGGCCTGCAGGTCCTGAACGCCGTCTCACCAACTCTCCCGATGATTCCTTTGAGGCCAGCATCGATCGTCTCGGCGACGGGGTCGTCGTCGGGTGGTACGACGAGTCCGAACAGGGCCAGCAGACCGCAAAGCTCGGCCTGTGGTCGCGTGACGGCACCAGTCGATGGGTGCGTACCTTCGACAGCGGCACCCGTAACCCAGTCGTTCGCACCGCTGCCGCCGGCATCTTCTGCGCGTGGGTAAAGATGGAAGGGGACGGGCATGAAGCGGTGTTCGCCGGCTGGTGGGATGAACAGGGACGGCCCAGAGCCCCGCCCGTGCGTCTAGGGGCGGCCAGCAAGACGACTTGGAATATGAACGCGGCGATCGACGAGCAGGGCATCCCCTGGGTCGTCTTCGATACCGAGGTCTCGACGGGCGCGAGTGAAGTCTACGTTGCGAAAGTCGACGGCCCCTCGACCAGCGCTGTGCGGCTCACCAAAGACGATGGCGCGCCGTCGAAGTATCCCGACCTGGCCATCGGTGCCGGCGGTCGCATGGCGCTCTCGTGGCAGGACGAACGCGACGGCAACGTCGAGGTGTATCTGTTGACCGGGGTGCTGGGTGACTTGAGCGGAGAGATCGACGGACGCTCGCGCCGCGTGACCAACACGCCTGGTGAAACGATCGGCGCCTATCTCGCCTGGAATGGCGATCGCATCGGACTGTCTTGGTCCGACAAGACCTCAGGCCAGCACGAGGTGTACTTCGAGTCCTTCGACGCCACCGGCATGCCGCGTGAGGCGGCGCGCCGCTTGACGGGCAACACGACGTGGTCGCTTGTACCCGCCATTCGTCCGCGCAGCGACGGCTTTGCCCTGGCCTGGAACGAGTACCAACCCGAGTCCGTAGAGGTTCACAACGGAGGGTCGGAGGTCTTCTTCCTTCCGGTTCCGTAGCGGCCCGTGTGCAACACTGGCCGGTAGACGTGCTGGCCATAACCAACCTTCACAAGTCGTTCGCCGCGATCCGCGCCGTTGACGGCGTGTCATTCAGCGTCGAGCGCGGACAACTCCTCGGCCTGCTGGGTCCGAACGGCGCTGGAAAGACCACGACGGTCTCGATGATTGCCGGCCTGGTGACACCCGATCAGGGATCGGTCACGATCGGCGGTGTCGCGGTGTCGAGCGACAGCGATCCGGTGAAGCGGCGGCTCGGGCTGGTGCCGCAGGACCTCGCGCTCTACGACGAGCTCACGGCTCGCGCCAATCTCCGGCTCTTCGGATCGTTATACGGCGTGTCTGGAGACGCGCTCGATCGCGCCATTGGATCGTCGTTGACGCTCGTCGGTCTCTCGGACCGTGCCGACGATCGCGTCAAAACGTTCAGCGGCGGCATGAAGCGCCGACTCAATCTCGCCGCGGGTCTCCTCCACGACCCGGATATCGTGCTGCTGGACGAACCGACGGTCGGCGTCGATCCGCAGAGCCGCAACGCGATTTTCGACAATCTCGAGGAGCTCAAATCGCGAGGCAAGGCGCTCCTCTACACGACGCACTATATGGAGGAGGCCGAGCGGCTCGCCGATCGCATCGTGATCATGGACCACGGCCGCGTGCTCGCCGACGACACCCTGAGTGGACTGCGTGCGCGAGTGCCGGCGGGCGCGGACGGCAAAGCCTCACTCGAGACGCTGTTCCTGACGCTCACTGGACGAAATCTGAGGGACTGATGGGACTGACCGCCTTCCTGGCCCTCGTGCGCAAAGACCTGCAGCTGTTCTTCAGCGATCGCCGCTCAGTGATACTCACGTTCGCGGTGCCCATTGCGATCGCCTCTTTCTTTGGCTCCATCTTCAGAGGCAGCGGTGACAACGCCGAGCCGGCGACGATCCCGATTGCCATCGTCGATCGCGACGGCAGTGCGATCTCGAAGGCCATCGTCTCTGGTATTCACGCAGACAAGAGCCTGGCGACGTCGATGCCGGCCCTGGACGAGGCGCGCGCCGCGGTGCAGCGCGGTGATGTGGCCGTCGCGGTGATCGTGCCGCCGGGCTTCGGCGATACGGCCGGCCGCGCGTTTCTGTCACAGGGCGACAAGCCGCAAGTCGATCTGCTCTTCGATCCGTCGCGCGGCGCAGAGTTGGCGATGGTGCGCGGTGTGCTCACTGGCCATGTGATGGAAGCGGTGGGCAAGGAAGTCTTCGGTGGCGCGCAGGGACGCGCCATCGTGGACGAGACCCTCAAGCAGCTCGACTCCAGCGCGCTACCGGCAGGGACGCGCGACACGTTGCGGACCCTGCTGCAGTCAGTGCAGCAGCTCAATCAGCAGTCCGGGCAGACGGGTGGCGGCGGTGGTCCTGCGATTGCCGTGCCCTTTCGCGTGAAAGAGGATGCGGTCACCGGCGGCGCCAACACCCAATACAACGGCTACGCGCATTCGTTCGCCGGCATGGGCATCCAGTTCCTGCTGTTCGCGGCCATCGAGCTGGCCATGGGAATCTTGATCGAGCGCCAGCTTGGGATCTGGAAGCGCTTTCGCAGCGCGCCGTTGTCGCGGTTCACACTGCTCGCCGCTCGCGGTGCAAGCGGCACGATCATCACGCTCCTGACGCTGCTCGTCTCGTTTGCGTTTGCGATGATCGTGTTCGGCGTGAAGATTCATGGCAGCGTGATCGGGTTCCTGGCGATTGCCGTCGCATGCTCGATCATGGCGGCCACGTTCGGGCTGCTCGTCGCCGCGCTGGGAAAAACGGCCGCGGCCACGCGACGCGTCGCAACCTTCGCAGTCCTGATCATGGTGATGCTCGGTGGGGCCTGGGTGCCGTCATTCATCTTCCCGGCCTGGTTGCAACGGATCACCGTGGTGATCCCCGCGCGCTGGGCCGTGGACGGTCTCGATGCGATGACCTGGCGGGGGCTCGGTCTCGATGCCGCGATCACACCGACGCTCGTGCTGCTTGGTTTCGCCGTCCTGTTTGGGGTGTTGACCGTGGTCAAGTTCCGCTGGGAAGAAGCCTGAATTCCCGGTCAGAGTCTCACTCCTGAAAACACACGTCGCCTCCTCAACCGCATCCTGACGAAGAATTCAGAAACTCTTCAGGCCCTACCGCGCCTAAATTGGATTTAATGGCCGGACGATGATACGAGCGAAGCGAGCAACAGGTGTAGCGGTTTGGTTGTTGGCGATGCTGTGCGCGGCGGTCGCGTCGGCGCAGGTTGCAGGCACGCTGAGCGGGCAGGTCGTGGACACGCTGGGCGCGCGCGTGGCAGGCGCCTCGGTGACACTGACGCGTGACGGCTCGCAGATCACCGAGTCGAAGAGCAACGCCGAGGGCACGTTCACGTTTGCCAATCTCCCCGCAGCCCGATATCAGGTCACCGCGACGGCGCAAGGATTTCAGCCTCGCACGACCGATCCGATTTTCGCCGGACCCGGCACACGGGCAACGGTTGAAGTGGTTCTCGAAGTCGGGACGTTGCAGCAGGACGTGGTCGTCACCGCTGAGGCGGGACAGGTGCTGCAGTCGCAGACCGGCGCGCCGGTCACGGTGATCGACAGCCAGACGCTCGAAGCACTGAACAAACCTGATGTTCTCGAGGCGCTGCGCCTCGTCCCCGGCGCGCAGATCGTGCAGGTCGGCCAGCGCGGCGGCGCAACGTCCTTGTTTCTCCGCGGCGGGAATTCCAACTTCACCAAGGTGCTTGTGGACGGCATGCCGGCGAACGACATCGGCGGCGGGTTCGACTTCGGACAGCTCGATACCGCGGGCGTCGATCGCATCGAAGTGCTGCGGCAGACCAACAGCGTCCGCTACGGCAGCGACGCGCTGACCGGCGTCGTCAACATCGCGACGCGCCGCGGCTCGGCGCGCGTGCCGGAGTTCCAGTACGGGATCGACGGCGGCAATCTGCGCACGTTCCGCAACTCCATTGCACTCGGCGGCGCGGTGCGGCGCTACGACTACTTCTCGCAGTACTCGTACTTCACGACCGACAACCACACGCCCAACAGCGGCTATAACCGCAGCACGTATGCAGGGCGTTTTGGTGTGGCGGTCGGCGCCGGAACAAATGTGAGCGGCACGATGCGGTGGCTCGATGGCGAATTCGGCAGCGCCAATGGATTCTCCCTGTATCAGATTGCCGACGACTCCACGAGCGAAAGCGACCAGCTGTACGCAACGATCACCGCGGACTCGCAGCACACCGATCGCTGGCAGAGCACGGTTCGCTTCGGCTCGGCCGGTCAGACGACGCACTACATCAATCCGACGCCGACGGGCACGCCGTTCGATCCGTTCGGTTTCGGCGCCAACTATCTGGGCAACACCGTCACGCTGACCGGCGCCGATGGTGCGACGGTCACGGGCCGCGCGATTCTCGATTTCGGCGGCACGTATCCGTCCACATTCGATAGCCGCACGACACGACGGGCGCTCTCAGGTGAAACGACATACCAGGTGCGTCCCGAGCTGGCGATCTCTGGTGGTGCGCGATGGGAACGCGAGCAGGGGTTTGAGGACCCCGACGGCGATCCCACGGTCACGCGCAACAACGGCGGTGCCTTCGTCGAGGCGCGCGCCTCGGTGACGAATCGTGCGTATCTGAGCGGCGGCATCGGCGTCGAGCACAACGAGGTGTTTGGCAACGAAGCCGTGCCGCGATTCTCGGCGGCTGTCTATCTGCGGCAACCGTCGGCCGCGGCGTTGGGCGAGACGAAAGTCAGCTTCAACGTTGGCAAAGGCATCAAGGCGCCGAACGTGTTCCAGCAGCAGAACGCGGTCTTCGAGCTCGTGCAGGGCACGCCGGCGTCGGCAAACATTTTGCCCGTCGGGCCTGAGAAGAGCCGCGGCTGGGACGTCGCGCTCGAGCAGGGCTTCGGCGGAGGCCAATATCGTGCGCGCATTGGCTACTACGACAACGAGTTCGAGAATCTGCTCGAGTTCCTCAATCGCACGGCGCTGGTTCGCGCCGGCGTGCCTGTGGATGTCGCCAACGCCACCGCGTTCGGCGGGTACATCAACTCGCAGTCGTTCACCGCACGCGGTGTGGAACTGTCAGCCGATGCCGCCATCCGACGGGTCGTTCGATTTGGTGCGTCATACACGTATCTCGACGCCGAGGTCACAGAAGCATTCAGCGCCAGCGCTGCAACCAATCCTTCGTTCCCCGGAGTGCAGATCGGCGCGTTCTCTCCGCTCGTTGGCAACCGGCCCTTCCGTCGTCCGGCGAACTCGGGCACCCTGTTCGTCAGCTATGCGAATGGTCCGGCGGCAGTGGCGCTGTCGGCGTACTTCGCGGGCAAGCGCGACGACAGCACGTTCCTGAGCGACCAGTTCTTTGGCAACTCGATGCTGCTGCCGAATCAGGATCTCGATCCCGCCTATCAGAAGGTGGACCTGAGCGTCTCGTATCGCGTGCACCCGCAGGCCAAGGTGTTTACGAGCATCGAGAACCTGTTCGACAAGGATTACGAGGCAGCGTTCGGATTCCCGTCGCTCCCATTCGCAATTCGCGCCGGAGTCACCGTCACCTTCGGGGGAGATCGGTAAATACGCACGTCTAGGCCGGGTCCTGTTCTGTGGACCCGGCGTGACTCACCCCATCCTCTCCAATCCAAATCCACGCCCGTGACGTAAGCTTTCCTAGGATGTGGCTGCTGGCCGCTTTGGCGGGGCCGGGTGTCGATCGAGCGGGAGCCGATGCCGCTGATGGGGGTCTGCTCGACCGGCTGAGTGCGGGAGATACGTCGGCAGCGGCCGAGCTCTACGATCGGCATTCCCGCCTGATTTATTCCCTGGTCCTTCGCATCCTGCAGAACGAACCCGAAGCCGAAGACGTCGTGCAGGACGTCTTCGTCCAGGCCTGGCAGCAGGCCGCGCGCTACGATCGCAGCCGAGGCTCGGTTGCCGCCTGGCTGCTGACGATGGCGCGGACCCGGGCGATCGATCGTCTTCGGGCGCGGCGGGTGCGCCCGGAAGGGCAGTCCGTCACCATGGACGATGTGGACCACACGTTGTCGCAGCCGTCGGACGTCGTGCGGACCTTGATCGCCGGAGAAGAGGCGACGGCGGTTCGCCGTGCGCTCGCGGAACTCCCGCTTCTGCAACGCGTCGCCATCGAGCTCGCGTATTTCGAGGGGCTCAGTCAGCGCGAGGTGGCGGAGCGCCTTGACGAGCCGCTCGGGACCGTCAAGACCCGCATTCGCACCGGGATGATCCGATTGCGGGATTCACTCGCCAAGGTGGGGGCCGACGCATGAGCGGCATGCACGACGAGATGGTCGTCCTCGCCCCGGCGTACGTCCTTGGCGCGCTGGAGCCCGACGAACGCCGTGCGTTCGAAACTCATCTCGCGGAATGCGATCGCTGTGTGTCTGAGGTGCGCTCACTGGGTCGCGTGACGTCTGGGCTTGCGCAAACGGTGCCGCAGGTGACGCCGCGCGCGGCGCTGCGCGATCGTGTGCTGCGGGCCGTCGGCGCACCCAACGCCCGCGTGGCCCAACCGGGTGTGCGCGCGGGATGGGCTATCGGGAACTGGCTCGCCTATGCGGCGTGTGTGGCCGTGGCGACCGCCGCGGTGCTCTATGCGATGAATCTGCGCGCGCGCGTCGAGAGCCTCGAGGCGCGTCTCGAGGTCGCGCAACTGCGTCTGGCTGCCAACGATCGCGAGCTCGTCCAGATGCGACAAGCCGCGTTCGAGACGCAGTCGGCGATGGCGGTGCTCACGGCGGCCGATCTGACGCGCGTCGATCTGCAGGGTGCGCCCGCTGCGCCGCTCGCGGCGGGCCGCGCGATGTGGAGCCGTCAGAGCGGGATGGTGTTCGCGGCAACCAATTTGCCGCCGT
>Ga0111539_10004260_pt1 | contig 18729 bp, 20 predicted proteins | sample RhiMethybrSRZTD1_FD_79667 | JGI IMG/M metagenome (GOLD analysis project Ga0111539, IMG submission 79667) | Populus rhizosphere microbial communities from Tennessee, USA - Rhizosphere MetaG P. TD hybrid SRZTD1 (version 2) (version 2) | ecosystem: Host-associated > Plants > Roots > Rhizosphere >... | reverse complement strand
GTGTGCGTCGACATCGCTGCATCCCAGAAACACTGGAGTTCCATCGAAGGAGCCCGGGTAGTTCCACTCGGTTCCCGGGGGCCCGATCACGCCGCCGCTGAAGACGATCACGCCGCCGTACTGGCCGGCATGGCGGACGGCGAATTCCGCTGATAGACAAGCCCCCTGCGAGAAGCCCAGCAGCACGATGTGATCTTTACCGATTCCCCGCGCCTCGATATCAGCGACGATCTGTCCGAGGACGTAGAGCCCGGACGAGAGCCCCGGCTCGTTCATGGCCGTGTTCTCGAGGAAGCTATACGGGTACCACGTATGGTCCGCCGCCGCGGGAGCGAGGTAGGTGAACGCGGGACGATTGAGTACGGCCGCCAGTTCAAGGATGTTCGACGGCGACGCATTCCGGCCGTGAACCATGATCACGGCGGCGCGGCTCTCGCCGAGCGGTTGACCGGCAACCGTGATCGGCTGTCCAGCATGCGGCTTCATCGCGTCTGTCCTGAAGCCGGAACGGTCACAGGGGCGAGGCCGCTCTCGATGAGCTCTCGGTTCGGCTCCTCCCACGGCGGGAGTTTGAGCGATTCACCCAGGTGCTCGAGTGGTTCGTCGACGATGAAGCCAGGATGCATCGTCGCGATTTCGAACAGCACACCGCCCGGCTCGCGGAAGTAGATGGACTGAAAATACTGGCGGTCGAGGACCGGTGTCACGCGGAAGCCAAGCCGAACGAGCTCTTCTCTGAGGCGCAGCTGCTCGTCCGCGCCCGGCACGGCCATGGCCACGTGATGCACCGTGCCGAGCCCGTTCACGGCAAGGTGGGCATCCGGCTCGTGGAGGATCTCCATCGCTTTGCCCGGTTCGTCGCCGTTGACTGCCACTCTGATCCGTCCTTCCATCTCGTTCACGACCTCGAACCCGAGCACGCTGGTCATGAAGGCGACGGTCTTCGACGGTGACAGCAGCGTCATGGTCACACTATGGAGACCGCGAATGGCGGCGTCGACCCCGATGCCGTCAGCGGTCCAGGGACGGCGCGTATCACGATTTCCAGCGACGAGCTCGATGCGGAGGCCCGACGGATCCACGCAGACGACAGATTCCTCGCCAAACCGCGCGGCGCCATCCGTGACCGTCATCCCCAATCCGCGCAGTCTCGCCTTCCAGAAGTCGAGCGAGCCTTCCGGCACCGAGAAGGACGTGATAGTGATCTGCCCCGCGCCCTTTCGCCCGATCGGCACGCCATGGCCTTTGTAGGGAAACGTCGTCCAGATCGTGCCCGGCGCACCGCGTTGGTCGCCGTAGTAGAAGTGGTAGACGTGATGGTTGTCGAAGTTGACGGTCTTCTTCAGCAGTCGAAGGCCCAGCGCCCCGACGCAGAAATCGAGGTCGTCCTGAGCCGCGTCGACGGTTGCCGTGACGTGGTGCAGGCTGCGGATGGGTGAGCGTAAGGTGGTGGTCATGGCTCGGATCGGGCTGCCGGTCGATTTCGGTTTCTATGTTTGCAGGACTCAGCCGGCACTACAACTGGTTTGCCGGCGGTATCAGTCGTGCACGCGACCTGACGGGAATCGTTCATCATCACCCGGAGGGACCAAACGTGGGTAAACCGAGCGCACGAAACGATGACGGCTTTCATGATCGTGGCAAGCCTGCGGCGAGCGGGAACAATCCTGAGGGACTCGAGCAGAACGTTTTGAAGTTCGCAGAACAGCTGGGTTGGCTCGTGGGCACCGTACAGGCGAAATCGGAGGGCTGGCTCGACCGTAGAGCACTGAGTGCTCAGGTTGAACGCATTCGTGACTCCGCCGCTGACTTAATGAAGCAACTTCAACCAGACGGTTCACGGGGTTCAAAAGGTTCAAAAGGTTCACGCGGATCAACGGGTTCCACGGTGAAAGCGCTGCCAGGCAATCGCGGGCCGGTGGATGGAACGGGCAAACGGCACCGGCCGGCGCCGCCGAGCGTGCGGGGCGCCAAGCACTCCGACGAGCGGGTGGCGAAGGAAACGATGGCGCGGCGCATGTCGCGAAGACCTCGGGGTTGAACACCGGCCCACAAAGGAGACAGCGAATGAAGGTCGCGAAAGTATCGGAAATTACCGCCACTTCAGACACCAGCTTCGAGGACGCGATCAAGGGCGGCATCGCGCGAGCGGGCAAGACCATCCGCAATATCAAGAGCGCTTGGATCAAGGAACAAACAGTCCGGATCAAGGACGGAAAGATCAGCGAGTATCAAGTGAACATGCTCGTGACCTTCCTGCTTGACGACTGATTGACTGGACGACGGATCCACGGGCAGGACTAAAGTCCTGCACTACGAGCCTAGTCGTCGTCGGTGCGGCCGCGGAGGCTTTTCACGGCGCCGCGATGCTTCTTGGATGCCAGGCGTTTCTCGCGCGCGGCAGCTTTAGGCTTGGTCGGCCGTCGCTTCTTGGGCCGCACACTCGCGGTCTGGACAAGCGCGATCAGGCGTGCCCGGGCCGCGTCGCGGTTTTGCACCTGGGTGCGATGCTCGCGGCTGTCGATCAGCAGCATGCCGTCGGCTGTGACGCGGTGTCCGGCCAGGGCGATGAGCCGTTCCTTGACACTGGCCGGCAACGCCGAGGCCCGCACGTTGAAGCGCAGCTCGACCGCGGTTGAAACCTTGTTGACGTTCTGGCCGCCCGGTCCCGAGGCGCGAACGAATCGCTCCTCGATGTCGCGTTCGTCGAGCTGAATCTCGCTGGTGATGGGGATCATCGCGCAAGCTTGATGATACGCTTCTCGGTTGCCTCTCGCCGCCCTCGACCACGTCTCGCTCGCGTTTGGGCATCTGCCGCTCCTCGATCAGGCCAACCTTCAGATCGAGCCGGGCGAACGCGTGTGCGTCCTCGGCAGAAATGGCACTGGGAAATCGACCCTGCTCCGTCTTCTCAGTGGCGACCAGACGCCAGACAGCGGGTCAATCTGGCTCGCCCCGGGATTGCGCGTGGCCCGGCTCGACCAGGATGTTCCTCTTTCCTCGGCTCGCAGCGTATTCGACGTGGTGGCCGAGGGTCTCGGCGAACTGAGCGAGCTAGTCGCGGCGTTTCATCACACCGCGGTCAGACTGGCGACGGAGAACACACCCGAGCTTCTAGAGCGGCTCGGCCGCCTGCAGCACGAGCTGGAAGAGCGGGATGGATGGCGCATCGAGCAGCGCGTGGAACTCGTTCTCTCGCAACTCAACCTGCCGCCGGACGTCATGGTCGATACGCTGTCCGGGGGGTGGCGCCGACGCGTGCTGCTCGCCAGGACGCTGGTGGCCGTGCCGGATCTGCTGCTTCTCGATGAGCCGACCAATCACCTCGATCTCAAGGCCATCGTCTGGCTCGAGACGTTTCTCTCCGAGTATCCCGGTACCGTAGTCTTCGTCACCCACGATCGCGCATTCCTGCAGCGGGTGGCGATGCGGATCGTAGAGATCGATCGCGGACGTCTCACGTCATGGCCAGGAGACTACGCGACGTTCCTGCGGAAGAAGGAAGAATGGCTCGCGAGCGAGGCGATCAGGCACGAGAAATTCGACAAGCGGCTGGCGGAGGAAGAAGTGTGGCTGCGCCAGGGGGTCAAAGCGCGCCGGACGCGCAACGAGGGCCGCGTGCGGGCCCTCATGGCCATGCGCGAGGAGCGGGCAGCCCGCCGCAATGAGCCAGGTGCGGTGCGCCTGCAGATCGAACGGGCACAGTCGTCCGGACAACTGGTCTTCGAGCTCGAGCACGTCAGCAAAGCGTTTGACGGTCCCGTGGTGCAGGATTTCTCGGCGCGGATCCTGCGCGGCGACCGGATCGGGCTCATCGGGCCCAACGGCTCTGGGAAAACCACCCTGCTGAAGATGATTCTGGGTGAGCTCGAGCCAGACGAAGGAGCCGTCCGCCGTGGCGCCGGCGTGCTGGTCGCGTACTACGATCAGCAGCGCGAACAGCTCGATCCCGATCGGACGGTCTTCGACACGGTGGGCGAGGGGAACGATACGGTGACGGCGAACGGCCGATCCCGTCACGTCAATGCACATCTCGCGGACTTTCTGTTCCCGCCGGAACGGGCGCAGTCGCCCGTCCGGGCGTTATCGGGGGGTGAGCGGAACCGGCTTCTGCTGGCGCGGCTGTTCACGCGCCCGGCAAACGTGCTGGTGCTCGACGAGCCAACGAACGACCTCGATCTCGAAACGCTCGAACTGCTCGAGGCGCAACTCGTCGACTGGCCCGGGACGCTGCTGCTCGTCAGTCACGATCGCGCGTTTCTCGACAACGTCATCACGAGCACGTTGGTGTTCGAGGGCGGTGGGCGGGTGCGGGAATACGTCGGCGGCTACGAGGACTGGCTACGGCAGCGCAGCACCGACGTCGAAGGGTTGACCAGAGAGGCAGTCCGCTCTACGCGAGCGAAGTCGTCGAGCCGTGACGCTGAACCGCAGGAGCGCGCCGACAGCGCCAGAAAGTTGTCGTATCGAGAGCAGAAGGAGCTCGAGGCCCTTCCAGTGCGAATCGACGCGCTCGAGACCGAGCAACGAACCCTCGCCGAATCGATTGCGGCCCCGGACTTCTACAAGGAGCCGGCGGCCGCAATTGCGAGCGCACTGGCGAGGGTTGAGACGATCGAGCGGGAACTGGCCGCCCTGTACGCCCGTTGGGAAGCGCTCGATTCCCGGTCGACGTAGGAGGGCACGGAGTACCCTCCGCTATCTCTAGTACAGCCGAACCTTGCCGAGTATCTGGAACGTGCGGCTCTTGAGATCGGTCAAACCGAAGAAGGTCTCGAAGCCCTCCTTCTGCAGTGAGGTCAAGCCCCAACTCATTCGCAACTCGAGCCCCCAGCGCCCCTGTTCCACGCCGACGCCGGCGATCAGGCCGACATCGGTGCCGTTGAACTGGTCCTTGACGTCTACGTCGTTGAGGTCAGTCTTCAATCGGAAGTCGAAAACCGGTCCGAACAGCGGATAGAAGATCACGCCGTTATCCACTGTCGTCTGCCCGAGGTTGTATCGAACGAGCACCGGAATCTCAAGGTAGCCGAAGTTGATGTCGTCCAGGTTGGTGTTGCCGCTGTTCTTGGCAACGTATGAAAGCTCGGCCATGTACCCGAGCGGCCCGCGCAACGTCCCGCTCGCCCAGCCGCCTATGATGATGCCGCTATGTGCTTCAAAGAAGTCGTCGATGTCGGGCGACGTGAGGCTGGCGCGCGTGAGACCAAGCTCGATCCCGAGCTTGATGTCCTCGACAGCGGGCTGCTGCGCCGAAACCGGGGACGCGGCCAACATCAGGACGGCGATCACGCAGGACGCCAGAACTCGACTCATGTGCATATGCTCTCCTCAAATTTGACGAGTATGCCGCTCGGCAAATCTCCGCCAAAAAACGTCGGACCTAGCTTAGTACCGAACTCTTCTTCTGGGAAGAGGCAAATCTGCCACTGCAGGAAAGCTGGGTGTTCGTCTCCAGCCTGAGCAAAAAAAGAAGCTGCCGCGGCACGAACGCCGCGGCAGCCCTTGAAGTCGAATCGTGAAATCAGGCTGGACGCCCTACTGGGTGGGATTGATCCTGATCGATATCGCCATGGCCAGCTGCCGCTTCTCCTGAAAGTTTGCGTGCGTGCCGTAGAACCCGAGGTCCAGCGCGATTCTGCCGCCAAAGCCGACGCCAAACGTCGGGTCCCAGAAGTCGCGAGAGAGCCGAGCCCCGCCGCGTGCTGCGAACTGGCCGAATCGGCGCTCGACGCCGCCGTGAAAGCTGTTCCCGTTGAATCCATGCACGGCCGACGCCAGGAAGGAGTAGTCGCCGGCATCGAATCCAACGTTCCCGCTGGTCACGACCGGCAGCTTCACAGTGATTTCCGATTCTGTAACCGGAAGGTCCTGATCAACGAAGTCGCCACCGTTGGTCAGGCTCGACAGCGTGAACCGTTTCAGCGAGAGGTCTGACCACTCGATTTGATTGCCAATCCCATTCACGCCAAACCCACCCTCCCAGCGACCGCGGACCACCTGCATGCCGACATCCACGGCGCGGCCGGAGCCCTTCGAGGCCTCGAGGTCGAAGATGTCGAGCGGCGCAGTCGTTGGATTAACCGTGACCAACCCGAGTGGACCGGTGTCGAACCGCACTTGGACATCGGGCTGTAGATACTGGAAACCCTTCAAGTAACGGTAGTTGCCCGCGACGTAGATGCCATCGCGCGATTCGTCGTCCGACGTCGCAGACTCACCTGGAAACGCCAGCCGGCCACGGTAGCCGAAGATGATTGACATGGCCAATTGGACCGACGCGGGGTCTTCCTGAATCAGAAAGCTGCTGTTTGGGTAGACGACTGGCGTCGTGGCGCCGAGGGTCTCGGTCAGCTTCGGGTCGGCGTTGAGCGTGGAGTTGTACGACAGGTACGGCCCGGCACCGATGTAGAAGCCGTGGAACGCGCCATTGTCCTTCTTGGCAAACTTGAAGGTATAGCCGTACCCGCCCGACGCCAGGCCTTCTGCCTCGATTGTCTGCGGAAACCGAAAGGTCTGATAGGTATTGAGGTTTCGATCGAGTTCGCCGTTGACGAGATCCCTGACAAAGCGTTGCTGCGGGTCATCCTCAGAGTCCGAACTGCGACCGAACACCCAGTGGATAGGGTTGGACACGTTTTCAATCGCACGGATCGGATCGAACTTGTCGCTGCTTGGATTGAACTCTTCGAGGTTCCCGAGCACCTGAAAGAGGCCGATTGGCACCGGGATGACTCCATAGGACCGCACCGGTCGCATCATCGTATTGGCGATGTTCGAGTTGCTGCCCCCTCCTCCCATCGCGACCTGCCGGGCATCGGTGGTATACCCTTGCGCCGACGCCTTGCTTCCGGCCGCAAGAGACAACAAGACCATTAGCGCACATAGGAATCTCTTCATCGACACCAGTCCTCCTCGCCTTCCGAGTTTACAAACGGGTACCAGATTCGTAGACGCACGCCCATTGATCAGTCCTGGTCAGCGAGCCGTTTCTGCCCGTCTAACCAGGTGTCCCGTGGGCACTTTCGTAATGGATGCACGGTTTATACACTAAAACCCGTCGTGGACCGGCCCGATTTTTCGCGTTTCGGCCCGCAACCTCCGAACCCATCACTCGATCACCGCAGAAGGCACTCACGGGATCCGCCGGGACGTCACACGTAGTACATTCGGCTGGTGAAGGCGCGAACGTGAATCGGCGAAGGGTCGCGACGGTCGCCGCTGGTGCGTTTCTACTCGTGAGCGCCGCGGCGTTCGCTCAGTTCCGGTTCTTCGGCGGCGGCCGCGAGCCGCAGATTCACAACGCCCGGTACGACGGACGATTCACATTCGCGCGTCTGAAATACGAAACCGGGCCCGGCGGCTACTGGTATCAGGGTTTGCCATCCTGGGCGCACGGCTATCCGCTGTCCGAAGACAACCTCGTGAAGATCATGAACGAGGTCAGCTACCTAGGCGCGCGCGACGATGCGTTCAACGTGTTCGCGCTCGACGACCCCGAGCTGTTTCGCTACCCGCTGGCGTACATCACCGAAGCCGGGTGGTGGACGATGAGCGACGAGGAGGGCGCGGCGTTCCGAAGTTACCTGCAGAAGGGCGGGCTCGCGATCTTCGACGACTTCAAGGTCGCCGGTGATTTCGGGCCCGGCGGCGGAGGCTGGGAGAACTTCGAGGAGAACATCAAGCGCGTGCTGCCAGGAGTCCGGATCTTCGACCTGAAGCCAACCGATTCGATCTTCCACTGCTTTTTCGAGATCGAATCGCTCGACAACTTTCCCCAAGCCTACAATGCCGGGCGCCCGGTGTTTCGCGGCGTGTACCAGGACAACGATCCGCGCAAGCGCCTACAGCTGATCATCAACTACAACACGGATATCTCGCAGTATTGGGAATGGTCCGGGCGGGGGCTGCGTCCCTTCGACGACACCAACGAAGCCTACAAGCTGGGCGTGAACTATCTAATCTACGCCCTCACCCATTAGTCGTAGCGCAGGACTTTAGTCCTGCCCTTTCCGGCCACAGTTGTAGTGCGGGACTTTAGTCCTGCCTTTCTAGTTCCGACAGGGCGTCGGCCAACTCTTGCAGGGCGCTTCCGCCTGTGTCTTCGAATAAACCAGCGTCGTTGTCTTGGCGCCCTCGGTCGCGGCCAGCGTGACCGTGACCGTCAGGGTCTGAGCGTCGGGGCTGATGGCGAGCAGTTCTCGCAGTGCGCTGCCTCCCGGAGCAGCACCGTTCGCGCTTTCGACGACGAGTGTGCGACCGTCCCACCGCGTCTTGACGGTCACTGTCCCGCTTGGCGCCGCGGGAATGGCGCTCTCGCCGCCGACCATGTAAGCGCGAGCCAGGCCCTGGTTGTGGTCGCTGCCGATCGTCAGCGTTCCGTTCGCGGCCTGGGTCACATAGAGCGTGTTGGGGACGCCGCCCCGATCGAGCCCCGCAAGGCCCACGCCCGCGGTGATCTGGCTGGCGCTCCGGTTCAATCTCCAGGTCCCCGACAGATCCGGCGCCGGTGCCTGTGCAAGCAGCACGGCTCCGATCGCCATGACCGACCACGCGGTCCACAACGTCGTTCGCGTCATTGTTGCCATCCCCAAAAGCTCCGACACTGAGGGCACGGAGGCTATGGGCGGACTGTACACCAAGCTACGGGACCTATAGAGATACCTTTATCCGAGCTACGTCCCGCTCCGACCGGCCGAGACGCGCGGCTAGCTGCGCGTCTCCAGCACGACAAATCGACTGAGCGAGTCGCCGTTGTCCGGCGTGATCGCACCACTTCTTCTGTGGTTGAATCCGCGTCTGGCACTCTGCGTTGGAGTTGATTGAACGAGATGGACCCGCTCGATTCGATGGTGGGAAAGACGTGGATCCCTCTAAGAGCAATTCGCTACCCTCACCTGGCATATCGGAGCACATTGGGGAGGACTAGTTAGGCAGGGACTTACCTTTAAACCGACCCGCGGGTTGGCGAGTAACTTCCTGCGGGTCGAATCCCGCGTCGGGTTTGAGATCGGTAGCATCCTTACCAGAGACAGCGGCAAGCTCGGCCACGGCACGGTTGGCTCGCGCCAGCTGAGCGTCGTACAGCCAAATCCAGATCTTCGCGGATTCGCGCAAATCCTGGTTGTCTTGTATGAGCCGCGCAATTTCCATGCGCAGCGCGAGGGTTTCCTCGCTGAGGCTCTCGAGCTCGTGCTGCAGGCGGTCGACTTCCCCGAGCGCCATTCCTACTGGCTGTTTGACCTGAAACTTCATCAGTTCAGAGATTCGTGCGTTCGCGCGTGATAGAGACATGGGCATGATCAGAAACCTCGAGGAGTAGAGCCGGCCGGCGTTCGACATCCGCTCTGATTCGATCGCACAACGGGGATTCCGCCGCTAAACCTCATCAGAAGTCGACCGGTGATGATCGAGCAGCCAAGGCATTTGCGGCGCGGCATACGCGGCTCCTGCGAGCAAGAGATCTGCCATCTCTCGAAGGAAAGGCGAGTGTCAGGCGCGAGCCGGTCATCCCGTCTGGGCTCCGCTCGAGCATGCGCTCGGAAGGAAAACAGGAAGCCGTGGAGACATCCTGACTCAGGCCAAGCAGATGAGATCCAGGCTAGCGGTATATAGTTCCGCTAGACATGGCCCGACTTGCCAAACAGAGACGAAGGTCGGATGAAGTGGAGTCGTCTGTTCGTGTTGGCGTGCACGTCGCTCTCGGCACATCGCCTGCCATCGCTCAGAAACCGACTCGGCTGCAAATCGCGGTTGGAACGATTGGAAAGAGATTGAGGAGTCACGATGATCGCAGCGAAACTGATCGAGCTCATTGAAAGACAAGCCGGCGGTCTCACCCGCGATGTCACGAAAGACCTGATGACGAACGACCGCACCCGCGGCTTCCGCGGAGTCCGTCAGGAGGATCTGGAGCAACGCATCTTCCAGCTCGTCAATCACCTGGGCAACTGGATTGGTGCTCCGAAGTCGGAGCGTGTAGAGGTGGAGTTCACTGACTGGGGTCGCCGCCGGTTCGACCAGAATATCCCACTCAGTGAGATCATCTACGCGATCATCGTTCTCAAGCAGCACCTGCGCCGATACATCCAGGACAACGGGCTGGTTGACGCTGCGTTTCCGCGCATCGACGGCGACTACGTGCTGCCGCTGCACCTCCAGAGCCTGCAGGAGCTCAACACACAGGTGGGTCAATTCTTTGACGAGGCGCTCTACTTCCTCTCCTGCGGCTACGAAGAGAAAGCGAGACACGCGAGATAACGCTCCCGGCAGGTGGATGAGGCGCTGCGCAGGTCCGATACCGGCGAAGGCGACCACCTCGTCATCATCGTCCGGTGCGTTTTCCATGCGCCATCGCCCCGATAGGAGATTCATGAGCGAAGATGCCCACAGCCGGCCGTCGGGAGAAGCTCCAGAGCCTCTCTATGACCTGAATGTTCCGACCCCCACTCACGCCGAGCGCGCGCGAACACTGGTGGCCCGGGTCTCAACCGGGACGTTGTGCACGCTGGCTCAGGAGCCCGCGGGCTATCCCTATGGCTCGTTCGTCACGGTCGCCTTCGACGCGGGGAACCCGGTGTTTCTCGTCAGCAGCCTCGCCGAACATACCAAGAACCTGGAGCGGGATTCGCGCGCGTCGCTAATGGTGGCCGAGAGCGGCTCGCCAGATCCGCTCGCCAACGGCCGCGTCACGCTGCTTGGTCCCTGCACGCGCGTCGAGGAGGATGGCGGCAGCGCCCGCGCGGCGTTCCTGGCCGTGCATCCAAACGCCAGCTACTACGCCGACTTCCGCGACTTCGGGTTCTGGATGCTGCGTGTGGAGTCAATTCGCTACATCGGCGGCTACGGACGGATGTCGTGGGTTGGCAAGGAGGACTGGCATGCCGCCGGTCCGGATCCGCTGGGGCCGTCGGCTGCCGGGATCATCACGCACATGAACGACGACCACGCCGATGCCATGGTGCTCTGCTGCCGGGCCTTCTCCAGGGCCGTCGGCGTCTCCGCCGCGCGCATGACCGGCATCGATCGGTACGGCTTCGAGATGTCGGCGACGACGGCGGAGGGACCGAGGCCAATCCGGCTGGCGTTCACCAGCCCAGTCGGCACGCCAGAAGAGGCTCGCGCCGCCCTTGTCGCGATGGTGAAAAACGCCAGATCGAAGCTCGGCTGAACATCGGGATCGTCTAGCACGGACCGGGAGCGATCCCAATTACGCCGAGGCTGATTTGTCGAAGAACGTGAAGCCGAAGATGACCACGCCGATGAGGATCACCAGAATCCCCAGCGTCCACACGCCCTGGTTCGGGGCCACGTACTGGAGGAACACGCACAGCCCGATACCAACCGCCAGAAGGATCGCTCCGCCCTGGCGCGTTTCGCGGCGCGACCGACGCGCCCTTTCCCGATCCTTGCTTTCCTGGCGCGCCTCCTCCTCCCGCAGGTGCGCCAGCACGAGCTCGATCGCGCTCGTCGGGGACTCGGCGAGCTTACGGTAGAGTGCGAGGCGTTCGATGGCGATGCGTTCGGCCGTGCGATTCCCTGCCCATGCGCCCACGCTCAGGAACGAGAACAGCGCAATGGCGCCGGCCGCCAGGAAGATGAACTGTCCGAAATCGTCAAACATCGTGTCCTCCAGCAAATTCGAGAATGTGACGCAGGGGGCCGCTGGATGGTTGCGTTTTCTCGGTCTCAGCCGCTCGGGTCGAACCCGCCCGATCGGCCGTGTCCGCAAAAAATGCAACCGCGCGTCGCGCCGCGGCGTCAGACTCCCGAACGGTGCGGGAAGGACATGGCGATGACAGGCCCGAGGACAGCCGGACCGGCCGCGCGGACGCCGCCGATGTCGAGGACGTTCGGCGGGTGCTCGCCGGAGACACCGCCGCTTTCTCCGCGATCGTCGAGCGGTGGCAGGGCCGCTTGATCAATCTGGCCTGGCGATTCTGCCGCGACCGGTCAATGGCCGAGGACATGGCACAGGACGCGTTCGTGAAGGCCTTCAAGGCGCTCGCCACGTTTCGCGGCGAGGCGCTGTTTTCGACGTGGCTGACTGCGCTGTCGCTCAACTGCTTCCGCACGTCGCTCCGCAGTCGTGGTCCCGTGACGGTGAATCTCGATCTGTGGCGCCCGGCCGGACTGGAGCCGTCGGCACTCACGACGATCGAGAACCGCGAGCGGGACGAGCTGGTGCGGCAGCTGGTCGCCACGCTGCCGCCCCGCTATCGTGATCCGATGGTGCTGTTCTACTTTCAGGAAATGAGCGTGGCCGAGACGGCGCGCGTGCTTGGCCTCCCGGACGGCACGCTCAAGGCTCGCCTCTCACGAGCGCGGGATCTTGTCGGCCGCCGCTACGCGGCGCGCATGTCAGACAGGAAGGGCTCGGCGTAAAATCATGGACGGCGTCGACCTCGATCGCATTCTCTCGTCCGAAGAGCCGCTCTCACCCTCATCAGGCTTTGCCGCGGGTGTCATGGACGCCGTTCGCACGGCGTCGGAGCAACCGCCACCGCTCCCGTTTCCCTGGGCGCGCTTTCTTCCGGGCGTGGCGGCGTGTGTGATCTGGGCGATCGCGGGGGTTGCCGTGATGCAAGGGATCGAAAATGACGATGCCCTTGCCATCATTGCCGGCCGGCTGGCCGCTGTAGCCCCCGAGTTGGGCTCGGTGGCCGTCGTGCTCGCGTTGTGTCTGATGCCCATCTACGGCCCGCGGTTGACGCCGCGAGACTAGCGGACGGTCGGGCGTCTACCGCTTCTTCTTCTTCGGCTTCTTCTTTTCCTTCTTCATGTCGCCGCCCCTGCCCATGGTGTCGCTCCTTTTTCGTGAGTGGTGAACGTTCCAGCAGAGCATATTCTACTGCGTGTTCTGCGGCCTCCGCGGTGGCGACCCCTGCGGCATCATTGCCGCACTCCGAGGTCGAGGGCGACGATGCGTTCGCGGTCGCGAGCGTACAACGTCGTGCCGACGAGGGAAGGCACGGTCCAGGAACGGGTTTCGAACAGCTTGGCTTCCGACAGCACCGTGATGGCTTCCGGAGTGAGCTTCGCGAGCGCGAGATCGCCGTCTTCATCGAGGATGATGGCTTTGCCGTCGGCATAGAGCAGAGTGGCTTGTGAAAATCCGCGGTGCTGCCAGGCGATCTGGCCCGTCTTGACGTTGATCGCCGTCAGGAATGCGACGCCGAGGCTGCCGCTGGTCCCGTAGACATAGTCACCGAGCCGGAGTGCGTTGAGGAACTGAAACTTGATCCGCTCGAGAAACCAGAGCTCCTCAGTGAGTGTGCGATCGCCATCGCGCTTCAGCCGAATGGCCCGGCTCCCGGTTTTGTACGCCGACGACATGAAGAGAATGTTGTCTGAGCCCCAGAGCGGAGGGCTGAAGTTGAAGTCGTTGCCGGGGTCGTGCACGTGTGACCACAGCACTTTCCCCGTGTCGGGATTCAAGCCGTTGATCGTGGCCCCGGCGAAGATGACCAGCTGCTCCTGCCCCTCGAATGTGATGAGCATCGGCGGCGCGTCGGACGTCAGGAAGTCGCCGCTCTTCCAGGCGACACTGCCGTCGCTCTGTCGAAACGCCATGACCGCCTGCCCTGGTCCGCCGACGAAACAGATGATCGTGTCTTTGTAGGCGATCGGGCTGCAGCCGTAGCCAGCTTTGACCTCGGGCCGCACCAGCAGCACGGGCGCGCCGAAATCCTTCACCAGATCGTGGGCCCACAGGACCTTGCCGGTGCCCTTGTCGAACGCATACATCTGCTTGTTGGTGCCGAAGGCAAAGAGACGGTTGCCAACGAGCAGAGGTGTCGAGTGCGGTCCTGATCCTTGACTGACATCCTCGAGCTTCGACGGGTACTTGTGCTCCCAGATCGTTTTTCCGGTCGCCGCCTCCATGGCGATCACGACTTCTTCCGCGAGCCACGATCGCGGGGCTCCAGGAGTCACCGGGCGATACATCGTGTACAGTCGGCCGTCTTCCACCAGGATCGCCGAGTGACCGGACCCAAGCGGCCGGTTCCAGATCGATCGAGGTCCGCCTTCCGGCCAGGAATCGGCGAGGCGTGACCCGTTCGACACGATGAAATTGCGATCGGCGCCGCCCATCTGACGCCAGGCGGCGGACGCGCCTTGAGCGTGAATCGAGAGAACGGATGCGCTCGTTGCGAGCCAGAGCGCCGCCGCGGCGCCTGTCGCCACGAGCACAGCGCGACTGGTTCGAGTCCGGTGATTCGATCTCATGTTCAGTCTCACTTTACTTGCGCAAGGTGATGCCGGCCAGCTGCCCGAGCGCACTCAGCGTCGTCTGGGCTGCGTTCAAGCCGAGGCGGAAATCCGCATCCGAGTAGGTGGCGTACACGTCAGTCGGCTGGTGCCATTGCGGATCCCAACCGCTGCCAATCTGCGTGCCCCGTTCGTTCTCTCGCACGCTGATGGCGGCGACCAGATCTTGAAACGGCCCAGAGTCGGTATTGGTCATGTGGCTGCCAATCGTCGCCGGGTAGTCGGTGGCATATCGTTCGTTCGCCTGGGCCAGGACCCACGCCAAGGCCTGGGATTGCGCCGCGAACTTCGAGTTCACCTGGAACTCGATGTTCACGTCGGCCTCCGGTCGTTGCTCCTTGCTCATCGTGCCGTCCGCGCGCGGCATGCCGTGGTCGAACAACATCATGTCGTGCTGAATCATGCCGAGCCACTTGGGCTCCGGGTATCGTCCCGAACCCGGTGGATCCTCTTTGCCTTGCAAGGGGCCGCGTTGTTCAGCATACGCGCGGCTACCGTTCGTCCCCGTTTCCTCGTTGTTCCAGAGCGCGAAGCGAATCGTGCGGTCGGTCTGCACGTCGGGACTGCTGAACACGCGCGCCAGCTCCATGACGAGCGCCGTGCCGGAGCCATCATCGTTCGCGGCTTCGCCCCAGCCATGACCGTCCATATGGGCACCGACGATGTACATCTCGTCGGGGCGTGAGGTGCCGACCTTGGTGCAGTAGACCTCTTCGCGGGGGCCGGGTGTCGAGGGCTGCGTATTGAGGGCACGGAGCACGGCGTCCGGCTGCTTACTGGGATCGTTGTTCACGCCCGTGGGGGTTCGGATCCCCCTGTTTCGCCCACCCCCAGTCGCGGTCTGCCCTCGTGCTGTGCCCGCTGGCGCGGCAGTAGTGGCCGTCGCGCCAGTCCCGCGAGCCGCGCCGCGTGCGGCTTGCGCGTCGGTCGAGCCTGCTGCTGGAGCCTGGCCCGCCGGCCCGGCCGGCGCGGCCTGGCCTGCTGCCTGCCCTGGTTGTCCTGCTCGACCAGCGGCGGCTTGCGTCGTCGCGTTCCCGCGGCCGGCTGGTTGATAGGTGTATCTCAAGCGCTCGGTCGGGCAGCCGTAGCTCTTGAGTTGTGCCTCAATCCAGTCGATCGCGGCCCGGTTGCGATCGGTGCCTTCCCGACGATCACCGAACTGAGTCAGTCCCTTGATCGTGGCCTTGTACTTTTCGAGATCCAGCCGGCCCACCAGCATGCGAATTGAATCAGCGGCCGGATCCGCCTGCGGCTGAGGCGCCGCCCCGCCGCGCTGCCCGAGCAGCGGTCCAGAGAAAGGAATCAGGAGGCCCAAAGCGGCGATGATGAGGACGTGCGATCGCATGACTTCCTCCGGGCAGCAGTGTAACCGAGACCGGCCTGGGGACCTCGAGATCACATCGACCGCAGAACCCGCAGAACCCGCAGAGCGACAATTTGGCTCTAATTGCGTTGTCTGCGGGCTCCGCGAGTTCCGCGGAGATCGGCTTCTCTAGAGCAGCTCGCGGAGGCGGGCGTACCCGGTCTTGCTGATTGGCAGCTCGGTGCCGTCGGTCAGGATGGCGGCCCGGCTGTCGGTGACCGACAGCTCGATCCTCGAGAGGCGCGCCACGTTGAGAATGAATCGACGGTGGATGCGGACGAAACGCGCGGGGTCGAGCAGGGTTTCGAGATCTGCGAGCGTCTGCTCTTTCAGGTAGCTCTTCCCCAGTGCCTTGACCGCCGCATAGTCGTCCTGCGACTCGATGTAGTCGATCTTGTCGATGGGGATGACATGCACGTCTCCGCGATCCCGAATCAGAATCCGGGCAATCGGGGCCTTCCTGGGCCGGCTACTGGCAACGAGATCGGCCACCGGCAATTTCTCGCGCGTTTGCCGCCGCGTCCTGGCGCGGCCCAGCGCCTCGCCGAGCCGCTCGGCACTGAAAGGCTTCAGCAGGTAGTCAACCGCGTGCACGTCGAAGGCGCGAATCGCGTAGTTGTCGTACGCCGTCACAAAGATCACCGTCGGGCCATTGCCGACGAGCTCGAGCACTTCGAATCCGTCGAGCTTCGGCATCTGCACATCGAGCAGCAGCAGATCGGGCTGGCGTTCGGCGACCGCCTTGACGGCTTCGAAGCCGTTGGCGCACTCGGCCACGATGTCGATGTCCTCATGTGCGGTCAGGAACTCGCGCAGGAGCATGCGCGCGGGCGCTTCGTCATCCACGATGACCACGCTCAGCCGCCCTTCGCTCATGCCGCCGTCACCGCGGGAATTCGCACTTCGACACGGAAGCGGCCCGAGGCCTCATCGACGCGGACATCGCCGGCGTCGCCGAACTGCGTCGCCACGCGCTTGCGCAGGAGATCGAGTCCGATGCCGGGCGTGGGCCGCCGCGGGCGATCGGGATCGCAGGGATTCTCCATCGCGATCGTCAGCGTCGAGGCTCCGCGACTTGCCGACATCCGCACGGTTCCCCCTTCCAGCAGGTGCGAGATCCCGTGAACGACGGCGTTCTCGACAAGCGGCTGAAGCAGCAGCGGGGGCACGAGACACTCGTCGGACCCCGGATCGACCTCCCGCAAGACGAGCAGACGGGAACCGAGCCGCACGTGCTCGATCGAGAGAAAGCGCTCCGCCAGATCGAGCTCGTCGCTGAGCGTGATGCGCTCGGTGGCGCCGAGGCGCAGGGTGGCCCGCAGGAACTCCGCGAGCAGCAGGCACATCTGCCGCGCCGCGGCGGCGTCGGACGAGGTCAGCGCGCTGATCGAGTTCAGGCTGTTGAAGAGGAAGTGCGGATCGATTTGCGCGCGCAATGCCCGGAGCTCGGCTTCGCGCGCCAGCAGCGACAGCTCCAGCGCCCGCGTTTCCGCCTCGCGCGAGGCCTGAAATGCGATCAGCAGATAGAGAAACACCGCCACCAGCCAGAACAGCAGCACCCCCACGACGAAGAGCAGGGAACGCTGTTCCGCGTGGAGCGCGCGGGCGTCAAACCCCGGGAACAGGGCATCGAGTGCGGCGGCCCAGCCCTCGGCCAGTGAGACCCAGACCGCGCTCGTCGTCGCGGCCGCCACCAGGTGTACGGCGACGGCGCGCGGGATGCGTCCGCCGGCTTCCATCGGGAACACGCGGCAGACATACCAGGCCGAAAGGCAGACGAATGCGTAGACGAAGGTGAGCGGAAGGAAAAATGCGGCTGCCGTGGTGACCGAGCGACCCTGTCCGACCTGGCCGAGGCCGCCCGCGACGAACAGCCCGATCGGAATCCAGCCGGCGAAGTACATGCCGAGCCGGCGGCGGTCTCCCAGAATTGGATGCACGTCAGTTCTTGATTTCTAGGCCGCCCATCATAACAAAGCCTCGCAGCACCAGTGTCGTCGAGGCGCCGCCCTTCGGCGCGAGTCGCTTGTCCTCAATCCCGCCCATGAAAGGAATCACCCGGGTGACGACGGACCAATGCTCGGGGACCTTGATGACGTGCCCGCCCATGAGGGCAAGGACGTCGATCGTGGCCACCTCGCCGGGGGCAATCGATGCCTGCCGGAGATCGAGCTCGCAGCCTCCCATTATGGCGGTCATGTCGCCCCCGCGGAATCGCTCGGCGTTCGACGTCCGCTGGCTGCCGCCCCAGACGGCGAACAGGCTGACGGTGTCGGCGGAATTGGCAGGAGCCGCCCCGTCGATCCGGAACGTCTGCAAGACCAGGTTGATGCCGATCAGAATCAGCATGAGCGGCCAGAAGAGATTCCAGAATCCGAATTCCATGACGCCGAGTCGGTTGAGCAACAGAAACGTGCCGAAGACCATCAGGACTCCGCCGTTGACCCGTCCACCAGTATCGAGTGCCTGGGTGAAGACCACGAAGCCGAGGCCGATGACCGCCAGCGGCCAGAGGCGCAGGATGTACCGAGCTTCGACGAGGTTCAGGTTGTCGAGCAGGAGCGTCAACCCGAGGATCATGATGAAGACACCCATCACGAGCCGTGGCGTGATGATGCCGCGCGAGTCAGCTGACATGCGAGTTCTCCTGTCGGTCACGCCCGAGCTGAAAGCTCGGGCCTGCGAGCTCGGGCGCGGTCGGCTCCTGATCCATCAGGCCGCTCCAGATCATCGATGCGCCCCAAACCAGGAGCACCATCGGCCAGGTATCGCTGAACGTCAGGCTCGTGAACACGATCGCCAGACCCCAGCCGCCGAGTCCAAGGAAGATCCATCCGCCCCTGCGGTCTTCAGACGGCCCTTTGAGTTTGGCCAGTCCGATCGCGACGAGCACCAGTGGCCACCATTGCCCGACGGTGATCGTCTCGAAGACGTGTGCGCGCTCGAGGAGCGATGAGATGCCTGACGCGATAAGCACCAGGCCGAACACGAAGCCGGCGCCGATGCGCCCGGTCGCCCGATCGGAATCCATAACTTCCCTCCCCTCCTTACTGGTCGAGGCTCAGTCTGAGGGGACGTGTCGGGTGTGATGGACG
>Ga0111539_10004258_pt1 | contig 18745 bp, 20 predicted proteins | sample RhiMethybrSRZTD1_FD_79667 | JGI IMG/M metagenome (GOLD analysis project Ga0111539, IMG submission 79667) | Populus rhizosphere microbial communities from Tennessee, USA - Rhizosphere MetaG P. TD hybrid SRZTD1 (version 2) (version 2) | ecosystem: Host-associated > Plants > Roots > Rhizosphere >... | reverse complement strand
GATGACCACTCTCACGGACACGGTCCGAATCGACACCCCGGCCAGATCGCCGGTCGAGCCGGCGGCCCCGTTGGATTCCCCACGGGACGTTGCAACTGAGTCCAGATCTGCTGAGCGTTCCTTCGAGGTTGAGTCCCGCGGCGGATACGCACGGACCGTCGTGGGCCGGATCGCCTATCTGGACGAGGAGGCACAGGCGTACATGGTGCTCACTCGAGCCGGGATGCTCGTAAGGGTTCCGGTGCGAGACATCACGAGCTCGTCCTCGGTCACGGGCCGGCGTTCGATCGTGTCTGCCTCGCCGAACTTGTCGAGTCTTCGGGCCGCGTCAAGTGATTCGCCTGCCTAGGGCGCCGGCCGTGAGGCGCAACTGTTAGGCTGAAGGCGTCCACCACTGGTGGAGCCGCCCAAGACGGGGCGTATCCGCGAGGAACTCTCGCGACCTTGCCTTTCCCGGTTCCCTGAGACCGAGGAGGCACTCATGGTCCACTGGCCAAAGAGCACTGGAGCGAAGGCCATGGCGCTCATGCTCGCTGTCATCGTCGTCGTGGGCGTCGCACAATTGGCGATCGCGCTGTCGAGCCATCGGCTGCTGGGGGCGTTCCTCGTCGTCGCCGCTCTTACGACTGCCGCCCTCGTCGTCCGGCATCGCAGGGCCGTGGCCGCGCAGGACCTCGCCCTGGCCGATGCCCCCTCGTTCGGTGATGTGCTTCCCCACTGGGACAGCCACGACGATATGACTCCCGCCCGCTTCTGAGTGGAGGAGTTGGGACCGTCCAAACGATGACCGCGATCGCCAACGCTGAACGCTTACCTTGTTCCTCGCCCCCCTAGGCAGCCGACGCGTGAACAACCCGCGCCAGTCTCGGCCGAACCCGGACAGCTCGCAAGACCGGGCGTCTCGGGCGCGTGGAGCTGGCCAAGAGCGTCTAGACGGGCCTGGAGCAGGCCTTCGAGGTCCTCCGGGCGCATGGTCGGAGACGAGCCGCAGGCTGGACCGGGCGCGCGATAGACGCGTGGGTTGGTAAGCGGCGGAGCGTGGCTTGGCCCGGCCGATCCGGGCTGAGTAGCACCACGTTAGCGCCCCCGGCCCCGAGACCTCCCTTGCCAGAGAGATGACGGGTTGGGGCGCTACGTCTGCTTTCGGCCAACCAGGAGCACGGGTTGAGGCGGGTGACATCTTCGGGTGCCGACTGAGATGTACGGAGGCGTGACCGGCGTCACGGCCCCTGCCCGCCGTCCCCGGAATCCATGTAGGCAGCAAGCAAACAGGCAGTACGGAACCGGCGCGACCTGTCGCAAGCGGATCTGGGTCGCCCGGTCCGTTCTGGTTCGCCGAAGGGCGGCATCTCCTTTCCGGGGTAGCGAGAGGTTGAGTTTCTCGAACGAGCGGGCATAGGGTGGCTTGAAGCGTTCGACCCGGAGGGAGTGCCGTGAACCCCCTGTCCTCGCTCGGCGCCGCCGCCGCCGCCGGGATCCCGCCGCGGGCGATGGAAGGGTCCCTGAGCACGGCGGACAGCTTCCTGCTCCTCCTGGTGTACATCGCCGCGTTCGTGGTCGCCGTCAAGCTCGTCGCGTGGATCGACGTCAAGCTGAGCTCATGGCGGCTGTTCCGCGACATCTACCGCGAGCTCGGGATCGGCAAGCGCCCGCGATAGCGCTCGAACGATCTCGCCCGCGTTGCGATCGTCGACCGGGCGAACGAGGATCGACGCGACCATGAGCCCGCACGCACGCGCCGAATCATGACCAACCCAGCCCGCGCATCACGCCACCCGGGCCTGTCGGCGATCAGGCGCGACTTGGCGATCTCGGCACGCGCTTTCGGCTCCTCGTTCCGGAACCCGGACCTGGCGCGGGCGCAGGTCGCGTTCCTCGCGTTCAGCGTCACCGAGTGGGCGAGCTACATCGCGCTGGTCGTGTATGCGTTCGCGCACGGCGGCACGGCGGCCATCGGCGTCGTCTCCCTCGTGATCCTGATCCCGGCTGCCGTGATCGCGCCGGCCGGCTCGCTTCTCGGCGACCGCTACCGCCGCGAGCGGGTGTACCTGCTCTCCGAGACGGCGATGGCGCTGTTCTGCGCGCTCACCGCCGCGGCGATGCTTCTCCAGACGCGGTCGTTGATCGTCTACGCCGCGGCCTGCGTCGCGGTCTGGGTCCTCAGCCTGGTCCGACCGATCCACGGCGCACTACTCCCCTGGATCGCGCGAGATCCGGCCGAGCTCACGACCGCGTACACGTCCGCCGGCCTGATCGAGAGCATCTGCGTGCTCCTCGGCCCGCTGCTGGCGGCGGCGTTGTTCGCGATCGGACAGGCACTCGAGGTGTCGGGGCCCGGGCTCGTGTTCGTGGCTCTGGCCGCCCTGCTCGCGGTCGGCGCCGCGCTGCTCTTCCGCATCCGGACCGACTCGGCACCCGAACCCGACGACACAGGGCGGGCCATCGTCGGCGAGCTCGCGGCCGGCTTCCGATACGTGTGGGCCGATCACCGGCCACGAGTGATCGTGACCATGCTCGGCCTGAGCTCGCTCGTCGAGGGCATGCTCGACACGCTCATCGTGGTCCTGGCGATCGAGCTGCTCGGCTTGGGAGAGAGCGGCGTCGGCCTGCTGAACGCCGCGCTCGGCGTCGGCGGCATCATCGGGGCGGCCGGCGCGGTGGTGGCCGGCACGCGCGAGCGCCTGTTCCCGGCGTTCCGCCTGGGGGCGTTCGTGTACGGGGCGCCGCTTGCCCTGATCGGCGCCGTGCCTGCGCTCGGTCCCCTCCTGCTCGGCGTGTCCGGAATCGGCGGCGCCCAGCTGGACGTGACGGGCCGGACGATGCTGCAGCGCGTGATCCCCGACGAGAAACTCACGCGCTCGCTCGGCGTCCTCGAGTCCGCGTACATGGGAGCCGAGGGGTTGGGCGCGGCCGCGGCGGCCGTCCTGATCGCGTGGATCGGCGCCGGATGGGCCTTCGCGATCTGCGGCGCCATCCTCCCGCTCGCCGCCCTGGCGCTCCGAACGCGGCTTCGAGCCGTCGACGTGGGTGCGCGGGTGCCGGCCGACGATCTCGAGCTCCTTCGCGGCACGGCGCTGTTCGAGCCGCTGCCGCCATCGGCGCTCGAGCGACTCGCTCGGAACAGCGTGCCTATGGAGGCCACGGCCGGCCAGGTGGTGATCCGCGAGGGCGACGCGGGCGACCGCGTCTACGTGATCGCCGAGGGCGAGACCGAGGTCACGGCCTCCGGGCGGCACGTGGCGCGGCTTGGACCCGGCGGCTACGTGGGCGAGATCGCACTGCTCCGCGACGTCCCCCGAACCGCGACCGTCACGGCCTTCACGGACGTGCGGTTCCTGTGCCTGGAACGGGACGTGTTCCTGCGCACGATGACGGGACACGAGCCGGCCCGCGCCGCCGCGCATTCGGCCGCCGACACGCGACTCGAGCAGCTCGATGGCGGGGCGGATCCGGACGCCGAGACCCCCAGGTCGGGCTGAACTCAAGCGTCCCGGCGGCCGGGTCGAAACTCTGAGCATGAAGACCTGCCCGCACTGCTCGGGCGAGATCCGCGACTCCGTGATCAAGTGCACCCATTGCGGCCGGAGCCTCGCCGATGCACCCACGAGCCCGCAGGGCTCGGCGCCGGCGAGCGCCGTTCCCAAACACAGGATCGGCGCCGCTCCCGCTCGGGCGACGACGAGCGTGCCGGCTACACGCGCGCCGGCACCGGTCACGGTCGCACCATCGCCGGTGACCGCGCCGCCCTTCGCGCCCGCCGGCACGCCGGCGCACACCGCCCGGACCGAATGGTCCGCCCCGGCGTCGGCCCTGTCCGAGGTCTCGACGCACCGGGCCATGCCCGAGGTCAAGCGCCAGTGGGGTCCCGACATGTGGATGCTCTGGGCGGGCATCGCCGCCGCCGCGGCGGGCATCCTCGCGTTCCTCGCCCTCAAGGAGCCCTGGGCACACCTGACGATCACGGCCGCCGCCACCGACACCACAGAGGCCGCCGTCACCGACGTCACGGTCAGGGCGAGCTCGGCCTTCGTCGGAAAGGCGGGCAGCGTGATCGCGATCGTGATCGCCGCCTACGGCGTCCTCTGGTTCTTCTACGGGTTCCAGCGCGGCTGGTCGATCCCGGGGGTCCTCAGTCCCGCGATCGCGATCCTGGTCACGCTCGCGGGTCTCGGCATGACGTTGTTGGCCTCGATGGTCTGGTTCGTGTGGGAGGACTCGATGGTCTTGCGCGCCACGTCCGCCGGCCTCACGGCCTCGGAGATGCGAACGCTGCTCGACCACCAGCCCGTGCCGATCGTCGCGATCGAACGCCTGCCGGGCATGGTGAGCTTCGGCGGGATGATGGCCCTCGCGCTGTTCGCCTCGTGTCTCGCGTGGTGGGCCTACCGGCGCCGCGCCGCCTGACCCCTACAGCGGCGGCCAGGACTTCCCGGTTGCCTCGACGCGGATCGCCGTCGACTGGCGGTCGTACCCCCATCGGTGCGGCAGGTCGACCTTCGAGTTGCAGCGGCCGCACGTGAACGCCCGCCATCGCTTGCTCACCGACTGCACGGCGGTGCAGTTCGGGCACTGGAAGAAGCGGACCTCGGCCGCACACGTGTAGCACGTGTACTCGGCGGCCTCGTCCGCGATCAGCTGCGGCGTGAGGCACCACGGGCAGGTGAGGTACGCCACCTAGGCGGAGGGATCCTGGTTCGAAAGGATCTCGGCCGCCTTGGCCTCGCGCTGCTTCCGGACCGCCTCATCGAACTCCGGCCGCGAGGTCCCGAGGATCTGCGTCGCCAGGATCGCCGCGTTCACGGCCCCGGCCTTGCCGACCGCGAGCACACCCACCGGGATGCCGCCCGGCATCTGCACCATCGACAGCAGGGAGTCCAGCCCGCCCGAGATCTTCGTCTCCATCGGGACCCCCAGGACCGGCCGGGTCGTCTGCGCCGCAACCACGCCCGGCAGGGCCGCGGCCATGCCGGCCGCCGCGATGAACACCTCGGCGCCCCGGGACTCCGCGTCCTCGATCCAGGCCGAGAGCTCCCGGGGGGTTCGGTGCGCCGAGAGCGCCCTGGTCTCGAACGGCACGCCGAGCGCCTCGAGCTGCGCGGCGCAGTGCTGCATCGTCTCCCAGTCGGACGCCGATCCCATCACGACGCCCACCAGCGGTTCGGTCACCTCGATGGTCTCCCCAGTTGGCTTCAGTTGGCTTCAGTTGGCTTCGGGCGCGAGCAGTGTAGTCGCAGGCGGCACCCTTGCTCGTGAGCGCCGTGTGACGGATGACACCGTCCCCACAGCGACGGCGTCATATCCTCCCTATCACCCCCAGGGAGGGCAGCATGCGGATGCGGCCTAAGGGAAGGCTCTGGATCGTGTCGTGTGCAGCGGTGACAGGTCTGATTTCCTTCGCCACGGCGTGCTCGACCACCGAAGGACTCGAACGGGTCGACCCGTTGGCCCGGCTCGAGGCGCTCGGGGCAGCATGGCTTCAGACGCCCGCAACGGTCGTCTACAACTCGATGGAGCACAAGGCTGGGAGTGCGACGTCGGTCCACCAGTGTCTCAGGCAGGTAGTCGAAACCTCTGTCGAGACCGCGATCCGGATGTGCAACCCGAAGGGTGAGCTGACACTTTCCTGGGATCCTCCCGACCGTTGGCGAATGGAGATCTCGAACGATCGAGGTTCATCGACGCTGCTTTCCACTCCCAACGGTGCCCACGATTGTCATCGATCCATCGACGAGGCGCGGGCCTGCACCACGACATCCGCTACGGAGCTCATGACGAGGGGCCCGTTCGGCTCGATCCTGCTTCCCCCAGCTCAGGTCCTCGGCATGCTCGGAACCGGGGCGGCCGACGCGCTCACCGCCCGTCCCGAGCGCCAGATCGCAGGCATGCGCGCTGAATGCTTCTCGGCGGTCCTGCGAGCATCCAACGGCGACGCAGATCGATCGGATTGGTGCTACTCGGAGGACGGCATCCTTCTATGGTCACTCGTCGAGATGGGAGGACACGCCGCGCAACTGGAAGCCATCGACGTCTCGACCCACGTCTCGGAGACAGCGTTCGAGGTCGATCACGCAGCGTGAGAGCTCGGCCGTCGGGCAGCGGATGGAAGCCTACGAAGGACCCCTGGACCCAAGGCGCTCGCCGATCTCGGCCGTGATGTCCACGACGTCCCGGATGTCCTCCTCCGTGGTTCGGAAGTTCACGAAGCACGGGCGGAGCCATACGCGCTCGTCGATCAGCGCGCTCGACATCCAGACCCGGCCGTCGGCCTGGATCGCTTCAGCAAGCCGGCGATTGTGCTCGTCCAGGTCGTCCACACCGTCCGGGCGATGCCGGAATGCCACGATCGACAGCTTCGGGGGCCCGAGCACGTCGAAGTCCTCGCGCGCCGAGACGGTCTCGAACAGCAGGCGCGCCTCGCCCAGGTTGCGTTCGATCGCCTTCCGGAACGCCTCGGCGCCGTGGACGCGCATGGCGAGCCAGAACTTCATCGCTCGGAACGGCCTCGAGTACTCGAACGTGGTCTCCATCGCGTGCAGCTCGTGCTGCTGGTGCGGCAGGTACCCCTGCTCGTGCCCGAACGACCGCACCAGGTCCTCCTGCCGCCGGACCAGGAGGATCCCGCACGCCTTGGGCAGGTACAGCCACTTGTGTGCGTCCACCGAGATCGAGGCGGCGCGCTCGAACCCGCGGAAGTAGTCGGGCCGCACGAGCACCGCCGGCATCCCGTACGCGCCGTCCACGTGGAACCAGACCCCGCGCGACTCGCAGATGTCGGCGATCGCCTCGAGCGGGTCGATCGCGCCCGTGAGGGTCGTCCCCGCGGTCGCGACGACCGCGATCGGCGTCACGCCGTCGGCCAGATCACGGTCGATCGCCTCGGCCAGCGCCTCCGGCACCAAGCCGCGGTCTGGGCCCAATGGGATCGCTCGCAGGTTCCTCGAACCTACGCCGAGCGTCTCGACCGCCCGCGTGACCGAGTAGTGGACCTCCTCCGAGCAGTAGATCGCGACCCGCTTGCCCACGAGCCCCTCGTGCCGGGAGCCGGGCAGCGCGTGTTCGCGCGCGGCGGCGAGCGCGGTCGTGTTCGAGACCGTCCCGCCGCTGGTGAACGCGCCGGCCGCGTCGGGCGCGTACCCGATCAGCTCGGCCGCCCACCGGATCGCCTGCTTCTCGATCAGCGTGGCGGCGCGGGCGTCGACGGCAAGGTTGATGTCGTAGGTATGGGCCAGCAGGTCGGCGATCGTGCCGATCTCCAACCCGCTCGAACCCACCCCGACGAAGTAGCGGGGACGGGGCTGCGCGATCGACTCGTCCAGGATCCGGGCCGCGTCGTCCAGCGCCTCGTGTGCGGCCGTCGGCCCCTCGGGCAGCTCGGTCCGGAGGAGCTGGCGGACGCGTTCGTCGAGCGGAGGTTCCTCCGGGCGGTAGCGGTCGAAGCTCTGCCAGGCCTCCGCGACGAGCTTGGCCGCGTGCTCGAGCACCTCCTCCCGGGGGGCGTCGAGCCGCAGCGACCCGTCGGGTTCGCTCACACCTCGGATGCTACCTCCGGCGTCCCCAGGTCCCGGGCAGCCTCCTGGCGCAGCGCACCGACGTACACGCCGATCAGGACTAGGACCGCGCCGACCCCGAACGTCCACGTGATCCGCTCGTCCTGGAGCCAGGTCGCGAGCAGGATCGCGACCACCGGGATCAGGACGCCCTCGTAGGAGACCGCGCTCGCGGTCCAGCGGTTCAGGACGAACACGTACAACGTGAACCCGATGACCGAGCCGATCAGGATCAGGTACGCCTGCGCGAACCACGTGTGTGCGGACTGCGGCAGGTCGAGCGCCTCCCCGGTGGCGAACGTCAGGACCAGGAGCATCAATCCCCCGACGCCGATCCCGACCGCGTTCAGCGACACCGGGTGGACCTTCGGGAAGGCCTTCACGACGATCGAGGTCTCGGCGAAGCACGCCGCGGCGAGCAGCAGGACGAACAGCGAGCCGGGCGGCACTCCTGCGCTCGTCCCCTCGCGGAAGATGACCGCCATCCCCGCGATGGCGATGCACCCGCCGATCAGCCCGTCCCAGCGGAACCGCTCTTGGCGGTGCGCGATCGCGAACAGGAACGTGAGCAGCGGGACGGTCGCCAGGAGCACCGCCCCGAACCCGGCGCTCACATGCAGCAGACCCCAGTAGGCGAACGCGAACGCGCCACCGAAGCCGAGGATCCCGTACAGGACAGCACCCACGAGGGCCCGCCCGCGCGGCATCCCCGTTCGGAGCCCGAGCCCGATCGCGGCCAGGATCAACGAGGCGAGCAGGAACCGGCCTGCGGCCGCCCAGAACGGCTCGAGCTCGCAGGTGTCGCACGAGACCTCGCGAACCGCGATCACGTTGCCACCGGCGAGGGTCACGAACAACACGAACGCCCCGAGCGTGATCCGATCGGGTCTGGTGCCGCCGGCCTCCGCCATCTCGGCGGAGCCTAGCCGCTCACGGCCACAGGGCGTCGGCGACGTGAGCGACCAACTCGAGCTTGCGCCACTGGGTGTCTTCGTCGATCTCGTTGCCTACCAGAACGCTCGCGAACCCGCACTGCGGGCTGATCGCGAGCCGGCCGAGATCGCCGCCGACGAACGAGGCCGCCTCCTCCATCTTGCGCTTGAGGTCGTCCTCGGATTCGAGCGCCGGGGTCTTGGTCGAGACGATGCCCATCACCATCACCGCGCCCTCGCGCAGGTGCCGGACGGGCTCGAACCCGCCGTCCCGGCCCAGGTCGTCCCACTCGACCAGGAACGCGTCGTACGGGAGCCTGCCGAACACGCGCTCGGCGACCGGCTCGAGCGAACCCTCGCACATCCACGACGAGCGGAAGTTCCCCCGGCAGATGTGGAGCACCACGGTCACGTCGTCCGGGATGCCCTCGAGGACGGCCGTGTCGGCGCCGACCGCCGCCTCGACGAGGGCGTCGACCTCGTGGCCGCGCGCCTCGAAGCGCTCGATCCACGCCGGGTCGACGAGGTACGGGTACAGGGGGAAGTCGAACTGGATGCATCGCGCACCGGCCACGATCGCATCCGCGACGAGCGCTCGTTCGATCTCGATCGCGTGGGCGACGAACGCGTCCAGCGAGTCGTATCCGGAGGTGATCCCCGGCGTGTACGAGAACGGGTGCCCGAAGATCGACGCCGCCGGGAAGGTGACCTTGAACGGGTACCCGGCAGCGACCTCGTCGACGAACGCAGCCTCTCCGGCCGCCGGCGAGTCGACCGGTCGGAGGCGCTCGACGATCTCGTGGACGCGAAGCGGCACGTCCTCGCCGCGCGCGTTCCTGAACGTGACCACGTTGTCCGTCCGGAAGCCCTCGACCGCGTCGTAGAAGGAGTTCATGAACATCCACCGGCGGAACTCCCCGTCGGTGACCACGTCGAGCCCGAGATCGATCTGCCGACCGACGACCTCGCGGATCGCCTGGTCCTCCAGGTCACGGAGGGCGCCGCGATCCTTCTCGCGCTCCTCGGCCAGGACCGCCGAATGCCCCTCCGCGTAGAAGTCCTCGACGGCGCGCCGAAGTGCTGCGGGTCGGAGCAGCGAACCCACGACCTCGGCACGGGCAGGGCGTCGCGGGCTTCGACCCCGCGTCGTCACGCCGCGGGAAGCGTGGCCGACGCGGGCACTCGCCAGCTCTTCTTCGTCCGCCAGACGAGGTACGTGATCGCGCCGATCGGGATCTGGATGCCGTAAGTGAGCGCCCGGAAGACGAGGACGCCCGCCGCTGCCTGCGCCTGGAAGACCTCGGCGGGAACGGTCGTGTGACCTCGGCCCGCGAGGATGATGCCTCCGATGTAGGCGACCTCGACGACCCCCAGCCCTCCCGGCGTGATCGGGAGCGCGGTGAGCAGCCGGCCGATCGCGAACACGCCCAGCACCTGGGCCCAGGTGACCTCGTCGTTCGACACGCCGCAGAAGCGAAGAGCCATCAACATCACCAGGTACAGGGTCAGGTGGCTGATGATCGTGCTGCTCGACAGGGCGAGCCACCGCGCCACGAGCAGGTCGATCATGTGTCGCCGCCACCGGACGGCGGCGTCTCCCCACTCGAACGTCTTCGGCCGTCCGACCAGACGGGCCACCCACATCCCCGCCCGGGCGAACCCGTTCCCGATCCGATAGGCGAACGGCTTCTTCCACAGGATCAAACCGAACAGCACGACCGAGACGGCGAGCACGAGGATCCCCACGCTCGAGGCGCCGACGAGCGCGCCGTTCGCCCTGCCCGAGAGCACGATGAGGGCGAGCGCGACCACCGGCAGCAGGAGCTTCGCGTAGATGTTCAGGACAGACGTCACGGCGACGGACACGCCGACGTCGGAGCCCTTGTACCCCCACGCGCGGTACATCTCGTAGCTCACGGCGATGGCGATGTACGCGCCTCCAGGCATCGTGTTCGCGACCGACGTCGACGTCTGGTTGTTGACCGCCGCCTTCCACAGGCTCAGGTTCGGGATCGACACCATGTTCTGCCACCAGTAGGTGACGAGGTTCAACGCGGTCGCGAGCAACAGGAGCAGGACCTCGAACGGTGTCATCGTCTTGACCTCGGTCCAGACCTCCGAATAGCTCGCGAACTTCGGGATCGCGTACGCGAAGCACAGGACGACGACCACGACGGCGATCAGAACCTGAGCGAGGTGCCATGCGCGGCTCTTCCGCTTCTTCGTCGCCGGATGGCCGGGCGGAAGGCCTTCCTGCGCCTCGATGTCGACGATCTCGCTCATACGGAGGCGGTGACGAGCATCTCAACCAACCTACGCTCCGCCCTGTGGGTGGTCAAAGCGGCACATCGCGCGAGGTTCGGCGGTAGCGTTGGAGGCTCTCGAACGGACGGGCGTGGACCTGCAGCCTCGATCCCCGCGTTTCGACGATGGCATCTCCGTCGACAGCTCGAACGAGATCGTCCCGAACCTGTGGATCGGCCGGCTGGAGATCCAGCCGGCGGAGGCGTTCGATCCGTTCTCAACGACCGACGCTGATCACCTGCATGGGCGGACTCGATCGATCCGGACTCGTGGCGGCGATGGCGCTGTGCCGCTTGGGCCGCTCGCCGGACGAGGCGATCGCGCTGGTCCGCGCCGCGCGCGGGAGCTACGCGCTCGGGAACGAGTTGTTCGAGGAGCGGCTCCGCCGAGAGTCGGCCACCCGTTAGGTCTGGCCGGCGATCTCGGCGACCCACTCGCGGAGACGGGGCAGGTGCTCTTCGTAGTGCTCGGGTCCGGACTTGCTGATCCAGCGTTCCGCCTCCTCCGCGTCCTCGGGAAGCCTGGCCCATGCCCGAAGCATCTGGCTCCTGGCCGTGATGGCCTGAGCCTTCACCACGGGGAACGGAACGTCGTGCAGTGCGGCGTAGAACCGCGCGTTCATCTCGTCGATGTCGATCTCGTCGGAGCGGTACGTGCCGGCTCGGATCTGTTCGAGCACCACGCCGGCCTCGGCGAGCCAGCTCCCGATGTGCGCGATGAGATCCTTCGCGGACCATCCCTCGGCGAAGTACCCGGGCTCCTCGACGCGGTCCGCCGGCAGGGTGTCGATGAGACCGTGCAGCTCGCTCCAGTCCTGGTCTTCCTTGCCCATCAGCGCGCGCCTGGCGTTCGGGTCGGTCATGCCAAGGAGTATGCCGCGGCGGCCGAACGTATGGTCTCGGCGTGCGCATCCGGGAGCTCTCCAGCCACGACCTCCGACCGCGGGAGATCGCGGCGATCCGCGACCTGCTCGACGACGCGTTCGCCGGCGAGTATGCCGAGGCCGACTGGAGCAACGCGCTCGGCGGCCGCCACTTCCTGATGGTAGAGGACGGCGTGGTTGTCTCGCACGCCGCGGTCGTCGAACGCGAACTGGAGACGGGCGGCCACCGCATCCCGACCGGGTACGTCGAGGCGGTCGGGACCCTTCCGAGCCGTCAGGGACGGGGGCTCGGGTCGCGGCTGATGGGCGCGGTCGAGGAGCACATCGACCGGGCGTTCCGTCTCGGCGCGCTTTCCTCGGCCGGGACGACCCTGTACGCGCGACGTGGATGGATACCCTGGCTCGGCGAGACCTACGTTCGAACCGACGCCGGGCCGATCCGGACTCCGGATGATGACGACGCCCTCTACGTTTGGCTGACCCCGTCCTCACCCGAGCTCGACCGTTCCGAAGCCATCAGCTGCGGATGGCGGTCCGGCGACCCCTGGTAGCGGGAACCTCGTTGGGTTGACAGGCGTCACTCACGGGGGATGCTTCCGGCAAGAAGCCACGGCCGAGAGGGAGGACCCCCGATGAGCTCACGCATCCGCACCGTCCTGCTCGCCGTCGCGGTGGTCGGGGCGGCGCTCACCCCCGCCCTGGCGTCCGCCCAGACCAGCAGGGCGCCCCACGGAGCCGGCTTCGTCCTGCCGCCCCGGGTCATCGACCATGGGCTGGAGACCGAGGGCGTTCGGGTGCGTCAGGACGGCGCGGTCACCGTGGACCGGATCCCGGTCGACGCGGACCTCGCCCGGATCCTGGGCGACGACGAGGACCTGTATCGGGTTCGGGTGGCCGGCACCTATCCCCCGCGTGCCTTGCGGTACGTCGTTCGGGCGGGAGACCACCCCGTGGCCTTCGGCATCCCACGCTCCGAACGCGCGATCGTGGCCGTGACGGCCGACCCGGCGGTCCTGACCTCGCCGATCACCGTTCGGTACGAGTCCTCGCCGGCGACCCCGAGCCTCGGGCCGGCGACGGAGCCCGCCCCGCTGGGCACCGGCGGTCTCGGCTCCGCCGCGCCGGGCCCGCTGGCCGTCACACGCACCGCGTACAACTTCGGCGATCAGGCGTTCCAGCCCGCCGGCCTGGGGGGACGCATCGAGCTCCGCGCCGACGTGCACTACCCCACCTCGCTCTCGAGCTCGTATCCGCTCGTCCTGTTCCTCCACGGCAACCACAGCTCCTGCTACCAGAAGCACCGCAGTTCCTTCCAGTGGCCGTGCCGCGAGGGGTGGAAGCCGATCAAGAGCTTCGAGGGCTACGATTACATCGCGAGCCGGCTGGCCAGCTACGGCTTCATCGTGGTCTCGGTCAGCGGCAACGGCGTGAACGTCCTCGGCAGTCGGCTCGAGGACACCGGCATGCGGCAGCGAGGCCTCCTGCTGGAGAAGCACCTCGACCTGTGGAACGACTGGAACACGATCGGCGGCGACCCGTTCGGGACCACCTTCGTCGGCAAGGTCGACATGACCCACATCGGGGTCATGGGGCACTCGCGGGGCGGGGAGGGAGCGATCTGGCAGGTCATCGTGGATCGTGAACGCTCCGATCCGTACGGGATCGATGCAGTCTTGCCGCTCGCGCCGGTCGACTTCGACCGGGAGACGGTCAACGACATCCCGATGGGCGTGATCCTTCCGTACTGCGACGGCGACGTGTACGACCTGCAGGGCGTCCACTTCTTCGACGACGCCCGGTACCGCGTCCCCGGCGACCCCACCCCGAAGAGCACCGTCACGGTGTTCGGCGCAAACCACAATTTCTTCAATACGGTGTGGTCCCCTTCCTCGGGGATCCCGGGCGCGTTCGACGACGGGTATGGGTGCCGTGACCGCCTGACCGAGAAGGAGCAGCGGCGTGTCGGGATCGCGTACATCGTCGGCTTCTTCCGCCACTACGTGGGCGGATCGCCCGAGGGAGGGACGGACTGGAGCGGCGAGACCACACCAGACATCGCCCCGGCGACCACCGCGGTCACCTATCTGGCGCCCGACACGCCCGCCACGCGGCTCGACATCGATCGGTTCGACACGCCCGACGATCTGGCCAGGACGCAGCCGGGCGGCGACGCGGTCCCGAGCAAGATGGGGATCTTCGGGTGGTGCAACAACATGTTCGAGACCCCGTGCGTGCCCGGGATCGGTCAGTTCGGGTTCTCCTATGACATCCACGTGTCGTTCTCCTTCTTCGGTCCCACACCGCCGGAAGGGCTTCAGGAGGGCGTGTTCGGCTGGTCGTCGATCTCGGAGGGTCAGGCGGCCGTCCGCTTCGAGCTCCCGCCGGGCAGCCGGGACGTCTCGTCGATGGACTTCCTCGTGTTCCGAACCACGCAGAACATCGGATACGAGACGAACCGGGGCATCAAGTTCCAGGACCTGTCGGTGGTCCTCGAGGACGCCCACGGAACCCGGACGGCGGTCGCGGCCGCCGACGTCGGCAACGACGTCCTCGCCTACCCGATCACCCGGCGAGGCGCCGGGCATGTGATCATGAACCAGATCCGGTTCCCGCTCTCGGCGTTCGGCGGGCTGGACCCGTCGTCGGTCGTCGCCGTCGAGCTCGCGTTCGATCGCACCCTGCAGGGCGTGATCAACGTGTCGGACCTCGCGTTCATGCAGGGGGTCGGGTAGGCGCGAAGGCCGAACGCAAGCCTAGGATGGGCGAGTGGACGGCGACTCCCTGCTGGCCCTCGTCCGGTTCCACGCGTGGGCGAACGACCGGATCCTGACCACGGCCACCGACCTGTCCGACGAGGAGCTCCGCCGGTCGGCCACGCTCGACCACGACAGCGCGTTCGGGACGATCCGCCATCTCGTGGACGTGGATTGGAGCTGGCGCGAGTACTGCATCGGCAACGATGTCGGGGACACCTACGTGTGGGATCACGGGTTCGAGCTCGACGACCTGCCGGCGCTGCACGCGTTCTGCCTGGAGGAGGACGCCCGCATGCGTGGCTACGTCTCGTCCCTCGACAACTCCGCGCTGAACGAGCCGATCAAGATCGGTAGCGACCTAACGGTCCCACGGTGGCTGCTCGTCGCACACGTGGTGAACCACGGCACGCAGCACCGCAGCGAGCTCGCCCGCTACCTCACCGAATGCGGCCATTCGCCCGGCGACCTCGATCTCCTCGACGCGCAGGTCCTCCCCTGGCCGGGCGGGGGTGGATAGACCTCGGATGGTGCAAACGACGCTTGCGCTGCAAGGACTCGGGCCTAGTCCCAGCGTACCCAGGTCGAGTCCGGGGCTCGGAACTCCCAACCGCCGAGCGTGGCCGGGCGGTCGGGGTCGAGCCTGAGGTTCGGCAGCCGGTCGAGCAGGATCTCGAGCGAGACGCGCGCGAGATGGCGCCCGAACCACGCGCCCAGGCAGAAGTGGGTACCGACCGCGAACGCCAGATGCGCGCCCTCCTTGCGATGGATGTCGAATCGGTCCGGGTCGGAGAAGCGGCGCGGGTCCCGGTCCGCCGATGAGAGCACCGCGCCGATCAGCGCACCGGGCTCGAGCTCGACGCCCGCCAGCTCGGTCGCTCGCGTGGTCTGGCGGGTCGAGGTCCCGACCGGGCCGGCCCAGCGCAGCGCCTCCTCCACCGCGGCCTTGATCAGCCGCCGGTCGGTTCGGATCTCCTCCAGCTGCTCGGGGTGGTCGCCGAGCGCAAGCACGACGAGCGCGATGAGGTCGCGGGGTTCCTGGAGGCCGCCAGAGAGCATCAGCTTGGTGTTCGCGACGATCTCGTTTCGGCTCACGCGGTCGCCGTCATCTTCATGGTGGAGCATGGACGACAGCACCGAGCCGTCGGGCTCGGTCTCGAGCCGGTCGAGCACCCGCTCGATCACCTCGGACAGCGCCGAGCTCGCCTGGTCGGCAGGCGACTGTTTCTTGGGATCGCCCTCGAAGTTCGCGAGGCCGGGCATCAGACCCTCGTTCCAGCGCAAGAGGTCCTCCCACGCCACCTCGTCCAAGCCGAGCATGAACCGGAGCGAGCGAACGCTCATCGGGTCGGCGAACTCTCGGAACAGGTCGCACTCGCCTCGCGACTCGAACCCGTCGATCAACTCGTTGGCGAGCGCCGGGATCATGCCCTCGGTGCGCTCCTCTACGTCGCGCGGGCGGAACGGCGGCTCGACCACCCGCCGGACCCGCTGCTGGTCCGGCCCCTCGGAGCCGAGCATGTTCACGCCCATCGTGCGATTCAAGGTGGACGGGTCGGTGGCCGCCGTGAACACCTCGGGCGTGAGGTCGACGGTCCGAACGTCCTCGTAGCGCGTGACGAGCCACAGCTGGACAGCGGGGACCCAGGAGACCGGCTCCTCGTCGCGCAGGCGCTCGTAGATCGGATACGGATCGCGTTCGAGCTCCTCGAGCGTGACCTGCTCCCCGACGGTCATCGGTGCTTGCCCGGGTCCCAACCGCTCGGGCCGATCGTGCGGCCGGCGAACGCGGCCGGGACGTCCTCGAGGTCGGTCGCCATCGAGTCGTTCCAGCGGTTCAGGAACCCGAACAGCCCGACCACCGCGAGGATCTCGACGATCTCGCCGTCGTCCCAGTGCCGTCTGAGGTCCGCGAAGTGTTCGGGGGTGACGGCGTTCGGCGCCACGCTCGCGTCGCGGGCGAAGCGGAGCGCCGCCCGCTCGCCCTCGTCGTACAGGGGCGAGCGTTCGAAGTCCCCGATCGCCGCGATCTTGGCATCGTCGACGCCGCGCATCTTCGCGTCGACGGTCTCGTGCGCCTGGCAGTAGCGGCAGCCAGCGGCGGTGCTGGCGACGATCGCCACCAGCGGCTTCAAGCCGACCGGGACCGTGCCCGTGCGCCAGATCTGCGTGATGAGGTCACTGAACGCCCGGAGGATCTCGGGGCGGCGGGCCATCGTGAACAGGCTGTTGGGGACGAACGACATCGTGTCGTCGTACAGCTGGAACAGCTCCTCGAGCTCGGGATGATCCTCCCGCCGGAGCGGGTGCATGTTCGCCATTCGGGCCGTCACCTCGCCGGTCGAGCCGATACGGCAGACTATGCCGCATGCGGCTCGAGGACCGGGTGGCGATCATCAGCGGCGGCGGGACGGGGATCGGCGCCGCCACGGCCCGGCTGTTCGCGCGCGAGGGCGCCAAGGTGGTCGTGACCGGCCGCCGCCCCGAGCCCCTCGAGGCCGTCGCCGCCGAGGTCGGCGGCCGCGCGGTCGTGGGCGACACGGCCGATCGCGGGCACGTGACCGAGGCCGTCTCCGTCGCGCGAGAGGCCTTTGGCGGGCTGGACGTCGTGGTGGCGAACGCCGGCATCGGGTTCGGCGGCGCCACGGGGGACGTGGACGACGAGCGCTGGGAACGAACCTTCGACGTGAACGTTACCGGCGCGTTCCGTCTGGTCCGCGCGGCGCTCCCCTCCCTGCTCGAACGGGGCAAGGGCACGATCGTCCTGGTCTCGAGCGTCTCCGCGCTCGCGAGCGGCACCGAGGGCGTCGCGTACCAGGCGTCGAAGGCCGCGCTCCTCGGGCTCACGCGGTCACTCGCGGTCGACTACGGGCCGAGGGGGATCCGCGCGAACGCGCTCCTTCCCGGCTGGGTCGTCACGGAGATGGGCGACCGAGCGATGGAGAGCCTGATCGGCGAGACCGCGACCTCGATCGAGGACGCGTACGGCGTCGTGACACGGCACACCCCTCTGCGCAGGGCCGCGACCGCCGACGAGATGGCCGCGTGCTGCCTCTTCCTCGCGAGCAACGAGTCCTCGTACGTCACGGGGACGACGCTGGTCGCCGATGGCGGCGGGCTGGCTGTCGACCTGACCGAGACCGCGTGGGAGTCCGCATGAGCTTCGACCATTCGGGTCGGCCTGCGTTGGTCACCGGGGCGGGTTCGGGCATCGGTCGCGCGACCGCGATGCGGCTCGCGGCCGAGGGTGCGCCGGTCGCGATCGTGGACGTCGACCTCGCGGCGGCCGAGGCGACGGCCAAGACCATCTCGGAGGCGGGCGGGATCGCGGCCGCGCTCGAGGCCGACGTACGCGACCGAACGCAGGTCGAGGCGGCGCGGGACGGCGCGCTTGCCGCGTTCGGGGAGTTGCGGCACCTCGTCAACAACGCCGGCCTGGTACGGATGTCGCCGCTGGACGAGCTCTCCGAGGAGGAGTGGGACCTCGTCCTGGACACCAACCTCAAGGGGATGTACATCGTGACGAAGGCGGTCGCCCCTGCGATCGCCCAGGCCGGCGGCGGCGCGATCGTGAATCTCGCCACGATCGAGGCCGAGGTGGTGGTCGCCTCGAGCGGCCACCCACAGGTCCACTACAACGCGTCGAAGGGCGGCGTGAAGATGCTGACGAAGGCGCTGGCGGTCGAGCTCGCCGACCGCAGCATCCGCGTGAACGCGGTGGCGCCCGGTCCCATCGCGACCTCGTTCATCCCCGGTGGCGACCTGCGCTCGCCCGAGGCCTGGAACTTCATGAAGGACCGCATGCTGGTACCCCGCGTAGGCGAGCCCGAGGACGTGGCGGCGGCGATCTCGTTCCTACTCTCGGACGACGCGTCGTTCATCACCGGTGCGGTGTTGCCGGTCGACGGTGGGTGGCTGACGCGATGACGGACGCTCCGCTGGCCGTGGACGATCTGGACGCGTTCGCGACGGTGGTCGTGACGTCGTCGGACGTGACCGGCCGGCCGGTCGGCAAGCGCGTGCCGGTCGACGTGTTCCGGCGTGTGGTGCACGAGGGCATCCCGCTCAGCTCGTGCGTCCTCGGCTGGGACCTCGACCAGTGGCCCGGCCCGGAGCAGGAGTACACCGGCCACCACACCGGCTGGCACGATGTTCGGCTGGTCCCGGACCTCGGCACGCTCCGCGGCGCGGCCTGGCTCGATCGAACGGCGATCTGCGTTGCCGACTTCGTCGAGATGGGTTCGGACGAGCTGGCGCCGATCGCGCCCCGGACGATCCTGCGGCGACAGATCGAACGCGTGACCGCGGCCGGCATGAAGCCGCAGG
>Ga0111539_10004256_pt1 | contig 18748 bp, 17 predicted proteins | sample RhiMethybrSRZTD1_FD_79667 | JGI IMG/M metagenome (GOLD analysis project Ga0111539, IMG submission 79667) | Populus rhizosphere microbial communities from Tennessee, USA - Rhizosphere MetaG P. TD hybrid SRZTD1 (version 2) (version 2) | ecosystem: Host-associated > Plants > Roots > Rhizosphere >... | reverse complement strand
ACCGAGAGCGCCTCCGGCGCTGTTGCCGCCGAGAGCCGCGCTGGTCGTGAGCATGGCGGCGCTGCCGACGCCCAGCGCGGCCAGTGCGCGGTTCGCGGCGCCGTTCGGCGGCCGTTCGTCGCGCATCGCCAGCATCAGCCGTCGAGCTGCCTCGTCATCGCCATCGCTGAAACGCACTGCGTCGTCCATCACGTTCCTCCGGCTCCTGCGAGCCGCAGTTTGAGCAGCCTGCTGAACGCGTCGCGCCCGCGTCGAAGCCGCGAGGCTACGGTGCCCATCGGCAGCTCGAGCGTCGCGGCGATCTCCGCCATCGTCATTTGCTCGAGCTCGTACAGCACGAATACCGCGCGCTGTTCGAGGCTGAGCGCGTCGAGCAGCTCGTGGCAGAGCGCTCGAGCGCGCGCCCCGTCCAGCAGATCCTCGGGCGTGCGCGTGCTGGCGGGTGCCGCATCGAAAGCCGGCTCGTGCACTTCACGCCGCCGTGCGCGCGCGCGGTGCACGTGCGCTGCGTGGTTCACCGCGGTGCGGTACAGGAAGGACCGCTCGCTCTCCCGTGGCACGTCCGCGAGCCGGCGCGACAAGGTCAAAAACACCTCTTGCGCGGCGTCCTCCGCATCGGCATCGGGTACGCCGAGCCGCTTCAAGCTGCGCCACACGAAGTCGTAGTGCTCGCCAACGGCTCGAGCGAGCCGCGTGGAATGGCTGTCCCGCGCCGCTGAAGGCGAGCCGGCCAGCTCCGGCACGGCCGTTTCATCGACGGTGAGGGTCACCACGCAGCCCTGATTCCCGCTTTCCCCTATCTTGATCCACTCAGGGCAAGACGACCGTCACGCCGAGCCTCACGTCCGCGCTCACCGGAGCGGTCGTGTGGACCGGTTCCACAGGGTTTTCGAATACATACGAGTGTTCGACCCACGGGACCGACGCGCCCGCCTCGGCTCCCAGCTCGAGGGGGCGCAGCGGCGTCCAGAACACCCCGAAGCGCGCGCCGGCCGCCCCCCAGAACTTGCTCGAGCTACCGCCCTCGACCAGGGCGCCCCCGCGTTCGCCCTCGGCGGACAGCTCGCCCGCGCTCACCACGAGGCAGCCCGACAGATCGATCGCTTCCGCGCGGACCGGGCGGTAGCAACCGTCGAGCTCGGCGGCGCTGAGCCCGAAGTGCACGTTCGCGCCTTCGAGCGGGATGCTCCCCGTGACGAGCCGCGCGCCGGCGGCGCGAAGCAGGAAGCGCCGCTCGCGATCGCCGATCTCCGCGCGTAGCTCGGCGCCGTAGAGCACCGACGGCGCCGGACCGAAGAGCAAGCCACCGGCCGCGCCGAACCCGAAGTAGAACTCGGGGCTTCGCGTGGTTCGCGGGCGCGCCTCGGGCTGCGGAGGGAGAGGCGCGGCCGGGGCGGGAGCCGGACGTGGCGTTGGCGTTGGCGTTGGCGCGGGAGCGTTCGTGGGCGGCACTTCGGGCGCACTGTCTCGCGCTGCGGAGGGATCGAGTGAAACGGCGGCGACCAGCGCCAGCGCTCGCACCACGGTTTCACACTCGGCGCCTTCGACCTCGCGCGCGTCTTCTGGAGTTCCGAGCGTCAAGCGACCCACGAAGCCCGCGTTCGTGCGGCGCACATCGAGAGCCAGTCGGCGTTCGGTCGCGCCTTCGCGGTGATGCCAGTCGGGCACGCGCTGCTCGATCGCCCGCACGAACTCCGCGCGATCGGGACAAGCCGGCGGAGCGCTGTAGTCGACGTGAAAGTCACCTGCGGCGGCCACCGCGGTGAAGAGGGCCGCGATCGAGCCGGCTCTGATTGCGATGCGCGTCACCATCGGGAGATTTCGTCTGTCTCGCGTCGCGGTCGAGAGTAGAATGCTGAGGTTGCTGGTTCGGGGACCGGCACCATGCTTGCTGCGGGCAAGCGTTTTGAAGGGAATGTCGATTTGGGTCCACGCACAACCACCGTGAAGGTCAAAAAAGCCGTCGCGAGCCGGGTGTGCGTCGTCATGCCCTGAGCTAGCGGCGTTTTCCATTCGCGGCGTTCGAGCCGGCTTGCGCTGCGCGCCGCACGTCGTTTCGCAGGGCTCGAGCCTGGTCGTGTTGACTGGCCACACGCACCGGCATGGAGAACACTTCTGGGTCACCGATCCGAGCGGAGCCTCGATCTACGAGAACTTCAATTACAACGATCCGCTGTACAAGGAATTCGAGCCCTGGCTCACCTTCGACGCGCCGGTCGAAGCGGGGCGCCCGCGGGCGACGGTTCGTGCGACGCGTGCCCGATCACTGGCGGCGTGACTACCGAGAACGAGATGTTCGTGTTGATGCCCTGGTACGCGCGCCCGGAAGCCGCGCCCTGAGCGCCGACGTCGCGCCGGCCTGTGAAGGCGGAGCGGGCAGATCTTCGGCGCGCCCGCAGTCCGAGGCGTTGGTCCAGGTCGCGAGCACGCTGGCGTCGCTGGCGGCGCGAATCAGCACGTCCCGCTCGAGTGTCTGGACAGAAACCACGCCCACGAAGGCGCCGAGGACGGCATCGGCAAACGAGCTGGCACGCGAGGCGATGTCGAAGCGCAGCCGCCACGCTACCGCGACCCCTCGAGCCGGATCCGGTGTGCTGAACACGACGAAGCTGTCGTCGCCGAGCGCCGAAGCAAGGCCGAAAGCCGTCGAGGCCGGCTCACCGAACGTCATGCGCAGGCCCATCAACCCCACGACGCCCAGGCGATCATGATCGAATCCGGTGAAGCCTGAAGGCGCACCTGTGGGAAAACAAGTCAGCGGGTCAGCGGGCCTGAGCCGGTCGGGGCCGGTGGCAAAAGCCCACTGCCCGAACGAAAGCAGCGGCGTCTCGAACAAGGCGTTGATCGCCCGCTGGCCGCCATCGAGCCACGGACCGATCAAGAAGCGAAAGCCGACCGAATACGGCAAGCCGTTCATCGCCGTGAAGAACGGCGCTTGCGAGCCGTCGATGGCCTCGAATGCGGAGCTTTGCAGTCCCGAGACGTAGCTGTCCCAGTCGATGGTTTCGGGGCGGCGCTTCGCTCCGCGCACGATCAGCATGTTCGGGTGGATCATGGCTTCACCCTCGACCAGCGTGTCGATCGCGACGCTCTGGTCGGTCGAAGTGGCCTGATCGTGGAAAGCGGTGAGGTCCGAAGCCTGGTCTTGCAGGGCATGGACGAACTCGTGACTCAGCACGAACGTCGCGCTTTCGGCATCACCGGCGTGTTCCGCAATCAGGCTGACGCGCTTGGTTTCGGGGTCGTAGAAGGCAACGACGTTCGACACGAGGTCGTCGACGAGCACGTCGCTCAGCGGAAGCTCGGGCGGCGAAAGCCCCAGCAACTTGGCCGCCTGTTCCCAGGGGTCCGGCTGCGCGTTCGGCTCGGCTTCGATGCTCTGACGCAGCTCGGCGGCGAACTCCTGGGCCGTGATGGTCCGGATCGGCGGCATGCTGGCGCCCGTCTGCTCGCGGGCGCACGCCGTCGCGCTGAAGACGCGGGCCTGGCAATCCGACCGCGCGGCGTCGCACACGGGCATGACGTGGCAGTCGAACGCGTCGTCCTCGTCGCCGCTACAAGCCGTCAAAGTCGCCGCGCAGACCAAGCCAGTCGCGGCGATCCGGAGCGCCGTCACAAACACTCCGAGAACGTCAGCGTCCCGAGCGTGAGCCCGTCGTCGCCCAATCGGATCGAAAGCTTCGAGATGGGAACCGAGCCGAACAGCGTCGACACGTTTTTCGACCCGCCGTCGGTGACGGTGAGCGTGTCGATCGGAGCGCCGGTTTGGTCGTAAGCAATGACGGTGCTCTTGGCGAACACGTTGTCGTGGTCGATGTCGAGCGCGCTCTGGATGAAGTACTTCACGTTCGTGGCCGGATTCGGCGTGAACTGAATGGTGACGAATTCCTGGCTGTCGATCGCCCAGTCGTACAGGCCACCGAACACGCCGAGCCCCGCGCCAATGGACGCGCCGTCCGGGGTGAACTGGAGGTCGGACGAGCCGACGATGGTCACGCCACTCTGAGTGAATTGGTCGCGCTGCACGTTGCCCTGCGCTCGGAAATCCACGGTCACGGTGGTCGGTGTGCAAGCGCCGCCCGAGCCTCCCGTGCCGCCGGTGGGCTGCCCCGCCGTTCCGCCCGTACCGGCACCACTGTCCGTGCCGCCGCCAGCGCCCGCACCGGCAGTGCCACCGCTGCCCGTACCGCTGCTGCCCGCGCCGCCGTCTGGAGCGCTGCCCGCCGCGCCGGCGCTGCCACCCACGCCCGCGCTACCGCCCGACCCGGCGGCACCCGACATGCCGGAGCTCGCGGCCGCGCCATCTTGATTGGCGGACGCCCCGCTGCCGGCGTCGCCGTTCGTCTCGATTTTCGTCGAGGAAGAGCAGCCCGCGGCGATCGCGAGACAGCCCCAGAAAATAGGTTTTCGTGTTCGCACCGCCGAACCACAGGCGAAAACGCGTTCAACGTCAAGCAACAAGCCGTGCGGCCATTCGCTCAAGCAACGCGCGGATTTTCGTCCTGAACCCACGCCAATGGCCGCGCGAGCTCCGCCGCCAGGCGGTCCAAGCTCGGCTCGATGTCCGGGCGCGCCGATCCTCCCCGGATCGCGCGCATCGGTGCACCGAGCGTCGGCTGCTCGACCAGCAGCTTGCGGCAGCGCCCCATCCAGCCCGGACCGATGCACCAGACGAAGCGCGGATCCCGGATCGGCCCCTTGTCGCCGCTGAGATCGTGGATCTGCATCGCGCGCAGCAAGAGCTCGGGGTCCGGCTCGACCACGAGCACGGAATCCGTGCGCCGCGCCGCCATCATCGCCAGCAACATTCCGTCACCGGCACCCGCCAGGATCACCGGGCCTGGCAGGTCCGGCATCCGCGAAACCACCGCACGGGCATAACCGATCGGATTCGCGCCCGGCATCACGGGCAAAAGCTCCTCGACCGCGTCGACTCGCGCCAGCGTGAGCTGACCGTCGCCGTTGGTCACGGTCTCGTAGCAACCGTGGAGTGGCGAGCGCATCAAGAGTCGGAACAACTCGGCTTGGTGAGCGCGCAGCGCCGCCAGGTTCTTCTCCAGGGTCTCTTCCAGATGCCGCGAAAGCTTCACCAGATTGTCAAACGGCCAATCCGCCAGAAGACTTTATGAGGGCCTCAGAAGAGGCCAATGCTGAAGTGAAAAGCGCCGATATCCTCCCAAAAACGCTGGTTATTGCGATCCGGATAGAGCTTGTCGAGCACGCGCTCGACGTTGAAGCCGTAGTCGAAAACCAGCGGGCCAATCGGGGTCCCGATCCGGATGCCGGTGCCCACCGCATAGCGCAGATTGAACAGCTCGAGCTCGTCCGGGTCGGTCCACAGGTTGCCGGCGTCGACGAACAGTGCGGTCTGCACGCTAGTAGAGAGCGGGATCCGTAGTTCGGCGCGCGGGTTCACGAACACGTCGCCGCCGCGCACCAGCACCCTGTTCAAGGTCAAGGTCGAACCGGGGCGCAAAAGCTCTTCGGCAATGTCCTCGGGCACCAGCGAGTCCTGCGAGTAGCCGCGGATCGAATCGACGCCGCCGAGGAAAAACAAACGATCGGGATAGGTGCGCGAACCGTCGATCAATTGCTGGTTGTATCCCCAGCGGTAGCTCAGTGCGAGCGCAAGGCCCTTCTCATTGAAGCGCACATACCCCGCAAGGCGGTTGGTCCAGCGCAAGAACTGGCTGCACGCGGCGGCGAACGGATCGATCGGGTCTTTCACGCAGTCCTCGCCGACCGGATCGGCACGGACGTGCTCCACGCCGGCCGCGACCAGGGTGCCGCGCGTGGCGCCGAACGGGTTGTCGCGGCGGTCCCAGGTGAAGCCGAAGCGTTCGGCGATGGCGAAGGTCGTGCCCTCGGGCACGCGGAACAGGCCGGCTTGCTGGGGATTCTGTCCGACGTACGTCGCGACCGAGCCCTTCGCGCCCTTGGCGGCTTCGAAGATGGTCGCGTCGTTGCGCTCGAGCGAGCCGCCCACCTGGACGCTGAGGCGGCGCTCGGGGCGAAAGGTGAGGGTGACGATCGCGGCGTCCTTGGTGAGCCCGAAGTCGCGCGCGTTGTCGCGCACGTCGACGCCTTCGACGCTGAGCCGGAACAGCGGGCCGAGCCCGACGTTGGGGAACTCGACGGTGGCGGTATTGCGGCGCTCGAGGCGCTCGCCGGCGACGAGGTTTTCGTACTTGCGGCGTACGTCTTCCTCGAAGATGAACGGCGTCGGCAGGTAACCGAGCTGGGAGCGCAAGGTGAGCTGGATCGCCTCGCCGGCCAGGTTTCGGTGGCCGTACTCGAAGGTGATGCGGAAGCCCTCGCCGGTGCTGAAACCCGGGCGCACGTCGAGGTACTGCGGGCGGCGCTCGACGACCGTGACGATGATCACCTTTTCACGCGCGGGGATGTAGGGATCCTCGAAACCGATCGTCACGGTAGAGAACACGCCGAGGGTTGCCAGAAGCTCTTCGGTCCGGCGCACCAGGCTGCGGCGGTACAGGCCGCCCACTTCGAGCGCGATACGGCTTCTGATCAGGCTTTCGCTGGTGCGGATCGCGCCGCGCACGACGATCGCCGACACGCGCACCTGCTCGCGCTCGCTGATGATGAAACGAGCGCGCCCGCGGGTGCGATCGGGCGAAAGGTCGAGCTCGGTTTCGACCTCGGCGAAGGCGAAGCCCTCCTCGGCGTAGGCGTCGAGCAGGCGGCGGCGCGCTTTCTCGATCTCGACCTGCGACAGCGGCGTGCCGAGCTCGAGCTCGGCGGCTTCTTCGAGATCGCGCTCGACGAGCACGTGGTTGCCCTCGAACGCGATGTCGTAGAGCAGCGTGCGCGGACCGAGCTTGACCGGGATATGAAGTATGGCGTCCGGCTCGCAGCGCACGCCGTGCGCGGGATCGGGAACGCAGGCGAGCGCCGCGGCCGGCGGCGGTTCCTCGAGCGGAATACCGATCTCGTCGTAGCGGCAGGTGGTGGGTGGCCGGCGCCGCGGCCCGACCGGGATGCACTGGCCGGGCGGCGAATGAATGTCGCAGCGGCGGCGTAGCAGCTGTGCCGGCCCGACCGTCGCCGACAGGTAGCCCTCGGAGCGGTACAGGTCCTGGACGTGCTTCATCGCGCGCTCGTACACGTCGGGGACGTAGGTTTTCCAAGGGTTGAGCTCGTAGGGTGGCGGGCGCGCGCCGGTGGTCGACTGCGGGCCGAGCGCGTCGTCGACGACCCGCGGGTCGACCGCGCTCAGGATGTCGGCTCCGGGCAGCTCCTCGCTGAGGAAGCCGTCGATTTCCGCACCGACGTCGGAGGCCGCGCGCTTGCCGTAGAGGCACGGGTACTCGCGCGCTACCACGCGCACCGGCGCATTTTCGCGGATCACGAACAGTAGCTCGTGAATCGGCGCCGCGGCGCCGCCGAGCTCCTTGACGTCGACTTCGACGTCGAGAAACCCGCGTGCGACGTAGAAGTTGCGCAGCCTTTCGAGCAGCGCCGCGGACGCGCGGTCCTCGCTCGACGACACTTCGAGCGCTTCCTCCAGCTGCGCGGAATCGAAGTGGCGTGCGCCCTCGAAGCTCACGCGAAAAAGCGATCCCGCCCGCACCAGTACGTGGAGCGTCGCGCCGTGCCGGCGCCCGCGCTCGACGCGGTGGCTCACGTCCGCACGGTGCCAGCCGCGCCCTTTCAGCGCCTGCTCGAGCTCGCGATCGGCCTGGACCAGCTTCTCCTCGTCGAGCACGTCGCCCTCGGCGACTGCATAGCCGCCGAGCAGGGCTTCCATCCCGGCGACCTTCGGATCGGGCCAGACGCCGAACAGCCGGCGCGCGATCGAAAGCGGGGCCCCAGCGTGCACGTCGATCACCACCACGACGCGGATCGGGTCGTCGGTTTCGAGCGTGCGCACTTCGACGCTCGCCGCGGGGTAGCCACGCCGCGCATAGAACGCGCGGATGCGCCCCGCTACCTTGGGCAGCTCGGGCGCGGTGATCTCGCCGCCCTCGCGCACCGCCGCGGCGCGCAAGGTCTCGTCGGCGTCGAGCGCGCCGCTGAGCCGGATCGAGGCGATCAAGCGCCGCGGCAGCACGAACAGCCGCAGCACCGCTCCGGGGCCATCGGCCTGGACCTCGGCGCGCACCGCCGCGAAACGGCCACTGTCGGTGAGCTCGCGCATCGCGCGACGGGCCAGCTCGGGCGTCAGCGAGTCGCCGACCCGCGTCCGGGTGAGCGTGAAGCTTTCGCTCCAGCGTCCGCCCAGATTGACGATCTCGATCCGCGTCAGCCGCCGCCCCACGAGCGCGCTCAGGTCCGGGTTCGGGCCCAGCTGCGGCGTGGCTCCGACGGCGGGCGGTTCCTGGGCGCCGGCCACCGCGACCGCCAGAAACAGCGACACGCCCCACGTCAGCTTCAGCAGCTGGCAGGACCGCGTTCGCGCGCCCATGGGGATGAGTTACGTACCGCGACCGCCGGAATCTACCCAACAGAAACGGGCGTTACCGGACCTGTAGCGATACGATTGCGCCGCCCCATGACCGAACCCGTCAAAAAGCGGCGCTTGCGCCTGTCGCCCAAGCTCCGGCGCCGCCTGAAACGCGGCCTGATCATCGGTTCGGCGGCAACACCGCTCGCGGTCGGCGGGCTCTGGTTCGCTGTCCACAAAGTGGAATGGCTCGGCCCGCTGGTCGCCAACACCCTGCGCTCGGTGGTCGGTACCGACAACGTCGCGAAGCTCGAGGACTTCGTCTACGGGCTGGAAGACCGCTACAACCGCTTCAGCCGCAAGGACGAAAAACCCAAGGCCTACTGGGAAGTCCCGCCGGAGCCGAGCGCCGCGCCACCCGGATCCGCGAGCGCCGCGGGCGCTCTGGCCCCCAAGCCCCCGCGTTTTCGGCCCGCCAACGTGGGACCGATGCTCAAGAGCTGGTCCGCGCCCGGGGACGGTGACTGGGTGCCGATCCGGGACGCGCGCCGCCCCGGCGAGGAGCCCTACCTCTACAAGACGCTGCTCCACCCCGATCCGAACCGCTCCTGGGCCGAGGTCTTCGTCGTCGCGGTCGATCTGAGCCGGGTCAAGGTCTACGCCGTGGCCGGGCGCAACGAGCCCAAGAGCGTCGAGAAGGAGGCTCAGAGCTACCAGCGCGTCGCCCGCATCCCCGACGATCACCAGGATCTCGTGCTCGGCGCCTTCAACGGCAGCTTCATGACCGAGCACGGCTACTACGGCATGAAGGTGGATGGCCTCACGCTGGTCAAGCCGCGCGACAAGTCGTGCACGATCGCAGTTTACGCGGATTCACGGATGCGCATCGCGAACTGGAAGGAGCTCGCCGACAGCGAGCCGAAGATGGAGTGGTTTCGGCAGGCGCCGTCGTGCATGTACGAAAACGGCAAGCTGCATCCGGGGCTCGAGGCCGGCGGCGGCGCGCACTGGGGCGCAACGCTCGATGGCGAGACCGTGATCCGTCGCTCGGCGGCCGGCATCGACCCGAAGGGCGAGGTGCTCTACGTCGGCATCACCAATCACACCACGGCGCGCGCGATCGCGACCGCGATGCACCACGCCGGCGCAAGCGAAGTGACTCAGCTCGACGTCAACTGGTCGTACCCGAAATTCGTGCTGTTCGAGCCCGGCGCCGACGGTCAGCGCAAGGCCGTCGCGCTCGCCAAGGGCTTCGAGTTTTCCGACGACGAGTACATCCGCAAGCGCTCGCTGCGGGACTTCTTTTATCTGATGCCGAAGGACCTGATGGCGAAGAGCGCCGTCAAGAAATCGATGTAGGGGGCCGTTCGGCGATCAGCGTGGCGGTGGCGGCGCTGAAGTGACCCAGGAGAACCTCGCTTCGGCGTAGCTCAGGTCCGGGGCCACCGTGAAGTGTACGCGTCCCTCGACGCCCGCCAGGGTCGCGAACCCCCGGCAGGCGCCGTGCCACGAATGAAAGTAGTTCGAGTAGCGGCGAATCTCCTCGGCAACGTCGTCGAATACGATCATCGGACGCCCGCTCGGAGTGCTCTTGAGCAGCGGCGTGCACACGTCGCGGTAGACGAGCGGCCAACCCTTTTGAAACCAGGAGATCACCTGCGCCGGCTCGTTGCCGAACACGCGCCGCATGCCACTGACGAAGTTCCGGAGCAAAGGCCGTTCGGCCAGATGGGAGAGGGCGCCGCTCCAGCACTGAATCGCCCGCTCGCGTCCGAAGATCTCGACGATCGCATCGATCGTGTAGTGATCGTGGTCGACCGAGACCCAGCCCAAACGCGGCGTTTCCTCGATCACGGCGCGCGATGGCGCCGGCACTCGCGCCATTACTTGTTCTCGAGCGCCGGCCTGGAACACGTCCAGGAACGCGAGCGTATCCCGGACCGCGCTGGCCCTCACTGCGGGAAGGCGATCCATGCCGGGCGAGTACCACGTTTTCTCGCGAGGCGTTTACGGGAGACTCAAGCCGTAGAGCGGGGCGACGCGCCGCCGGTGCCGAACAGGACGCCGTTGCGGAATCGATGATCCCGGTGGCCTTGGCGTGGCCCTCGTGGAGACTGCCAGCCCACGTCGTTCGACGCCTCCGGAGTCAGGTACAGTGTATCAGGCCGGGACGCTCGCGCTCAATCGAGCTTCTTCAGCGCGGATCGCGCCGAGTGTTGGCGCAGACTCGACGGTCCGGAGGTGCTCTTGAAGCCTTCGACGGTGCGTTTGGTTTCGCCCAGCATGGTGACGAGTGTTCCCACCAAAAGCTCGGCCTCGTCTCCCACGCCGACCTGGATCGGACTCTGCGCATCGGTCGCGAGCACGTCGACCGCCGCCGCGTAGAGCTTGAGCTGCTGTCCGGCGCGGATGAAGAGCTTCGACTGCGCCGCGTAGTGCTGCAACTGTTCACCCTTGAGACGCCCCGGGGCGGGTGAGCGACCCTCGCTGACCAGCGTCTTTCCGACCTCCCGCATCACCGGCGCCTTGTCGATCGCCGTTCGGAGCGTGTGAACCTCGAGCCGCTTCGGCATGTACTCGGCGACCTTGGGGTTTCCCTTCGAGCCCGGGCGTACGTTGCCGTTGTCGAACAGGAGCTGGCCGACTTCGCTTCCGGTGTCGGTGTAGGCGAGCCAGCGCCCATTGGCTTTGCCAAAGGTGTAAGCGCCTTCGATGCGCTTCTGCTCGTTCTCGTAATAGACGACGATTTTTCCGTGCAAAAAGCCGTTCTTGTAGTCGACCTCGTAGAACTTCTTTCCGTTCGGACGAAACGCCGTCCAGTGGCCGCTGTGTTTACCGTTCTTGTACTCGCCCACGCGCCACTTGGCGCCGTTCGGCCAGTAGTCCGTCCACGGTCCGTGGCGCTGGCCCGCGGGCGTCGTACAGCCCTGGCTCAGCTCATCGGGCGGAAGCTTGCCGGTCTGCGTCGTGCCCTTGGGACATTCGTCGTTCAGGAACGTGACCTGTGCGGCCGCGGTCCCCGGCAGCAGGGCTGCCCAAAGGAGCAGGATCGACGGCAAGCTCCGAGCTTTCCCGATGCGAGACGAACCAAGATGATCTTTTGCCATGGCGGAGCGAACAAACGAGCGGAACCAGATTTCCGTTAAGGCCCTTGAACGAACGGTCCGCGAGCGATAGCTGAGCCGAGCAATGCCGGAGCTCCCCGAGGTCGAAGTCGTGCGGCGCCGCATCGCGCCGTTGTTCGTCGGGCGCACGATCGAAAGCGTGCGCACGACGCGGCCGAGCTATTTCTTTTTGACGCCGCCCGTCACGCTACAGCGCCGGCTCGCAGGACGACGCGCGACTGCGCTCGAGCGCATCGGCAAGTACCTGGTCGCCGAGCTCGATGATGGTGGCCGGTTGCTGTTGCATCTCGGGATGACGGGTCAGATCTTCGCGTCGGACGCGGCCAGCCGGCGCTTGCTGACGGGAAAAAGGCGGCGCGCGCCCGCGCAAGCCGGACCGTTTCGTCCGGACCGGCACACGCACCTGGTGTTCGGGTTCAAAGACGGCGGACCGCGCGTGCTGTTTCGCGACGCCAGGAAGTTTGGGAAGGTCGCCTACCTCGAGCCTGGAGCCGACGAGCCGCGGCTCACCAAGCTCGGTCCCGATGCGCTCAAGGCCGACGGCCGTGCCCTTTACGAGGCTTTCCGCTCCCGGCGCGCCAAGATCAAGACCGTGCTGCTCGATCAGGGGGTGCTGGCCGGCGTCGGCAACATCTACGCCGACGAGGCGTTGTACTTGGCTCGAGTGCGGCCGACGCGGCGCGCAGATTCGCTCACGCGCGCGGAATCCCTCGCGATCGCGCGCGCCGTGCGTCGCGTATTGATGCGGTCGATCGCGGCCGGCGGCTCGAGCATCAGCGACTACGTCCAGCCCGACGGACAGGACGGCAGCTACCAGGAAACGCACTACGTGTATGCGCGCACCGGGGAACCGTGCCGCCGCTGCAAAACACCAATCCGGCGCGTAGTAATCGGCCAACGCTCGAGTCACTTTTGCCCGAGTTGCCAGCGCTGACTCGACTACACTCCCGAAAATGAGCGATCCGAACGAGGCCAAACGCCGTGCCGCCCATGCCGCACTCGCGTTTGTGCCGGAGCATGGGGTGGTGGGGCTCGGTACGGGCTCCACGGCGAAGCTCTTCATCGATGCGGTGGCGGAGCTGGTGAAAAAGGGCAGAAAGCTGGTCGGCGTCGCCACCAGCGAGCAGAGTCGAAGTCAGGCGCAGGCGCTCGGAATTCCACTGCTCGACGATGCAGGTCCCTGGCCGATCGACGTCTGCGTCGACGGCGCGGACGAGGTGAGCGCCGCGCTCGACCTGATCAAGGGCGGCGGTGGGTGCCAGACGCGCGAGAAGATCGTGAACCAAGCGTCGAAATTCAACGTGATCGTGGTCGACGAGTCGAAGCTCAGTCAGCGCCTGGGCGAGCGCTGGCCGGTGCCGATCGAAGTGCTGGCGTTCGGTGAACGTTCCACGGCGGCAGCCCTGGCGCGCGTCGGCGAAGTGAAGCTCCGGCTCAAGGACGGCGCGCCCTGGCGCACCGACGCGAACAACTTCATCTACGATGTAGCTGCGGGTCCCATCGACGCGCCCGATCGGCTCGACCGGGAGCTCAGGGCAATTCCAGGCGTGGTCGAGACCGGGCTCTTTTGCGACCGGGCCGATGTCGTGCTGGTCGCCGCAGCCGACGGCATCCGCGAACTTCGGCGCTCGCGTTGAGGCCGCTCGGAGCACGGCAAGGGATTTGCACCATTCCCTCCCCACGCCCGGACCACGCGGGGCGAGGTGTCCGCCAAAACCAATAGACTCGCGAGCTTGCCCTCGTGTCCGGGCCCCGGAGGATTGCTCATGTCCAGTATCTTTGACCGGCCTTTTCGATCGACGATTCCCGGCTACACTTCGGGCGTGACCGCACGTCGACGCTTGGCCTTGGGAGCGTGTGCGCTGATCGCGTCCGTCGCGATTCCGCTTCACGCACAAACTGCGGCGCCCAAACCGGCTGCCGCGCCTCCAAAAGCTCCGGCTGCCGCGCCGAGAGCTGCGCCTCCGAAAGCGGCGCCCCCCGCGCCGCCGTCGGTGCCGGACGCCGCGCGCACAGCCGCACAGGCTGCGCAGGCCGCGCAGGACGCGGCCGACCAGATCGGCGCGGAAGGGTTGCCCGAAGACGCGATTCCCAAAGATCCGGAAAGCCTGCTGCAGAAGGCACGCGAGGGCATCGTACTGCTCGAGCGCGCCGGCAAGGTGATCGGTGTCGGTTCGGTGCTGAGCGGCGACGGGCGGATCCTGACCGCGCTCTCGTCGCTCGGCCACGGCAACAACATCGACGCCCGCTTCGCCGACGGCAGCGTGTCGCAGGTGAAGATGGGCCACAGTGATCGGGTATGGGACCTGGCGCTGCTCGTGCCGCAAAATGCGCGCTGGAAGAAAGGGCTGAAGGCGTCGCGAGTGTCGGCGATCAAGGCGGGGTCGCAGCTAAGGACCTTCAGCACCGTCGGGGCCAAGGAGGTCGCGCCGGCGCGCACCATCATCAAAGGCCGCACCACGTTGGTCGGCGGCGACAGCGAGCTCTTGCAAGACGCGCTCGAGCTGGCCAGCCGCTTCAAGACCACCGACGTCGGCAGTCCGATCGTCGACGACAACGGTGACGTGGTCGGCCTGATAGCCCGCGCTTGCGCCCCGGTGCCGAATCAGCCGTGCTCGCAGGTGCCGTACGGCGTTCCGGTGAGCGCCGTGAAAGCCTTCCTGCGCACGGTGCCTGCCAGCGCAGTGCCGCCCGCGCCGTGGCTCGGCATCCAGGGCGTGGCGGACGACGTGGGGCCGGTCCGCGGGGTGCGCGTGATCGGCGTTCACCCGAAGAGCCCGGCGGCCGCCGCCGGTCTGCGCGGGGGCGCTGACAAGGCCGCCGCCGACGTCGTGTTCGCGGTCGACGGTACGCCGGTCGGGACGCCCGAAGCGTTGGCGGAAGCCATCAACCAGCACGCCGTGGGCGACAGCGTCCAGCTGCTGCTCTTCGGCGGTGGAAAGTTCCGTCAGGTCTCGCTCGCGCTCCGGTCCGCTCCAGACCCGGCGCGCTCGAAGGTCAAGCAGGTCGCTCCTGCGGCTCCGGCGGTCGCGCCCGCGCCGAAGCCGGTGCCCAAGCCCCGCCGCCCGCCCCCCGCCCCCGCCACCCCGGGGTACTGAGAAGCCCCCTCCAGCAAAAATCCCCGAAAACGTCTGAGCCAAGGGCGGCCAGCCGGCTGTTTTCGGCGAAGCCCGGTTGACACCCGGAGCCGCGTGAGCTGAGGATTGAAGCGAATCCGCTGGTGAATTCGGCTCTCAGTCTGCGCGACGGTCCTGCCGTGTCACGACCCCTCCGCATCGAGGTAGCGGGCCAGACCGACGTCGGCCGCAAGCGCAATCATAACGAGGACAACTTTGCGATCCTCGCCGACCACGGTTTGTACATCGTGGCCGACGGGATGGGTGGGCATGCCTCGGGTGAGATCGCCTCGAAGATGGCGGTCGACACGCTGCAGGAGTTCTTCGCCTCGACCGCCGACGATCCGGAGCGCACCTGGCCCTACAAGATGGATCGCAGCAAGGGCTACGAGGAGAACCGGCTGATCACCGGGATCAAGCTCTGCAACCTGCGCATCTACGAAGCCGCTCAGCGCAACGCCAAGCAGCGTGGAATGGGAACCACGCTGGTCTCTTTGTTCGCGGTCGAGGACGGCGTCTACGTCGCACACGTGGGCGACAGCCGGGTCTACCGGATCCGCGAAGGCAAGATGGAGCAGCTGACCGAGGATCACTCGCTGCTCAACGACTACAAGAAGATGAAGCGGCTGACCGAGGAAGAGATCGCGAACTTTCCTCACAAAAACGTGATCGTGCGCGCGCTCGGCATGAAGGACACGGTCAAGGTGGACACCCGCTTCGAGGCCCCGCGGGCCGGCGACGCGATGTTGCTCTGCACCGATGGCCTGAGCGGTCCGGTCAACGACCCGCAGATGCTCGACATCATCATGAGCGCGCCCGATCTGCCGACTGCGACGAGCCGCTTGATCGAAACCGCGAATCAGAACGGCGGGCCCGACAACATCACCTGCGTCCTGGCGCGCTGGATCGAGTAACCCGAATTTCGCAAACGTGAAGATTCACGGCATCTGGCCCTGCGCGCTGATCGCCGTGATCGTGTCGTGGGGGCCGGGCGCGCTGGCGGACCCTGGCAGTCTCGAGCAACTTCGCGCGCGCGGCGAGCTGCGCTGGGGCGCCGACGCGCAGGGCGGCGCGCCCTACGTGTTCCAGGATCCGATGGACCCGAATCATCTGATCGGGTTCGAAGTCGATCTGGCGGCCGCGCTCGCCAAGAAGCTCGGCGTGCGCGCACGCCCGGTGCAAGGACAGTGGGATCAGCTGCTCGAGCTGCTCGCGCGCGGCGATTTCGACCTGGCGCTCAACGGCATCGAGATCGCCGCCGAGAAGGCGCGCGTCTGCGAGCTGACGCGCGCGTACTACGTCGCCGCCGAGCGGATCACGGTGCGCCGCGGCGACGCGAACGCGCCACGTTCGCTCGAGCTGTTGCGAGGCCGCCCGGTGGGCACGCTGCCGGGTTCGCTGGCCGAGCGCATCCTGACCCGCGCCGGCGCCAACGTGAAAAGCTACGACGGCGGGCAAAACGAGATCTACGACGATCTGCGGATCGGCCGCAGCGACGCGGTGCTGCTCGACGAGCCGATCGCGCGCTACTACGGCGCGATCGACCCGGCGCTCGAGGTGCTGGAGGGCTCGTTCGGTGAGGTGCGCTACGCAGCGGCCGTGAAACTGGGCGACGTCGAGCTTCGGCACGCGCTCGATCGGGCGTTCGACGAGCTGTCGAAAGACGGCACGCTGCGCGGGATCTACGAACGCTGGGGGCTCTGGAACGCGGAGACCGCGCGCCTGCTCGGCGATCCGCGCGAGCACACGAGCGCCGTGCCCGAGGCGTGGGAAGCCTGGCGTGCGGCGGTCGGCAAGCAGCCGCCGTTCTGGGAGCGCGTGCGCGATCGCTACCCGAGCACGCTCGGCCTGTTCGCGCGCGGCGCGGCGCTCACCCTGCTCTTGTCGCTTTCGGCGATGAGCGTCGCGATCGTGCTCGGGGTCGCGATCGCGCTCGGGCGCAGCTACGGCCCGCGGCCCGTGCGCTGGCTCGCGCTGGCCTACGTCGAATTTTTTCGCGGCACGCCACTCCTGGTGCAGCTGACGATGGTCTACTTCGGCTTGCCGGAGCTGGGCGTGACGCTGGATCCGTTCGTCGCCGGTGTGATCGCGCTCGGGCTGAACTACGCCGCGGCGGAGGCCGAAAACTACCGAGCCGGATTGGCGAGCGTTTCAGGCGGCCAGATCGACGCGGCGCGCGTGCTCGGACTGAACATGTTGGAGACGATTCGCTGGGTTGTTGGACCGCAAGCCGCGCGCGTCGCGATTCCGCCCGCGACCAACGATTTCATTGCGCTGTTGAAGGACAGCTCGCTGGTCTCGCTGGTGACGCTGACCGAGCTCACCAAGACGTACACGAACCTCGCCAATTCGACCCGCGATCATCTGGGGCTCGGGGTGGTGGTGGCCATCTGGTATCTGCTAATCGGCTTGCCGTTCGCGCGGCTGGCCCGCCTGGCCGAAGAGCGGCTCGGGCGTCACCTGGGGCGAGCCGCCACATGAGTGACGGCATCGCGATCCGCGTGGTCGATCTCGAGAAGCGCTTCGCCGGCGCGCGGGAGCTCGCGCTCGACCGCGTGTCGTTCGAGCTCGGTCGCGGCAAGCTCGGCGCCGTCGTCGGGCGCAGCGGGTCGGGCAAGTCGACGCTCTTGCGCTGTATGGCCGGACTCGAAGACTTCGATCGCGGCGCGATCGAGATCGATGGGGTTCGCGTGGAGAGTGGTGGCGCTGCGTCGCTTTTGGGAAGAGTCGGCCTGGTGTTCCAAGCCTTCGAGCTGTTCCCGCATCTGACGGTGCTCGAAAATTGCACGCTTGCGCCTCGCCGCGTGCGCAACAAACCGCGCGGCGAGGCCGAGGCGCACGCGCGGGAGCTGCTGAAGCTGCTTGGCCTGGAAAACAAGGTCGACATGCACCCGCTACGGCTTTCGGGCGGCGAGCGCCAGCGCGCGGCGATCGCCCGCGCGCTCGCCATGGAGCCGCGCGTGCTCTGCTACGACGAGCCGACCAGTGCCCTCGACGCATCGCTGCGTCGCGAAGTCAGCCGCACTTTCGAGCGCGTACGTGAAACGGCCGTGACGCAGGTCGTCGTGACTCACGATGTGGCGCTGGCGCGCGATCTCGCCGACAGCGTTTTCGTGCTCGATCACGGCCGGATCGCCGAATCCGGCGCCCCGGAGCGCGTCTTCGTTTCACCCGAGCATGCGGCGACGCGCGCGCTCTTGTCGGAGAACGAATACGAGTCCGTATGAGAGCGAAACGGACACACTGTTCGTTCGATCGTTCCGCGCGCTAGAAAACTTTTCTTCAACTAGAAGCTAGTCGAATGACTCTCACGCGTGGTTCACGGCAAATCGATCAATGTGTATGTTGCGCGCCATGCAAAGCGTGCGTGGGGTTCTCGGTGCGGGTGTGTTGTTGCTGTTCGCCGCGATCGCTTGCGGTGAAGAAGACGGCGCGGGTCCGAGCGAGCCCGGCGGCAGCTCGAACAGCGGCGCGAACGGTGGCGTCGGTGCAAATGGTGGCGCCGCGGGCAATCCAACCGGCGGTGCGGCGGGTGTCGGCGGTGCGGCAGGTGCCGGTGGCTCGGGCACCGGCGGCTCGGGTACCGGCGGTTCGGGCAACGGCGGGTCGGGCAACGGTGGTTCGGGCAACGGTGGCAACGGCACCGGTGGTACCGGCACGGGGGGCGCCGGAACTGGCGGTACAGGGGGCGCGGGCGCTACCGGCGGCGACGCGGGGGCCGGCGGCTCGGGCGGCACTCCTCCCGAGTGCAACGCGAGCGCCGCGCCGCAGGTGGGACGCCTCAATCTGAGTGCGGTGGTGACGGGGCTCAACGCCGCCCTTTACGCCGCGCAGCCCCCCGGCTCATCGGACTTTTACATCGTCGAGCGCGGGGGACGCATTCGCATCTTCACCGGTGGCGCACTGCGGTCGACGCCGTTTCTCGACGTGAGCAGCGAGATCCAGATTCCGGCCGGCTACGACGAGCGTGGTCTGTTCAGCATGGCGTTCGCTCCGGACTACGCAACGAGCGGCCTGTTCTACGTGGTGATGACGCCGACCACGGGTGCCAACGCGAACCGCGATCAGGTGCTCGAGTTCAAGCGCTCGAGCGGCGACCCGTT